>OBLU010004335.1_pt1 | contig 12793 bp, 14 predicted proteins | sample 1518681 | NCBI WGS metagenome assembly OBLU01 (sample SAMEA3539304, study PRJEB22396) | soil metagenome | biome: tundra; feature: field; material: soil | place: USA | collected 2010-05 | depth 0.15 m | reverse complement strand
GGGCCGGCCCGGCGCGGCCGAGACCGCCGGGCCGGGTCAGGACGGCGGTGACGACCCGGTCGTCAGGACGCGGCATGCCGCGGCCGACGCCGACGTTCCATGGCAGACTCGACCAGGAGACGGCAGTCCCGACGAACTGGCGGCTGCGGCCGGTCGGACCGTCGGAGCAGGGCGAGGAGGATTCCAATGGCCCGGGTTCGGGTGGTGACCGATAGGGCCGGTGATCTGACACCGGCGCTAGCCGAGGAACGGGGAATCGTCGTCGTGCCCCTGTCGATCCGCTTCGGGTCGGAGGAATTCGTGGACGGGGCAACGCTCACCCCCGAAGAATTCTGGCGCCGTTGCAAGTCAAGCGACATACTTCCCGAGACCTCCGCACCCTCCCCCGGGGCCTTCCAGGAGGCCTTCACCCGCGCCGCGAGCGACGGCTACGACGGCGTCGTGTGCATCAACTTGTCCGGGGCCCTGTCAGCCACGTACCAATCGGCCCAGGCGGCGGCCGACGCCGTGTCCGATCAGGTGCCGGTGCGGGTCATCGACTCGCGCTCGGTCACCATGGGCCAGGGGCTCATAGCCCTCGCCGCCGCCGAGTCGGCCGCCGGGGGGGCGTCGCTCGACGAGGTGGCGGCCGTGGCTCACGGGCGGATCGAGCGCACCCAGGTGTTCGGAGCCATCGACACCCTCGAGCACCTAGAGAAGGGCGGCCGGATCGGGGGGGCACGGGCCTTGCTGGGCTCGTTGTTGTCCATCAAGCCGGTCGTGCATGTCGTCGACGGGGTGGTGGAAGAGGAGTCGAAGCAGCGGACTCGGTCGCGCCAGCTCAAGTACCTGGCCGACAAGGTCAACGGGATGGGGAGCGTCGAACGGGTGGCCGTCTGCAACGGAGCGGCCAACGACCTTGACGACCTGCTCGGGCTGCTGGACGAGGTGGACGCCAAGTACCCGCTCGAGGTGGTCAACCTGGGTCCGGTGGTCGGAACCCACACCGGCCCGGGCACGCTCGGCGTCTGCGTCGTGACCTTGGCCTGACCTCGGGGTCCGTCGGTACGGCGGTCGGTCCCGACCGGGTCATCCAAGCAGGTCGAGCACGGCTTCCGGCTATCCTCACCATCATGGAAACGGAGCCCGACGGGTCAGGACATCTCCCCACCGCCACCCCACCTGGAGCCGGTGACTGGCCGGCCCGCGCCACCGACCTGGTCGACAACTTGGTCTCGCTGCTCAGGGACAAGACGGTGCGTCCATTGTCACTGGTCGCCCGGGCCATCGTCTTCGGCATCCTCGTCTTCGCCGCCGCCTTGGTCACCGTGGTCCTCGCCTCGATCGCCCTCATCCGGTTGCTCACCGTCTATGTCTTCGACGGGCGGGTGTGGGCAGCGGACCTCCTGGTCGGTGGGGTGTTCGTCCTGATCGGCCTGGTGGCCTGGACCCAGCGGACCACCCGGGCACCCAAAGCTGGTGCCGCCGGGCGATGACCGAAGTACGGCAAGTCATCATCGTCGGCTCGGGCCCGGCCGGGTTGACCGCAGCCATCTACGCGGCGCGCGCCCAGCTCACTCCCCTGGTCATCGAGGGCGAGCCCTCGTCCACCAGCGACCAGCCCGGTGGTCAGCTGATGCTCACCACCGAGGTGGAGAACTACCCCGGATTCGTCAACGGGATCATGGGGCCCGAGCTCATGCACACCTTCCGGGAGCAGGCGGCTCGGTTCGGGGCGGAGTACGTGACCGCCAAGGTGTCCAAAGTCGACCTCTCCTCCCGTCCGTTCGGCCTGTGGACCGACGACCCCGACGCCCCGGAGCCGGCCTACACGGCCGAGGCGCTGATCGTGGCCACCGGGGCACGCTCTTTGATGCTCAACCTGCCCAACGAGGAGCGCCTGATCGGTTACGGGGTGTCCACCTGCGCCACCTGCGACGGGTTCTTCTTCCGCGACCGGGACATCGCCGTCGTCGGTGGCGGGGACTCGGCCCTGGAAGAGGCGCTCTTTCTGACCCGGTTTGCCCGGACCGTGACAATCATCCACCGGCGGGGCGAGCTCCGGGCCTCCAAGGTCATGCAACAACGCGCCTTCGCCAATACCAAGATCAACTTCCGCTGGAACACGGTCGTGACCGATGTCATCGGGGACTCCACGGTGCAGTCCCTCGTCCTTCGCGACACCGACACCGACGAGGAATCGAGCCTCGAGGGCGCCGGACTGTTCGTGGCTATCGGGCACGAGCCCAATACCTCCCTGTTCAAGGGACAGCTCGAGCTCGAGGAGAACGGGTACATCCGTACCTTCGGGGGCACGCAGACCAACGTGGACGGGGTCTTCGCCTGCGGTGACGTGCAGGATCACGAGTACCGTCAAGCCATCACCGCGGCCGGGTCGGGATGCATGGCCGCGATCGACGTGGAGCGGTGGCTCGACGGGCTGGCCGGCCCGCACTGAACGCTGCCCGACCCCCCTCGGGAATGACAGCGATCAGACTGCGGTTACATACGTGTGCGCTGAGCTGGGCGCACGAAACGGCCACCAGGGCCAGGAGGACTTCAGATCATGAGCCAGACAATTATGACCTTGAGCGACGCTAGCTTTGATGAGCATGTCAAAGCGGCTGACGTTCCGGTCCTCGTGGACTTCTGGGCCGAATGGTGTGGCCCGTGCAAGATGATCGCCCCCGTCTTGGAGGAGATCGCCAGCGAGCAAGAGGGCAAGCTGCAGGTCGCCAAGTTGAACATCGACGACAACTTAGATGTGACCAGGCGCTTCGATGTGATGAGCATGCCCACCCTCATCCTGTTCAAGGACGGGGAGCCAGCCGCTCGGATCGTGGGCGCCAAGGGCAAAGGGCAGCTGCTCCAAGAGCTCTCCGCCCACCTGTAAGCCGCCGAGCCGCGCCGGTGGCGGCGCGCGGGGGGCAGGGGTGACCGGCGATGTGCCCTCGCTCCCCCTCCGGTCCGGCGATTCGGGCGCGGCAGTCGCCGATGTCCAGTACCGGTTGGGCGCGCTCGGCTTCTCCTGTGCCATCGACCCGGAAGGCAAGTTTGGGGACGGTACCGGCGCGGCGGTGGAGGCCTTCCAGCACCGGCGGGGACTGCGGATCGACGGAGTCTGCGGTGTACAGACCTGGTCGGCACTGGTCGAAGCCGGCCGGCGGCTCGGCGACCGCTTCCTGTACCGGCGGAGGCCGATGCTGCGGGGCGACGACGTCGCTGAGCTGCAGCAACGCCTCAGCGCTCTCGGGTTCGACACCGGTCGGGTCGACGGGATATTCGGGGACCTGACTTCTGCCGCCCTCGGCGAGTTCCAGCGCAACGCCGGGGTGCCGGTCGACGGGATCGCCGGTGCAGCCACCGTCCGCGAGCTCATGCGGTTCGGGTCCCGTCACCTGGGGTCCGAGGAGCTGGTCACCGAGGTCCGGGATCGCGAGCGCCTCCGCCAAGCGCCGCGGACCCTGACCGGTCGTCGGGTGGCCATCGGCGAAGAGGGAGGACTCGACGCCGCGGTGGGAGCGCTCAGGCGCCTGTTGGTCACCAATGGGGCCCACGTCAGCACCCACCATCACCCCGACGGCTCGGTCCAAGCGTCCGAGGCCAACGCCGGCGGGGCCGAGGTCTACCTCGGGCTCCGGCTGGCGGCCGGCGAACGATCCTGTTCGTCGTCCTACTACGCAGGCTTCCGCTACCGGTCTCCCGGGGGGCGACGGCTGGCCGAGCTCCTGCAGGAGCGCCTCCCCACCGAACTGGCCATCGCCGACGGCGGCTGCCGGGGGATGTCCGTCCCCTTGCTGCGCGAAACCCGGATGCCCGCGGTGATCTGTGAGATCGGCCCGGCGGCCGTGTTCGTGGAGCAGACGGCCGATCTCGCTCGGGCCGTGGTCGGCGCACTCACTGGATGGGCCGATTCTGCCTGGGACTGAGCCAGGGCGGTCAAAGCCTCTACCTCCACGAGAGACCTCGTCCCATTTTGAAATCCACAACCTCATGCACAGGTTGTGGACGAAGCTCTAGTGACGCGTTAGCTAAGCGTAACTACGCAGTGTGATCAGTGAACAGGGAGTTCATGCGTTATGTCAAGAACTCCCACGCAACGCGACCTGTTGCCCTATTCCGTTGTGGACGCAAGTTCTCCAACCATCAACTTGTAGATGCGCTCGAGGTCCTCGAGGGTGGCGAAATCGACCACGACCCTCCCCCGTTTGCTGCTCATGTCCACTTTGACCCGTGTGTTGAGATGGCTCGAGAGCAATTCCTCCAGCTCGAGCAGGCCCGGCGGCGGGAGCCGGCGTGGCGGGGCGGTAGCCGGCGGGGCCGCACCGTTCGGCGGAGCCGGCTCATCGGGTGGCTCGGGGTCCGCAACCACGGAGAGCTCCGGCGTCGGGTCGGGATCCTGGGGCCTCGACCGGGCCCGAACAGCCTCCTCGACCGCTCGAACCGTCAGCCCTTCCGCCACGATCGACTTGGCCAGCGCCTCCTGATACCCTCGGTCGGGCGTACCCAGGAGAGCCCGGGCGTGCCCTGGACTGATCTGGCCCTCAGCTAACAGCCGCTGAGCGCCCGAGGGCAGTTGCAGCAATCGAAGGGTGTTGGTGACCGCGGTCCGGCTCTTTCCGACCCGGGTGGCGACTTCGTCGTGGGTGTAGTAGAATTCCTCGATCAGCTGTTGATAGGCCGACGCCTCCTCGAGGACGTTCAGGTCCTGACGGTGGAGGTTCTCGACCAGGGCCTGCTCCAGGCTGTGCGCCTCATCGGCGACCTGGATCAGGACGGGAATGGTCTGGAGCCCGGCCCGTCGGGCTGCCCGCCACCGCCGCTCGCCCGCGATGAGCTCGAACTCCTCGACGCCGCCGTCCCCGCACTGTCGTACCAGCACTGGCTGGAGCACGCCCAGTTCCTTGATCGAAGAGGCCAGCGAGGCCATGGTCTCCTCATCGAAGTGAGAGCGGGGCTGCAGTGGGTTCGGCTTGATGCTGCCGATTGGAACCTCGCGGAGAGCCGAGGATCGGTCGCCGACCACCTCCGTCGGTATCAGCGCGCCCAGTCCCTTGCCCAGTCCGCTACGACGCGCCACCGCTGACCTCCTTTGCTAGCTCCCGGTAGGCGATGGCCCCCCGGGAGGTGGGATCGAACACGGAGATCGGCTGCCCGAACGAGGGGGCTTCCGACAAGCGGACGGTCCTGGGTATGACGTTCCGGCACACTTTTGCCCCGAAGTGCTCCCGCACCTCGGACGCGACCTGATCGGAGAGCTTCGTCCGGGCGTCGTACATGGTCAGCACGATGGTCGACACATCGAGCCCGTCGTTGAGGTTGGAGGCGACCAGGTGCACGTTGCGAAGGAGCTGACTGAGGCCCTCGAGGGCGTAGTACTCGCATTGGATCGGGACCAGCACCTCGGCGGCCGCGGCCAACCCGTTGACCGTGATCAGCCCGAGGGACGGTGGGCAGTCGATCAGTACGTAGTCGAAGTCGTCGATCACCGTCTCGATCGCACGCTTCAACTTGAGCTCGCGGCTGAAGGCGGGCACCAATTCGATCTCGGCTCCGGCCAGGTCGATCGTGGCCGGCGCGACGAAGAGGTTCTTCATGTTGGTGGGCTCGATGCAGTCCTCGAGGGGGTCGTCCCGCATGATGACGTCGTACATCGACCGCTCGAAGTTCCTGGCATCCACCCCCAACCCCGTGGTGGCATTTCCCTGAGGATCGAGGTCGACGACCAGCACCCGGAAACCGAGCTCGGCCAGGGCGGCGCCCAGGTTGACCGACGTCGTGGTCTTGCCGACGCCACCCTTCTGATTGGCCACGGCGATGATCCGGGGGAGCGGGAGGTGCGACGCGGACTGTGGCTCTTCGCCGGGGGCCGCACCCTCGTGAGTCTGCTGTAGCGGAGCCTCACGGTTAGTCCCGACTGCGCCGGCCGTCTCCACAACCACGGTCGGCGTCGGGAGAGCGAACGTGGCCTCGGCGGGTGCCGTAGACGTCGCCTCGGTGGGGGCTTGGGCCGGGGCCGCGGTTGTGGCTTGGGCCCGCGCGCCCGAGTGAGTCTCGGCTCGGGCTGGCGTGACGCTCGCAGCTGGGGAGGGAGTTGGGTCGGTTTGTGGCTCAGTGGGTTGAGGCTCGGGATCGGTCGGCCGCACCGCTGCCGGTTCGGCCGGTGCCACCGCTGCCGGTTCCGTCGGGGCCACGGCACCCGATTCGGCCGGCGCCACCCATGCCGGTTCGCTCTCGGATCCGGTCGCTGGGACGGTCGGAGTTTCCGGTTCACCCACATCGGTCGAGTTCGTCAGCTCAGAGCGCCCTCCGTCGCCGCCTCGGTCGCTGGACAACGGCTCAACCTCTACCGGAGAGTCTTGCTTCTCCTGGTTGGACGCCTTGTCTCGATCTCGGCGACGGCCGCGCATGATGGATCTCCTCGGCCTGGGGTTCAAGGTCTCCATCCTCGCCTCCGCCCGGTCAGAGGTCAAGGGTTTCCGATCGAATGTTTCACGTGAAACTCACCTTCGGCGCGCGATCGACAGCCCAATCGATGCGATTGGGCTCAGGACCCGGACCGGCCACTGGGCCAAGGCGGCGTTCGGCGCGGGCTGGGCCATCGGGGCGCTGATGCGGCCGCGTCGCCGGGTCGCAACGCCGGATTGCCGGGTTGGGTCGCCGGATCGCCAGGCCCGCTAGGTGATTGCCGGTCACCAGGTTCGAGGTTGCCGGGCCGGAGCCACCAAAGTGCACAGGCTCAGAATGGGTAGCTCGCACTGCGCCTCAAGTCGAGAACGATGAATCCCAAGCAAATCAGCGTCCTGAGGTCCGGACCGTTTCCGGAACCACAGCCCTTCCCAACCCATCAGAACTCGGGCCTGCGTCACCCGGCTCGACCAATAAGAACAGGCCGCTGCCCTCCGTCCATGCGACCTTGCCCAGTTTGACCCCTCGAACTTGTTCCCTTCCCTCAAATTGCCGCCGCCGCCTCACGGCCCACGAGAAGTACATGTACATGAACCGTTCACGTATGGGGGCCCGGCACGGGACCCTTTCCGAGACTCCGAAAGCAGTCATCCAGGGTGAGATTCATGAAAGGGGACCGGCGTGGTGAAGGCGCTGTGCCGACGCAACGCGATCATCCCCGGCCCCCGGCCCGCGGTTCGGCTCGTCGAAGTAACTGGTGACTCTTGGCCGTAGGAAGGGCTATTGAGACGATGGGTCAGGGTTGAGACTCACGAACTCTGCGGGGAACACTGCGACCACAAGGGCATCTACCGGGGCGGGATACCAGGAAAGCCCTGGGCATCCGGCGAGATTCGACAGACGGGTCAGGCTGACCTCCGTCGCGGCCCCGCAACGTAGACCGCTATCTCGTCGGAGTCCAAACTGACGCGCTGCTACTTCCGCTCAGCCCCATGCAGCCATCTGCTTTGGCCGCCGGAATGGCTCAGGTATCGGGCGCTCCCGATGGCGGGGGCCATAGATATCGAACGCCAGCAACGAGTAGCCGCCGTCCGGCTGCATGGAGACGGGGCCCGAGTTCGAGGAGGGACCGATCATGTCTCTGCGCCTTGGTTTCTCGATCAAGCCTTGTTCTCCGGATCAAAAATGGGAGCAAAGGGAGCACGATACGCCTGTGCTCTGGCCCCGTAATGCTCATTGCCCCAGAACAAACGACCCGTCGGCCAAGTATCACCTGCCTCAGATTCAAGGTGCCAGCCCCCGTGGCAATCAGTCGCAACCTTTCATTGGGTGGCAGAGATTCAACCCTCACTCCTGGCCGACGGACGCGCTCTCGATGTTTCACGTGAAACACGCGAACGCTTGACGACATCGGTGAGGCGCACAGGTCTGGGCGGCGGGACCAGCGTCAGAAGAGAGGGCGCTTGGCTGGAACGCCTACTCTGCGGGGGTAGCGCTCGGCGCAAGCTTTGAACTTGCCAAGCACCTGGTAGCCGAATCGGTTTAGGAAGCGGTACTGCCCGGCGCGCTCTAGTCCCAGTTGAGCAAGGCCATCGGCGACCCACCGCTCACCCGGTCCTTCGGCTGGAGGCTCTGAGACGACCACCCGTCCACCCACGGCCAGGAGGGGAGAGGCACACTCTGCGGTCGCCGCCGGTGCTCCAAAGGAGCGGGCCACGACGACGTCGGCCCGCTCACGGAACTGGTCGGCCCGGCCCGCCTCCTCAGCCCTGGCCCGCACGACCGAGACACGGCCGGTCTCGCCGGATCTTTCAATCTCCTCAGCCAAGAACTCGGTGCGACGTTGGTTCGAGTCGATGAGCAAGAAGGCGGTCTCCGGCCAACAGGCAATGAGAACCAGGCCGGGCAACCCTCCGCCGGTTCCAAGATCGACGACCGATCCTGGAGGTCCGACCGACTCCGCTTCGATCGTCCACACGAACCCGAGGGCATGCTCGATCTGGGCATCGACCGGCATGGTTCCAAGAAAGTCCCGTTCAGCTGACCTTCGCAGCTGGTCATACACCGAAGCGGGGACCCGGGCCCACAAGGCGTCCTCGTCGCCTCCAGAGCGAAGACCTTCCATCACGCCGCCCCATCTGGATGAGTTGCAAGAGCTACAACGCCAGCTCCGACGCAACGACAATGGCGGCAGGCTGCCCGAGCCTCGCCGTCGATCACAGCCCCGAAGGGCCTCCTAGCTCGGGGCAATGACGATGTAGCGCCTGGGCTCTTCGCCTTCGGATCGTGTCTCGACACCCTCGAGCTCGTTCACCGCATCGTGCACGACCTTGCGGTCTGGAGCCGACATCGGCTCGAGCGCCTGCTCCTCGCCGGACTCCTTGACCTCGTCCACGATGCCCTCCGTGAACCGGCGCAGGGCCGCCGAGCGCTTCTCGCGGTATCCGCCCACGTCGACGAGAATGCGATCAGTACGACTGACCGATTGCCGTTGTACATAGGTCCGGGTCAGATCCTGAAGTGCTGTCAGGGTTGCCCCCCGAGGGCCAACGAGGATCCCGAGGTCGTTCCCCGTTGCCGCCACCTCGACGGTCTCATCGTCGATCTGCCGGAATCCAACGTCAGCAGAGAGTCCGAACTCACGGATCAGGCCGGCAATGAACTCCTGCGCTGTCTCACCCTGTTGCTCCAGTGTCAGTGTCTCTTCCATGGCATCCTCACTCTCAGCCGGTACACGACCGGCACCATTCGACGAGGCACCATGGCCGGGTCGCTGTTCTCCATCCCTGTCTCTCCGGCCGTTGGCCGCGCCTTGTTTGCCAGAGTCGACATCCGTTACCGACCGTGCGTCGCCTGAAGCACCGGGTCCGTCGTTCCGGTCTCGTTGGCGGCGCCGACCACGCGATGTACCCGAGCCGCCGGAGGACCCCCGTTGATCCGAACCGGAACCACCGTCGCCCACCGCCGACTGTTCCACCAAGTCGGTCTGCCGACCATTTGACTCGGCGCCACCGTTCCGTCCCGCTTGTTGGCGGCCCCGGTTGCCATTGGAAGGCCTATCGCTGCTCTCACGCCGGCGTTCGGGCCGCTGTCTGCGTCCTCGCTTGGGTGGGGGAGCGACAGGCCGTACCCGGGCCTGAACCCGAGCTTCACCGCGGACCCTGCCGAACAGCCCGGCCTTGGGCTCGCTGAGCACGACGAACTCCGCGTCGTCCTCGGCCACACCTAAGAGATCGAGAGCCGCCTCTTTCGCCTCGCCCAGTGATTTTCCGCTGGCTTCCACCCAATCCACTTGCTACCGAGCCTTTCTGTCACGTTTCGATTTTGACGGCGGCTGCGACTTCGGTGCTCCGGACTCGTCGCCGTTGCTGCTGTCCCCGTTGCTGCCCGACGACCCGTTGCCCGGGGACCGTTGCGCGCCTCTCGTATTCCCTGGTCGGCCCCCGCCCGTTCCGTTGGGCGTACCAGATCCGTTGCTCGTTCCTCCACCGCCCGTTCCACCGCTGCCCGAGCCACTTCTCGAGCGGCCCGATGTCGGCCGAGCCCCCGCCGGCTTGGCCGTCGTCCCCGTGGAACCGCTCGCCGTCCCCTTGGTGCCGGCCGGGCGGCTACCGGGCTGGCGGGGAGCTCCGTTCTTGGTCGGAGGCGTGCCGCTCTTCGGACGGGGTCTGCTCCCTGCCGGTCTACTCCCTGCCGGGCGGTTTCCCGTCCCCCCTGTCCCTGAAGCTGAGCGCTGACCGCTGCCCGACCCTGTTCTCGGCCGGGTCGCCGGTCGTTCCCGAGTGGCAGTCCCCGATTTCGGCCTCGCCGATCCCGGTTTCGGGGTCCGGGCCGGGTTCTCCTTCTCCTGGGCCCGTACCGGCGGGCCGCCGACAATGCCGCGCCGGAACAGTACCTCCTGGGTCCCAATACGGATAGCACTCGAAACGATGAAATAGACGTTCACAGCCGCCGGGATATTTAGATAAATAAGGCCGAAAACAATTGGCATATACTTCTGCAGCATTGCTGCCTGTGGATTTGCCGATGCGGCAGGATTACGTGCATTGAGTCGGCTCATCTGCAGGTATTGCAACCCAATAGCGGCCAGCACCAAGAGTAGATACGGGATGAACATCGCGAAGGGGTGGTGGCTCGAGAAGGGGAGTAGCTTCTTGGCCCAGTCCATACCGAACGAATAGAGTTGACCGTGTCCGGCGACGATGTCGTGGTACATCTTCGACGTGTGCGAGATGTATCGGGGTTCGGCGACCGTGTGGCCGTTCCTCTGCACGGTATTGGTGATCCCCCTGATCACGTCGTAAAGGACCAGGAACGCCGGCATCTGCAACAACATGGGAAGGCAACCCGAGGCCGGGTTGACCTTGTGCTCTTTGTAGAGCTTCATCATTTCTTCGTTTAGCTGGGCGCGATTCTCTGCGCCCTTGTACTTCTGCTGCAGCTTCTTCATCTCGGGGCCGAGCGCTTGCATCGCCGCCATTGACTTGGTGCTCTTCACCGTCAAGGGCGTCAACACCGCCATGATGACGATGGTCAATAGTGCGATCGAGATCGGGTAGTTCGGGATGATCGAGTAGAAGAAGGCAAGAATTGCCGCGACGAAATCCAACAGCGGCTGGAAGATCTTTCCAATTGGCTTGGTCAGACTGTCCAGGACTCCGAGGTTAAAGATCAATGACTGCATACTGCGCTCCGATCAGGAACGGGGTCGACGCCATGACCGCCCCAGGGGTGGCATCGCATCAGGCGACGGACCGCAAGGAGCGTGCCCCGACCGGCTCCGTGGATCCGGATAGCCTCATCGGCGTAGGCGGAACACGTCGGAATGAAGCGACACCCGGTCGGGCGCCCCACACGGTACTGCTGATAGACCCCGATGAGCGCGAGGGCCGCCCGAGCGGCGACTCCTGGTTCCCGTCCTCCTCCTTCGCCCTCCGACACGGCCGGGCTCTCGCCCACTGGCGCTTGGGCGCGGCTCATCGCCTTGCCGCCCTGTCTGCCTGGGCGCGGCTCATCGCCTTGCCGCCGTCTCCTGTGACCGCGCCGGCTACCTTGTTGCCGGTCGCTGCCCGCAGGGCTTCGGTCATCGCCTTCCTCAATTCATCAAACGGGAGCCCAGCAGCGCCGGGACCCGTACTCACCAGGTAGGCGCCCAGCGGCACCTGCCGTCGTCCTTCCGTGAACAACGCGCGAAGTTGGCGCCGAAGACGGTTCCTGACCACTGCGTTGCCCACCTTCCGGCTGACGGCAAAGGCCAATTGCGGCCGTGACCAGGTATCTTGCTCCAGGAACGTCACGGACACCGACCCCGACCGTCCTCGCCGACCTGACCGTCGCAGCGCTGAGAACGTGTCCCGGGACCGGATGCGATCGATCCGGGCCTTCGGCACCGGGTCCCACGTATCCGGACAGGTCACGCTGAGAGCCGATGACGCCCCTTCAGTCGGCGCGACCGAATGACGGCACGCCCGGCCCGCGTGGACATCCGTTTCCGGAAGCCATGGGTCTTAGCGCGCTTGCGCACGTTCGGTTGGTACGTTCGTTTCACAATTCACATCCTTCCTCGCCCTGAACCGGGGAGCGACACCGCTCACGACGGCAGGGGGCCTTGTCGCAACGACGAAGGCAGTCAGCCCCCATGCTAGGCGCGATCAGGGCCATCTCTCTAGTCCCACGAGGCTCAGCGTCCCCGATGGGCACGGTGTACCGTTCCGAGCACGGTGAAGCGCACCAACGAGCCAGAGGAGCCAGGGATCCGTCGGTCGCCGCAGCCAACCCCAGAACGAACAGAACCCGAGGTACTCCTCACCATGATGGCGGGTCACACAGAGCCGGGACAGTCTCATCCACAGCTGTGGATTTCGTTGTGGACGCACCCGGGTGCCAACAGGTGGAGGTCCATGTGAACGACACCGAACGCTTGTGGATTTTGTGCTCCGAGGCTCTGCGGGAACAGGTCTCCGACTCCATCTGGCAGGCCTACCTGTCCGGGATCACGCCCCTGTCGATCGACGCCGAGCAGCTCGTTCTCGGGGTCCCCAACACATTGATCCGGGATCGGGTCGAGTCTCGTTTCCTGGGCCTCATCCAGGACACGGTGGTGGGCACGGTAGGGACGTCCCTGGCCGTCCGGCTGGAGGTGGTCGCTCCGATCGCCCACGACCCCACGACCGACGAGGACGACCGGGGCTACGGGATCGAGCCCTCGGGGGCCACCGGGGACACTGAGGGGTTCGGCCGCCGGGACAGCTCCTCGAGCTCCACCAGCTCCTCGAGCTCCGGGAGGCCGGGCAACCGGAACAGCCGGTACGAGTCACCGGTCCTCGACCCCCGGTACACGTTCGAGACCTTCGTCATCGCCTCATCCAACCGGTTCGCCCACGCCGCAGCCCAGTCGGTTGCCGAA
>OBLU010004333.1_pt1 | contig 12793 bp, 8 predicted proteins | sample 1518681 | NCBI WGS metagenome assembly OBLU01 (sample SAMEA3539304, study PRJEB22396) | soil metagenome | biome: tundra; feature: field; material: soil | place: USA | collected 2010-05 | depth 0.15 m | reverse complement strand
GGCCTCTCTTTCCGGGCGTTCTTGTGCTGGCTCACGGTGTACCGGCGGACCTGGCGGTCCAGCATCTGGTCCAGTGTGCTCGGCCCGCTGTTTTACCTGGGGGCGATGGGCTTCGGGCTCGGCTCGCTGGTGGACAAGCACGGGACGGCGAGCCTGGGCGGGGTGAGCTACCTGGCCTTCGTGGCCCCGGCCATCCTGGCCTCCGGCGCGATGAACACCGCGATGAGCGAGGCCAGCTATCCCGTGTTCGGCTCGATCAAGTGGAACCGGATCTATATCGGGGCGCAGGCCTCGCCGCTGCGGCCGGCCGATATCTTCCGCGGCCACCTGATGTTCATGACCACGCGGATCGCGATGAACACCGCCATCGTCACCGTCTTCATGTGCGCATTCGGCGCGGTCAAGTCGGCCTGGGTGGTGCTGGCCTGGCCCGCCGCGGTGCTGACCGGGCTCGCCTTCGCCGCCCCCATCGCGGCCTGGGCGGTCACGGTGACGTCGGAGAGCTCGTTCGCCTACTTGCTCAGGTTCGGCATGATGCCGCTGATGCTGTTCTCCGGCACGTTCTTCCCGCTGTCCCAGCTCCCCGGATGGCTGCGCCCGCTGGCCTACGCCACGCCGCTGTGGCACGGCGTCGCGCTGTGCCGCGCGCTCAGCCTCGGTTTCGGGGTGCACGCCGACCTGCTTGGCGCGCTCGGTCATGTCGCCTACCTGGCCGCGCTCGCGGCCTTCGGGATATGGGCCGGGGCACGGACCTACCGCAGGCGGCTGTATGTCTGAAAGGGTGCTTTATGTCTAGCGCGACGCTGCGGATGCTGCCGCCGGCCGGCCGCCTGGCCCGGCTGCGGCGGGCCGGGAGCGACGCGGGCAGCTTGCGCCTCATCGAACGGCATGCCCGGGCCTACGGGCACGCCTGGCTGGTGTTCTTGTCCGGAGTGTTCGAGCCCCTGTTCTACCTGCTGTCCGTGGGCCTGGGCCTGGGCGTGCTGGTCGGCAAGGTGCCAGGTCCCGGCGGGCAGCTGATCCCGTACCGGGAATTCGTGGCGCCCGGCCTGCTCGCGGTGTCCTCGATGAACGGCGCGATGTACGACGCGACCTTCAACATCTTCTTCCGGCTGAAGTACGCCAAGCTCTACGATGCCATCCTCGCCACCCCGATGCGCCCGACCCAGGTCGCGCTCGGTGAGATCGGCTGGGCGCTGATCCGCGGCACCATCTACGCCGTGGCGTTCACGCTGGTCATGCTGGCGCTGGGGCTTGTGCACTCCTGGTGGATCCTGATGGCCGTCCCGGTGGCGGTGCTGATCGGCTTCGCGTTCGCCGCCGTCGGCATGACCGGTACCACGTACATGAAGAGCTGGCAGGACTTCGACTACGTGATCTTGGCGAGCATGCCGCTTTTCCTGTTTTCCGCGACGTTCTATCCGCTCAGCGTCTACCCGCGGGCGATCCAGGTGATCGTCGAGTGCACGCCGCTCTACCAGGGCGTCGTGCTGCTGCGTGACCTGAGCCTGGGGGTCGTCGGCCCGGGCTTGCTCTGGCGGGCGGCCTACCTGGCCGTGCTCGGGCTGGCCGGCCTGTACGCTGCTGGCCGGCGGATCGGCAGGCTACTGCTCGTCTGACCCGCGATACCCGACCCCTGACCAGGTAGGCTGCGCGCAAATGCTGGAGGAGCGACCGAGCCAGTCTGGTGCCGAACCGGTCTTGCGGGGGACCGAGGCACTAGCTGCTTCGCGGCCGCTGCTCGCGACGGCCCGGCTTAAGGGCGCGTTTGCTGGTGTCTACCGGGATCCGGTCACCTGGGCGATCGCGCTCGCCGTTTTCTGCGCCTACGGCGCGCTCTCGCTGTTCCGGCTGTTGCAGCTCAGCCCGGCCTCGTGGGATCTGGGCATCTACACCGAGTACGTGAAGCAGTACGCCCACCTCGAGCCGCCGGTCGTGGACATCAGGCGAGCGGGCTTCAACCTGCTCGGCGACCATTTCCAGCCGATCGTGGCGGTCATCGCGCCGTTCTTCCGACTCTTCCCGTCAGCGGCGACGTTGCTCGTCGCGCAGGCCCTGCTGACTGCGTTGTCTGTCTTCCCGGTCAGCCAGCTCGCGCGCGAGAAGCTCGGTGTCGGCCCCGGTCGGGCGATCGCGATCGCCTACGGGCTCTGCTGGGGCCTGCAGCAGCTGATCGCGTTCGACTTCCACGAGATCGCGTTCGCGGTTCCGCTGCTGGCCTTCGCGCTGTCCGCGCTGGCCCGGGGCCATCTTAAGGCCGCGGTCTGGTGGGCCCTTCCGCTGGTCTTCGTCAAGGAGGACCAGGGCTTTACCGTGGCCGCGATCGGTCTTTACCTGATCATCGCAGGGCTGCGGTCGAACGCGGATGACCGGCGCCGCATGGAGGCCGGCCTGTTGCTGCTGGCCTGGGGTTTTGCCTGGTCGTTCCTGGCCATCGGCGTGATCATCCCGCACGTCAACCTGGCCCATCACTACGAATACTGGAGCGACGGCGGAGTCCTCGCGCCCGGTGGGCACCTGACCGTGATCGGTCTGGTCAAGCAGCTCGTGGCCGCGTGGCCCGACAAGCTGCAGACGATCGTGCTGCTGCTCTTGCCGACCGCGTTCATCGCGCTGAGGTCGCCGCTGGCGCTGATTGCCGTGCCGAGCCTGCTGCTGCGTTTCCTGTCGACGGACAGCAGCTTCTGGGGAACGCTGTGGCACTATAACGCGACCGTGATGCCCATCCTGTTCGTCGCGGCCGTGGACGCGCTGGCTAGAATCCGGGCCGCCATGGAAACCGACGACCGGCCAGGCTTCGTGAGCTGGGGGAGCGGACGCCGGGGCCCGCGGCGCGCGCTGCTGGCCGGGGCGAGGCACTATGGCGTGGCCATGATGCTCGCGATCGCGGTCGCGCTGAGCTTTCATTTCCCGGTCAGCAACCTATGGAACGCACAGACTTACCGCATCAGCCCGCACGTCGCCTCGGCCGAGGCGGCCATGGCCGCCGTGCCCGATGGCGCGACCGTGCAGACCACGCTGGATCTCCTAGCGCCGCTGGCCGCCCGTACCGACACCTTCTGGATCGGCAATGCCGGCAACCCCATGACCCAGTACATCGTGTTCGACGGCCGCAACAGCGACTACAGCCCGGCGATCACCAGCGTCCCCGCCTTCATCGCCCAGCTCTATCCGCACCACGAGTACACCCAGATCTTCCAGTCCGGCGGCGTCTACGTCTTCCGCCTGAGCCCACCGGGGTGATCGTGGATAGAAAGCGTCGTCTGACCACGCTTTGTATCCACGATCATGAAGGCGAAGCGGCAAGATCCATGGGAGCCATAGCGGACAACGTACTGGTGAGTAGATAGGCTGACGGACGACCCTGTGGACGTACCCCAATGGGAGGTTCTGCTCCATGGACTTTGGTTATGACGCCAAGACGCTCGACTTGCGCAAGCGGCTACTCGCCTTCATGGACGAGCGGGTCTTCCCCGCCGAGGCGGTGTTCTCCGAACAGGTCGAGGCCGCCGTCCAGCGGGGTCACCCGTGGGGGCGGGTCCCGGTCACCGGGGAACTCAAGGCCGAGGCGCGCAGCCGCGGGCTATGGAACCTCTTCCTGACCGGTAAGTCGGCCCAGGCGGTCACCAGGCTCAGCCCGGGTAGCCTGCCGGACCCGCCGCTGACGAACCTGCAGTACGCGCCGCTGGCCGAGATCACCGGCTGGAGCCCCGCGCTGGCGCCTGAGGCGCTGAACTGTGCCGCGCCCGATACCGGCAACATGGAAGTGCTCGCCGAGTTCGGGTCGCCGGACCAGCAGGACCGCTGGCTCCGCCCGCTACTTGACGGAACGATCAGGTCGGCCTTCTGCATGACCGAGCCCGACGTGGCGTCCAGCGACGCGACCAACATCGCCACCACGATCACCCGCGACGGCGACGGGTACGTGATCAACGGCCGAAAGTGGTGGTCGAGCGGCGCGATGAACCCGGACTGCCAGATCTTCATCGTGATGGGAGTGACCAGCGAGCCGACCGCCGGGGGCCACGGCCGGCACGCCATGATCCTGGTGCCCCGCGATACGCCCGGGGTCACGGTCAAGCGCGGGACGACCGTCTTCGGCTACACCGACGGGCCGCACGGCGGGCACGCCGAGGTGATTTTCGACCACGTTACGGTCCCCAGGGAAAACCTGATCGCGGGAGAGGGCGACGGGTTCGCCATCGCTCAGGCCCGGCTCGGCCCCGGCCGTATCCACCATTGCATGCGGCTGATCGGCGCCGCGGAGCGCGGGCTTGAGCTCATGTGCCGGCGAGCCACCAGCCGCACGGCCTTCGGCAAGCCGCTGGCGGAGCAGGGCGTCATCCAGGACTGGATCGCCGAATCCAGGGTCAGGATCGAGCAGGCGCGGCTGCTCGTCCTCAAGACGGCGTGGCTGATGGACACCGTGGGCAACAAGGGAGCGCACACCGAGATCCAGGCGATCAAGATCGTCACCCCGGCAATGGCCGAATGGGTGCTCGACAAGGCGATCCAGGCGCACGGCGGCGGCGGGGTCAGCCAGGACTTCCCGCTGGCCCAGCTCTGGGCCAGCGCGCGCACGCTCAGGTTCGCCGACGGCCCGGACGAGGTGCACAAGAGGTCCATGGCCCGCCGCGAGCTGAGGAAGGCAACGACCTGAGGAAGGACTAAAGCCACTAGCCAGCGAAAAGGCCGCGCGCGTAGGACGGATTACGTACGAACAAATGCCGCGGACTGCCGAAGGCTTAGCCGACCCGAGCGCCACGGCCCGTCCGATTAGAGGAGAAATCCGATGTCAGAGAGAATCGCGATAGTGACCGGAGCAGCCCGCGGCATCGGCGCCGGGACGGCCGTCAGGCTGGCCGCCGACGGAATGGCCGTGGCCGTCCTCGACCTGAACGAGGCCGACTGCGCGGCCACGGTGAAGGAGATCGAGAACGCCGGAGGGAAGGCGCTCGCGGTAGGCGCCGATGTCAGCAAGACCGATCAGGTGCACGCCGCGGTCGAGCGGATAGCCGCCGAGCTCGGCGCGCCGACGGTGCTGGTCAACAACGCCGGGATAACCCGCGACGCCATGCTGTTCAAGATGACAGACGAGCAATGGGACTCGGTGATCGCCGTCAACCTGCGCGGCCCGTTCCTGATGACCAGGGCGGTCCAGAAGTACATGACCGAGCAGACGTGGGGACGGATCGTCAACATCTCGTCGTCGTCGGGGCTCGGCAATCGCGGGCAGGCCAACTACTCCGCCACCAAGGCAGGCATCGAGGGCTTCACCAAGACGCTCGCCAAGGAACTGGGCAAGTTCGGGATCACCGCGAATGCGGTCGCGCCGCACTTCATCGCCACCGACATGACCTCGGCCATGGCCACCAACCTGAAGATGTCGTTCGAGGATCTCGTGGAGACCTACAAGAAGCAGATACCCGTCAACCGGGTCGGCCAGCCGGCCGACGTGGCGGCCGCTATCTCCTTCCTGGTCGGCGAGGACGCGGGCTTCGTCTCCGGCCAGGTTCTCTACGTAGCGGGCGGCCCCCTGTGCTGAAGCAGGCGCCGTGCTAGAAATGAAACCGTGCTGAATACACCGGAAACGCTCCGCGAGCGAGTGCGCGCGTTCCTCGCCGAACATGACCCCGCCGAGATGCCGAAGCAGGATTTCCTTAACGCGCGGTTCGACGCGGGCCTGGCCTGGGTGCACTACCCGGAAGGACTCGGCGGGCTCGGCGTATCGCGCACGCTGCAGGCCGTCGTCGACGCCGAGTTTGCCGCGGTCGGCGCCCCGGCCAACGACCCGGAGCGCAACGGCATCGGCCTGGGCATGGCGGCGCCTACCATCCTCGCCTACGGCCGCGATGAGCAGCAGAAACGCTGGCTGCGCAAGCTCTGGACCGCCGAGGAAGTCTGGTGCCAGCTGTTCAGCGAGCCCGGCGCGGGCAGCGACCTGGCCGCCCTGGCCACCCGCGCGGTCCAGGAGAAGGGGAATGGCGAGGCGGCTGGGGACTGGATCGTCTCCGGGCAGAAGGTGTGGACCTCACAGGCACACCTGGCCAGGCGCGCGCTGCTGGTCACCCGGACCGACCCCGACGTGCCCAAGCACCAGGGCCTGACCTACTTCTCGGTGGACATGACCGCGCCGGGCGTCGACGTCAGGCCGCTGCGCCAGCTCACCGGCGAGGCCGAGTTCAACGAGGTGTTCCTGACCGACGTGCGGATCCCGGACGCGGACCGGATCGGCCAGGTTGGCGAGGGCTGGAAGGTGGCCAACGCCACGCTGATGAGCGAACGGGTCAACATCGGCGGCTCGCGGGCCGTGCCGCGGGAGAGCGGCATGATCGAGCCGACGGTCCGGACCTGGCGCTCGCGTCCCGAGCTGCGCACGCCGGGCCTGCACGACCGGCTGCTGCGGCTGTGGACCGAGGCCGAGGTGGCCCGGCTGGCGTCCGAGCGGCTGCGCCAGCAGCTCGCCGTGGGCAAGCCCGGACCGGAAGGTTCCGCCAGCAAGCTGGTCTTCGCCCGGCTTAATCAGGAAATATCCGGCTTTGACATGGAGCTGGCCGGCAGCGACGGCCTGCGCTACGACGACTGGACCATGCGCCGGCCGGAGCACGCCAACTTCTACAGCCGCACCCCCGGCTACCGCTACCTGCGCGCCCGCGGCAACTCGATCGAGGGCGGCACCTCAGAGATCCTGCGCAACATCATCGCCGAGCGCGTGCTCGGCCTGCCCAGCGAGCCCCGGGTGGACAAGGACGTGCCCTGGAAGGATCTACCCCGATGAGCGAGGCTCTGCCTGACCTCCTTTCTTCTGATGCCGAACGGGCCTTGGCTGACAGCCTGAGCTCGCTGCTTGCCGACCGGGGTGGCCTGGACAAGGCGCTGGCCCGCACCGAGTCCGGCCAGACCTACGACGACGGTTTGTGGCAGAGCGTGGCCGCGGACCTAGGGTGCGCGGGCCTGCTGATACCGGAAGGTCACGGCGGGGCCGGTGCCTCCTACCGGGAGGCGGCGGCCGCCGCGGAGGCGCTGGCTGCCTTCGTCGCCCCGGTGCCCTTCCTGGGCAGTGCCGTCGTCGCCACCGCCGCCCTGCTGAGCGTGACGGCCGGGGCCGGCGAGACGTCCGCTTCGGCGCGGGCCGTGTCGGACCTGCTTGGCCGGCTGGCGGAAGGCGACGCGACGGCGGCGCTGGCGGTCCCGTTCGCGACCGCGCCGGGCGCTGCCTACCCGACCTCGGTCCGGCTGTCAGGAACCCGGCCGGGGGACGCGGCGGACGGGATAGCCCGGCTGCGTGGCATGGTCACCGGGGTCGCCGACGCCCTGCCGGCCGGGGTGCTGCTCGTGCCGGCCGACGGCGTGCCGCACGGGCTCTACCTGGTCGACATGGCCGCTCCCGGGGTAGCCAAACGACCCGTGGTGTCACTGGACATGACCAGGCAGCTCTGCGACCTGTCGTTCGACGACACGCCGGGCACGCTGATCGCGTCCGGGCCGGTCGCCTCGCGGGCGCTGGAGGCGGCGCTGGCCGCCGGCGCGGGCGTGCTGGCCTCGGAGCAGGTCGGGCTGGCCCAGCGCTGCCTGGACATGACGGTCGCCTACGTCTCAGAACGCCGCCAGTTCGCCCGGCCCGTCGGCTCTTTCCAGGCGCTCAAGCACCGGCTGGCCGACCTGTGGGTGGCGGTCACGCAGGCTCGCGCGGCAGCCAGGTACGCGGCGGCTTGCCTGGCCACCGCTGACCCCGACGCCAAGGTTGCGGTGGCGCTGGCCCAGGCCTACTGCTCGGAGGTCGCGGTGCAGGCCGCGCAGGAATGCGTGCAGCTGCACGGTGGTATCGGCTTCACCTGGGAACACCCCGCGCACCTGTACCTCAAACGCGCGAAGGCGGACTCGATCGCCTTCGGCACGGCGTACGCGCACCGCGCCGCGCTGGCGTCCCTCGTCAACCTGCCCGCACGGTGACCGGCCCGGTGACCGGCGACGTCGCCGTGGCCACCGCCGCCGCGATCGACGAGGCCGAGCTAAGGAGCCGGGTCGACCGTCTTTCGGTGGAGCAGAAGATCCGGCTGCTGACCGGGGCGGATTTCTGGGCGCTCTATCCCGAGCCCGAGGCCGGGTTGCGCCGGGTAGTGCTCTCGGACGGCCCGGCCGGAGTGCGCGGTGAGACCTGGGATGAGCGCGACACCTCAGCGAACGTGCCGTCGCCGACGGCGCTGGCCGCGACCTGGGACTGTGAGCGGGTCGAGGGCATCGGCAGGCTGCTGGCCCACGAGGCCAGGCGCAAGGGCGTCGACGTGCTGCTCGCCCCCACCGTGAACCTGCACCGCAGCCCGTACGGCGGCAGGCACTTCGAGTGCTTCTCCGAGGATCCGCTGCTCACCGCGCGGATCGGGGTCGCTTATGTGCGGGGGCTTCAGCGGGCCGGCGTCGGGGGATGCGTCAAGCACTTTGCCGGCAACGACTCCGAGACCGAGCGGATGACGGTCGACGTCCAGGTCGACGAGCGGACGCTGCGCGAGCTTTACCTGGCGCCGTTCGAAGCCATCGTGCGCGAGGCGGGCGTGTGGGCCGTGATGGCCTCCTACAACGAGGTCAACGGGTTCACCATGACCGAGAGCCCGCTGCTGCGCGACATCCTGCACGACGAATGGGACTTTGACGGTCTGGTGATGTCGGACTGGACGGCCACCCGCTCCACCGTGGCCGCCGCCAAGGCGGCTCTGGACCTGGCCATGCCGGGACCGGCCAGCCAGTTCGGCCCGTGGGGCGACGCCCTGGTCGTGGCCGTGGCGGACGGCCTCGTCGACGAGGCCACCCTCGACGACAAGGTGCTGCGGATTCTCCGCCTAGCCGCCCGGGTCGGCGGTCTGACCGATGCCCCCGCGGGCTCCGCGTCAGCCGGACACCCTCCGACCCTGCCGAACCCCACGTCCCTCCAACACCCCACGACCCACCCGGACCCCGCCGCGCGCCCCGCGGGTACTCCGGCCGGGTACGGGGCCGCGTACGGTCCGGCGGAGATCGCGAGGGACCTGCGGGCCGCCGCGGCGGCTTCGTTCGTGCTGGCCGGCAACCGTGGCCTGCTGCCGCTGGACCGCTCCGGGCTAGGCCGGGTCGCCGTCATCGGGCCGAACGCCGAGGTCGCCAGGACCCTCGGCGGCGGCAGCGCAACTGTCTTCCCGCCCTATACGATCTCGCCGCTGGACGGCCTGCGTGCCGCCGGCCTCGACGTGGCGCACGCGCCGGGCGTGCTCGCGCACCTGCGCACCTCGGCGGCCCGGGCGCCCTGGCTGCTGCGACCGGATGGCTCCGGCCCGGGCACCGAGGTCCGGTTCTTCGCTCCCTCTGGCGAGCTGATCGGATCCGAGCAGCGCGACGGCGCCGCGTTCCGGTGGATGAGCGTGTTCGGGGCGATCGGCCCTGCGGAGGCGGTCGGCCGGCTGGAGATCAGCTGCGTGATCCGCGCCACCGTGGCCGGCACCTATCAGCTCGGCGTCTCCGGGCTCGGGCGTTTCCGCTTGCTCGTGGACGGCACGGAGGCCTTCGACGCCACGCTGACGCTGCCCGAGGATGCGGACGTGGTCGAGGCCATGATCACGCCGCCGCAGCAGCTGGCCCCGCTCGAGCTGGCCGCGGGCCAGTCGGTCTCGGTGCTGCTTGAGCACGATGTGCATTCCTCGCCGAGGGTGGACCTGGGTACCTTCCTTGAGCTCAGCCTGGAGGTACCGCACGGCACTGACGACGCGGAGATCGCCGCTGCGGTGTCGCTGGCGGCGGCCAGCGACGTGGCCGTGGTCGTGGTCGGCACCACGGCGGAGGTGGAGAGCGAAGGCTTCGACCGGACGTCGCTCACGCTGCCCGGACGTCAGGAAGACCTGGTCCGCCAGGTGGCCGCGGCTAACCCGCGGACCGTGGTCGTGGTGAACTCCGGCGCGCCGGTCCTGCTGCCCTGGGCCGATGACGTGGCTGCGGTGCTGCTGACCTGGTTCGGCGGCCAGGAGTTCGGGCACGCCCTGGCTGACGTGCTGCTCGGGGACACCGAACCAGGCGGCCGGCTGCCCACCACGTGGCCCGCCAGTGAGGTCGGCGTGCTGTCCACCCAGCCGGCCGACGGCGTGCTGGCATATACCGAGGGACTGTTCATCGGCTACCGCGGCTATGACCGTGACGGCCGGGAGCCGCTGTACCCGTTCGGCCACGGCGCCGGCTACACCACCTGGTCCTACGACGCCATCATGGTGGGCGCCTCAGGGGCCGGTGGCGAGCCGGAGGTCGCGGTCGGCGTGCAGGTGCGCAACACCGGGGCGCGGCGCGGCCGTGAGGTGGTCCAGGTGTACGCGTCCCGCCCGGACTCAGCGGTAGAACGCCCGGTCAAGTGGCTGGCCGGCTTCGCCGCCGTCGACGCAGACCCCGGCGAGACGGTCAGCGCCGAGATCAGCGTCCCTGAGCGCGTTTTCCAGCACTGGTCCGACCAGGGCTGGACGCTTGAGCCCGGCACGTTCGTGCTCTCGGCCGGCCCTTCATCGGCATCCCTCCCGCTGGCCGGCCGCGTCGAGCTCAGCTAGCAGGGCGGCGCGGACCGGAAGGTCCTGGCGCCGTTGCCGATCAGCGGACCCTGGATACCGCCGAGGGTCACGCCGTCTTGCCATCGGTACACCAGCACCCAGACGTCGGCCGCCCGGGCGCTGATGGTGAGGTTGGGCGCGACGATCGTGAGGTCACCGGCCCGGTTCGCGGTGCCGTCCGCCAGGTCGGACGCGGTGACGTACTGGCCTCCGCAGGTGCCTTCGAGCAGGCCGTAGCGCGCTCCGGGTTCGGCGTGCCGGTCGTAGATGTAAAGCCAGGTAAGCGCGGCTGAGCCTGGCCTGGGCCGGACGGCCGCCGCGACCACGGAAAGGGAGCCGCCGGTCACGTCAGGCACGGTGAACAGGGCGCTGCCTGACTCGACAGGCAACGCCGCCTGGGTCCCCGTTCCCGCCGCGCCCGGCGCCGGATGCCGGGCGTTCTGCAGGGCCGCGCGCAGGTCATGGATCGTGTCGTCTTGGTGCGCCGCAAGCAGCCCCAGGGCCGTGCCCAGGCCGCCCAGCAGGCCGGCGACCACCAAGATCGCGACCCAGCCGCCCCAGCTCCACCCTCCGCCGCCCGCGCCGCCGCGGTTTCGCCGTGGTCCGAACGACACGGTGTCCGGCTGTTCGTCCGTGACCCATCACCGCCTACCCCGCTACCCAGGTGAAAGCCTGATCAGACTGTATACGCCCGCGTCCGATCTCGGCGGTAAGCGCTGACCGGCTTCGTATGGCGCATGAGTGCGGTTATCCGCCGATTTATCGCTGAGCAGGTATCGTGACTGTTTCAGGGACGTGACATGAGCCGGATGGCCCTGTCCGCAGGGCTTCCGCGGCCGCGACCGGCTCGAAGCCGCTGACCACCCCGCCAGCTGCGACATCTCAAAGTAACCTCTCGTCCACTCGTTGCCGTCCGCGTAACAACCGAGAAATACGCCTGAAACTCGCGTATGGGACACATGCCTTGCAGGAATACTGAGCGGCCGGGGTATAGCCAGCAGAAGTTGGACCCCTGAAGGCCCAATTGCCCCATGGAGGCGTAGTGAATCCATATCCCAGCTGGCTTAGTGCCGGGGATAACTCCTGGCAGATGACAGCGGCAACGCTGGTCGGGCTGATGTCCATCCCGGCCCTGGCTGTGCTGTACGGCGGCCTGGTGCAGAGGAAGTGGGCCATGAACACCGTGATCATGGTGTTCGCCACGTTCTGCCTGGTGCTGATCACCTGGGTCCTCTGGGCCTTCAAGATGAGCTTTGGCACCCCGCTGATCAGCACGTTCGTCGGTGATCCGCGCACCGTGCTCGGTGCTGCGGCCGAGCAGGGCCAGGCGAATATCCCGCTGCTTAATGGCCTGATGCCGAAGTTCAGGTTCCCCGAATCCTCGCTGGTTTACTTCCAGTTCGTGTTCGCGGCCATCACGCCGATCTTGTTCATCGGCAGTGTGCTCGGCCGGATCAGCTTCAAGGCCTGGATGATCTTCGTGCCGCTCTGGATCACGTTCGCGTACGCGGTGAACGCGTTCCTGCTGTGGGGCGGCGGTTACTGGGCCGGCAAGGGCGCGCTGGACTTCTCCGGCGGCTACGTGATCCACCTGGCCGCGGGCGTGTCCGGTTTTGTCGCGGCGGCGGTGGTCGGTCCCAGGCTCAAGCGTGACCGCGAGCGGGCCGTCCCGAACAACCTGCTCTTCGTCGCCGTCGGAGCCGGGATCTTGTGGCTCGGCTGGAACGGCTTCAACGGCGGTGACCCGTACTTCGCCAGCCAGGACGCCGCGGGCGCCGTCATCAACACCAACCTCGCCACGGCCATCGCCATGATGACCTGGATCATCATGGACATGTCGTTCAGCAAGGAGAAGAAGCCGACCTTCCTGGGCGGCCTGAACGGCATGATCTGCGGACTGGTCGGCATCACGCCGGCGGCCGGATACGTGAACGGCCTCGGCGCCATCGTGATCGGCCTGGTCTGCTCCGCGGTCGTCTGGGTGGCCTGGGCCTACCTGCCGAAGTACGTGTGGCCGTTCAACAAGGTCGACGATGCGCTCGGCGTGGTGTACACGCACGGCATCGCCGGGTTGTTGGGTGGTCTGCTGGTCGGCTTGCTCGCGGATCCGAACATGATCGAGTACCTCGGGCTCGGCAAGACCCCCTCGATATCGGGTGCCGGCTTGTTCTACGGGCACCCGAAGCAGCTGGCCATCCAGGCCGGCGCCGCGCTCACGATCATCATCTGGGACGGCG
>OBLU010004332.1_pt1 | contig 12797 bp, 9 predicted proteins | sample 1518681 | NCBI WGS metagenome assembly OBLU01 (sample SAMEA3539304, study PRJEB22396) | soil metagenome | biome: tundra; feature: field; material: soil | place: USA | collected 2010-05 | depth 0.15 m | reverse complement strand
CAACTTTCAAAACTACCGCACGCGCATTCTGTTCTTCTGCGGAAAACTCGATCTCTACCCATTATGAACCTCCATGGAACTTTTATATTGCCGTCCCCGGCAAGAATGACCGTCTAGGTCGAAACTGTCGGGCGGCATACGCTTCAGACTGGGTTCAAAGGGATCTTTCACAAATCAATTACCATAGGAATACATTATGAAAAATCGAGTATATGACCGCATCACCGCCTTGCTTGAGCAAGGCACCGTTCCCTGGCACAAGCCGTGGAAAGCACGAACCGGGCTGCCCCGGAACTTCGTCAGCAAGAAATCGTATCGCGGCATCAACGTCTTTTTGTTGCTTGCCATGAGCTATGAATCGCCATACTGGCTGACATTCCGTCAGGTGTCAGCGCTTGGCGGCAGTGTCAGGAAGGGCGAGAAGGCGTGTCCGGTTGTGTTCTGGAAACAACTGAAAATTGAAGACAAGGAAGCCGGCGAGGCGGAGAAGAAAATCGCCATGCTCCGATATTACTCTGTGTTCAACGTCGCCCAATGCGATGGGTTGAAGATTGACTCAGCGCCGGTTGAGACGAACGGAAACGGCATCGCCAAGCCGGAGGACATCGTGACCAACATGCCCCAGCCACCGGTCATTAAACACGGCATGAGACTCGCCTACTATTCCCCCCACGAGGATTGTGTCGGCTTGCCGCCACGGGAGCGGTTCGAGCGGACGGAGGAGTATTATTCCACCGTCTATCATGAGCTTGTTCATTCAACCGGCCATGAGAAGCGGTTGAAACGCACAACACTCGCCGAAAAAAGCGGCTATGGCTCCGATCCCTACTGCAAGGAGGAATTGATCGCTGAATTGGGCGCGGCGTTTCTCTGCGGCCAGGCCGAGATTGCGGAGCGGACGCTTGACAATTCCGCTGCGTATATCAAAGGTTGGCTGGAGCGGCTGCGTGATGACAAGACGCTCATCGTGCAGGCGGCAGCCCAGGCACAGAAGGCGGCGGACTTCATTCTCGGCCGGACGTTTCAGGAAAGCGAGGTGGCTCATGACTGACTACAATCCGAAGGAATTCAAGGTTGTTGCCTTGCGGGACTGTCCGGTGCCGGAGCACATGCAAATCTGTGAACAGCCTCAGCAGGTTGTTGACTACTGGCGGATGCATATCGCAACGCATCCGTATTTCAACCCAGATTGCGAATGCTTGGTCGTGTTGCTCTTGAACATCCGCAGGCGGGTGAAGAGGCATCATCTTGTAACCATCGGCACGATGGATACCCTTTTAGTTCATCCGCGCGAAATTTTTTCCGTTGCGGTGACGATGAAAGCGGCATTTATCGTGCTGATACACAACCATCCGAGTGGGGACCCGACGCCGAGTGATGCGGACATCAAAGTGACGCGGGATTTAATCCGTGCCGGCCAGTTGATGAAAATTGAAATCACAGATCATGTCATCATGGGGACGGGAAATCCGGGCTTTTGTTCTTTGCGCGGGCTGGGATATTTTGCGGCGTTTTGAATAATGCCGAGCACAAGGGGCGATTTCTTGAAAGTTTAAGAAATCGCCCCTTTTTAGGGAATCCCCATCGCAAACTATTACAATTGAATAACGCCAGCCCGCCGCACTTTGCGAGTAAAGAGCACATAGGCGAGCTGCTCTTTCCAAATGTGCGTGGCCGACCGTTGAGACGGGACGGAGTTCAATATCTGCTTACCAAGTATCTGGCCTTGGCGCGACCACAGTAGTCCGTCTCTGAAAAACAAACGCGTCACTCCGCACGTCCTGCGACACCACACGGCGATGGAATAACTCCAATCCGGCGTGGATCGTTCCGTCATCTTCCTGTGGCTCGGACGCGAACGAATGGAGACGACACAGATTTACCTCCATGCGAGCCTTGAACTCAAAGAAAAGGCACTCGCCAAGACTGGCCGTTTTTTGGGCGGCCACGCCGTTACCGCCTGCCCGAGCAACTGATGGCCTTCCTCCAAAGCCTCCGATAATGCCGAGTCGAAGAAATAAAAAAGCGGTGATTCCTCAATGTTTTGAAGAATCAGCCCAACCACTGGGCATAAGGGATATTTTTACAATTAAATTGCAACAGTCCGATAGGTCTGACGCATCGGGCTTTTTTATAGAACCTATTTAATCGCCTGTTGAATCCGTTCCATCATAACGCACACAACCAATTCGCAACCAAAACATGCCGCTTTCCCTTCAGTAAAAAAGCCCCGCCAAACTGTGTGACGGGGTTTGTAATGTTTTAGCCGAACAATCAACGTTTTTTTTGCTTTGGCCAAACGGAGTTTGCCATCGGTCTGAACCACTCCGCAACGCATTGCGCGGATGGGGGTCTCGTTCAAGCGCACTTCCCTGACAAGAAAATTATCAAGGCCGAACAGCTTGTAGCCCTTTGCAATGGCTTCGCTGAAGGAGCGGTAGTAGGCGACCACTTTATCACCCTGAATCAACACAAACTTCCCGACGTTTTCCATGACTTTCGAGTAATTGCGCTGAAGTGTTTCAACCTCTCGCTCAATGTCTTTGGGCGATGTTTTTGGGAATACTATTTTCATGAAGTAATATACTCCTTTCATTTTGTAAGGCGAGTAGCTTTCCAGTGAACGCTCTTTCGCTTAGTTAATTTTTATGCTGGCATTTGTTTCGTTGGTTTTTTCCAAGCAAAATTTAGACCAACATCCGATTTTACTTTCCATGTATCATTCTATCATTAAAAGTGATAAAAGTGTATAGAAACGGGACAGCATGTGTCATCAAGTTGGTCGGCCTTTTGCATGGTTCAGAACCGAAATTGGCTAAAAACGGTTGAATTTAATATCCACGACATTCTATCGCTGACGAATAAAATTGGCGTTTCAGGGGCAGAGAGCGTGTCGCGTATGAATTTGACCTTTGAATTTTCAGAGACCCATCTCCTTGGCCAGCCTAGCGCGCACGTTATTTGCGAAGCCACCGGCGGCTACGAACAGCCCGTCGTGCGCGCGCTGCGGGCCACAGACATCCCGGTGACCATTGTCGAAGCGGGCCGGGTCCGCTACTTCGCCCGCGCCCAGGGCCAGCGCGCCAAAACCGACCCGATTGACAGCGCCGTCCTCACCCGTTATGGCGTCACCTTCAAGCCCGCGCCCACGCGCGGAGTTTCGGCCCAGCAACAGCGGCTGGCCGATGTGGCCCAGCGTCGCCCGCCAGCTCCAAAAAACCCTGGAAAAACAAATCGACCAATGTGATCAAGCCATCACCGCCCAGATTGCCGAAGATGCCGGCCTGACCCAAAAAGCCAGCCGACTACAGGCCATCGCCGGCGTGAGCCAGGTCGTGGCGGCCACAGTGCTGGCCGAACTGCCCGAACTGGGCAAACTCAATCCGCAGACCGCGGCCGCCCTGGCGGGAGTGGCTCCGTATAACCGCGACAACGGAAAGCTTACCGGGATACGCCACATCAGCGGTGGCCGGCGACTCGTGCGGTGTGCCCTATAACATATGGCCACCTTGAGCGCCGTCCGGCATGACCGCATTCTTAACGAGTTTTATACCGCTTGCGGGCCGCTGGCAAAAAGCCGATGGTCGCCCTCACCGCGTGCATGCGCAAACTTGTTGTCCTCATGAACCACCACCTCAAAAATGAGAAATTTCAACTTGCCAACTAACACCGTTGCTGGGGCGGGTGTTGGCGAACCGGATTGTTCGCGCTCCCTGCGTTACACCAGAAATCATATTTTATCAAAGTCAGAATCCCCAAAATCCAGAGAATTTACTTGGGAAATTCAAGCGTAAAATAATCTTTTTGTCCGTTATAGAAAAAAACCGCATGTTGTAGCACCTTCTGACCTATAAGCACCTGTGAATTCTTATCGTTTACAAATTCCACCATTGACGCAAATGTATCAATTAAAACATTCCCACCATTATGCGAGCAATTTGAAAACTTGATGCCGATATCTACATCCCACACATAAGAAGAAAAATATCGTGAATCTGCTTCTTGTGGATAACCAACCTGACTCCAACCTCTGGTCTTAAGCCCCAAACTTTTGATTGCGGATTCAGCAACCATCAAACCACCTGTAAATCCGGTGTCAATAAGTCCCGGAAGATGAAGATCTACCGGAATTGGTTTGTTGGCAACTTTTAGGGCACCTATATATGCTTCGGTTGGCCGGAGAACTACTTCAATGATTGGCTCACCATTGGTAAGTTTAATAAATGCTTTTTTCTTCATTTTAATAAAAACGTAAATTCCAAACTTTTGCGGTTTGTTGTTCGGTAAGCCCAATGATAAGCCCAGCTACTAAAAAACAATCAACGTTTTTTTGCTTTGGCCAAACGGAGTTTGCCATCGGTCTGAACCACTCCGCAACGCATTGCGCGGATGGGGGTCTCGTTCAAGCGCACTTCCCTGACAAGAAAATTATCAAGGCCGAACAGCTTGTAGCCCTTTGCAATGGCTTCGCTGAAGGAGCGGTAGTAGGCGACCACTTTATCACCCTGAATCAACACAAACTTCCCGACGTTTTCCATGACATCAGATTGAAAATTCCGAAATGTTTCAACCTCGCGTTGTATTTCTTTTGGAAGGATATGAGAGCTTGGTATTGCTATTGCCATAACGGTTTCTTGGTTGTTTGTTGATGATTGTTTGTTGTTAATTTGAACTCGGCCATAGATAAAACCGCTTTAACAAAACATTGTAAAGCAGAAAAACCTCCGGCCACGATCTGTTTCTATTGGAACTATTTGCTCACGTTCTTACAAATGACCAAAAAACAGCTATTTGTCAAGAAAATTATGCGGGTTTTTGAACCTAAACCCCGATTCCATTTGTGTCCTCGGCTTTACTGAAACCCAGTTCCAGCGGCATTTTCTGGATCATTTCTTTGACAAAATGCTCGGTCATTTCCACAATTTATTTTCACGCTTGGGGGGCGGCAGCGCAAGCGGCAATTTTTCAAAATGACAGCAAAGGGGTTTTTTCATGCATTCTTTCGTGACTGGCGTTTTGCGGACTTCTGACGTGCCGATTGAACCGGCCAGCACAAATACTGACAAAATTCATGCGACGTGCCAGATGACCGTTCACGCAACGATCCACATTTGTATTATCGATTATCAAGTGACGACGGCACTAGCGCCAAAACCAAGCGTAAGATTTTGCATTGCGCCGGACACGCCAAGCGTTAGGATTCCAATGTCCCTCAAGCGTCGCGACCAGTCGGTTTTTTCATTGGCCACGGGATGATTTACCAGACGTTAAAAAAATCAACCACAGGAAATCATTATGCCCGACGAAATCACCATCACACCGAAGTCGGAACCCACGCCCGCCGCCCCGGACAATCAAACCATCAGTTTAAGCCGGACGCAGTTGGTCAATCTGTGTGCCCTCGGTTTGGGCGTCAGTTTCTTTCTGCCGTGGGCGCGGATTTTCGGTGCCAGTCTGTCCGGCTTTGATCTCCAAAAATTAGGCGACGAACAACGCCTGCTTTGGCTCATCCCGATATTTTGCGCCATCACCATTTTTGCCGGCATCACTAAACGCAGCCAGGCAATTGCCGGGCGATTGACCGGCGCATTTCCCTTCGTTGTCGGCATCTACTGGTATCACAAAATTGGCAGCGACCTGTTCCACATCCTCACCTACGGCGCGTTTCTGTCATTGATCTTCGGGGCAGCACTGTTTGTTCTGCCACGGAAGGCGAAATAACCAACAATACAAAGGGACAATATGTTCGGATTTTTTGAAAAGAAAAAGGGCGAGGTCATTGACCACTGGTATGCGCTCGTTCCCGGCTTCAACACGTCCGGCAAGGAGTTTTACGAAGCCATTGAAAAGGAGTTGAAACAAAGTGAAGCACCCGGTCTGGAAATGTTCCGTGTTGATTTCGCCGAGGGCGGCGTGTTGTCGCAACAACGCGAGTATTTGCGGATGACGCGCGAACGGCTGGTGTTCGATGTTTGTGCCGCCCCATTCGGCACCTCATTCTTCTTCAGTTGCCGGTTTGCGGAAATTCCGGCCGTGGTCAAACTCTGGGAATTATTGGTATTGCTCATCGGTTTGTGCGCTGTGGGGTTTTGGGGATTGATGATTTTCACCAGAATTTTAGGCCCGGTCGGGATCATTCTATTTCCCTGTTTCCTTGTGGCACTGATCATCGTTGCCATCTATGAAGCCTGGATTCGCAAGGAGACGTATTACCGCCATGACACCCGGCTCATGTATTGCGACACCGTGAATGCCGTCGTCAAAGCCCAAGTGGAGGAAACCACCGGCGTAAAGGGCATCAAACTGATTCGGTTCATGGAGAACTGCCCGATGTTGAACGAGCTATACAAACCCAACCCGGTGTCACTGCCCAAGGGACCGTAGCCGTATGTCCCAGCTCGACGAACAATTGACCGAGCAATTCCACCTGTGGGAATTACGCGGACGTGGCTGGCAGGTTTTTCCCGAACCAGTTCAACCGGAACCGCCTTTTGCCCCGTTCCACGGCCACTATTTACCCGACGCGCCACCGGTTGACGACCGGCGCAAGCCCACCTTTTTGAGTTCGCTGGTTGAAAAGTTGAGCAATAAATTAAGCACCGAAAAGCCGCTGGCCCCGGTTGAATCCGAACCCGAAGAAGAACCGGAACCGACACCGCTTGTCCGTGGATCGTTGGTGGAATTGCATGCATCGCTTCCCGACAAGCTCGATATTTCCAAGGAGGCGTTCGAGCAGTTCCTTTTGAATCTTTCCCTTTGTCGTGAGCCGATTGCATTTGAAATGCTTGGCACTCACAAGAAAGTCACGGCACAGTTCGTGGCAGGAGCCGACGATGCCCCATTGCTCCGGCGGCAGTTGCAGGCATATTTTCCAGAAGCCGTGTTTGTTCCCCGCAAAGGCGGTTTGGATCAGGCATGGGATACGAGCCAGGGCGACGAGGTTTTGGCCGTTGAATTTGGCTTGAAGCATGAATTCATGTTGCCGCTCGCCAGTCGCAGGCTTGACCCGTTCATCGGCATCGTGGGCGCATTGGCAGAGTTGCAGCCAGGCGAGCTTGGCTTGTTTCAGGTATTGTTCCAGCCGGTGCAAAACCCTTGGGCCGAAGCAATCGTCAATTCCGTAACGCACAGTGACGGCAAAGCGTATTTCGTCAATTCCCAGGAATTGGCCGGTGCAGCAGAGAACAAAGTTTCCCGCCCCTTGTATGCCACCGTTGTCCGCATCATGGTTCGAGCCGATGACTTTGACCGTGTGTTGCAACTGGCACGCGATTTGGCCGGATCATTGCGCGTATTCGCACATCCCAGCGGCAACGAACTCATTCCGCTCCACAACAACGATTACCCGTTCGGGGAACACATCGAGGACGTGTTGCGCCGACAGACACGGCGCACCGGAATGTTGCTCAATAGCGACGAGCTGATTGGCTTTGTGCATGTGCCGTCGAGTGCCGTCCGCTCGTCAGTATTTCAACGGCAGTCTGTCAAATCCAAGGCAGCACCGGCCATTGTCCGACAGCACGGTATATTGCTTGGCGAGAACGACCATGCCGGCCAGACGGTTCCCGTCAGCTTGTCTGCTGAACAGCGCACCCGGCACACGCATATCATCGGGGCCAGTGGCACCGGCAAATCCACTTTGCTTTTCAACCTCATCCGGCAGGACATTGAGAACGGCGAAGGCGTTGCCGTGCTTGACCCGCATGGTGATTTGATTGACCGCATTCTCGGTATCATTCCGCCAGAGCGAATCAATGACGTGGTGTTGGTGGACCCGGCAGACGACCAATTTTCAATTGGATTCAACATCCTGTCAGCACACAGCGACCTTGAGAAAAACTTGCTGGCCTCTGACTTGGTTGCCGTATTCCAACGGCTGTCAACATCATGGGGTGACCAGATGAATAGCGTGCTACAAAACGCGATTCTCGCATTTCTGGAAAGCGACCGGCGCGGCACCATCGCCGACTTGCGCCGGTTCCTAATTGAAACGCCATTTCGCAACGAATTCCTGAAATCCGTCAAAGACAGTGAAGTAGTGTATTATTGGCAGAAAAGCTTTCCTCACCTGTCCGGCAACAAATCCATCGGCTCGATTTTGACGAGGCTGGACACGTTCCTTGCACAGAAGCCCATCCGTCACATGGTATCGCAGCCGGAAAACAAGTTGGACTTCGCGCACATCATGGATACCGGCAAAATCTTTCTGGCGAAACTGCCGGAGGGACTGCTTGGCCGGGAAAATTCGCATTTGCTGGGCACGCTCTTGGTGTCCAAATTCCAGCAGATCGCCATGAGCCGGCAGGCGCAACAGATCGCCGCCCGGCGCGATTACTGGCTCTACATTGACGAGTTCGCCAATTTTATCACCCCGAGCATGGCGGAAATTCTTTCGGAAGCGCGCAAATATCGCATCGGCCTCACGCTCGCCCACCACGAGTTGCACCAGTTACAGCGCAATCCCGAAGTGGCGAGCGCCGTCATGTCGCATCCCTATACGCGCATTGTGTTTCGCGTTGGCGATGACGATGCCAAGAAATTGTCCGAGGGCTTTTCATATTTCGAGTCGAAAGATTTGCGGAACTTGGAAACCGGGCAAGCCGTGTGTCGAGTTGAACGCAGTGATTTTGATTTCAACCTCACCATTCCCTTGCCGGAAAAACAAGACGAGGCGGAAGCCGCCACACGACGGCAAGAGGTCATCACGGTTTCGAGAGAAAAGTATGGCACGGCACGGGCGGACGTGGAGGCGATGCTGGCGAGGTCGCGGGCGACACCAGACGAACCGCCAGCATCACCGAAGCCACCCGTTGTTGACCGTGCGCCGACACCCAGGCCGGCAGCGATTCCCCCACCTTCACCACCCACCATTGAATCCAAGCCACCCGAAGTTTTGCCGCCGGTCGTTGTGTCGGAACCAAAACAGGCAGCGGTTGTGGAAAAGAAAATGCCAAGCCCGCCTGCCGATCTTGGCAAAGGCGGCGAGCAGCACAAGGCAATGCAACGGCGCATCAAAGAGGCGGCGGAAGCACTTGGCTTCCGCAGTGTCATTGAACAACAGATTGCCGGAAGCCAGGAGAGCGTTGATTTGTTGCTTGAGCGAGGCGACCAGAAAATCGCGTGCGAGATTTCCGTCACCACCACCATTGACCACGAAGTCGGCAATATCAGGAAATGCTTAAAAGCCGGCTTGCCGCAGGTTGCCATCATTTGCGTGAGCGAGGATCGGTTGCAAAAAATCGCCGCCGCCGTCAGTGGTAGTCTTGGCGCGGACGCGGCGGCGAGGGTCGCATATTTCCAGCCCGACCAGTTCATTGCTCATTTGATGACCTTGCCGTTGCCGGTTCCCAAGGATTCCGTCACCACGAGCCACGGCTACAAAGTCAAACGCTCCGCGCCGGCATTGACAGACGAGGAGCGGCGGCAGCGTGAAGAAATCGCTAACAAGATGATGGCCGAGGCCATGCGACGAGGGTAACTTGTGACTCGCAAAAGCTGCATACAGTTCCCTTCACGGGCTTTGTGATTATTGGTTATACGTAGATAATTCGATCTGCTTGACGGGCAGGTTGGTGTGTGCGAGGTTCGCTTGAACCTAATAATTGTATGAGAACGGATTTAGGAAAACTGGGCGGGCTGCTAATGTTGTTTTTTTGCCTTTCGGCGCGAACCCAAACTATTTCAATCCTAGATATTCCCGACAAACTTCCGAGCGGATTGACGGATACCAATTATTCTCCGCCGATTGCCATCAGCTATTCCGGCTTGCAAGCGGGACAAATCTACACCTTGTCGGGCTGGCTGTTGATCCCCGGATCATGGGATTACGGGAGCAGCTTTTGGCGCAGCAATTCCTTCTCGCTGGACAATACTCAGGGCACAAATTCATCCGGCATTTTGTGGGTGGCATCGAACATGGACGTGTTTACCAACACCGGCCAGTTTGATTGGGTGTTTCGCCTGTATGACAACACGGAAACCCAGGTCGGGTTCGTTGAACAGTATATCAATGTCACAACGAACCGGCCACCGGTGCTTGCCCCCATCGGGAATCGGTCTTACGGCGTCGGCCAGACGGTTGGCATTCTGCTGTCCGCGACCGATACGAACGGAAATACCATGCAGTATGCCGTGACCAACCTTCCGCCAGGAGCAACCTTCAACCCCGCCACCGGCCAATTCCTCTGGACGCCGACCAACGCCGCGATCTTTGGCCCGGTCGTCTTTTGGGCACAAGATAACGGCGATGGTTTGTTGCAAGACGGGGAGCTGGTAACGTTGACCATCAAAGCCACGCCATACATCACCATCCAGCCCGTGAGCCAAGTGGTCACCCAAGGCAGCACGGTTAATTTCAGCGTGGTGGCGCAAAGCGGCACAACGATGTCATATCAGTGGCAGGCGAACAGCACGAACCTGCCTGGGGCCAAGGCATCCACCCCTACTTTGTCCAACGTCACCACCAACAATGCGGGTGTATATTCGGTAATCGTCAGCAATTCAGTGGGAACCAGCGCAAGTCATAATGCAGTTCTCGTCATCAACGTGCCCAGCACGCCGGTTACTTCCGCTAGTTTAAGCCTGGCCGAGTTGCAGAATCTGATGGACGAATATCACCTCGAGTTTCAGGTATATACGGACATTAGCGCCGGCGGAAACCACTTTGAAGCGTTTGGGCAGCTTCCAGATCAAACATCCGCCGTGGGCATTTCCGGTGCCTGCACCAACCGCCCGCATTCAGGTGCCACCTGCGTGCAATGCACGTTCACCAACGAGAACGGAGCGAATGGCGGCGGCTTCTACTTCATGACGGGCATCCTCTATAACGGCGCGCCGCTGCCCTATTTCGGCGAGACGCATCTGACGAATACGCCGCTCGTGATCACTAACGTTACGGGCTACGACCTGACCGGTTCGACCGGGTTGGTATTCTGGGCGCGCGGTGCAAACGGCGGAGAGCAGATTGAATTCTTCGTCGGCGGAGTGGGGCGCAACGCCACAACCGGGGTTGCAACAAATCCATACCCCGACTCCATGGCGCGTTACCCTGACATCGGAACAAATTTCACGCTCACCACGAATTGGCAGCAATTCGCGATCAATCTTTCCGGGAAAAATCTAACCAACATCATGGGCGGGTTCGGCTGGTATACCACCGCAACGAAAAATCCAAGTGGAGCCACATTTTATCTCGACGACATCGAATACGGGCTGTCGTCAATCTCGCAAACGCAACGGCTCAATCTGCCCCGGTTCATTCGCAGCTACCGCACCCTGTCGGTGCAACCGGATTTTTTCAATTCCACCCCCGAGGTTGATTTTGACCTGGTGCTGCGCGCTGTTGCCTATACCTACGACAATGCGTTGGCAGTGCTGGCATTCTTGGCCGATGGCTCCACGGACAGCTTGCGACGGGCCAAATTGATCGGCGACGCCTTCGTTCAGGCACAGAAACATGACCGGTCATATACGAATGGTTGTTTTCGCACCGCCTACATGCCGGGAGATATTGCGCTTCCACCCGGCTGGGTGGTCAATGGGATAAAAGGCACGGTGCCGGTGCCCGGCTTTTACTTGGAAAATCCACAGCATTACTACGAGGTGGAGAACCTCGATGTGGACACTGGAAATAACGCCTGGGCCATGCTGGCATTGCTGGCGTTGTATAAGGAATTCCTGGACACCAATTATCTGGTCGCAGCCGAGAACGTCGGCCAGTTTATAGATACCATGCGGACCAACATCGCGACGTTTCCGGGTTTTCTTGGTGGCATCAGCAGAGCAGAAACTGTTACGCCAACCAAGCGCGCCTACAAAAGCACGGAACATAATTTGGATACCTACGCAGCTTTCTCCACCCTGTATCAATTCACCGGCCAAACCCAATGGTTGTCCGGTGCTTTATTGGCCTCCAATTTCGTCGAGCTCATGTGGGAAACGAATCGCGACTGCTATCTCGCCGGCACGACCGGCGGCAGTCCAGACAGCCGTAATCAATTTGCCGGCCAATTGCCTCTGGACACGCAAACTTGGACCATCCTGTCCATCCCCGGCACGCTCACCAGGCATCCGAATTTGTTAGCTGCCTTGGAACAATATCATCGCAATCAACACGACGGATTCGATGGCGAAGATTTCAACGACGACCTGGACGGGGTATGGTTTGAAGGCACCGGCCAGACGGCGGTGGATTACGCCTCCATGGGAAACAGTTTGCGGATGGACCAGTTCCGCGCCACGCTTCAGGCGGCGCAGCAAATGCCACCGCCCTATGGCGACGGCATGGGGACGCCAGCCGCCAGTCACGACGGCGTCAGTTCGGGTTTTTCGTTCAGTTTGTTTCGCCGTCCGCATGTGGGAGCCACGTCATGGAACATTTTTGCCCAAAAAGGTTTCAATCCATTTTACCAGACGCGGCAGCCGCTATATCTACAGACGCTTACAATTGTCTCGAATCAAATTTTGCATACCAAGAGCCTGCAATTCACATCCGTAGGCGAGCCGGGCAGGACGGTCGTGCTGCAAAGCACGACCAATCTGATTCGATGGACACCAGTCGTTACGAACACCTCCTCGTTTGGAGAAAGCGTCATCACGCAATCAGTGAATTCCGCCAGCCGGGTGATTCTATATCGCGCGACCATCCAATAATTTTTAGGTGTAATCTTGAGGCTTTCCGACTCATCACTAACCGGACAACGCGCTGCCGCCGCCAATGCAACTTTAAGACTGCTTCAAAGAAGAATCAATGAATGCTGCAAAATCTTGATTTTGCAGCAGTTTGGTCTTGGTCCAAA
>OBLU010004331.1_pt1 | contig 12798 bp, 7 predicted proteins | sample 1518681 | NCBI WGS metagenome assembly OBLU01 (sample SAMEA3539304, study PRJEB22396) | soil metagenome | biome: tundra; feature: field; material: soil | place: USA | collected 2010-05 | depth 0.15 m | reverse complement strand
CGGGCGAATAGGTCTTGGTGCGCCAGTGGAAGGCTTGCAGCCAGGGGCGGATGACCACTCCACTACCTTTGGTGATCAGCTCGAAGCGCTGCATGGATTCGCTGATGAAGTGCTCGGGCGCGTCGCCGGGGTGGGCGATGTTGTCCATGCCGAAAAAGTGCGAGGGATAGATCATGGGCGAGAGCACGTCGCAGTATTTGGCCATGCCGACGATGTCCTGTCCGGTGTGGGAGAGATCGACCTGGCGCTGCCAGGCCATCACGCCGAAGACGTCGAGGGAGAACAGCGCGCCGGTGGGATGGATCTCGGCGTAAGCCTTCTTCAGGAAGTCGGTGATTACGTCGGTGCGCTGGGGGCCGCGGGGCGCGCGGTTGGCTGCGCTACATACTTTCTTTCGCCCCTTCGGGGCTGGTTGAGATGTCCCGTCTGTCCCACGGCTTACGCCGTGGGCTGCATTCTTTTGCCCCTTCGGGGCTGCGTCGGAGTTGGCTAAGACAGGACAGTCTGATCCAGCGGCATTTTCGGCGGATGCGGAATCTTCAGGCTGACTCGCTTCAGGATTTTGGGACTGGTAGAAGAAGCTGGCATCTTTCTGATCGCCCTCGGCGGGGAAGCGGACATAGTCGAACTGAATCTCATCGGCGCCGGACTGAGCGACGAACTTTGCCAGCGCGATGTCGAACTCCTGGACTTTCGGTTGCGAAGGATCGGTCCAGACCAGCTTGCCGTTCTCCCGCCAGGGCTGGCCCGTGCGCTTCGACTTCACTGCCAGCTCGGGATGCTCGACCACCAAGCGCTCGTCGCGGAAGATGGCGATGCGGGCGATGGCGTGCATGTTCTCGGAATGCAGGAAGTGGACGAACTTCGGGAGGTCGTGGATATAGACCTGGTGCTTGCCGAGCAGGGGATGCTCGAAGGGAATGTTGACGCTGCCGTCGCTGTCCTTGATATCGAACACCACGGCGTTGCCGCCGACTTCGCGCCAGTGGCGGATGATGCGCAGTCCGTGGTCGCTGGCCGCCATGATGCCGGTGAGGTAGATGGCGCGGACTTCAAAATCTTTGGCTACGGGAACTGTTTTCTCGACGATTGGGGCGGGAAGAATTCCTGGGATCGTGATCTGCTCGCCGGCTCTTAGTATGTTGCCGGAACGATTGCCGTTGGCTTGGCGGATGGCTTCGGATAGCTCCGATGATGTCAGGTAGGCGGTTCTCTTCAAATACTGGTGGGCGACGGCGGGAATGCTTTCTCCGCGCTTCGCCGTATAAATCTCAGTCACCACCGATGTTGGAAGCTGCAACGACGACTGTAACGAAGGAATGTTCGCCGTCTTCACCGTGGGCGAAAGGGTTGTGCTCACCGGCTGCACTTGCGCGCCCTGCGGCGCTGGAACGGCCACTGCGGGCACCGGTTGCGCGCTCTGCGCCTGCGCCGTCAAAGCCGAAGAAAGCCGTGGACTCAGCCGCATCGCGGCCGCAGCAAACAGAAGACACGAGACAGCAGCAATCGTGAGAACTGACGAGCGACGCAAGAGTTCCCTCCAGGAAACCACCTAACTTGGATGCTATCCCGCACCCATCGCCCCCGCCAGTTACCACCGGTCATCCCCCCTGTTCAATCCTTGCTCATTCCTCCGGTTCGACCGGGCGGGGCGGTGTCCCGATTAACCACCGAGGACCGACTCACGGCTTCGTCCTCGGCTTCGCTCGGGGCTTCGGCAAAACAGGGCAGGCTCAGAGGAACATAGAGGAGAACCCTCCGGAGCGGCCACCGCCACTCGGTACGGCCGTTTCCTCCTTGCGCAAACTATTTCTCTTCCTCCCTTTTAACTTTCCACTGCGGCCTGTTCTAATATCGTCGCCGGCCATCTAACTCCAGCCAGATACAGGGTTTTCGGCTCATTCAATGCTCCCCAGCCCGTGGCCAGACGCTTGCTTATTCCGAGGTAGCCCCGGACGCGCTGTGGGGCCAGGCAAGCGGCGGTTCCGAGTGACAGATTTTGTCATTACTGGAAGGTGGGGAGTCGCGAGGAACCAGGGCCTGGAAGGTCCGGGAAACGCAGACAAAAGGCCGAAGATACGGCCTGGGACAGGGAAGACAGCCACTTTATGAGAACGAATCTCGCTACAGTGCTCGATCCGAACCGCCGCAGCAACGATGCGGGAGAGTTTGAAGCCGCCCTGCGCCGCCGCATCGTGGGTCAGGACCAGGCCGTCGAAAAGGTTGCCGAAATTTACCAGATGTTTCTGGCGGGACTGAACGCTCCGGGACGTCCCGTGGGCAACCTGCTTTTTCTGGGGCCGACCGGCTCGGGCAAGACTCGGGTGGTGGAGGCCATGGCAGAGGCACTGTTCGGCGATTCGCACGCCTGCATCAAGATCGATTGCGCCGAATTCCAGCACTCCCACGAGATTGCGAAGCTGATCGGTTCGCCTCCGGGATACCTCGGCCATCGCGAGACTCATCCCCTGCTCACGCAGGAAGCGCTGAACCAGTGGTTCACCGAGAAGCTGAAGCTCTCGATCCTGCTCTTCGACGAAATCGAGAAGGCGAGCGACTCGCTCTGGCAACTGCTGCTCGGCATTCTAGACAAAGCCACGCTCACGCTCGGCGACAATCGCCGCGTCGACCTTTCGCAGTGCATCATCATCCTGACCTCGAACCTGGGTGCCAGCGAGATGACCGATCTGGTGGACGGTGGCTTGGGATTTGCGCCCAGGGTGGTGGAAGTCGACAACAACTTCGACGACAAGATTCAGCGCACCGCGGTCGAGGCCGCGCGGCGCAAGTTCACGCCCGAGTTCATGAACCGCATCGACAAGACCGTGGTCTTCAAGACGCTGCGGGACGAGCATCTGGCCCAGATCCTCGAAATCGAACTCGGCCTGGTGCAGCAGCGCGTCCTCATGGCCGCCGGCACCAACCAGTTCGTGTTCAATTGCACCGCAGGTGTGAAGGAGTTTCTGCTGAAGGAAGGAACCGACCCGCGTTACGGGGCGCGTCACTTGAAGCGCGCCATCGAGCGGTATCTGGTGTTCCCGCTGGCCAATCTGGTTGCCACCAGCCAAGTGAAGCTGGGAGATTTCGTCCGCGTCGATATGGCTTCCGAGAATCAGATGATCTTCGTCAAGGAAGCCGAAAACACCATGGCGCCGGTTCTATTGGAACGCTACGGAGCCGCTGCCGCCGCTCTGCCCGCCGCCCGCGCGGCCCGCACTGCCGTGAATGGTCGTCGCGACCTGGGCGCAAGCCCGATTGCGGAGAGCAAATAAGTTTTCTGGTAGGTAACAGCCTCGCTAGACCGCATCTCGCGAGCCTCTTGGCGCCGGTACCCTCCGGCGCCTTTTTTGTTGCCGGCAATGCTTGGAGTTTTCCGACCGGCACATCCAGAGCGGAGGCCGCACGCTGAAAGCCGGGGTCTAGAAGTCATCTCATCAACGTACCTGGGAACGGATCATCTTGCGGAGTGTCCGGCGCGTCCTCCGGGCTGGGAATGTCCAAATTGACGACGACCGGCTCTTGGCCGCTGCGCAGGATCACGGCCTCCACCGGCTGGTCTTTGCGCGCGTTCAGCTCTTGATGAGGAACGTAGGGAGGAACGTAGACGAAGTCTCCCGGACCTGCTTCATCGATGACTCCAAAGGATTCCCCCAGCGAAAGCGCGCACGGCCCCGCACCGCGTAGATCACGGGTCCCAGCTCCCCATGTTGCCTAGAATCTCTTTCGAAGAAATTCAAGAAGGATATAACCGGCGAGCGCGGCTATCGTGGCAATTTCAAAATTGGCAGCGGTGAAAACATCTCCGATTGCCCAAGCGATACCCCTCTTCTGCCCCATGCCTGAGCGCTCAAATTCTCCCATCAAGAGATTGGAATAAAACAGGAAGATGATAAAACCTACCTCAATCACCGCTCTCCAGACATTTTTCTTCATGGTGAACCCGTCAATATCCGCCGGACGCGGCTTGCCTTCCAGCGACCTCTCGATGTGCGGCTGCCATTCTAGACGAATTGCTGGTGCGTCCGCGATGACCAATACGAGTTTCGTTCGCCTCAACATAATTGGCTCCTAAAAAAAGAATGGATGACGTTCATGGAAGCCGAGTTCGACCGGCTGGATACGGACAAGAGCGGGGAACTGGATGTGAAAGAACTGACGCAATCGCAGTTGCGTCCAAGGCACGCAAGCGTCGGAAGGTAACTCGCGGGCAGTAGATCGACTGAAGCCCCCGAGGGAGCCAAAATGATTTAGCATCCTCTCTCATGTACGTTCCCGCTCCCGAGATGACTGCGGACCAGGTCTTGCAGGCCTTTCATAGTGATGCTGTGAATCTTTTCCTCGGCGCCGCAATCGTCGCGGTGGGACTGGTCGCGGCGGCGTTTTCCGTTATTCGCCGCAAGCTCGACCCTGTGTTGATCTACTTTGCCCTTTTCGCCATCCTCTACGGCCTGCGGCTGTGGATCCGGTCAAACCTGATGGGACTGGCCACGCAGGGCTCGTCGCTCTATCCAAGATTCAGTGACGCGATCGACTTCATTGTCCCGATCCCCGCATTCTTTTTCTTCAAGGCCGCCGGACTCCTCCGCCGCCAGGCCAAGATCGCAGGCTACGTGCTGGGAATCGTGCTTGGTTCTTTAGCTCTTGCGGCGGTCGTCTTCGGAACGCCCCCCATCTCTTACCTGATCGTTAGGGTCTTGATTATCGCAGCTCTAATTATTGTGGCTGTGCGGTCCATACGCAGGAAGTCGGACAATCAGGATCTTATAGTGATCCGCCGCGGCGGGCTGATTTTTGTGGCCTTCATTTTATGGGAGAACATCCGGAACGTGTTCGGGCTCTGGTCTTTGCCGAACATCGAGCCGATTGGTTTTGTGGCGTTCCTGGCGGCTCTCGGGTATGTGGCCGCGCGCCAGACCCTGCAGCGGGACCTGCAGCTCAGCGAGATTCAGAAGGAACTTGAGGTAGCCAAGCGAATCCAATTGTCGATTCTGCCCGCCGGGTTTCCTAACTCCGCTAACTTCCGAGTCGCGGCACGCTACGTGCCGATGACCTCCGTTGCCGGAGATTTCTACGACTTCGTCGTGGCCGACGACAGGCAGGCCGGACTCCTTATCGCCGACGTGTCCGGTCACGGCGTCCCCGCCGCGCTCATCGCCTCGATGGTGAAAGTGGCGGCTACGTCGCAGCGGACCAACGCCGCCGATCCCGCTCGATTGCTCGCGGGAATGAACGACGTTCTCTGCGGCAATACTCAGGACCAGTTCGTAACTGCCGCCTACGTTCATCTCGATTCGACTTCGGGGACGCTCCGATATTCGGCGGCGGGGCATCCGCCCATGCTTTTGCTGCGCCGCGGAAACGTGCTGGAAATTGCCGAGAATGGATTGATGCTCGCGGCTTTTGAGTTTGCGACTTACACGAACGTGGCGCATCCGCTGGAACTGGGTGATCGACTTCTGCTCTACACTGACGGCCTTGTCGAAGCCGCTAACACCCAGGGAGAAGCCTTTGGACAAGATGCTTTGTCGGAAGTGTTGCGGCAGACGGGTGGGCTTCCGCCCGCAGCTGCCTCGGATCAGATCATCTCCTCGGTGCAGCGGTGGGCCGCCTCACAGGATGATGATCTGACCGTTCTGATATGCGACTACATCCCGAGCGCATAGGAAAGCAAGTCGGCGGGGAGGTCTTCCCTCAGGGGCTAAAGCCCGGCGCCTTTATGGGTTCTCGGCGGCACGGCTGGAAGCCGTGCCCTTCCCGATCCCATTGATGAGATGGCTTTGGGAAACTGAGAACTGAGAACTGCTTCCCTACCCGCCGGCCTTCAGCTCAGTGAGGACCTGCTTGGCGATTTCCTTCAGAGTCTCAAACACACCCACACCCTGAAACGCCACCGATTCGACTACGGCCTCGTTCTTCTTGCGGAGTTCCTTGTTGAGCGCTTCCGCGGACAGGATATTGGGCAGGTCCCGCTTGTTGAGCTGCAGTACGTAGGGAATCTTGCTGAAGTCGTAGCCGTGTTCTTTCAGGTTCGACATCAGGTTGTCGAGCGCTTCCACGTTGGCGTCCATGCGCTGTTCCTGCGAGTCGGCCACGAAGACGATGCCGTCCACGCCGCGCAGAATCAGCTTGCGGCTGGCATCGTAAAACACCTGCCCGGGCACGGTGTAAAGATGGATTCGTGTCTTGAACCCCCGCACCGAGCCCAGATCCAGGGGCAGGAAATCGAAAAACAGCGTCCGCTCGGTTTCGGTCGCCAGCGAGATCATCTTGCCCTTCTGCTGTTCCGCGGTCTTCTGGTAGATCACCTGCAGATTCGTGGTCTTGCCGCCCAATCCGGCGCCGTAGTACACGATCTTGCAGTTGATTTCGCGGGCTGCGAAGTTGATGAAACTCAAGACTTTCCTCAAAAAGCGCGGGCCGCACACCCTTGCGGGCGCTTCCGCGCAAAAATATCCCTATTGGGGGCTCCGGGCTTTTATATCACACGCGCTCGATCCCAGGCAGGTTACTCAGGTGACCCCCGGCTGGCATCAAGGTGGGAGCCCAGGAATACAGCCGCCAATTTCTGATTGTTGATTGCTGATTGAAACCCCTACCCGTGGGCTTTTCAATCAACAATCAGCAATCAAAAATCAACAATCCCTCTCCCTTACCGCGCCGCCGGCGCCGGATAATACCCATCCTTGGCGGAAATCTTCAGTCCCGGCCGGTCCACCAGCACTTCGATGTTGCGGTAGGCTGCCGTGGTCGGCGTCTTCGGCCGGGCCGGGGTGTAGCCCAGCGTGTACTGGTTGCGCGCCTCACTCATGACCTGGGCGTAGATATCTTCAATCGCGCTGCGCGAAAGCTCGTTGTACGGATCACCACCGCCCGTGGCCGACGTATATTTCGGCAGAATGTTGCCGTAACCCTCGTGGGGCAAGTGCAGCCGTTCCAGCTTGCCGTAGACCGGCAGGGCCGCGCTTTCCACCGCCACCGCTTTCACCTGGATCTCATTCGACAGCAGCAGCTTCTTCACGTCGCTGTAGCTGGCCTTGCTGCCATATTCCCGTCCGTCGCTGATCACGAAAATGATCTTCCGCCGTGTCCGGTTGCGTTTGCTCAAGTCCAGCGCCGCCCGCAGAATGGCGTCGTTCAACACGTGCGCCTCTTTCGGCGGCGTATACACCGGCTCCGTCGGACTTCCCACCGGAATCCCATTGATGATGGGCCCGTTCGGCGCCAGCGGCCCGCTCAATACCGGCGGTCCATTGTTGTGTCCGCGTTCCGTCTTCATCTGGTTCAAGAGTGCGGTTAACTTCTGCGTCGCTCCGGCAAAGTCGCTGACCTCACTCACCGTGCTGCTGTAGGTATAAAGCGCCACTTCATCGTACGGAGCAAACGCCCCCACCAGCGCGGGAAACGTCTGGTTCACCTTCTGTACCGCCGTATCCGGCATACCCAGATCCAGCACGATCGCCACCGAAAGTGCGAACGGATCGGCGCTGAAAAAGCTTAACTTCTGCTTCGTCCCGTTTTCCATCACGCTGAAGTCGGTGGGCAGAAGTCCGTCGACCATGCGCCCGTTCCGGTCCTTCACCGTAACCGGAACCTGCACAAAATTGGTATGCACCACCAACGTGTAAAGCTGCTCCTGCGCGCCCGGGCCCTGTTTGGTTGAACTCCCTAGCGGCACCGTCTTAACCGGCGGCATCGGCGGCGGCGCAGTTGCCTCTTCGCCGGGTCCGGCACCAGGCTCGGCCGCTCCCGCCTTGTTAATCGGCTCGTTCGTCCACGGATTCCTTTCCACTGCCGGCTTCTTTTCTTCCGGCCTTGGAATCGGGGGCGGCTCTGGCGTCGCCGAAGGCGGTTGTACCGCGGACGGCGCATCGGGGATATTCTGCGCCGGCTGCGTTTGTGACGGCTGCCCCTGACCGCTCGGCGTCTGGCTCCCGGAAGACTGTCCCTGTATTGCCGGAACACTCGCACACAAGCCTCCGCCCACGCATCCAAAGACCAGCGCCGCCGCCAGCCACTTCGCCCCGTGCCACCGTTTCCTGTTACCCGCCGCCGTTTCTGTGCTCACAAACACCATCCGTTCTTTCCACGATCTCAGGGCCGTCTCAGGAGCCATCGGCGAGTTCGCCCACCCGCCGCCAACAAAAGAATAATCCTTTTTGTTTCGGATGCCCGAACCCGCCCATTTGGTGCATCTAACTCCAGGGATTAGACTAACAAAAGTCCCTAGAGGGATTCCTGGCATGTTCAAATTGTCCGCTTTCCAAAGGTTCTCCCCGGCGCTGGTCGCCGCGTCTATTCTATTCTTCCTTGCGGCCCTGTCGGCCGCCGCTCCGCCCGCCCTCGCGCAGAACCCCGCTTCCTCCACTCCTACCGCCTCCAAGGCCGCCGCTCAACCACCCGCGGCCCAGAAACCCGCCGAGGCTCAGAAACCCGAGGACGACCAGGGGCCCGCTGAAACCCTCAAAATCAGCGTCAACGTCGTCGGACTTTTCTTCAACGTCAAAGACAAGCACGGCGCCCTCATTCCCAAACTGACCAAAGAGGACTTCGAAGTCTACGAAGATGGCAAGCCGCAGACCATCAAATACTTCGCCGCCGAATCGAACCTCCCGCTTACCCTCGGCATCCTCATCGACTCCTCCGGCAGCCAACTGAGAGTGCTCGACATGGAGAAACAAGTCGGCGGGGCATTCCTTCGCCAGATTCTCACCGACAAAGACGAAGCCTACGTCATCGACTTCAACGTCGATGCCGAGCTGGTGCAGGACTACACCCGTGACGTTCGCCGCCTGCAAGCCGCCCTCAACAAAGTCAAAATCAACACCGGCTACACCACCGGCCCAATCCCCGGCGCGGGCGGCGGTCCCGTTCCCACCGCCAACTCACCCGGCACCGTGCTCTACGACGCCGTCTATCTCTCCGCCCATGACATGCTGGCCAAGGAAGTAGGCCGCAAGGCCATGATCCTTCTCACCGACGGCGAAGACGAAGGCAGCCGGCTCAAAATCAAGGACGCCATCGAAGCCGCCCAGAAAGCCGATGCCATCATCTACGTCCTGCTCTGCGCCGATCGCGGCTTCTACGGATCTTTCCAAATGGGCTACTCCGGGGAGAGCGAAATGCGCAAGCTCACCGAGCAAACCGGAGGCCGCGTCATCAACGTCGGCAACAAATTCGACAAACTGAGAGAGGCCTTCGACCAGATCGCCGCCGAGCTCCGCAGCCAGTACAACCTCGGCTATACCTCCACCAACACCGTATTCGACAGCGGCTACCGCAAACTGGAAATCAAGTCCAAACAGAACTACAAAATCCAATCCCGCGCCGGCTACTACGCCACCCCCCGCGAACCATTGCCGCAATAGCGAGATCAAGTGTGGCGCGGGCGCCCTCGCCCTCATCGCCACGGTCTCATGGGCTTTTACCAAGACATGCAGACCTCTCTGGCGTAGGCTGTGCATCGCCCTAGGGATGGCCGCCGTGGCAAATATTTGTACCTCTGCACTTGTGCGGGGGCTGTGAAGGGTGATCCGTTGTTCAGCACCCCACATGCAAAATCCTTCATCTTGACATCCCCATCCCTTCACCCCAGACTACGTAAGTCTCTCCCCGACGCCCCCACGTATACCGGAGGTTTCGCCGTGCCCAACCAAGCCTCGCGCTACGCCTGCGCCCTGCTGTGCTCCATCTTCCTCGTCCTCGCCATCGCTCCATCCGCGGCCGCACAGCAAGTCCGCCAGGGACTTTACCGCGGCATGCCCGTCACCTATGTAGTCAAGCACGGCAAAGCCATCTTCCAGGGCGACATCGTCCTCGAAAAAGTCGACACCATCGATCCCCAACGCCCGCTGCCATCCTTCGGCGTCGACTACGCCCAATACCTCTGGCCCAAAGTCGGCAACCAATACCAGATTCCCTACGTCATCGCCTTCGGTTCCGGCGATCTCACCAATCTCAACGCCGCCATAGCCCAATTCAACAGCACTTTTTCCAACATCCAGTTCGTTGCCCGCACCACTCAAACCGACTACGTCAACTTCTACTTCGACCCCAGCAACAACAGCGGCGAGTGCGAAGCCATCGTTGGCCGCGCCGGAGGCGAACAACAAGTCGGAGGCTCCGGCGGATCCTTCAACCCCTGCGCGCTCGGCACCATCCTCCACGAGATGGGACACACCATCGGCCTCTGGCACGAGCAGTCCCGCCCCGACCGCAACACCTACGTCTCGGTCAATTACAACAACCTGATCAAAGGCTCCATCTCGAATTTCAACCAGATCTACGACAACGCCCAGGAGACCACTCTCTTCGACTACGGCTCGATCATGGAGTACCCGGCGTTCGCGTTCTCGCGCAACGGCGGCCCGGCCATTGAATCCATTCCAGCGGGAATTCCGCTCTCGAACCTGACTGGCTACACCGTCGCCGATATCGACGGCATCGAGCGGCTCTATGGGAACGCGCCGACGGAGGTTACCATCGCGACAAATCCTCCCGGATTGTCCGTAATCGTCGACAGCTTTGCCATCGTCACGCCACAGGTTTACAACTGGCCGCCCTTTTCCATCCACACGCTCGACATCCGCACCTACGTGCAAACGCAATCCGGATACATCGTCAACAGCACCACGCCCACGACGTTCTACTACACGTTCGGACGCTGGAACGACTCCAGCGAAACCACGCACACCATTACAGTGCTTCCCGGCAATGGAGAACCCTCCACTCCCTCTACTTCGCCAGCCGTGACAACTTACACAGCCAACTTCATCCAGCTCGTGCCCTACCAAGCCACGGTTTATCCCACCGGCACGGGTACAATCACGCCATCGCCCGCGCCGCAAAACCAGTCGGGACAGGCTCCTTACGAGTTCTACACCGCCCGCCAGCAAGTCACGCTCACCGCTGCTCCTAACTCCGGGCAGAATTTCTACGAATTCAACAACGCCCCGTTCTGGCTGCCCGGCGGGCTGGGCGCCAATCCCAAGACTTTCTACGTTCCCGACACCGGACTCGGAATCGCCACCACCGCCGAGTTCTCTCCCAACCCCGTCTACACAGTGAACGTCGCGCCCAACCCCTTCAGCTCGAACCTCTACATCTACGCTGATGGAAACTTTTCTTACGCGCCCAAGAACTTCGCCGTGGACCAGGATCCCTCCTGGACCAGCGGCAGCACGCACACTCTTTACTTTGGTACGCCCGAATATCCCTACAGCTCCAACAGCCGATATGCTTTCGACAACTGGAGCGATGGCACGACAACCACAACCGACACCGTCATCCTTCCCGCCACCAGCACCACCTACACCGCGAACCTGACGCCCCAGTTCTATGTGACCGACTACGTCAACGAATCCTGTGCGGGCTCGATCAATGTAAGTCCCGGCTCGCCGACGGGAGACGGCTTCTATCCCTCTGGCGATGCGCTTACTTTCACCGAGACTCCCAACTCCGGCTGGCTGTTTACTGGATGGCAATACGACCTCAGCGGAACCTCCGCCTCGCAACCGCTCACTGTGACCGACGAAGTTCTCGTCACCGCCGACTACAACACCATCGCGACGCCGCTCACTCTCACCAGCCTGAGTCCCGCCGCGGCCGTTCCCGGTGGACCCAATTTCACGCTCACTTTGAACGGCACAGGATTCACCTCGAAGTCGGTTGTCTCCGTGAACGGATCATTCCCCACAGTAAAGTTCATCAGCAGCACGCAGCTCAGCGTAACCGTGACCGCCGCGCAGATCGCGAACCCGGGAGCCTTCCAAGTTTGGGTTGACAGCTTCCCTAGCGGAGCAATCTGCGCCGCTTTCGCCGCGCTCCCGTTCACAATCGCCGACAGTCCCCTCGTATCGCCTTCGCCGTTGAGCCTCGCCTTCAGCCCGCAACTGGTCAGCACGGCCGGCGCCTCGAAAGTCGCCACGCTCAAGAACACCAGCGCCTCCTCCGTGAACGTCACCTCCATCACGACAACGGGAAATTTCGCGGTCGCCAGCAACACCTGCGGCTCCTCGCTCAACTCCGGCGCATCCTGCACCGTCAACGTCACCTTCTCCCCTTCGATCGCCGGAGCCCTCACCGGCTCGTTAGCCATCAGCGACAGCGCCCCCGATTCTCCGCAAACCGTCGCCCTCTCAGGTACTGGCAACTTGCCGCTTTCGATCAGCCCGGCGGCGTTGTCGTTCGGTACCGAAACCGTGGGCCACACTTCCGCTCCCAAGACCGCCTCTCTTACCAACAATGAGGCCTCAATCCTGGCTTTCTCCTTCGCCGCCAGCGGCAACTACGCCATCAGTTCCACGGGCACACCTGCACGTCCTGCCCACGAAACTGCCGAAAATACCGCCGCAGTGCCAGCTTCTCGTTGGTCACCGGTCCCGCCTGTACAATCTTGCCTCTTGCTTCCAGCGCCGTCATGTAACAGAATCTCTGGTGAAGATCTACGCCAACGTGGATCATCTCGTGCCTCCTTCAGGGCTTGTGCTTCGAGCACGTACTCTACCCTTGGAGGCACGCCTTTTTGGTCTTCATTACATCTGAGCGAAGCGAAGGACCTCTGCAACCTGCCTGCGCTACCACTGGCCCCGCGAGGTACTTCCAGTACCGCCGTTTCCTGCCCGCAGAAACTCGTTCACCCCCTATCCCCCAACCCAAAAACCATTTAGCCTGTATGACGCTGGCTGAACCGGAGGTCCTCTATGCCGTTTAGAAATCTTTTGCCTTCCCGCCGCTCATTCCTGCAACTCTCCGCCGCCGCCGCGGCCTTCCAGATCGTCACCGAGCCCATGCTCGCCGCTG
>OBLU010004330.1_pt1 | contig 12800 bp, 12 predicted proteins | sample 1518681 | NCBI WGS metagenome assembly OBLU01 (sample SAMEA3539304, study PRJEB22396) | soil metagenome | biome: tundra; feature: field; material: soil | place: USA | collected 2010-05 | depth 0.15 m | reverse complement strand
TGATCCACACCGCCGAGGGCGTGTTCTTTCGGGACGTGCTGAAGAGCGCGTGCGAGGCGTGCGGCCTGGCGGTGGCGGGCATCAAAGAGCGCGAGGTGCTGGAACAGTGCGCGGCGGCGCTACGCGTTCCAGCCGTTGAGTTGCAGGCGCTACTTTCCGCGATGGGGAAGACGCTGGGGCCGCCGTGGACGCAGGACGAAAAGCTCTCGGCCGCGGCGGCGCTCACGATTCCGTATTCCACCCGCGGATGAGGGCGATCCGGCGGCAACCGAACGGCCGATTTTGGGCATTTTGCCCAAAATCGCAGACCACGTCAATTTAGAATCAATATGTTACGGACACGATTTGGGCATTTTTGCCCAAATCGCCGCCGGACAGGACCAGTTTTCAGTGGCCCACCGCGATATAGCCGGCGGCGGCGAACTCATCGGCCACGTCCTCTACCCAGTCGGTATGGCCGAAAATCTCGTGAATCAGGAGTACGACCGGAGTCTTGTCCCGCGATTCCGGATAGACGACAAACGTTTCGACGGAGCGGCCGTCCTGTTTCACGGTCACCCACCCGCGATGCCTGGGCGACTTGTCAACCTGCTGGCGAGCCCAGTCCTGCGCCGCCAGAGTGCAGGCGACACAACGACAGAAGTACTGTGAATCGAGTCATTTCATTGTTCTAGCATTGGCGGCGCCCGCGGCGGGGAGGACGTGGAAAAGGTCCGCAACTCCTGTCCGCCGCGCAGGTTACCATGAAATGAGAATCCGCCGCACTCGGGGTCGCCATGCACACGAACCGCCTTGCTCACGAGAAGAGTCCCTACCTGCTGCAACACGCCCATAACCCGGTGGACTGGTATCCTTGGGGACCCGAGGCGTTCGAGAAAGCCCGGCGCGAGAACAAGCCGGTCTTCCTTTCCATCGGCTACTCGACATGCCACTGGTGCCACGTCATGGAGCGGGAGTCGTTCGAAAACGAGGGGATCGCGGGCCTGCTGAACCGCGACTACGTGCCCATCAAGGTGGACCGCGAAGAGCGCCCCGATGTGGACCGGATCTACATGACGTTCGTCCAGGCCACCACGGGAGGCGGCGGCTGGCCCATGTCGGTGTGGCTCACGCCCGAGTTGCAGCCATTCTTCGGCGGCACTTACTTTCCGCCGGAAGAGCGCTACGGGCATCCAGGCTTCGCGTCCATCCTGACGCAGATCGCCGGCGCCTGGGCCGCCGGCCGCGACCAGATCGTCGATTCGGCGCGCGACCTGGTGGAGCAACTCAAGAGACAGGTCAGCTTCGAAGCGTTGCGGGCCGGGGCGCCGGCGATCGATCCCGGGATACTGGACAGCGGCTTCTACGTCTTCCGCCGCACGTTCGATTCGCAACGGGGCGGCTTTGGGGGTGCGCCCAAGTTCCCGCGGCCCGCCGTGCTCAACTTCCTGCTACGCTACTACGCCGGCTCGAAGAACCGGGAAGCGCTCGATATGGCGCTTCTCACGCTGCGGGAAATGGCCAAGGGCGGGATGCACGATCAGCTCGGCGGCGGGTTCCACCGCTATTCGGTGGACGACCGATGGTTCGTGCCGCACTTCGAGAAGATGCTCTACGACCAGGCGCAGCTCGCCATCTCATACCTGGAGGCCTTCCAGATCACCGGCGACCCGCAGTACGCGGACACCGCGCGGCGCACGCTCGATTACGTTCTGCGCGACATGACGGCCACGGGTTTCTACTCGGCCGAAGACGCCGATAGCGCCAGCGACCCGGCCCACCCGGAGGTCAAAGGCGAGGGGGCGTTCTACATCTGGACCGCCGAGGAGATCCGGGCGTTGGTGGGCGCGCCCGCGGCCGGCTGGTTTTGCCACCGCTACGGCGTGGAAGACGCCGGCAATGTGGAGAACGACCCGCACGACGAATTCGCCGGCAGGAACATCCTCTATCAGGCGCACAGCCCAGAAGAGACGGCGCGGCAATTCGGGCGGCCGGCGGAGGAAGTGCGCGCGGGTCTGCTGCGGGCCGAATGCATCCTGCTGGACGCGCGGTCCAAGCGTACGCGCCCGCACCTGGACGATAAGATCCTCACGGCGTGGAATGGCCTCATGATTTCGGCCTTCGCCCTGGGCGGGGCGGCGCTGGACGAGCCGCGCTACGCTGCGGCGGCGCGCGATGCAGCCGAGTTCCTTCTTGCGCGCATGGTCGACCCGGCAACTGGAATCCTGCTGCGCCGCTATCGCGGGGGCGATGCGGGCGTCCCCGGCTTCCTCGAAGACTACGCGCTGCTCGCGCAGGGGTTGCTCGATCTGTACGAAGCGCAATTCGATATCGCGCATCTGGAGACCGCGGCGCGGCTGACCGGGAAGCAGATGGAGCTGTTCGAGGACCGCGAACGGGGCGGGTTTTTCGGCGCCGCGGCGGACCCCGCCCTGATCGTGCAGGTGAAGGAGGACTACGACGGCGCCGAGCCTTCTGGCAATTCGGTGGCCGCGATGAACCTGTTGCGCCTCGCCCGGATGACGAACCGCGCGGAGTTTCGGGAATCGGCCGAACGGACGCTGGCCGCTTTCGCCCCGCGGCTGGCGGCTGCGCCGGTGGCCCTGCCCCAGATGCTGGCGGCCTGCGAATTCCTGCTCCGCGAGCCCCGCGAGGTCGTGGTGGTGGGGGACCGCGGCGGCGCGGACACGGCGGCGCTGCTGCGAACGTTGCATGCGAGCTTCGGGCCGAACCGCGTCATGCTGCTGGTGGATTCGCCCGAAACCCGCCGCAAGCTGGCCGCGGGCATTCCAGCCATCGAATCCATGGAAAAGATTCAGGGCCGTGCCAGTGCGTACGTCTGCACGAACTACGCCTGCCAATTGCCGGTTTTCGAGACTGAGAAGTTGGCGGGGTTGATACAATAGGAATCTCATCGCAAGACCCAGGAGGAGCAATGGAAAGACCAGCAGCGACAACCATGAAGGGCAACCCCCTCACCCTGATCGGCCCCGAGTTGAAGGCCGGCGACGCCGCCCCCGATTTCAGCCTGGTGGACAAAGGCTTGAAGCCCGTGACCCTAAAGGATACCGGCAACCACGTGCGCATCTTCAGCGTGGTGCCCTCGCTCGACACGCCGGTCTGCGACGCGCAGACGAAGAAGTTCAACGAGGCGGCGGCGCAGCTTCCGGACGTGGACATCTTCACGGTGAGCATGGACCTGCCGTTCGCCCAGTCGCGCTGGTCCAGCGCTTTCGGCGTGGACCGGGTCAAGATGCTTTCCGATCACAAGGACGGCTCTTTCGGGGCCAACTACGGCACGCTGATCAAGGAACTGCGCCTCGAGAGCCGAGCCATCTTCGTTGTGGACCAAAAGAACCGAATCCGGCACGCGGAGTACGTGAAAGAGGTGGCCGATTTCCCGAACTACGAAGCCGCGCTGGCGTCCGCCCGGAACACTCTGGGGGCTATGGCCTGATTTCGGGGTGACGCGGGGCAGGGGGCGTGGCCGCCTCATTCCCGCCCCAATCGAGGCTACGCTGGATCTCACGGAATCATCTCCCGCATCGGCCGCCGAACGCGTTCTGACGCGCGCGGTGGAAAGCCCGCTGGTACGGGGCGGGCTCACTCTTGTGGCGGGCGTCCTGATTGGCAATGTGCTGGGTTTCGGCCGGGTGGCGTTGACCGCCTACCTGCTCGGCACGCACAGCCAGGCCGATTCGCTGGCGGTGGCGATGGGGCCGTTGGACACGCTGAATTCGGTGCTGATCAACGGCATTGTGTTCGCGTTCGTACCCATGCTGACGGCCTGCGGCAAGGAGGAGCGCACCGGACTCTTCCTGAAGCTGAACCGTTGCTTCGCGTGGGCGCTCACGGCGTTCGCGGCGGCCGTGATCCTCGCGGCGCCGTGGCTGATGAAAGCGCTGGCCCCGGGACTCGATCCCCAGTACTTCGGCGCGGCCGTGATCAACCTGCGCATCATGGCGTTTTCGACCTTGGCGGCGGGCGTGTCGGCGGTGCATTGCGCGCAACTCTACACGGACCGGCGATTCGCCCCCGCTGCGTTTTACCAGGCGACGCTCAACCTGTTCACGATCGCCGGCGCGCTATGCCTGTGGAAGGCGCTGGGCGTGTACGCTTTCGCAATCGGATATGCCGCCGGGGCGTGGGCGCAACTGGGCGTCGTGTGGTTCGCCACGCGCTCCAGGCTGGATGCGGCGGCGGCCCCCCAGTGCCGGGCCGGCTGGAGCGAGATTCTGGCCAAGCCGGCGTTCTACGTGATCTATGCCGCCGGAATCGGCCTGAACATCACCTTTACGCGCGCCTGGGCCACGCGCGGCGGCCCCGGAATGGCCGCAGCCTTGGATTACTGCATGCGCGGCGTTGCGGTACCGTTGGCGATCCTGGTGATCCCGGTTTCCAACTCGCTGCTGCCGGAAATTGCGCGTTTGCGGAGCGCTTTCCGGCTGCGCGAAGCGCTCCGCCTGATCGACCGGACCGTGGGGTTGACTGGGCTGGCCGCGGTGGGAGCGTGCGGATTCGCGCTGCTGTTCCGCCAACCCGCCATCGCGCTGCTCTTTCAGCGCGGCAGCTTCACGGCGGAATCCACCCGCCTGGTTTCGGCGGTGTTTCTGGGGCTGGGCCCGAGCCTGATCGGCTGGAGCCTGATCGAGGTCGCCTCCCGTTCCCTGTTTGCGCTGGACCGCCCGTGGCTACCGGTTATCGCGGCCGCGATCCCAGTGCTGCTGAACGTGATGATCACCGTGCGCCTGCAATCCTGGCGGCCGGAGCTGATCGGCCTGGGCGCCACGCTCGGGCTGCTGGCCGGCTCCGCGGCCCTGTTCATCATGGCCCATGTGAGCCGCAAGAGATGGTCGGAGCAGGCTTAGGCGGCTTAGTAGGGGTCGGACATGTCCGACCCTCGTGCCCGCGCCACGCGGCTGGATCTCCAGCCTAGCGCTTACGCGCGGAGAACCGCGAGGCCTGCGAGTCGAACGTGAAGGTGTAGAGCACTTCCGTCGCGTTAAAGATCATGACCCGCTTCCACGCTGCCGCAATTTCCTGGTTGGCCGTCGCGTCCAGTCCGACGAACTGGCCTGAAACCTGGTCCGGCATGTCCTTAATCGCATCCGGCAGGGCGGTTTCGCCATCCAACTCGACCGGCAGGTGGGTGGGCCTTAGTGCGTTGTTGAGAAAAATCTTACTATCCTGAACCGCAATCATCGGCGGAACTCCTCGCAAGAAGTCTAGCTGCTCTCGTGCGCCATGGCAAGGGGAAAATGCGAGACGGCAGTCTGAAATGCGCCAGAAGGGCTGTCTGCCTTGGGGTTTCCGCCGGCCGGACAGGTATTTACCCCCCTGCGTGGCGACTCAGACGGGGCGGTATCGGCTGTCCACGTAATCGTTCAGGATTCCGATGAACTCCGGCACGATGCGGTCGCCCTTCAACGTGGTCATGAGGCGGCCATCCACGTAAACGGGGGCCTTGGGGTCTTCGAACGTTCCAGGGAGCGAAATGCCGATATTGGAGTGCTTGGATTCGCCGGGGCCGTTCACCACGCAGCCCATCACCGCCACGGTCATGGTTTCGACGCCGGGACGGCTCGATTTCCACCCAGGCATCTGGTCGCGCAAATAGGTCTGAATCTGGTCCGCCATGTCCTGGAAGAAGCTGCTGGTGGTCCGGCCGCAGCCCGGGCACGCCGTCACCTGCGGAGTGAAATTGCGGATTCCCAGCGATTGCAGGATCTGCCGAGAAACGACGACCTCTTCGGTGCGGTCCCCGCCGGGCAGCGGGGTGAGCGAGGCGCGGATGGTGTCGCCAATGCCCTCCTGCAATAGCGGCGCGAGCGCGGCGGTTGTGGCGACGATTCCCTTACCGCCCAAGCCGGCCTCGGTAAGGCCCAGGTGCAACGCGTAGTCGCAGACGGCGGCCAGCGCGCGGTAGACGGCGATCAGGTCCTGCACTCCGCTCACCTTGGCGCTGAGGATGATCTTGTCGTGGCCCAGGCCATAGCGTTCCGCCGCCCTGGCCGATTCCACCGCGCTCGCCACCATGGCATCCATGGTCACTTCGCGCGCGTCTTTGGGCTCCGGCGATTGGGAGTTCTCGTCCATCATGCGGGTGAGCAGAACGGCGTCGAGCGATCCCCAGTTCACGCCGATGCGCACGGGCTTGCCGTTGGCGGCGGCGACCTCGATCATCGTGCGGAAATTATCGTCGGTCTTGCGGCCGATATCGCTGTTGCCGGGGTTGATGCGGTACTTGGCGAGCGCGCGGGCGCATTCGGGATACTTCTTCAAGAGGATGTGACCGTTGTAGTGGAAGTCGCCGATGATGGGCACGCGCACGCCGAAACCCTCGAGCGCGTCCACGATCCGGGGAACGGCGGCGGCGGCCTTCTCTGTGTTCACGGTGACCCGAACGAGTTCGGAGCCGGCGCGCGCCAGCGCCATCACCTGGTTCACCGTGGAGGGCGTGTCGGCGGTGTCGGTGTTGGTCATGGACTGCACGACGATCGGATGATCGCCGCCAACCTTCACCCCTCCCACGTCCACGACGGCCGCCTTGCGGCGGAGTCTCACTGCCATATACTCCGATTTTACCATTCGGGCGTTGCGGCCCCCGTCTTGTTCGCTCAGCGCCGCAGCCAGACCGCATACCGGGCCCGCACCACCGCGACCCAGACCACCGCCAGGGCGTATCCGGCCAGGACGTCGGTTGGGTAATGGACGCCCAGGTAGACGCGCGAGAACCCCACCAGCGCGGCCAGAACGGAGGCCAACGTCCAGAGGCCGGCTTTGACCCAGAGAGAACGCGAACGCGCCGCGAGGATTGCGGCAAGCACGCCCCAGAAACAGCAGGAAGTGATGGCGTGGCCGCTGGGGAAGCTGTACATCTCCGGATTGGGTAAGCCGAAGAATGCTTCCGGGCGGGGCCGGTGGAACACCAGTTTGAGGATCTGGGTGAGCGCCTCGCTTCCCAGCACCGTACCCGCCAGCAGGACGGCGGCGCGTTTACGGCCTGAAGCGGCAAGCCGCCAAACCACCAGCAGGCCCGCGCCGATAAGGAACGGGGCCTCACCTAGTTGGCTGACGCCCCTCATCACCCAGGTGAGGCGCGGGGAGGCCCAGGCGTGGACGGCGTTGCGGACTGCGCCGTCGAACGCCGCGCCCTGGCCACGCAGAACCGTGACTGCGATCCATACGAAGAGCATCAGCGCCAGCACGGCAGCCAGGAAACCGAGAATGGTGGTTCGACTGTGCGTTGACGCCACGTTCCTACTGTACAATCAGCGGCCGGTTTAGAATAGAGCGGCGAGGACACCATGTTGCCACGACAATTCGATGTGGTCATTGAGCGCAACGGGGAAGGCTATTACGTTGCCTCCGTGCCCCAACTCCCCGCCTGTCATACGCAGGCGCGGTCGCTGGAACAGCCTTCCGTCCAACAACCGGATAGATACCGTGAAACGCCGTTCCGGGAAGGTGAGCGGATGGCGACCGAAGCCCGGCTCCCAAAAACGAGGCGATGCTAAAGTTAACACCTGTTAAAGGGGGCCCGCCCGGGGCCCGCCCCATAAATGCGTACTCCTCGGAACGCGCTGGCGTTGGCGGCGCCCTGCCCTACAATGAAGTGGTGATCGCCTCTATCAATCCCGCCAACGGAGAAACTCTGCGCACATTTGAAGAGCTGACGGATGCGCAGCTCGACCAGAAGCTGGCGGGCGCGGAGAAGGCCTACCGCACGTACCGGCGCACTTCCTTCGCGGACCGCGCGCGGTGGCTCGCGGCCGCGGCCGATATTCTGGAATCGGAGAAGGACCGGATCGGGCGCATCATGACGCTCGAGATGGGGAAACCCATCGCCGCCGCACGGGCCGAGGCGGTCAAGTGCGCCTGGGCTTGCCGTTACTATGCGGAGTGCGGCGAACGGCTGCTGGCCGCCGAAACCATCGACGCGGGCGCGGGCCGTAGTTCGGTGCGCTACCAGCCGATCGGGCCGGTGCTGGCGGTGATGCCTTGGAATTTTCCGTTCTGGCAGGTGTTCCGGTTCGCCGCGCCGGCCCTGATGGCGGGCAACGTGGGGCTGCTGAAACATGCGTCCAACGTGCCCCAGTGCGCGCTGGAAATCGAGGAGACGATTCACCGCGCGGGCTTTCCGGCCAACGTGTTTCAGACGCTACTGATCGGTTCGAAGCGGGTTGGGAGCGTGGTTGACGATCCGCGCGTCAAGGCCGCGACGCTCACCGGGAGCGAACCGGCCGGCGCGCAGGTGGCCAGCCAGGCGGGACAGCGGATCAAGAAGACCGTGCTGGAGTTGGGTGGAAGCGATCCGTTCGTGGTGATGGCCAGCGCCAACCTGGACCGGGCGGTCCGCGCGGCGGTGGACGCGCGCATCGTGAATAACGGGCAGTCCTGCATCGCCGCCAAGCGGTTCATCGTGGATACGCGGATCTACGCGGAATTCGAGGAGCGGTTCGTCGCGGCGATGGAAGCGCTCCGGGTGGGCGATCCCATGGATGAGAGCACGCAGGTGGGGCCGCTCGCCACGCCGGATATCCTCGAAGGCCTCGACGAGCAGGTGCGCCGCACGGTGGAGATGGGCGGCCGGCTGCTCACCGGCGGGAAGCGGCTCGACCGTTCGGGCAACTACTACGCCCCGACCGCGCTGGCGGACATCCCGGTGGATTCGCCGGCGAGCCGCGAAGAGCTCTTCGGTCCCGTGGCCGCACTCTTCCGCGTGGACGGCGTCGATGAGGCGATTCGCCTGGCCAACGATACCGATTTCGGTCTGGGCGCCAGCGCGTGGACGAACGACGCGGCCGAGCGGGAGCGGTTCATCGACGAGCTGGAAGCCGGCATGGTGTTCATTAACAGCATGGTGGCGTCGGATCCGCGCCTGCCATTCGGCGGCGTGAAGCGCTCGGGGTATGGGCGCGAACTGGGCGCCTGCGGAATCCGCGAGTTCGTCAACATCAAGACCGTGCGCGTGGAGTAGACCGCTCTCTTACGTTCGCGGCTCCGATCCCGATTCCGAGCCGCGACAGTAATGGAGCGGTTGGCATTCACGTGATTTTCGCCGCCACCGACTTCGCTTGCAGGAACAGCAGCAGGTAGTCGGGGCCGCCGGCTTTCGAATCCGTCCCCGACATGTTGAAGCCGCCGAACGGGTGCGCGCCTACCATGGCGCCCGTACACTTCCGGTTGAGATACAGGTTTCCGACGTGAAAGCGCTCCCGGGCCTGGCGCAGGTGGTCGGGGTCATTGGAGAAAACCGCGCCGGTCAGGCCGTATTCCGAGTCGTTGGCCTTCGCCAGCGCGTCCTCGAAATCCCGCGCTTTGGTCACCGCCAACACGGGGCCGAAAATCTCTTCCTGGAAGATCTTCGCGCTGGGCTCGACGTCGGCGAAGATGGTGGGCGGGACGAAGTAGCCGCCGTCCGGCGTGGGGCCGTCTCCTACCACCAGACGGCCTTCCTTCCGGCCGGTCTCGATGTACTTCAAGATAGTCTTGCGGGCGCTTTCGCCGATCACCGGGCCCATGGGGTAGCTCGGGTCGTCGGCGGGGCCCACCCGAATGTGGCTGGCTTTGGCGGCCAGCTTTTCCAGGAACTGGTCGTAAACCGCGGCGTCCACAATGGCGCGCGAGCAGGCGGAGCATTTCTGGCCCTGGTAGCCGAAAGCCGATGCCAGCACGCCATCCACGGCCCGATCGATATCGGCGCCGGCGTCCACCACGATGGCGTCCTTGCCGCCCATCTCGGCGATCACGCGCTTGATCCAGAGCTGGCCGGGCTGGCGCCGGGCGGCCAGTTCGTTGATGCGCAAGCCCACGTCGCGCGAGCCGGTGAAGCAAATAAAACGCGTCTTGGGATGCTCCACCAGCACGTCGCCCACGGCGGCGCCGCTGCCGGTCAGCAGCGTGAAGCTGGATTCGGGGAAGCCGGCTTCCAGCAGAACCTCGGCGAATTTCGCGGCGATGGTGGGGGTCTCGCTCGAAGGCTTCACGATGGCCGTGTTGCCGGCCACCAGCGCCGCCACAGTCATGCCCGCCAGGATGGCCAGCGGGAAGTTCCATGGCGGAATCACGACTCCCACGCCGAGCGGGATATAGAGCAGCTCGCCGCGCTCGCCGGGAAGCTGGACCACCGGCTGCGGCCCGGCCAGGCGCAACATTTCGCGAGCGTAGTATTCGCAGAAATCGATGGCTTCGGAAACGTCGGCTTCCGCTTCCGGCCAGCTCTTGCCGGCCTCGTATACCAGCCAGGCGTCGAACTCCAGCTTGCGCGCGCGCAGTATCCGCGCGGCTTCGAGCAGCATGCGGACGCGCTCCTGGGCGGGCGTGCGGCTCCACTCCGGGAAGGCGGCCCAGGCGTGCTCCACGGCCCGGTTCGCCAGCTCCGCCGTGGCCCTGTGATGCATGCCCACGATTTCCTTGGTGTTCGAAGGGTTCAATGAAGCCAGCTTGTCGCCGGTGGCGAACCACTCGCCGCCGATGCGCAGAAGATGTTCGCGGCCCCAGGCGGAGCGTACCTGGTGGAGGGCTTTTTCCATGGCCTGCCGGTTGGCCGGCATGGAGAAATCGGTGTAAGTTTCGTTGCGGAACTTGGACAGGCTTGGCGTTGCCATACCTCCATCGTAAGGCGCCTTCGGAGCCGCGCCGTCATCTTGATACGATAAATAGCCATGGATAGACGGACCTGGATTCAGTTGCTGGGCGTCCTTTCGGCCGCGGGGGTTTCGGCGCAGGACCGGCCTCCGGCCACGCCGGCGCCTCCAGCGCCACAGCGGCCTCCGCAGCGGCCCATGAGAGTCACGAAAGAGCAGGTGGCCGCGGCGTTCGTGCTGCTCGGTATCGAGTTCCAGGATTCCGAGCTCGATATGATGCTGCGCCGGGTCAACGACGCACTCAGCGGGTACGAAGAGTTGCGAAAAGTCGATGTACCCTACGACGCCGAGCCGGCCTTTGCTTTCCACCCCGGTCTTCCCAGCCGCGTCCCGGGCAAGGGACCGGCGCGATACGCAACTACCATCCCCATCGCCACCACGGCCAAGGCCCCGAAGAACCTGGAGGACCTGGCGTTCCTACCCGTGACAGGCCTGGCGCCGCTGGTGCGCTCCCGCGCCGTCACTTCCACCGAACTGACCAAGATGTATCTGGCGAGAATGAACCGGTACTCGCCGAACCTGCTGTGCCTGGTCACTCTCACCGAGGAGTTGGCGCTGGAACGCGCCGCCGCGGCCGATAAGGAAATCCGCGCGGGCCGTTACCGCGGCCCGCTGCACGGCATCCCGTTCGGCGTCAAGGACCTGTTCGACACCAAGGGCATCCTCACCGCCTGGGGCGCCGAGCCGTTCCAGAAGCGCATTCCCAACCGCGACGCCACGGTCGTCGAACGTTTGCACGGGGCCGGCGCCGTCCCGATGGCGAAGCTCTCCATGGGCGCGCTGGCCATGGGCGACCTGTGGGACAAGGGGCAGACCAAGAGCCCCTGGAGTTGGAGCGAAGCTTCCAAGAGCTACGCGCGCGGGTCGAGTGGCTCTTCGGCGGGCCCCGCGTCGGCCACCGCGGCGGGCCTGGTAGGCTTTGCGCTCGGGACCGAAACGCTGGGCTCCATCGTCTCGCCGAGCACGCAGTGCGGAACGGCGGCCTTGCGCCCCACCTACGGCCGCGTCAGCCGCTACGGCGCCATGGCGCTGAGCTGGACCATGGATAAGATCGGCCCCATCTGCCGCGGCGTCGAGGACTGCGCCATCGTGCTACACGTCATCCATGGCCCCGACGGCCACGACCGCAGCGTCGCCGCGGACCCTTTCCATTGGGAGCCGCGCAGGCCGCTGAGTGCGATGCGAGTCGGGGTCCTGCAAAAAGCTTTTGACGGCATGCGCGATTCGGAGAAGCCGGTCTACGCGCAAGCGCTGGCGGACCTGAGAAAGGCCGGGGTCACGCTCACCACCGTGGACTTCGACGAGAACCTGCCGCCGATCCGCTTTTTGCTCGAGGCCGAGGGCGCCGCCGCGTTCGACGATATCACCCGCGACGGCCAGATCCGTAGCCTGAAGGGCCAGACCGCCGGTTCCTGGCCGAACACGTTCCGCAGTGCCCGCCTGACGCCCGCCGTGGAGTATATCCGAGCGCAACGCGCGCGGACCTTGGTGATCGAGCGGTTCGAGAAATTCATGGCCGATTGGGACGCGATCGTGATTCCTCCTTCGGCCTTGCTGGTTACCACGAACCTGACCGGCAATCCGCAGGTGGTCATGAAATGCGGCTTTGTAGACGACACGTTGCAGGACGGCTCGAAAATCAAGTTCCCGCGTTCGATAAGTTTTCTCGGCAGGATTTACGACGAGGGATCGCCTCTGCGCGTGGCCCTGGCTTACGAACAAGCCACGCAGTGGCGTAAGATGAACCCGGTGTTGATGGCGTAGTGGTAGCGCCGGAGGCCAGTTCGGCGGCGGTACAATCGAGGCATGTCTACGCTTCGCCGCTTCACCGCCGTCATCGAACGTGAGGGGGACGGCTACGTTGCCAGTTGCCCGGAGTTCGACGTAGCCAGCCAGGGTAACACGGTCGAAGAGGCTCGCTCCAATTTGACCGAGGCGCTGACTTTGTTCTTCGAGACGGCTGATGCTTCGGAGATCGATCGACGGTTTCAGCCCGGCGTCTTTATCACCCAGGTAGAGGTCCCGGTTGGGTAGTCTGGGGACTCTCTCTGGCGAAGAGGTCTGCCGTACCCGGGACCTGCGGGAGCGCGAGAAGCTGCCAGATGGGCGCGGGCAAACTAAACATGGCGACGTTATTGTTTGCGCCACAACCGCTTGCTTACGCGCGCGGCT
>OBLU010004329.1_pt1 | contig 12802 bp, 12 predicted proteins | sample 1518681 | NCBI WGS metagenome assembly OBLU01 (sample SAMEA3539304, study PRJEB22396) | soil metagenome | biome: tundra; feature: field; material: soil | place: USA | collected 2010-05 | depth 0.15 m | reverse complement strand
CGCGTCTTCGACAAGGCCGCAAAGAGATGCAGAAGCAGACGGGAGCGACGAAAAGGCGGTCGTCCACGGGAAAAATTCCTGACCTGAAATATGCTATTGCAGTCCCATACGGCGAAGCAGGTCCTGAAAGCGCGGGTCCGGGCGGAGGTTCGTCCAGACGGGATCGACCTTTACATAGATGAGAGCGATGCCAGCCTGCCGATTGCATTCCTCCAAGAAGTCTAGAGCCCGTAGGTTCCTGCCCAGCACGGCGTTGGCTTGAGCTGAGCTGCAAGCATCGGCGCGTAGATCCTTGTAGTTCGCGAGCCTGCTTGATCCTCCGGGCTTAGCCATTTCTTCCATGACGGCCCGGAATCCACCTTGACGATAAAGCTCCCGCATGTAGTGCGACCGGCTGGAAGAACCCGAGAGACGGTCATTCTCCAGGTTTTCCTTAAGCCAGAGGTCGTACTGGCCGGTCTGTCGATAATATTGCGCCAAGTAGTAACGGATCGGCACGAAGTTGGGGTTGGCAGCCAGAACTCTTTGATACGCTTGCAGGGCCAGATCGTAGCGGCCTGCCAGATAGTATGCGAAGCCAGTATCGGCGTTAATGATCAGAGAGAGGGGATCCAATTCCTGGGCGCGCTGCAGTTCGGCAATGGCTTCGTCATGGCGTCCTTCCGGACCGAGCAGCAGATTGCCATACCAGTGGTGGGCCTGCGCGAAATTAGGATTCAGATCGAGAGCTCGTTGAAATTCCCGCTCGGCGCCCGCCCAATCCCAATCGTGCAGGATTCTAACCGCAGCCAGAGAGGTATGGGCCTCTGCCAGCGTGCTATCAAGCGCCAGAGCCCTCTCGGCGGCTGCCTTGGCCGCCGCCATGGTGGTTGGACCTTCCCCGTAGAGCACAAGCAGCGTATAGGAGTCGGCCAAGCCGGAGTAGGCGAGGGCAAAGTTAGGATCCTTTTCGATTGCCTGGTTGAAGTACTCGATCGCCTTTTGAAAGCCTGGTAGGTTCCTCTGATTCCAGGCATAACGGCCGCGCAGATAAAGGTCGAAAGCTTCCGGATTCACGGCTTGTCCGCGGCGCAGGCGTCCGCTCTCCTCGGCGGTTAAGTTCAGCTTGACCTCGTTAGTAATGGCTTCGGCAACCCGCGCTTGCAGCGAAAGCACGTCCTTGAGGTCGCCATCGTATGCCGCAGCCCAGATGTGGCGATCGGTTGCCGTACGAATCAGCTGCGCCGTGATCCTTACGCGATCCCCCGAACGCAGCACCGAGCCTTCCACTACGGCGTCTACTCCCAGTTCACGGCCAATCTGAGGAAGCGGTATCCGGGTGCCTTTGTATTGCATGATCGAAGTCTTGGAAACGACTTTGAGCTGGCGAATTTGCGCCAGATCGGTAATAAGCTCGTCGGTCATTCCGTCGACGAAGTATTCCTGGTTCGCGTCGTTGGAAAGATTCTGTAACGGCAGCACGGCCACCGAGCGAATCGGGCCGGGCCCCGCTTCGCCGAATAGCCCCTGCCGCCAGCCGGCTGCTCCCATCAAAGCCACTACGGTTACGATTGCCAGCCCGGCCAGCAGTCCCTGTCTCCAGCCGCTCCGTGAGGCTAAGTGTGGAATTGGAAGTTCGCCAGGGTTTGCGCCAGAGCCGGAATCCGCATCGGACTCGACCTTCAATGCCGAACTCGGGGCCGCCGGGGCCGCAATTGAGTCACGGTGATTGGCGGAAGAGGAGGACGGTGCAGTGGAGCTGGTAAGCGCATCTCGATGATTGCCGTTCGCTTCCGCTGCCTCGACTTCGCGAACCCCGGCGACGAAGCGGTAGCCTCGCTTGGGGACCGTCTCAATGTACCGGGAACCATCTTCTCCATCGCGGAGCGCCTTACGCAGCAGGTAGACCACTTGGCTGAGGTTATTTTCCTCCACCACGGTGTCGCCCCAGATGGTTCGCATCAGAGCGTCTTTTTCGAGCAGGCGCCCGTTGTTCTCCACCAGCACCAGCAGGGTGTCAAAAGCGCGAGGAGGTAACTCCATTCGGGCCGCACCGTGGCGGAGCAGGCGCTCGCCGGGATCCAGAATGAAGGGACCAAATTCGTATAATTGCCTGACTGCTTTGTCCATTGCCCTGCCTGAGAAAACCTTCAGAAAAAGATGAGAGCCGCTAATGACTTCCGGTCACGGCGTGGGGCACAGTACCGATGCATCACGCGGTAAAACCTGAGAGTGCGTTCGGGCTGAATACTAGCCGAGTCAAGCGAAGGCTCGCTAGGGCACGAACGTGGTGGTGGGGGCCACTTTTTTCCCAGGTTGCCTGTGCTGCAGGGTGCTTTCGCAAGCGCCGCACTTAGGAGTTTGCCGTTCTTTTTTGGAGCCGTCAACCTGCGGCCAGAGCGGACAAGCGGGGTCACAGGGGGAGGATTCACGGCTTTCCAGCTTAGATTTCAGAGAGCTACGAGGGAGAGGGCAAAACTGCTCCGTGGTCGCTTTGAGAGACCTGAGACTGGCGAGTGACGAATCCCTTCCCCGGTGCCGCCTAACGGCCCGCATAGAATCTTCCTTGCTTATCCCAGGCACTTGATCCTGCGCACAGCTTCAGCCACCGGATCATCCACCACCGCTTCTACCAGGCCGATTGCCAAAGCCCGCGTCGCGCCGATCTTCTCTGCTGCCACAAAGATTTCCAGAGCGACGGCCTTGCCCACCAAGCGTGGCAACCGTTGCGTGCCACCCCATCCTGTGATCAATCCCAAGGCTGCGCCGCGATGTCCAAACACCGCATTGAGGGAAGCTACCCGGTGGTGGCAAGCTAGAGCCAGGTCCAGGCCCCCACCCATGCAGTATCCCGAGACAGCGGCATACACCGGCGCGGGGAACTCGTAAAGCGCCCGCATAAGGGTCTGGCCTAGCTTGGAGAACTCATAGGCTGAGGGGCCGTCCAGGGCCGCAATTTCTTCCAGTTCCGCCCCGGCGGAGAAGAACCTTGCATTGCCGGTAACCACCAGCCAGCGAGGTTCCTCCGCCAGGTTTCGGATCGCCTCCGTCAGGGCGAGCACCGATGCCCGCGTAAGCCGATTTGTCCCGTCCTCCGACCGAAGACGGAGCAGAACCAAATCCGCTTCGTTTTGCAGAGAAAAGAATGGGGAGACGATCAAAGTTATCTTCCTGACCTTGCCCGATTCGGCCGCCCTGCCGAAAAGAAGCGTTGCTCTTGAAGAGTTTCGCCGACCGCACCATCGGCGAGCTCAACACCAAAGTAATGCGATGGTCGCAGCCTGCCCTGACGATAGTCAACTACGGGCATTACGAACCATGATGCTCTTCAGGGAGAGGCTTGTGCCAAGGGGGAAAATCAGGAGTCGGCTCTGCTTCGCACCACTTGCCCTGCTATTGCTTCCTGTCTGCAGCCGGGCGCAGACAGGCCCTAGCGATCAGGAATCTATCGCTGAACTCGTGCAGCAGATCAAGCAATTGCAAAAAGAAGATCTTGACTTGCGTGAGCGGGTCAAGATTCTAGAGGCCAGGCAGCCGCAAGCCTCACCGGTAGGCGAGGCCGATCCCACCTCACCGCCGGCACCCCCGCAGCCTGCGGATCAAACGGCGCCACCACCGGCGGTGGTCGCTCGCGGCGACTGGCATGACGTGCATGGCATCCAATGGCGCGGCTTCGGAGACGTAGACTACCAAGTTCTCAACCAGCGCATGCCGGAACTGGGAACCGGCGGGTTTGTCCCCGGTTCGGCGGGAAACTTCTACACTGACGGTTTTGGCCTATTCCTCACTTCAAGGCTGACTGGCAAAGCCAGCGTGCTTTCCGAGATCATTTTCGAGGAAGGCGACGCGCAGAGCTACAGCGTAGATCTGCGGCGGATGTTGCTCAAGTATGAGGTCAATGACCATTTGAAGATGTCGTTTGGCCGTTACCAGACCAATATTGGATATTACAACTGGGCGTTTCGCAGTGCCGCCTGGCTACAAACCACCGCCGATCGTCCGCTTGTGATGGAGTACGCCAGCGATGGCGGCCTGCTTCCCACTCAAGCGATAGGCGTGTCCCTGACTGGCGCGATTCCATCGGGAAAGCTGGGACTGAACTATGTGGCGGAATACGGATCCTCTGACACCATTCGGCCCGATATCAACGGCGACGGGTTGGTGAACGACGAAAACAACGGTAATCAGATAAACGTTGGATTGTTTCTTCGACCGGAGACGGTTGCCGGGCTGCAAATCGGAGCTTCGTATTACCACGACAAGATCAGCAATCTCATCCAGGGCCCGTCGTTACGATACGGCCAAGGCATCGTCAACGGCTATGTTGTCTATGTGACCCATGGGGTCGAATTCCTCAACGAAGGATTTCTCATTCGCGACGCCGCTTTGCATTTCAGCGACGCAGTCTTCAACACTCCGGCTTTCTATTCCCAGTTTTCAAAAAGGATCGGCAACCTTCGTCCATTTTTCCGTTATCAGTACGTGAATGCCAGCTCCAACAATTCGATCTACGGCGATGTTGGTTTGCGCCTTGGGCCTTCTTTCGGAGCTCGCTATGATCTGAACGACTACGTTGCGCTTAAAGCACAGCTGGATCATACCGTCCGCCGCGGCCTGCCGGACCTGAATGGGCTCCACCTGCAATTGGCGTTCACTTTTTGAGGCAAGGAAAGAGCATGGGCGTCAAATCAACGGCAATTTTGCTGGTTGTGGGACTGGCCGTCCTCTTGATTCCCCCGCGCGCCTCCGCTCAAGCTGACGATGTGGCCGTAGTAGTTAACTTCAGCAACTCGATCACTAACATAAGCCTCGAAGAATTGCGAAAGCTTTTTGCGGGCACAAAACGCTCTTGGACGAGCGGCCAGCCGGTCAGGCTTATCACCCGCGGTCCGGGATGCCACGAGCGGCTGGTTTTGCTGAAATTGGTGAAGATGTCGGAGAGCGAATACAAACAATATTGGACGGCCCTAGTGTTTCGCGGTGATGCCGATGCCGAACCTTCAGTTGTCCCTTCCGTAGGTATGCAGCGAGAGGCCATCATTGCGTTTTCTGGGGGAATCACTCTGATGAACGCCCCAGAAGTTAAGCCCGGGATGAAGGTCGTCAAGGTCGATGGCTTGTTGCCGGGAGCGCCCGGATATCCGCTTCACTAAGAATTCAGGTCAGGATTTCTTTTCCATCCACTCCGCCAGCCGGCAGCCATCTTCTTCCAGCAGAAAGGTTCCCGCGCCAAAGCATTCGCCGAAGATGCGATGCGACCCGGGATCGCGGGCGGCGCGAGAAATCCATTGCTTTCCGACCCGATACTGCGCGGCCGTGAACCATTTCTGCGGCAAAACTTCCACCAGTCCCGCCTGCAGGTAGAGGACAAAGAGTGCGAATGCCGGATCGTCATTTGACATCGCCTTGTAGCTGGTGGGCACGATCAGTTCATCGACTGCGGCCAGTTCCGGGGGAACGTCAATCTTGTGCATCCCCAGGCCGAGAGTAAGAGGCACCTCGAATTCGGCGAGCGGTGGGGTCTTGGAATATATGCGGTCGGAAGACTGCTTGAACCATCCCGCAATCTCTGCGAGGTCGAAAGCCTGGAGCTGGTCCGGATCGAAACCGGCAAAACGAATACTGCGCCCTTCCGGGCACCAGATTCCCAGGCAACGCGGCGACACTAGGAATGGCCGGCAGTACGTGTTCAAGGCCAGCCGGGGCCGATCCGGTTCCCGCTCCAGGGTTAGCGAAACTACATATCCTACGGGGCCCTGGCTACCGTGATGCGTCCAGACAAAACGCTGCCCGGCGGCAGAGTGAAATGCCGGAAAAGTTTTCCAATACCAGGGCGCAGGGCCGACGGTGCGCTCGAGTCGTTGACGAATGCTGGTTAGATTTGGGATTGCCATTCCGAGAAAAGTTGTTTTTGTGCAGAGCAGCGATAACCGTGGTTTTTCTTTGAGGTTGCAATTTGTGACCTCAAAGTGTAACGGCTGCGCCTTTCACATTCGCGCGAATGAACTTCACGATGTCATCCATCGCCGTGCCCGGCTGGAAGATGGCGGCCACACCGAGTTTCTTCAGCGCGTCGATATCCTGATCGGGAATGATTCCGCCCACCAGCACCACAACGTCATCCATCTTGTTCTGCTTGAGCAGGTCCATGACGCGGGGCACGATTGCATTGTGCGCGCCCGAGAGAATCGACAGCCCGATTACCTGGACATCTTCCTGCAGCGCCGCGCTCACGATCATCTCCGGCGTCTGGCGCAATCCGGTGTAAATCACTTCCATGCCGGCATCGCGCAGTGCGCGCGCAATGACCTTGGCACCACGGTCGTGCCCGTCGAGTCCGGGCTTCGCAACCAGTACGCGGATCTTCAGATCACTGGTCATGGATGTCCTGCTGGAGTTTCGCAGACTTTGAACAACTTGCGCAGAGGCATCGACAACTTCCACAGGAGTACACACACCAGGAACGTCTCGCCGACGTCCACAACGCTCCGCAAGACGAGGTCCGTCAGTTGTGCTCCGACCATGATGCCGAGGAGGAAAATCATCAGCAAGAAAGTGATCACAGTCCCCCGCGTAATGGCGGGTTTCTCTCGTATGTCCTCCAGTTGCTCAAACATGCGGATATTATAAGCCAGACTTACTCCGTGGCTCTGTGTCTCCGCGGTTAAAGCGTCTTAGTATCCAGACTTTGCCACAAGTACCAGCAGGCCACGCTGCGGTAAGGCTCCCAGCATTTCGCGATTTTCTCCATCTGTTCCGGAGTGGGCAGCTTGATCTTCCGTTTGCGGCCCTTCTTTGCCGGCGCAGCTTTCTTCCCTGTAGAGGACTTCTTTGCCGCCGCTTTCGCCCGCTGCACATCGAGATAGTGCTTGTACATTGCCATGCGCACGCCGAAATCCCCTGTGGGCAGCACATTCTCGCGCTTTAGCGCGAACATCAGAAACATCTGAGCCGTCCACACGCCAATGCCTTTCACCTGAGTCAGATGCTCAATCACTTCTGCGTCGGGCAGGTTCGGCAGGCGCGAAAAATCCAGCAGGCCGGCAGCCGTCTTGGCTGCGAGGTCTCTTAAATAGGAGGACTTCTGCTTCGACAATCCGGCGCTGCGCATCTGTTCGTCGCTTAATTTGAGGATGCCTTCGGGGGTGAGCGGCTCGCCGGCCAATGCGGCAAAGCGCTTAAAGATCGTTACCGCAGCCTTGCCATTCAGTTGCTGATAGACAATGGCCTCGGCCAGGCTGTGAAACTCGGGCGGCCCAAACTGCATGCGGCACGGCCCGATGCGCTCAATGATGGCCCGCATGACCGGGTCGGACTTCTTCAGATGGCCGACAGCTTTCCGCATGGACTTATATCTTTATCACAAAAATAGTTGTGGGGGCGAATAGAAAACGAATCAATTTCTGGCGCCAAGGCTTCGGTTAGGCTGGGTCAAGCAAGAATTGTGGCCCGGGTGTGCCAGGCGTCTTAACTGAGGAGTGGAATTCCCGGTGCTGTTAGCGTCGAGCCCATCCCGCCGGAAGCTGGAATCCAATGCGCTTGCGCGGTGGATCCTCGGACGTCATCAACTCCTTGATCACTTCGATCAGATCCTGGATCGTGGAATCGTGGGTGTCCAACCGGTTCTCCAGTTCATCGATTTTTCCGGCGAGGCGGCGGTTGGTGGCCAGCATCTCCCGCAGCCGCACGAACGCGCGCACCACAAACACGCTCATCTCAACGGCTCGTTCGGAATTGAGCACAGTTGCAGCCATGATCGCTCCGTGTTCGGTGAACGCATACGGCGTGTAACGCCGCCCACCACGGCTTTTCTTTGAGGTCGCAATTTGCGACCTCAAAGCGTCGTGCTCCTTGCCAGTTAGCTGGAACATGAAATCGGAAGGGAACCGTTCCTGATTGCGTTTTACTTGCTCGTTGAGACGCTTCACCGGCACGCCATAAAGCTCGGCAATGTCGGCGTCGAGGATGACGCGCCGATGTCGAAGAAACAAGATGCGCGATTCCACAGCGGAAGCCAGGGTCACACGCCGTTTTGTCGGCATGCGCAGAAGGTTTGCTTTTTTTCTTTGCTTCATTTGAGGTCACAGTTTGTGACCTCAATCATAATCCGAAAGGCGGGCAACACTATCGTCGATGACGCCACAAACTTTCGCAGGCTTCCCGTTTTGGCTTGATCGGGCGGCTACCCTTAAACAAAGTTTGGTGGTGGTGAATTGGCGGACGCTTTGCTTGCTCCTACGTAATGCTCACTTCGGTATAGGTCCCATACACCTCTCGCAGCGCCGCGCAAATTTCACCCACGGTAGCGTAGGCGCGCACGGCGTCCACGATGCAGGGCATGGTGTTTGCCGGAGAGATTCTGCCATTGGTGCCCACCTTCGGCTCCTGCGCCGCGGCTTTTTTCAGCGCGTCGAGACAGCGCCGCACATCGTCATTCGATCGCCGGGCTCGGAGCGCCTTCAGCTTGGCCGACTGTTGCCGCGCAACACTTTCGCCAATGTAGAGAATGTGCGGAGATTTTTCTTCCACCACAAACTCATTCACGCCCACGATAACTTTCTCCTTGGCTTCCGCCGCGCGCTGGTACTGGTAGGAGGCCTCGGCAATTTCTTTCTGCGGATAGCCGCGCTCGATGGCTTTCACCATGCCGCCCATTGCATCCAGCTTGCCGAAGTAGTCGACCGCGCCCTTTTCCAGTTCCAGCGTTAAAGCTTCTAAGAAGTAGGATCCTCCCAACGGATCGACCGTATGCGTCACGCCCGATTCATAGGCGATGATCTGCTGGGTGCGCAATGCGATCCTCGCCGCTTCTTCAGTGGGCAACGCCAGCGCCTCATCGTAGGAGTCGCAATGCAGCGATTGGGTACCTCCTAATACTGCGGCCAGAGCCTGCAACGCCACGCGCGCAATGTTGTTCATGGGCTGCTGCGCGGGCAGCGAGACACCGGCCGTTTGCGTGTGGAACCGCATCAGCCAGGTGCGCTGGTTCTTCGCGCCGAAGCGTTCTTTCATCACCTGACCCCAAATCTTACGGGCGGCTCGGTATTTGGCGATTTCCTCGAAGAAGTCGTTGTGCGCGTTGAAGAAAAAACTTAGTCTCGGACCGAAATCGTCCACGTCGAGTCCGCGCCGCCGTGCCCACTCCACGTACTCCACACCGTCGTACAGCGTGAACGCCAACTCCTGCAGCGCGGTCGAACCGGCTTCCCGGATGTGATATCCGCTGATCGAAATGGTGTTAAACCGCGGAGTGAACTTCGATCCAAACTCAAAAGTGTCGATCACCAGCCGCATCGACGGAGCCGGAGGATAGATATATTCCTTCTGCGCGATGTACTCCTTCAGAATGTCGTTCTGAATCGTGCCCGAAATCTTTTCCCAGGCGGCGCCTTGTTTCTCGGCGACCACCAGGTACATTGCCCACAACACCGATGCGGGCGAATTGATGGTCATTGAGACTGTGGTTTTTTCCAGATCAATTCCACCGAAAAGAATCTCCATGTCTTCGAGCGAGTCGATGGCGACACCGCACTTGCCCACTTCGCCCTCGCTTGCCGGATGATCGGAGTCGTAGCCCATCAGCGTGGGTAAGTCGAATGCCACGGACAGGCCGCCGCCACCGTGCTCCAGCAAATACTTGTAGCGCTGATTGGTCTCCTCGGGCGAAGCGAAGCCGGAGAATTGGCGCATGGTGAACAACTTGCCGCGATACCCGGTGGCGTGGATACCGCGCGTGTAGGGCGCTTGGCCGGGATAGCCCAGATATTTTTCCTCGCGCCAGTCTTCAGGCAGATCGGCCTGCGTGTAAAGGCGACGGATGGGTACTCCGGAAATCGTGGTGAAGCGAGCGTGGCCGTGCTCGTCAACATTTACCCCGGTGGGCGCGCCGATTGGGTGCTCGGGAGCCTTCTCGATGGTGGGCGCAAGGGTTTTCTCAGCCCAGGTCTTTTCGGCGGCGGAGGGATGGCGGTTTTCGAAAACGTCCGCGACGGGACTTTCGGCTACCTGCGGCTTAGACTGCTTCTTTTCCATGCGAACCCCAGTGCTCTGTTGTGATGATAGGGAAGCGCGCGCCCGCGGGCAAGGCGCGAAAGTGTAGTTAAAACGACCGGTCGGTTAGGTCGTCACTGTTGCTTGCGGGAAAGCTCCCAGGCCTTGGCATATTTCCAGGACACATATACGGCGTGGTAGAGATGCAGCAGCAGCCCTTCGCGCCCATCGAGAAAGCCGAGGCGGAAAAAATAGTTGTAGACGAACGTCGCCAGAGGGCGGATCGCGATGTTGATGACGCTGAACTGGACCTTGCCATTGGCTTTCGCCGCGACCATCTCCGCACCCAACGACGAATAGCGATTCATGTGCTCGATGTAGTCGGAGAGTGTGGGGTAGGAATGGTGGAGGAGTGGAGCATTGAGTTTCGCGACTCTGCCGGTTACCTGAACGCTCTCGTGGACCGGTCGCATTGCAAAGCGTCCCTTTCCTTTACGGAAGAGGCGAATTTTCCGGTCTGGCCAGAAGCCACCGTGTCTTATCGGCTTCTGCAAAAAGAGATTTTGCCGTGGCATGGAAAATGCATCGACGAACACCGGACTGTCCGGTGGCTGTTCCAGGCGAAGTTGACTCTGCCTGCCGAGAGCACTTCCGATCTCCTTCAGGAGTTCTGGACTCACAGCCTCGTCGGCGTCAAGGCTCAAGATCCAGCTACCTGTGGCCTTATCGATCGCGGAGTTCTTCTGTGCGGCGTAGCCTTTCCATTCCTCGACAAAGACTTTCGCGCCGAATGACTTTGCGATCTCGATCGTGCGATCGGTGGATCCAGAGTCGACAATGATTAGTTCCTCGTCGTTCCGTCTACCTTCTGAATAGAGACGGGGAGTGATGTTTTCGAGCGTGCGGGCGAGGTTGGCTTCCTCGTTATGCGTGATGATGACGACAGACAGGGTCACGAGAGGAAGGATACAACGTCGGGCCATCGGCAGAGAATTGACGGCGGAGCATCTCCCGGTGACAGATCAATTCGCGACACGCGGCGCAAGCGTTTTTATCTTCGGAAGTCAGCTCCGTCTAGCCTACGACGACGGCGGCTGGGAGGGTGGAGCCTGAGATGGAGCAGTCTGCCCGGCGGGAGTCGTGTCCTGGCGCGGTGCGACATAGGGCACCTGCGGCAAGTGCGTAACCTGGCCGCGGGTGGCCTCGGCGATGTCAATGCCGGTGTGGTCAAGCAACAAACCGGTGGCGCGATCAAGTTCGACGCGCGACTTCTCGTACGCCGCCTTGGCAGAGACCAGATTCGACTCGTTGGTAGTCAGGACCGAAGCATCCTGTAAGATTGCAGTCGTTGTGGTGAGTCCGACTTTCAGCTTTTGCTGATCGGCGTCGAGAGTCTGGCGCGCGAAGTCAACCGCATACTGTGCGGCCTGCACGGCGGCGCGATTCTGCTTCACGTCAAATTGCGCGTTCCGCACTTCGATGCGCACCTGATTTTCCAGCTGGTGCAGCCGAACTTGCGCCTGGCGGTATTCCAATTCCGCGCGCACCTGGTTGGCCTGCGCTTCGCGATTGCGCAGCGGAATGGTCAGCGAAAGTCCGACCCCCTTGTCGGGAGCGGTACCGTTGAACAGTTGGTTCAGCGTGCTGCCGTAACCGACGGGGCCGCCATTGACAAACGGAGGCGGCGCAGTGGTGCCGCTGAAGCAGCTTGACACGGCGGGATTGCAAGGTGGTGTAAGCACCGAGGGATTGACGTTCCCGCCCACTCCCGATCCGCTGTAATAAGCGAAGGCATCGAGCGTGGGCAGCATCGCGTTGCGGACGGCCTTGCTGCTCAGGTCGCGGGAATTGAGATCGATGCGCGACTCGACGAGTTCGGCGCGGTGGGCGAGGGCCTGATTAATAAGATCTTGCGTCGGAACGACGGCTTCCTCCTGCGGAACCCGCATGGTAGAGGTAGGGATCACGTCGGCTTCGGCCAGCATGGGATCTTCAATGCTGCGGCTGAGCGCGTTCTTCACCAGCAACTTTTCCAGTTCCAGGTTGTTCTGCGCCAGGATCAGATTCTGCTGGTCGGTCGAGGCTGTGCTCTGCGCGCTCACCACCTGAATGGGAGGCACCGTGCCGACTTTTGCTTGCTGCCTGGAATCGTCCAGGGCCTTCTGCGCATAGGTGAGGGCTTCCTGCTGCACGCGCACGTTTTCGTAGGCATAGACCAGGTCCCAATACATATCTTCGATCTGATCGACGGTGGTGATGATCTGCAGGCGGAAGGCGACGTCGGAAATCTCGCGGTTATTTTTAGCGATGCGGATGAAGCGAGTATTGGGGAGAGAGCCGAAGCCCTGCAGCAGATTCTGCGTGACGCGGACCTGGAAATTCGAGCTGATGGCTGGGCTCAACAGACTGATGGGATTGTTGGTGGCGAAGTGAGTGTTATTGAACCCCGCGTTAAGAGTGGTTCCCCACTCAAATCCCTGGGTGTAGACGAAATCGGCGGTGTAAGTGTTCTGGGAAAGTATGGGTACGCTGTCTACGCTGGTGGATTCCGAGTCGTTCTTATCGAGTTGCAGCGTGCTGGTGACGATGGGATCGAAGCTGGTGATGGTTGAGCCGATGCCAAGCGTGGAACTGACCAGGCCGTTGGTTCCGGTGCCCACGCCGCTGGGGGCGACGGTGGTGCCTCCAGTGCCGGAGCCGACAGTTCCGCCGAGGCCGCCCACGCCGCCGCCGGGAGTGTTCTGCACGATGCCGGCATTGACGCCCAGGATGTTAGCGCCGGACTTGGCGCGCAAATAATCGGTGTCGGCAATGTTGAGGTTGTAGCGGGCAA
>OBLU010004328.1_pt1 | contig 12805 bp, 10 predicted proteins | sample 1518681 | NCBI WGS metagenome assembly OBLU01 (sample SAMEA3539304, study PRJEB22396) | soil metagenome | biome: tundra; feature: field; material: soil | place: USA | collected 2010-05 | depth 0.15 m | reverse complement strand
ATTTATGCAGGTGATCTTCCGGCCACGCAATTAAGAAAAGTTACTGCGTGGCTGGTGGAAAATGAGCAGGAAGCGCTGGAAATTTTTTATGAATTAAATCCAAATTTACGATGAGACAGTATCCTAAAATACCAAGAATTTTAAAGATCAACCGGATCGACGGGTTGCAAGCTTCTGTTGTATTTAACAATGGTGAATCAAGGCTCATTGATTTTAATGTTGTTTTTAAAGAGATAAAATTAAACCGTCATTCACCAGCTTATAAATTAATGAATCCTAGGTCTTTCAAAAAAGCAAAGCTGAATAATCAAACACTTTCCTGGAATAACGTTGAGCAGTATATTAATTTCAAAAATAAACGTATAAAGGTTCCTTTTGAAATCGGAGCGGATGTTCTTTATCAAATGAGTCTTCCAGACCGTGCTATAATGGATTTGCCTATAGGCTCCATCCTGAAAACAGCAAGGCAAAATGCAGGTCTTACCCAGGAAGCTGTGGCTGAAAAAAGCGGCACTTCCCGCAACTATATTTCCCGGATAGAAAACAATGCATCAGGGATTGAATTATCTACCCTGAAAAAAATTGTGAACATGGGTCTGGGTAAGCAGCTTGAAATTAAAATCAAGTAATGTATATTCTTCCGGTTTTTGCGTGGGCAAATGATCTTTTCACCCGGTGAGATTTTTGATACATATCCTTTGGTTCCTACGTTATTACATTGATAACTTTTTGCTCATCGTACATGGAGAGCGCAATAATATCGATATACGGATGTGCTTTGAGCCGTTGCACAGTGACTTCAATGCCATCCATTTCCGGCATTTTTCTATTGAAATTATGATCATCTGCAATAATTGCTTCTCTTCTTTTATTCATATAGCTGTTCGTATAACTGTTAAGAATACACGCACAATTTGCCGGGGATTATTCCAATAAGGAAATTTTTACTAATATTGATGAAATAATTGCAACCCGCTTCAATCCCCGGCTGATTGGAGGCGCTCATTGAATACGCACCCGATTGACTTACAGGCTTTCCTTTCTCCGCACTGTATGCTTAAATAAAAGGCGAACCACGAGCCATGGAAAAGAACTTTTGGAATGTTTGTTTTTATGAAATTATTCTGTGCAAAAGCTGATAGCAGAAGAATATAATAAAAAATGATAACTGATAATATCCCAACTTTAAGCTGGCGCAGCAACTTCATAAATTTTTATTTCGCTTATTGGCCTTTTACGATTTCTTCTACAATATGCCTGGTCAAAAATCAATTCGAACACTCAGTTACTGGCTTTCATTTTTTCCTCATAGATTTTACGAAGTCGCTTGTTGGCGCCTGTGGCAGTGTAACTGAATGATAAACCAACATAAGACAAGTTAGCCGAGAAGGTTCCAGTACTTTGTGGTTTGCTTGTGACATTTATCTGGTAGGTTCCGTCTATAATTTTTTTGTTGGAAAAATTACCCACGAGATTGCATTGCAGATAATTATGATTTCGAAGAGTCAACGAGTAGCCTCCTCCTAGGTTATAATTGAGCCACGGACGCAAATTGTTTCCCATTGTAGCATCTATTTCCAATACGCGTATTTCATTTCCATTTACATCCGGGTAATTTTGTCCAACGCCGAACCTGCTATACCGCAGGGGATAAAACCTGACATTTTCACCTGCAACGACATTCCAAAAACCATTACTTCCCGCAAACCACCGCTTTTGTATCCAAATTGGAACGCTCATGTAATATGCCCATTCTGCATTTTGTCCATTTTCATTCACATTTCCACCAATACTTGGGTTAAAGTCGCTTCCTGAAATAAAAAGTTTGTAATTCGTAGCCGCCGCGCCACCATGCAGGCCTATTATGATGAAATAACTATTATTGATCTGAAGATGGTAATCAGGCCCAGCTTCAAATCCATTTCCATAAATTGTATTAGGTTGATAAGCTCCAGATATGCGAGTAGCTTTTGCTTTATTAACAATATAAGGCGAAATTGAAAGGCCAAATAGGGATCGGCGAGGATACATGGTACTGCGCAAAGAGTCATTGCTATAAGCATTCCAGGTTTGGGAAAAGATAATATTAGGGTAGTTAGTCGTCAACATAAAAAGTATTATGATTTTCATCTTCAAGCCATTTCTTATATTCATATATCGTCAGTTATTATTGAACCAAGGTAAATTTTACTTTTTTGCTGTATATATAAATGATGAGTGTAAATATTCAAACCTAAAAATATTAAAAGAATTTTTACATTACAAAAATTCATCTCAAATATTGCCTTTGCCTTTGCACTGATTGGCGCAATAACTTTATAATAATATTTTAAAGTTTTGAACTACCAATTTTACAAATCATAACTTTTCAGGTAACACAAAATACTATCACAGAAGGATTGATCCTGAAAGCCCCGAAACATCACTAGTGAAAGAGCCCGTAAAAAATTTGTAGTACCCTCACCGGAATTTAAAAAAAATGAAACCAGCCAGGAACCTATATTCTCTTCTGGCTAGCTGCAATGTGGGTTAAACAATATTTTCCCCAGGTGATTTGTCTTCCAAGTCGAGTCTTCCTTTTGCCTTTGTTGGGGTTCAGAAAAAAGATTCAATAGTTTTGAAGTGGTGATATGTTAAATAATATTTTATGTGGTTTTCGCATTACAAAGTAAGATGTAATTCAAGAAATAATCATAAAAAAAATTAAAGCCCGGTAACCGGGTAGCTGCGCGGCGCATCTGTTGGTATGCCCATGGTAACGGCACCCTGGAGACACGAACTCCGGCCTAGAAGTCCTTTTCAAAAAGCCAATTGATAACCCGCGGATAAAAATTTGTTTTCTTCGTTTACGGCCAAGTTTATTGTAGTAGGATTTTCTTTACTTCAGCTCTACGGCTAGCTTTAATTTATTTTTCGGTCCATTAATCTGCCCATTGAATTACACCGTTAGTAATCCAGTAATTTTATCTACAAGGAATCTACCAGTTACCTATCCATGGGGATGTAGAAGATTTGCATCCACCTCAGAAAATGACCACTCAGTTGAGCCATTTGGGGTAATAATTTTGTTGCCACATCTCCAAGGACATAGTTTTCCTGCAACATAATACACTTGTGAAACATACAAAATTCCCGGTTTATATAAGTTCTTAAAGTAGGAAATGTACTTGATGTAATTTAATAGTATCTATTTATTCCTCAGCAGAATGCAGGTTATCTAAGGTAAATAATTATATGGTGTATTGTGACATTAGCCTGGGTTTTAAAATCAAATAATTCGATGACAGGGAATCCATTGGAAGGGAAATAATACCAATGTTGTAATAGCTGTTTATCATAAAAACTTGAGGTAATAATGTCTGAAATGACGTGACAGGTAGGGTTACATAATAATATGGATCATTATTCCGTTAAATAGCATTGCTTTAATTGCGTGATAATTGTATGGAAAGCCTTGAAATTTACCGCTAACATTAAATTGTGCCGAGGAGGGGAATCAGTGAGGAGGATCAACGCTATATTCGATTAAAGTCATAATGAAATATGGTTTGAAAATGTATTAAATTCTTCGATTAATTTTCATAAATAATATGGGGAAAACCAAAAAATCCGGTAAAGTACAGGATATTTCGGATGAAATACTTTACAGTATAAGTAGTGATAAAGCAGATGTAACCGAACTTAAAGATACCGATGAAGCCCTTCAAACGAGCGAAGAACGATTTCGTTATTTTTCCGAAAATGCACGGGATCCGGTTTTGCTGATAGATGATTCTTTTCAGTTTACAGATTGTAATGAAGCTGCCATAAAAATTTTGGGGGCAGTTTCCAAAAATCAGATCATAAATAAACCTCCTGCCTATTTTTCACCGGAGTACCAGCCTGATGGTCAATTATCCGTTATAAAAGCAGAGCAAATGATTAAAAATGCCTTCGAAAAAGGCAGCCTGCAATTTGAATGGATTCATAAACGAATGGATGGTGTTGCCATTTATATGGATGTCAGTTTTACGGTAATTCCTATGGGAAGCAAAAACGTTTTACTGGTGAATTGGCGTGATATTACCGGAAGCAAAAAAGCGGAGGAAACAATCAGGAAACTTTACCAGGCTATTGAACAGACAAGTGAAATTGTTTTCATGACCGATGTTGATGGGACAATCAACTTTGTAAATACTGCCTTTGAAGATATTTATGGATACAAAAAGGAAGAAGTTGTTGGTAAAGTAACCCCTCGTATTCTCAAAAGCGGGATTATGAATGAAACATTCTATAAAGATCTTTGGAAAAAACTACCGGCAGGCAAGGGCCTGCATAAAGAAATCATCAACAAAACAAAAGATGGAAGGCTGATTAACATTCATACTTCATTGACACCGATTTTTAATGACAGCCAAATATTGATTGGTTATATGGCCGTACAAGTCGATATTACCGAAAAGAAAATAGCAGAAAAAAAAATGCTTGATGCTGAATTACAGTATCGAACTCTTTTTGAACAATCACCTGACGGCATCTGTGTAATAGATCATGAAACCCTTCTCCACATGGATTTTAACGAAAAGGTTCATATGCAACTGGGCTATTCCCGGGAAGAGTTTAGTAAATTAAATATTTCCGATTATGAAATAATTGAAACACCTAATGTAATAAAGACCCGCGCTAAAAAAATTATGAAGGAAGGACATGATAATTTTGAAACCAGGCATAAGACAAAAAATGGCGATACCAGGGATGTTCACGTAACAGTTCAGAAAATTTTACTGCACGGCAAACCGGTTCTTTATGCAATATACCGTGATGTTACGGATAAAATAAAATTAGAAAAAGCACTGAAACAACAGGAAATTGACCAGCAGCGGCAAATTATGGAAGCCACTATATCGGGGCAGGAAAAAGAAAAAAACGAATTGGGATTGGAATTGCACGACAACATTAACCAGATACTTGCGACAGCTAAAATGTATCTTGGTATGGTTAAAGTAAAACAAGATATTCCGGAAAATATCGAGATGATAGTGAAAAGCTATGATTATGTGAATGATGCTTTAGAAGGAATTCGTAAACTGACACATTCGCTGGTGGCGCCGACTCTGGGCGATAATAGTTTGCAGGAAATCCTGAAAGAATTTATACAGGAAGTAAATTCAACCCATGCAATTGAGGTGAAGTTGGTAAATGAAATGAACAAGGGGCAAATGAAAGACAAAAAAAAGGAACTGATGATTTATCGTATCATCCAGGAACAAATGAACAATATCTATAAACATGCACAGGCAAAAACAATGATTATCCATTTGAAAGCCGAAGATGGCTGCTTGAGTTTATCCATCGCTGATAATGGAGTAGGGTTTGATACGCTGAAAAAAGATAATGGCATCGGGTTAAGAAACATTCGAAGCAGGGTGGAATTTTATTCCGGAAATATGAATATCATTTCTTCACCAGGGAAAGGATGCAGACTGGAAGTAACGATTCCAATGTAATGAACTTTTTTTTATTGAGGTTACGGCACTTCGACAAATCAACTGGAACAAATTCTTGAAGAGAGTGTTGGATCAAGTTAGAGAATTTAATATTCTTGGTGAGCAAGTAGCAGCATACAAGGAAACTAAAGAGGCATTATCTGAGATTTTTCGTAAGTTATGAGGGGTAAAATATGACGAAATGGGTACTACAACATATTCTTTGAGTCAGGACTGCAATAACAGCTTTTCTTACAAACTGTGTATACCCAAAAGGAGTAACGGATTCTTTGCGATATTGTTCTCATAGCAATAGCCTGGTAACGCCGGCGATCCGCAAGACTTCGGGGGCTGAGGTCTGCGAAAAAAGAGAAAATTGACGAAAGCTGAGATTTACACTGAATTCTGTTTGTTGTATGCAACGCATCGTCCACGGCATGATATGTTGCTACAAAAGAATATGCTTGCGACATTTGGTGTGCAAGCACAAGCGGACGCGCTAACCCTACGAGAATGGAAGGGTATGCTCGCTCCATAAGGGATATGCGCCAAAATGAGGATTTGCGGCCAGAATAGATTTTAATTCTTTTCTATCACATTTATCCGGGGTTTGATCACTTTTTGAAAAATCATTTCTATTAATGTCCTAATCTTGCCCGAAATAATTGGTTATGAAAGTAAGATGGAGACAACATGAAATGATATTGGTGAATATCGTTTTTATTATTCTCGCCACAAGTTATTCCCGTGATCTGCATAATACAGCAGCCAATCAGTATGCAGGAGCTTTTATCAATAATCATGTTCCATTCAATTTGTACAAGAATGTTGTATTGCCCGATGTGGGAATGGGAATATTAATTTATTGCTCCTACCTTTTTATAAACCTGTTTACACTTCGCCGCTTTCTTTCTCCAAAAAAATACCAGGCCGGAACGTCAAAAATTTCATGGTCGTTTAAAAAAGTAAAGCTGCAGGGTATGGCTGCAAAAGTTCTTAAAGAATATGCATGGCTTTTAATCCAGGTAGCATTAATTATTTTTTTTCTAGGCACAGCTTTAAATATTGCGACCTATTACAAACATGAATGGCAGTTCCATTATCCCGGCTTCTCGCTCTTTCCGAAGAAGGGATATAATCCAAATTCAATGATTGATATAGGAGCAGCTTACGGAATAGTATTCATGATAATGCTTCTCTATTTTTTGTATGTAGCCGTTCGTGAAAGTATTATTCATTTCATCGAAGGCTCAAGAAACAAGAGAGCTTTTTGGACTTTGATCTATAACCAGGTTACCGTTACTATGGTTTATTATTTTGCTTTGCCGGTTTTCTTAATATCATTCAATATTATTCATGACCAGGCTTTCTATCCTGCATATTATTTGGCAACACTCGCTTTGTTTGCGGTGTACATGACCAACACTTATTGGCTTTTCCCAATGCTCAGCACTGAATCATTTTTTTCCCAAAAAATTATATCACGTTTATTAATCACTTCTTTTTTATTTTCTTTTCCGGTGATACCTGTTATTCACGAAAATGGCCCGGTGGCACTCCTTTATGCCTGGATGGCCCAACTGCTTATAATCACTCCGCTTACATGGCTCATATACCAGCAACAAAAAGATAAAATATTACAATTAAGAGGAACAGAGAAGGCCTTAATAAAATCGAATACAGATCTGCAATTCCTGCGCTCTCAGATAAATCCGCATTTTCTCTTTAATGTACTCAACACTTTGTACGGTACCGCTTTGCAGGAAAATGCAGAGCGCACAGCGGAAGCCATTCAAAAGCTTGGAGATATGATGCGCTTTATGCTCCATGAAAACAACCTTGATTTTATAGATATGCGTAAGGAAGTTGAATATCTTGAAAATTATATCGCTCTACAGAAATTACGTATACAATCTTCGCCGGATATTACTATAGAAGATAACATCGATGTGCAGCATTGTAATTATAAAATTGCACCTATGTTATTAATTCCGTTTGTTGAAAACGCCTTTAAGCATGGCATCAGACTGAAGGAAACATCATGGATCAAAATTAAGCTGGCTTGTATTGACGGAAATATCTTTTTAGAAGTATCTAATAGTATGCATAAACGAAGTGACAACGACCCTGAAAAAGAAAGATCAGGCATCGGGTTCAAAAATGTAATGCAAAGATTAAAATTGATCTATCCCGGAAAACACCAGGTATCAGTAAATGGTGACGGAAAAGAATTTTTTGTAAAGCTCTCCATTCAACCATCCAACTAATAATATTATTAAGCACAAAAACTTTATTCAAATGAAATCAATCATGGTTTACCTGCTATCGCTTTTTACCACGATGATACAGGCACAGACCGGTAGTCAAATTATCATCGGCAAATCAGACAGCGTTTATTCAAAAATTTTACATGAAAACAGGAAGATATGGGTGCATGTTCCGAATAATGATTCTCCAGATGGCGTCTTCGTCCCGGAACATTATCCCGTTGTGTACCTGTTGGATGGGTGGGAGCAAAACTTTAGTGTGTTGACATCAATGATAGAATTATTAAGCGGAGGCGGCGGCAACCTTGCGTTTCCTAAAATGATCGTAGTAGGAATTCCAAACACCAACCGCACAAGGGATTTAACGCCAACCCACGTCGCGGCGCTACCCATGATGGATAGCGCGGAAGCTAGTACTTCGGGCGGCGGTGAACAATTTATTTCCTTTATGCAGAAGGAACTCATTCCGCATATTGATTCTCTATATCCAACAGCACCTTACAGAATTTTCATTGGGCACTCGTTAGGTGGATTGATGACACTTTATACAGTCATTCATTACACCAACTTATTTAACGCTTATGTAGCCATTGATCCAAGTACATTTTGGGACAATAAAATTGTTTTAAACCAAATGAAAGATGCGCTTCAGAAAAAGCAGTTTGAGAATCGCTCTCTTTTTCTTGCTGCCGCAAATACAATGAACAGCGGGTTTGATACCAGCATCATCGGGCCTATTATGCGATGCAATTTTCAGCTTAGCAATTATTTGAAGACTTATAAAGGCAACAAGCTAACATCCTTTTATAAATATTACCCCGACTATGATCATAACTCTGTTCCTGTTCCTGCCGAATACGATGCTTTGCGATCTGTTTTTAATTTTTACAACTTAAACTTCCCTTTTGCAGAATTCTTTAAATCGTCTTATAAAGAAGATACATTATTGAGCGCCCATTATGACAACATCAGCAGGAGGATGGGATATAAGGTGTCACCACCTGAGCAATTTGTTAACGGATTAGGATATCAGCTTATGAGCATGCACCAGTTTGAAAGAGTCTTTTATTTTTTTGAAATGAATATTGAAAACTATCCGAGCAGCTTTAATGCATATGATTCCATGGGTGATCTTTATAGGGCCGAAGGCAATAAACAAAAAGCAATTGAATATTACAATAAAGCTTTGGAACTCCGCGACTGGCCGGAGACAAAAGAGAAGATTGAAAAATTAAGAGCGAATAAATAATCTTTAATGCAGAAGGAAGATTTTATTTTTGAGTAAATATATCATCAAATATGCTGAAAGCTATCGCCATAGACGATGAGCCGGTTGCACTGGAAGTGATAAAAAATCTTTCGGCTAAGATAAACTTTATAGAAGTCGCTGCTTGCTTTACCAATCCTTTTGATGCTATCAATTATTTGCAGAAAGAAAAAACAGATCTCATTTTCCTCGACATAAAAATGCCTGACATTTCGGGAATTGAATTTTTAAGGTCGATCAATAACCCCCCGATGGTAATATTTACCACCGCTTACAGTGAACATGCCGTACAAAGCTTCGAACTGGATGCAATCGATTATTTACTAAAGCCTTTTTCACAATCACGTTTTTTAAAAGCATGCAATAAAGCATATGAGCAATTTGGACTTAGAAAAATTAACAGCAACTCCTCTTCTGGTTACGTTTTTATTAAAAGTGGTTATGAGCAAATAAGAGTTGATATCAATAAAATTTTATATGCTGAAAGCAACGGAAATTATATGCAATTTGTATTAGATGACAACACCAAAATATTATCACGTCTCACCATGACTGAAACAGAAGGAATGCTACCAGCTTCTTCATTCGTTCGTATACACCGGTCTTACATAGTGGCGAAAAAATATATTAGTAAGATCGATAGAAACTTCGTATGGATTAATGGCGAAGAGATTCCCGTAGGAGCAAGTTATGCGGACGAAGTTGCCAGAATTATGGGTTAAAGTTAAAGGAAAAATAAAATGAGTGTATTGAATGCAGTCAAAAATAAATTGTTAGCAAGAGTTGTTGCAGTTGTGAATAAGCAACAGGAATATGTGAAAAAATCAGCTTAAAATAATTTTGTTTTTGTCATAGAAATCGGCGATTTGCACGAGTGGGTGATGTGGGCTTGCGAAAGTGAAGGAAACACCCACGAAGGCTGAGGGGAAAAGTCGGTTCCCAATCATGTCAATATATCCACGTCTTATATTTAATTCCTATATTTATACAAGTTAAAGAGCTTTTGGCACAGTTATTCGTCAGTAATAAAAAAAAATTCTATGAAAAAATATATTGTAATAATAGCAGGAATATTTCTGTTACCAGGTTGTGTGGCAAAAAGGTACTTAGCCCAATCGCAGGAACAGGTCGCTTCTTTACGCGACGACAGCACACACCTGGCCCACCGGGTTATGGATATGCAAAATAATATTACAGAACTTCAAAATAATATTTCAGCATTAAAAGATAGTATTGGAGACCTGGAACAGAAAGTTGCCAATTTGAATAACCAGAATACTCAACTTGGGCAACTAACGGCTGATCAACGAAGTAAATTGACACAAAGTCAAAGAGATTTACTGGCGCAGCAACAAAGATTACAACAACTACAGGATTTGCTACAGCAACAAAAAGAACAGTCAGACAATCTTAAAAATAAGATGACTGAAGCTTTGAAAGGGTTAAATTCCAATGATCTTTCCGTATATCAAAAAGACGGAAAAGTTTATGTAAGTCTTTCTGAAAATTTATTATTCCCTTCAGGTAGCGCCGTTGTAAATCCAAAAGGTGTGGATGCATTGTCTAAGCTTGCTGCGGTGCTTAATCTCAACCCGGATGTATCTATTAATATTGAAGGACATACGGATAGTATTCCTATCCGCGGGAAATACCAGGACAATTGGGATTTGAGTACAGCCCGTGCCAATTCAATAGTTCGTATTCTCATAAATAATTATAAAGTGAATCCCAAAAGTGTTACTTCATCAGGGCACAGCTATTTTGAACCCGTTGCATCCAATGCTACCAGGGAAGGAAGAGCAAAAAACAGGAGAACCGAAATTATCCTTTCCCCAAACCTCGAAGAAATGTACAAGCTCCTTGAAAGGTGACGCCCTGCTATCGTTAGTGTATCTCAAATCAAAAAGTGGTGTTATCCACACTTTTATCCAGGCTTTTCGTTAGCGCAAGTTTGCAGTTTAGCCTTTGCCAGGGGTATTCGTGCGAACGAAAGTTGGCTATTGCTTAATAGAACCAATACTTTCATTCCATAAAAATCACGTACAGCAGAACGTAAAATAAATATTCACTTTATATTTCACAAGTATGGATAACGCACTTGGCTAGATGACAAAACTTGCGCCAAGATCATTGATAGCAACTACTTATCTAATTTTATTTGATAACGAGAATACTTTTCTTTGAGATTGAATTCTGAAATTACTAAGTAAACATCAGAGCCCTTTTTATAATATAATCCTTCCGCAGGTTGTGGCCCATCCTTTCCATACAAGGTAAGCCGCATTAAGAAACAGTCAACATCGACCACTTTAAAAATACTATCATACCAAATTTCATCTATAGTGTAGTGTCCTGACCGTCTGTATTCGGTATTCGATAATCTATTGTAATATTTTTATATGCTGTGTCTATTAAACCAGTTATGGACCCATCATCACCAGGTTTGTAAATAGTTTCCCAATTATCTGAGAGCCATTTTGATTCCCATTTTACTACTTTAAACCTTATCGGTTGTGCAATTAGTAATAGTGAAAGGCTGAGCTGCAAAATTAGAAATATAAAACATTTCATAAAAAATATAGCTTTAAAGATATTATCAAATATCCTAATAATTAATATAGTAAAGAACTTCGATGTAATAAGGTTTTTTTTGTCCCGGTGGGATTTACGCAGTACAGTGTTCAAATCTCTATGACCTCCCGTGTAACCAAGACGCATAAACAAAGTTCGAATGAAAGGAAGGTAAGGCTTCGAATATGTGCAAGTTCGCTCAGCATCAGGGTTAATGGAAACTTTATTTTCGTTTAGAAGATTTGTCAGTGGGAAAACTGATGAGGCAGTAAAAATTTATTGCCCTTTATTTCATATAAATATCTTCTCAGACAGGTTAGTTTTGTATCTAAAGCAAATTTATTAGATATTTAAAAAGAAAAAATGTATATAAATAGGAATAAAATACGAGATAATATACTTGGAGAATACTTTCGCTCAGGAAAATCAATGGGTAAGAAGAATGTAAAAGATTTTTTAAAGGAATATCCGGGTCCTTATGTAAGTGAGGAATCAGAAAATTCCATTCTTTACTATATAATTAAAAGTGAAGACAAAGAAAATATATTGAGAGTCGAGCAAAAACAATTCCCTGATTCTGACTGGTTAAGTTAATTATTGAAACAAGCCTTGCATTAGCCTGTTCTCCTGCTGTTGTTGGCGTCCCGTGCTATCTTTACGGAGCTAACCTATATAAACTATACGAATATTCGTATTTCGTTTAAAACCTTCAATTTTAAAAGGTAAAACTACCTTAGCGAATTTTTTTCTTTACTTCAATGAATGAATACCAACTATAAGCGTAAGAAACGTTCCTACTCTACTCTCAATTTAAACGAGCCTACCTGACCGGACTTCTTCCTCCATCTGTAGTCAATAATATTCCTGCAAGTACCCTGACTTCCTGGAGAAACAAATCCTTACACAATTTATATGGTTACGATTTTATCTATGCAAATGATGAACAGTTGGATTTTTATCAATTAAAGCAGCGGTATGATAAGCTTATTAAAATTACTAAATCCCTGGCTTTGATGGTTATGTGCTACTCAGAAATTATTTATTCCTTTTCCTATAGAAAAAAGTTCTTAAAAGAATCTCAGGTACTATTGATAAAAACCATTAAGCTGGCGACCAACCTGGTTACCCTTAACCGAACGCTCCGCTGGATGAAAATTTCTCATCAACAATATTATGCTCGGGATTAATAAAGTGGATTGTGGCCATTCGTTAATGAAATTGTGTCTGAAAAAATA
>OBLU010004327.1_pt1 | contig 12806 bp, 11 predicted proteins | sample 1518681 | NCBI WGS metagenome assembly OBLU01 (sample SAMEA3539304, study PRJEB22396) | soil metagenome | biome: tundra; feature: field; material: soil | place: USA | collected 2010-05 | depth 0.15 m | reverse complement strand
GACGAGCGATTCACCGACCTACCCGACTACCCGTTCGAGCCCAACTACGTCACCGTGGGGCCGGATCTCCGCCTGCACTACGTCGATGTGGGGCCCAACGGCGGACATCCGGTGGTGTTGCTCCACGGACAGCCCACCTGGTCGTATCTCTACCGGACGGTCATCCCGGAGCTCACGACGCGGGGCCACCGGGCGATCGCCCCTGATTTCATCGGCTTCGGTCGCTCGGACAAGCCGTGCCATCGCGCCGCCTATTCGGTGCGCGGCCACACGCGATGGCTCCTGGACTTCCTCGGAGCGATCGGCCTCACGGGCATCACGCTCGTGGTGCAGGACTGGGGCGGGCCCATCGGCCTCGGCGCCCTGGCCGAGGAGCCCGAGCGGTTCGCCGGCGTGGTGGCGGCCAACACCGCGCTCCACACGGCCGACGCCTCGCTGGCCGGCGTGTTGACGTGGGCCTGTCACACCATGAGTGACGGCCGGGTCGCCGTCGAGCCCGCGCTGCTCGACTATCAGCGCATGACCCAGGAGCTGGCTGAGTTCCGCCCGAGTCTCTTCGTCCAGGGAGCGACGCGCTCGGAGATTCCCCCCGATGTGCTCGACGCCTACGACGCCCCGTATCCCGACGAGACGTTCTGCGCCGGCACCCGCCAGTTGCCCGTCCTCATGGGACTGACGCCGGGGAGCGAGTGCGCCCGGCAGAACCGGCATACCCTCGACGCACTCCGCACCTTCGACCGTCCCCTTCTCACCGCCTTCTCCGACGGTGATCCGGCGACGCAGGGGTGGGAGGCCGTGCTCCGGAGAGCCGCACCGGGCGCGGCGGGCCAGGCTCACGCCGTGATCGAAGGCGCCGGACACTTTCTCCAAGAGGACAAGGGCCCCGAACTCGGCCGGGCCATCGCGAACTTCGTGACCGCCCTGCCGCGCTGACCGCCCGGCTTCCCCGGGTTGTCCGAGGTCTCCGGGTCAGTGGCCCAGCTGCTCAGCCACTCAGCTATTGGGGGGAGCGGCCGCCTCCGGGGCAGCCTCGGGGGCCGCAGCCAACGCCTCCGGCTCGGGAGCACCGGTGCCGAGCTCCGCCTTGAGGGCGGCGAGCTCGCTGTCGACCGAGGCGTCATTTCCCACCTTGTCGAGCTCCTTTTGGATGTCGTCGCCGCCGCCCCCGACGTCTTCGAGGACGCCGGACTCGAGCAATTCGTCGAGCGCACCCGACCGGGCCTGCATCGTGGCGATCTTGTCCTGGGCCCGCTGGAGGGTGGCCCCGGAGTCGTTGAACGACTTGGAGATGCCCGCCGTGCTCTCGTCGACCGAGGAGATGGCCTTGGCCGCCGTGTACTGCGCCTTCATCGTCTCCTTCTGGGTACGGAATTCGTTGACTCGCTTCTGCAGCGCATCGAGGGTCTTGCTGAGCTTGGCCTCTTCGTCCACCAGCTGGGCCCGCTGCGGTTCCATCTCGTCGATCTGCTGCTGCGCCGCCGCCTTGCGGGACAACGCCTCCTTGGCCAGGTCCTCGTTGCCCTGCCCGAGGGCCGCTTTGGCCTGATCCTGCAGGTGGTCGATGGTGTGCTGGAACTGCTGCTCGTGCAGCTCGATGCTCTTGCGTGAGCCCGCGAGGTCGACCAACGCCCGGCGGACCTGGGTGATCTGCTCGAGCATCTTTTCATACGAGAGGTCGAGCATCTCGTCCGGCTTCTCGGCCGCATCGAGGGCCTTGTTGGCCTTGGCCTGCGCAATGTCGTGTGCACGTGAAAAGATGCCCATGGTCCCTCCCGGGTCTCGGCGGTTCGCTTCCAGGCTATGTCCGATCGCCGCCCTCGGGGCGGCGAGCCCGATCAGCCCAGTCGCTGGTTGTACTGACTGAGGGTGGTGTTCGCGGCCGTCTGGGCGCTCGAGAGGGTCGTGGCCGGGGAGGTCGAGGTGACGAACATGTTCTCCTCCGCCGTGAGGATGTCGGTGCGCACGTCGGGGTAGGGCCCGATGACCGAGCCCGATGACGCCGGGTCATTCACGCCATTGACCAACTGGGTGTAGGCCACCTTGTATCCCGGGTTGGTGGCCCAGAGATGCTGGATGGTCGAGGTCTGGGCCGACGACTGGCGGACCGGGATGTACCCCGTCCCGGCCGCCCAGGTGGCTTGGCTCTGCGTGTTGTCGAGGTACTGGACGAACGTCCATGCTGCGGCTTGGTCGACCGCCGGCACCTTGTCCGAGATGTAGACGCCGGACCCACCCGGTTCGATCCCACCGCGGATTGAGGAGCTCAGGACCGGGAAGGGCCCGATGCCGAGTTTGACGTTGGGATAGGACCCACCGGTGAGGAGTTGGGTGATCGTCCCCAGCGCGGCCGACGTGTCAATGGTCATCCCGTACTTGCCGCTGCCGATGCCGAGCAAGTTGTCGAACGCGTTCGGGCCAGTGGAGGGATTCGTGGTGGCGTCGCCGGACTTCACCATCTGGTCGAGATCGGTGAAGGTCGTCTTGGCGTTGGGCCCGTTGAAGATGGCCTGGGTGGCCCGCCCCGATCGCCCGTTGCTGTTGTTGACGAACGGCGTGTTGGCCGTCGACAGCCAGGTCTCGAGGTGCCAGGGGTCCAGTACCAGACCCATGCCGCTGCCCGAGGTCTTCAGCGCCTTGGCGTCCGCCGTCATCTGGGGCAGGGTGAGCGGTGGGTCGTTGGGATTGAGCCCGGCCTTGGTGAAGGCATTCTCGTTGTAATAGAGAATCGGGGTCGACACGGCGAACGGCATGGCGATCTGCACGTGATTGACATTCCAATAGGCCAGGGCCCTGGCCACAAAATCCGACGTCGAGTAGTGCGACGCCTTGATGCACGACTGCGCGGGCAGGAACGACTGGGTGTCGATCGCCTGCTGGGTGCGCTGGTCCTCCAACTGGACCACATCGGGGAGTTGCCCGTTGGTCAGCCCCGCCTCGTACTTCTGCCAGGTGTCGTCGTAGCTGGCCTGGTCGACCAACGTCACGTGCACCTTGGTCTGGGAGGAATTGAAGGCGTTTGTGATGGCACTCAACGTCGTGGCGTTGGCCCGCACCGCCGAATTCCAAAAGGTGATGTCGACCGGTCCCTTCGCCTTGGTCAAGGCGGACAGCGGGCAGCTCGGCAACGTGGTCGCTGCGCCGACCGGCGTGGCCGACATGGTGCTCACTGTCGACACGGCGGTGATGCTCGTGGCCAGCATGAGGGACCCCGCAATTGACTTGAAGAGAGGCATCGGCTTCATGACCGTATGCCTACCACCTGGTCCGCTGTCGCGGCGCCGGCGACTCATTTCACCGCTCCCGCGGTGAGGCTGCGCACCAGTTGTTTTTGGAAGATCAACAACAGGACCACCAAGGGAAGGAGGGCGATGATGGCGCCGGCCAGAGCGACATTGACGTTGTTGGCCTGCGTGCCGATGAGCTCCTTCAATCCGATCTGGACGGTGTCGAGTGGCGGGCTGGTGCCCCGCGGGCCGGTGACCACCAGCGGCCAGAGATACTGATTCCAGGCGGCCAGAAAGGCGAAGACGGTGAGCGCGGCCACCGAGGGACGGGCCAGCGGTACGGCCACCCGGGCCATGAAGCGCCAGTGGCCGTAGCCGTCGAGCCGGGCCGCCTCCTTGAGGTCCCTGGGTATCTGCAGGAAGGCCTGGCGCAGCAAGAAGATGCCGAAGCCGGTGGCCAGGAAGGGTACGGCGAGTCCCTGGTAGGTGTTGAACCACCCCAGGGAGGTCACCGTGGTCAGGTTGGTGATGAAGGTGACCTCGAACGGGATCATCAGCGTGGCCAGGCACACCAGGAAGAGGGTCCGGCGGAACGGGAAACGCAGGAAGGCGAAGGCGTAGGCGGCCAGTATCGAGGTGACGAGCTGGGCCGCCACGATGGTGGCGGTCATGATGGCCGAATTCTTCAGGTAGGCGGAGAGGTGGCCCTGCGTCCAGGCCACCGAATAGTTGCCCCATTGCGGGTGAAACGGGAAGAACGGGGGCGGCTGCTGACCCAGCTGATCCGACTTCAGCAACGAATCGACCACGCTGATGTAGATCGGGAAAAGGATGACGATTGCCGCCACCGTGAGCAAGAGATAACTCCCCACCTTCCTCGATCGGCGCCGCCGCGCCGGATTGGCGGTAGCCGGCGGCGCGGTGTCGGTGAGGTCGGCCGAGTTTGTGGTGGCGACCTCAATCGGCATATTGGACCCGCCGTTCCAAGAAGCGCAGCTGGAGCAGGGTCAACACCAGTGTGATCAAGAAGAGGGCAATCGACATGACGGCCGCGGCGCCCGGGTTGTTGTCCTGGGTCAAGGTATTGACGATGTTGTAAATGAGGACGTCGACATGGCGGTAGGCCGCGTTCTGAGCGCCGATGAGAATGTCGATCTGGCCGAAGGACTGGAAGGCGAAGATGGTCCCCACGACGACACCGAAGAAGATGGTGGGCGACAGCATGGGCACCGTGACCCGCCAGAATCGGGTCCAGGCCGTGGCCCCGTCGATCCGAGCTGCTTCGAGGACTTCCTCGGGGACGGATTGCAGCCCGGCCGACATGATGATGAACGAGAGGCCCAAGAACTGCCAGATCGTCATGAGCGCGACCGATGGCAGCGCCCAGGTCGTGTTCTCGAGCAGCGGTGGCGTGGGGTTGATGCCCAGCCACGGAAGGAGGCCGACGATGGGGTTCATGAGCGTCCCGAACACGACGGCGGCAACGGCGACCGAGCTCACGACGGTCGACGAGAAGATCATGCGGTAGACGCTCATGCCGCGGAGCTTGCGGTGAGCCACCACGGCGAGCGCCAACCCGGCGATCAGGCTGATGGGCACGATCAGGGCCACGAAGATGAAGGTGGTGGAAAGGCTCTCCAAGAAGCTGCTGGAGCTGAGCACCTGGGTGACTTGGTGGAGGCCGACATAGTGGGACGGGAGCCCGGGAACGGGTGGCGTTTGGTAGAACGCCAGCTTGAAGTTGTGGACGAAGGGATAGAACGTGAAGACGGCGAAGATGGCGAGGGCCGGGAGCACGAGGAGATACCCGAGCCCGATCTCTTTGAGACGCCTGACCCGTCGCGGCGACGTGCTGCTCGGCTGATGAGCGAGGGTGGTCATCCCGGGACGTCCCGGCGGGTCCCGTCGGAGGCGGAGAAGATATGGATGCTCCCGGGGTCGACGCTCACCGAGATCGTCTCACCCTGGCTGGGTCGCGGACGCGCATTGTCCTGACGGATCACCAGCCGCGTCCCGTCTTCCAGGGAGCAGATCACATGGGCTTCGGCTCCGAGCAGCTCGACGATGGTCACGGTCGCCGCGACCGGTCCGTCCCGAGCGATGCGCAGCCCTTCGGGTCGGACTCCGAGAACCACATCGGGATCAGAGCCGGCCACCGGGGCGGGCAACGGCACTACGCCCCCGGCCACCCGGACGACCGGGCCCGGTCCCTCGCCGGCCTCCATCCGACCGGGCATGAGGTTCATACCGGGGCTGCCGAGGAAGCCGGCCACGAAGGTATTGGCCGGGCGGACATAGAGATCCTGTGGTGCGGCGACCTGCTGCAGCTCACCGTGGCTCATGACGGCGATGCGGTGCCCCATGGTCATCGCCTCGACCTGATCGTGGGTGACGTAGAGCGTGGTGGTTCCCAGGCGCTGCTGCAGGGCCACGATGTCCGCCCGAGTTTGCACCCGAAGCGCGGCGTCGAGATTCGAGAGGGGCTCGTCCATGAGGAAGACCTTCGGATTGCGGACGATGGCCCGGGCCAGGGCGACCCGTTGCCGCTGACCCCCCGAGAGTTGTCCCGGCTTTCGGGTCAGGGTGTCACCGAGGCCCAACATCTGTGCCGTGTCATTGACCAGCCGTTCCCGCTCCCTCTTCTCGATGCCGCGCTGGCGCAGCGGGAACTCGATGTTCTTGGCCACGTTGAGATGCGGGTAGAGGGCGTAGCTCTGGAACACCATCGCCACGTCGCGGTCCTTGGGGTCGACATCGTTGACGACGTCGTCCCCGATGGAGATCCTGCCCTCCGTGAGCTCCTCCAAGCCGGCGACCATGCGCAACGCCGTGGTCTTGCCGCAGCCCGATGGACCGAGGAGCACCAACAGCTCGCCATCGGTTACCGAGAGGTTGAAACGGTCGACGGCGAGGGTGCCGTCGTAGCGCTTTGTGACCTCGTCGAACGTCACCTGGGCCAATGGAAACGCTCCCTCCGTCGCTGCGGCGCTACCTTACTCACGAGAGAACAGGCGATCACTCGGCCCCGGGCCAGGTACGCGGACCCCTTTGACCGACACCCTCGGGTCACGGACCGGCGGTCGTTGGTTGGTGTCGGACTTCGGCCACTGTGTGACGTGAGTCGGTGGGGGCGGAAGTCGCTCGGGTACCGTCGCCCACCCTGGAAAGTGAATCACGGTTCGATCCCGCCGACGTCACTACGATGACGGCCGTGGCATCGAGGAGCGGCACGTCGATTCGTCACGTCCCGGCGCTCGATGGACTGCGAGGCGCGGCGGTCGCCGGAGTCCTTCTCTTTCACGCTGGTCATCTCGCCGGTGGGTACCTGGGCGTCGATCTCTTTTTCGTGCTGTCCGGTTACCTGATCACCTCGCTCCTGTTGGCGGAGCGTCAGGCCACGGGCACCGTGGCCCTGAAGGCCTTCTGGGGGAGAAGGGCGCGCCGTCTCCTCCCCGCTCTGGCCCTCATGCTCCTGGCCGTCGCGCTCTATGCCCGTCTCATCGCGCAGCCCTCCGACCTTCATCAGATCCGAATGGACGCCCTGGCGACCATCGCGTACGTCGCCAATTGGCGAGATGTGCTGACGCATTTCTCCTACTGGTCACTGTTTACGGCACCATCACCGCTGCAGCACACGTGGAGCCTCGCTATTGAAGAACAGTTCTACATCGTGTGGCCGATCGTCGTGCTCGCGGTCGCCACAGCAGCCCGCCACCGGGGCGGGCGCTCTGTAGCACGCCTGGTCCTCGTCCTCTCCACCGTTCTGGCGTTCGCCTCAGGCGCATGGGGAATCGTGCTGTACCGGATCGCCGGAGGAAACCGCGTCTACTACGGGACCGACACGCGCGCCGCCGCCATATTGCTCGGAGCTGCACTGGCCGCCCTCATGGCCTTACGCGGTCCGGCCACGACTCGTCGGGGCCGAGTCGGAATCGAAGCGGCCGGTGTCGCCGGCGTCCTGGTGCTGGCCGTGGCGTGGTTGCGTCTGGCTGGGACCTCGCCCCTTCTCTACCAGGGGGGACTGTTCGCCTGTTCGCTCGCCGCCGTCGCGGTGATCGCCGCGGCCACGCATCCGAGCGAGGGACCCGTCGCGAAGGCGCTCGCGGCGCGCCCCCTGGTGCTGCTCGGGGTCATCAGCTACGGCGTCTACCTGTACCACTGGCCGATCTTCCTCTGGCTGGACCAGGCCAGCCATCTGCAGGGATGGAGCTTGTTGGCGGCGCAGATCACCATCACGTTGGCGGTGTCCGTCGCCTCGTTCATCGTCGTTGAGCGTCCCATCCGGCAAGGCGGTCTCCGGTGGCCCAGCTCACTGGTCATCGTGCCGGCCACGGCGGCCGTCGTCATCGGGTCACTGATCGTGGTGACTGCGCCGTACGTGCCGGTGTCGGCCACCGTCAGCCGACCGGATTCTCTGCACGCGGTGACGGATTCGGTCCGGACACAATCCGATCCACAGGGCCGCCTTCTGTTGGTAGGAAACTCGGTTCCCTTCTTTCTGGCGCGTGAGGGCTTCGAAGCGCTGAAGGCCCGACCACCCCTCCATGTGCTCAATGGAGCGTTTCCGATCTGCGCGTTCCCTCCCGAGGCGACGGCAGACCGGCTGAACCAGTCCGACGGAAACAACTACCTCCCCCTGACCCTCCGCTGCACGCAAGGCTGGTCCAGCGATATCCAACAGTTTCGGCCGAACGTGGTCCTCTTCACGATGGGGGATCTCCTGGGCGAGCTTCGCGACGGCGACAATGGACAGTGGTTCCGACCGTGTGGCCACGGATTCGACGAGTGGTTCAAGGCGTCTCTGCAAAGTGCCGTCCATGTGCTCACCGGTTACGGTGCGCACCTCGTCATTGCCACCAGCGCGTATTCCCAGTACTACGGAGCACCGCTCAATCGATGGTCCCAGACCGATTGCATGAATCGCGTCGAACACGAAGTAGGCGAGACCCACCCGAAGACCGTCACGGTGATTGACCTCGGCCATTACGTGTGCCCTCACTTTGGGACCTGCCGCCAGTCAATCGACGGCGTGCCGATGCGGCCAGATGGGATCCACTATCGGGGGAGGTCCGCCGAGGCCATCGCCGCGTGGATATTGCCGCAGCTCAGGTTCGGTCCGACCGCCCGTCCGTTGGCCACGCTCACCTCCAGCGGGGTTATGCTGGACCATCGCTAGAGCGGTCCGTCGTCGGGCCACCGCGAGGAACCAGCATCCCGCTCACCGGTCGCCGATTGCTGCGGTCGCACCCAGCGTGCCGCGCCCCACCAGGCCGGATCGATTTTCCCTTTGTATCTGGACGCGGCCGATGGCACGTGGCGACAATGGGTTATGGACTTTCAGCCAGACGTTGAGCTGCCGAGGCAGGTTGGTCGCGTGGCCATGAACTGGTCGCACCTCGAACAGGCGACTTCGATCACGCTGTGGATCGCCGCTGAGTTGAATGTGAGCCAGGGACGGATCCTCACCGCTGGCGTGCCCCTACCGACCCAATGGGACCAGATCTCGGCCCGCCTCCTCGCCGCCTCCTTCAGCCCCGATATGCGCGAGTGGTTCAGGGACTGGCGCCGGAGAGCCGACGCGCTCCGAACCCGGCAGGATGATGTGATTCACGCGATTTGGTGGCCAACCGGGGGGTCGGACTCCCCGTACTGGGCCATTGATGAACTGAGCCAGCGCGCTCGTGACACGGTTCAGGAGGATGTCGTGCCGGGCGGGACGGCCGCCCTTCGAGGCCTGGCGAATGAGATTGCGAGCGCGTGCATTGATCTCGTCAATTGGACTTCGCACGTCATGGGACCCCAGTCGGCCTCCCGACCGGTCATCACTGAATGATCACCACCGAGCCGCGGGCCGTCCCGTTACGGCTCAGTGTCCCAGCGCCACCGGACAATGGGGGTTCACCTGGTCGGCCCTCGCTTTCGTATGATTCCGGCGGTTCGGCCGTTCTCCACGCTATGAACGGTTGGCGCTCGCTGAAAGATCCCACGTGCCCGATCGATGAGGTCATCTTGTGGTGGATCTCCTCGACCGACTGGTTCGACCCTCACAGTGCCTCCGATCACAGCGGCGTGTGGTGGTGTCACCGGTGCGAGAGGTCCTTCATGGGGACCGACAAGGGTCTCACCGAGGTGGACATCGGCTGGCCCTATGGCGCACGTGACGCGCACGTGAGGCAGCCGCAACTCGCCTCGTAGCCGCGGGGAACGAACCGCCGTCAACTTTGGCCCCTGTCCAACGGCGTCCCGTCTTCGATCGGTTGGACCACGATCGATGCACCGAACGGGACGCCCGGATCGACGATCGGCGGCCTGCCGCCTCCTCCCGGCCGGTCGGTCGGGCTGCTTTCGAGACCACTGACCCCGGGTATCCGCCACGATGCCCTGGGTCAGCCGCAGAGTGCCGGTCGTTGGCCACCAGCCACGTGAGACCGCCGTATCGGGCCCGGCTGGAACGAAACCGACGGCCGGACCGTGAAGGGAGATGGCCGCATACCGATTCAGGAAACAGTTCGCTAATGTGTCCTTAGGAGGTTCTCACTCCAACAGTACGAATCGGCATCGGAGAGAAAGTCGGGTTGAGCAGCTAAAACGTAAGGAGGATCGGGATATGGCCATCGTTTCGTTCCCATCGATCAGTGCCCTGGGGCACCGATCGCACAAGCACCCTCACGAGGGTGAGGATGTGGAGCCCCCCCGCCCCCCGGCCAAACCACGCGATGGCGCCGTGCGGATTCTCCGAACCCCCGAGGAACTCTCCGAGGCGATCACTCGAGCCCAGGAGTTCGAACAGCGCAATGCCGAGGTGATGCGATCTCGATCTCAGCGCTATAGGAATGCCCTAGGCCGTCAGGTGAAGGCCTCCAAAACCGGCCCGGCTGCTGGCTGACCCGACGCGACCGAGCGGTCGGGAGTCACACGCATTGTGTCAGTCAGAGATCACGGCCGACTCGTCATCAGCTGAACTGAGGAGGCGACGTGAGCCCGGCACTCTGACATGCGTGCGCCATGGGCCGCAGAACCCACTAGTGAAGGCGCCAGGGCGCCTGAGCAGTCCTCTTTTGTCGGCGCGACGTGACTTCGACCAGTGCGACGCCGCCCGCGATGAAAGCGATCCCCGCGACGAGCAACGGGAGCACATCGAGGCCGGTGACCGCCAGAACGGGTGACTTCGTCCCTGTGGCGCCGCCCGTGGTCGATGCGGTCCCAGGACCCGGTGTCGTCGTGGGGGTGGTCGTGGGGGTGGTCGCCGCGCTCACGATGTAGGTGATGACCACCTGGCCGTTGCCGGCGTTGACCGAGCCGTCGTTGCCGGTATGGGTGACCGCGAAGTTGGAGCCGGCGATCCCGAACGAGGACCCGCCCCCGCCCCCGCCCTGACCTGCTGTGCCAGCGGCCCCAGTGCCCCCAGGCCTGACGGGTACGGGTGGGACTAACCCGCCGGGGCAGCTGTCAAAGGGGGCCGGTGGACTGAATGTCCCTCCGGGCCCAGCCACGCCACCGGCGGAGGTCCCGGCGCCACCACCGCCGCCGCCGTTGAGCGTAACGCCAATCGGGACGGTGACAGCTGCTCCGTCACCTCCCGTCGTATCTGCGTTGCCACCCGCTCCGGCCGCCGGGGGGGCTGGCGTTTCGCACAGTTGGATGGCACTGCCGAAGCCTCCACCACCACCACCACCACCGCCGCCCGCCACCAGCTGGTCGGCACCGGCGAGCTGGATGTCGCTCGCGCCCCCGCCACCACCGCCGCCGAAGAACGCATTCCCGCCCCCGTTGGCACCCCCGGTGCCTCCACTCCCCACCCCGCCCACGTCGACGGTGACCGGCGTGCCTGCCGCAAGCGAAAGTGTGCCGGTGACCCTCGCGCCGTCACCGCCGGTGAGAGCGCCGGTGGCCCCGTAGAGCGTGAACGACTCAGAGGTGACCCCAGTGGGCACCACCCAGCTCTGCCCCACGCCAGGCGTCGAGAAGGTCGCGGTGCAGGTGTTCACCGCCCCCCCCTGAACACACGGGAGCGGGAGCGGCGGAGGCCGGCGAGCCCATGGCGAGCAGCGCTGTCGCGCTCATCCCCACGATCGAGCATGCGGCGACGGTGACGCGACCGAGTCGCGGACGAAGATCTATTTTCATGACTCAGGCTCTCCACTCGCCGAGGACGTCAATTTTAGTGAACCATCTCAGGGCGATCGCTGCATTAACGCGACAAGGCACCTGGGCAGGGTTGTAGTGCACAGTGTGGGAAGTCAAAAGATGCGGTGCCTGACCAACGGTGGAACGCCCTCGGTTGATGTGCGTCCCTGCTCCATCGCGGCCCGCCACCCATGGACCGAGTCGGTCAAAGAACCGGTCCAATCGGGGTTGTACGAGGGACAGGTAACGAACCCCTCGGGCACGGGATGCTCACCCGGCGCGCCGTTGAACAGGAAGTAGATCATGGTCAGAAACGTCTTCTCGCCTCGACAGCAATCGTTCAACCTCACAGAGCAAGGCATTTCGTTCCTCCACCACTTGCCTGAACGACATGAGGAGTTCTTGATAGTCACGGCGAGTAACGGCGATCGATTCGTACGGATCGACGTCTTTCATTGACCCTCCCCCGATCACCCGAAAACCAGCGTAGGTCCGGGAGAACACGAAAAGGGCGATACCTCGACGGCCTTCTCGACCTCAGGACGGAGAACCGTTGAGACGTCCTGTGCTCGAACAGCGCCGTGGCCCTGACTCTTCGCGTCTTCTGCTCGGCCAGGAAAGCTCATGCGACGCCTTCCCGAATGCCGGTCCTCAGACTGCGTCCCCGACCGTCACGGAACTCATGACGCATCAATGGGCCATTCCTGACGAGGAGGACCGATGTGAGCGACTATCGATTCTGCACTGAGAAGACCTTTCGTAAGGCGGGTGTGCCCTGAAGAGCCCGATCCCCGTACTGATCTCCCCATGAGTAGGCATAGTCAAAGACTGGTCGTGGCACGAACGACCTCCAAGTCGCCAGAAGCTTCACTTCTTCTTTGGCCGTGGGGAGAAGCCAAGCCCGGTACCTCCCTCCCCCGAATGCCTGATAGACCGGCACGATCTGGCTCGCCCTGATGCCTGACGCTTCGGCGACCGCCACACGCGTGCCGATGGTGCTGTAGTTGCAGCCGTTGAACTGCTTCGTGCACGGATACGGGTCGACGCCATAGAGGTCAATGTGCGAGTTGGCCGGACTGTAGCTACGGGAATAGTTCGGGGCGGTGTCGGAGCCCAGATTCAAGAGAAGAATGAATGTTCTCTTCCCAGGTACGTGCGCGTGGATCCAGTCCGATTCCGCCTTGAGGTGGGACGCAGCACACTTGGGGTGATATTTCCCGGTTGGGTCGGGGTCATCCATCAGGTAGAAGCCGAACACTTTTGCATTTCCGACAAACGGCCCTACCGTCGAAGTAAAGGTGGGGTCGACTCCTTGGCAAAGGCCGACCCAGACGAGCCCTCTGACGCCCTGCGGCAGCGAATCCAACTGTCCAACTGAGCGGACGTCCGCCAGATTGAAGCCATCAGCACCGGGCAGGTACGCGCTCGCCGTGCTTCCCGTGCCGAAATTCCCGT
>OBLU010004326.1_pt1 | contig 12808 bp, 11 predicted proteins | sample 1518681 | NCBI WGS metagenome assembly OBLU01 (sample SAMEA3539304, study PRJEB22396) | soil metagenome | biome: tundra; feature: field; material: soil | place: USA | collected 2010-05 | depth 0.15 m | reverse complement strand
CCAAGTCAAGGGCATTGAAAGATTTGCAAAAATGACTTGGCGCAGGTCGGGCGGGAAACTCGCCGCAGTTTCAGTGGGTTAGTGGGCCAAGCTCAGGCACGTTGCGAAATCGCTCGTTAATGTCGGACTGGTTCAAAAACTGGTCGAGAAGAATGATGTCGACCTTGTCGACTTTGACATCGGCGAACTCGAATGTCACGGTCGCAGTGTTATGAAAAGCCGCCGTTATGCCAAAGTCCTGGGCGGTGATGGCTTTCAAGATATTACCGAGGATGGTTATTCCGATACTGAACTTCACATTGGAAGATTTCTGGCCTTGGACCTCCTGGGCGGCTTGGATATCGGAAATGACGGGCGGCGCCGTTACGGTCGGCGGCGAGATCATCGCGTTCGTAAGCTCTCCCAGGAGGTTCAGGTCCTTGCCGTCCTGTTCCACCATGTTGAGCGGTTTGACATCGGCTCTCGGCATGCGCATCGGGAGGAAGCCGATGTCCTTGAATAACGTCAGAAATGAATCGGGTCGAGCCATGCAGATTCTCCTTCTTACTCGGAATTGTCGAAGCGCGAGAAGAGACGAAGCGGCGGATCCAGTGGACCCATGCCTCAGTGCGGCAGTTGTAATTCAGGCTCGCAGGACTTTCACCACACGGTCGTTGAGCCTCGAAACCGGCCGGAAAGAAGTCCAACGGCGAAAACCACGCACGGACGGACGTTTTCGTGGCGTCCAGCTTCTATGAAGTAAATATCACACCTTGATCTCCGAAACAAGCCTTTTTTGCACTCATGCTCGCCTGGCGACCTTGGGATAAGAGAGAATCTTGCCTGCGCAGCGTGGCCGCGATTTGATCGGCATCACCGTTACGCCGAGGTCCTCTTGCGCTTTTTCGCGGTTTGCGGGAGTCTGGCAACATGACAGACGCAAGCCGGATGGTGCAGGACCTTGAGGCCTCCGCGGCTGCAGGGCCGGACGGATGGTTGGCCTTGTTTGACGGAGATGACGCCGAAGTCCTTTCTCTTTTGGGTATTCAAAGGGTCTTTTTATTTCGTCTTGACTCCGCGTCGCTACTTCAGGAGATCGCGGCGGCCATGGCGGAAACGGACCCTGCAAGCCTAGGCTCATGGACGCAAGTGGCCGCAAAGGCGTCGGCCAGTGGAGTACGGCTGCGACAGCAAGGAGACCTTCGCGCAGCTTACCACCGCTACCGATTTTCCCTGGCCGTGATTTGCAGGGCAGGCGATCCCGAGGGGATGAGTGTTGTGAGTGCCAATGTTTACCGCCTCCGCGAGGCCGTTCGCGATGCCGTGGAGCGCGCCATCATCCCCGCTGACGCGCCGGCCGCCGCTCCGAGCCCCGAGTGGATCTCCCAGTTCCGGGAGGTCTGCGAGGGACTGTTGGTTTCGTTGCGCGCGGACGCGGAGTCGCTCCTGCCTGTGGCTTTGGAAGCCGCGAATGCGGCGCCGGCAAGCGTGGAGAAGACTCACGCTCTTGCAGTCGCACGCCGCATGGCTGCGTTCACAGGCAAGGCTGGAGAGCGACGGCGAATCCTCATGGCGCTCCATGCGGCGCCCGCGCCGCCTGGGAATTTACAACTCATTGCGGTGCTGGAAGAACTCGCCGAGACACAGTCCCCCGATTTGTGGCTCTTCGACCCGATGTTCGGCATTCAGCCCCGCGATTTCCAGCCGGAACAGTGCCATCGCGACTTCGAAGCCGTCTGGAAGATCTACCAGGAATTGTCGGCGCGCCTTGGAGAGGCCGGTTGTGACAAGCCGCTGCTGGTGGCCTACACAAATGCGTTTCAGCACTTGGATTACCTCCGGTTCCAGATCACGGCGAGCGGAGGTCCGATTGCCCATGTGTCGTCGTTTGCCGCTTCACGGTTCTTCCAGGCAGTGGGCCGGGGCCACATTTTTGTCCTGAACGCTCTCCGGCAGGTAAAGCTTTCGCTTGAGTCCGCCGAGCGAGTGAAGGCTCGCGCGCTGGGGGACATGATGTCCCGGACTCATTACGTGGAAACGGCCAGGGTTCCCAGGCAATTTCGCAGCCGGATCGCGAGGACATCCGGCAATGTGCAAAGCATGGAGCCTGCCGGGCTAGGCGACATCGCGGATGCCGCAAAAACTCTTGAAGCAGCGCTCCTGTATTTCGTCAAAATCGGAAGCGAGTTCGCGGTTTGGCTGATCCGCCCGGATGGCGAAATGGGCTGCGCGCGAATTTCGATCCCCGACAAACTGCTGGAAACGGTATTCCGGGCGCTTCCTTACCACGATAGCGCCAGCCATCTGTTAGATGGGCGCGGGTTTCGCAATGTGAAGGTAGTCGCCGGCCCTCAAGAGGCGACGACCGACCTGAATGGCACACTCTCGGCGCTCTATGAGCGTCTTCTTCCGCCGCCAATTCGCGCCATGCTGCCGCCCGCGCGATCGCGGCTTGTGATTCTCCCGGACGGGCCGCTCGACTATTTACCGTTCTGTGCGCTGAAAGCACCGGACGGCCGGTACCTCGTCCAGCAGTACGACATCCTCTACCTTCCGTCGGTCACCGCTTGGACCGCAACGGAATCGGACCTGGCTGCACGCAGGCTGCTGACGGCGCGCGGCGGCGTCATTCCGTACTACACGGGCGGCAACTTAATGATCCTCGGCGAGCGGGCGCTGGTGGGGCAGGCTAAGAAACTCGCATCCGTGTACGGCCCCGGATCGGTGGTTTTTGGGGATCCGACGTTATGTCCCGGCTACCGGCTCGCCGGGCCGTCGGCGCGGGGCCCGATTCAGCTTCCCGATCTGCCCGGCGCACTGGAAGAGGCCCGTGAGGTCAGCCGCATTCTCGGAAATGCCGGCCTGCACGTGCGCTCGGATGCGACGCTGGCCAAGTTACTGGAATGCGGCCGCTCGGCGCGAGTGATCCATCTGGCAGCTCACGGCGTGGCTGACGCCGCAAATCCGTCGGAGTCTTTCCTGGCGCTCGCAGACGCGCCGCTCACCGCCGCCGATCTCTACAACACCGGTTTCGGCTTCGGACTCCAGTCGGAGATTCATGCCGGCTTCGTGATGATGAGTGCCTGCCAGACCGGCCTGGGCTCGTTCCACCCCGATAGCGTCATTGGCCTGGCCAACGGTTTCCTGATCGCCGGGGCCAACAGCGTCGGCTCTTCTCTGTGGCGCATTGACGACAACACGACTTCCAAGATGATGGTCGGGTTTTATCAACTCCTCGCCGGGCCGGAAGGCAGACCGCTTTCGGCCTGCCTTGCCGAGAGCCAGCTCGAAGTCCTGAAAAACCCGGATACGAGCGACCCGATGTTTTGGGCCGCCTTCAAGATCACCGGGAGCGACCGCAACCCGCTAACCGTCTGACCGGCTCACTCCTGCTCCAGTATTCGAAGTGCGGTTCGGTCCGCCAGCCTGCGAACTCGGGCCTGGTCCGGGTCGATTCCGCGCGGCGCGGCCGCGAGCAGCCGGCTATCGAGGTAGTCGCTCATCGCCTGTCGCCCGGCTGCCACCAGGGAATTCCTCCGGGTCTCGCTCATATCAAACTCAGTCGTGCCGTAACCCTTCGCCGGCAACCTTACGACGAGCTGCTCGAACTCCTCTATGACCATCTTGTCGTGCGCGCCGGTCATCGTATCCACCAGGCGCCGAAGCCGCTGAACGGTGCGAAGTTCCCCGGGGCGGATGTCGATGTCCACCAGGATGCCCCGTGCCGCCAACTGGGGAACCGGAAGCGACTCGTCGATCAGCCAGCCCTGAACCGGATCGTCTGTCTTCGGCCCCATCAGGCGCGTCACCTGTGGCGCGTCGGAGAGGAATAGCTCGATCGGGAAATTCGAAAGCATGCCGCCGTCCACAATCGCATGCCCAGTCATGTCGCGCCCTAGGTACGTGCCCCATTCCTTCAGCCAGATCACCTCGTTCCACACCAGCGGGATGCTCATAGACATCCGGACCGCCCAGACCACAGGACAATCGGGCGTAGTCCGATGATTCAGTGTCAGCATACGCCCATCCGTCGTATCGGAGGCCACTACCGAAAGATCGACTCCAGTGGCCGCATAGAACTGCTGGAGAGTAAACCCGCTAAAGGCCCGCGGCACCCCAGCGGATTCTCCGGAATCGAGTTTACGTTTCAGCCATTCGACAAAGTGTTCTGCCGCATACCAGCCGCCGCGCTCGACAAACGCGAAAAAGTGACGCGACTGCGGGTTGCCGGCAAGGGCTTCCGCGAGGGAGTCGTCCAGGCGGTCCTCCCAACTCGCTGGGATCATTTTGATTCGAATGTCGCCAAGCAGTGCACGCACCGCGCTGGCGCGTACTTCTAACTTGGTGAATGGTTCGGGCTCACCCATGAACCCCGCGAACACAGGCTTGTCGTCCTCGCGTTCGTTCAACGCGCCGGAGACCTCTTCGGGCGAGTACCCGGCTGCCAACAGCACCGCGGTGATGGCTCCAGCGGAAGTCCCCAGGAGCCTGCCGAAGGTGTTGCCTCGTTGGACGAATTCGTCGTAGGCTCCGGCAAAAACCATTCCTTTCGCCCCGCCCCCTTCAAAAACCAGGTCATACCTCACGAGATTCCTGCTCCTTTCGAGTTGTGCTCCATGTCGATCTCCACCCGGGCTGCCGCGCATCGAAACTCGGAAGCGCGGCGGCCGAGACTCCGAAAGGCCGCCAGCAATTCCTCGAGTTCATTCGACGGCCCTCGCTGCGCCGCTCGCCTCTGAAGTCGGTGATCATGTGAATTCCCACATTTTTTCACATTCCCCACGTTCCCATGATATCGGCTGAGCCGTTAACCGGGTTAGCTAAAGCCTGGGCCAGCCGTACGGGCGCGGATAGGTATCGGGAAGCCAGTGTCCGGTAATCCAGGCGGACGACACACGCAGAGACAAATTCCAAACCGAAGCCCAACGGCCTGCGTTGGTAGAACCCGATTCCTGTTGTCCCCATGTGGCCAGCCGGATTTCGACCGCTGGAATTGTCCGATCTACGGGCGCGCGAATGGCAGGCGATCATTCACGGCTCGGCTGAGGTCCTGTTTGCATCCGATATAGCGCTCGGTGGTCTGAACGGATGCGTGTCCAAGAAGAAACTGGATCTGCTCCAATTCGCCGCCGGCGGCATGGCACAGACGGGCGCACGTCCTTCTCAGGTCATGCGGAGCAAGCGCCTTGATGTCGACTCGCTTTGCGCAGGCTTTGACCACGTACCAAACCACGTTCTGTGTGATGCCATCGCCCCAAACCGTGCCGTTCTTGCGGATCGACCTAAACAGCTTGCCACTGACGATGGGAACGCTCTCTGCCCATGCGTCGAGCGTGTTCTTGACCCACGCCGGAATCGGAACGGTCCGCACGCGGCCGGCCTTGCCGACCAGGTCCACGATCGCCCAGTGATCCTCTCGGCGTTGGATCGACTCCCATTTCAGGCCTACGACCTCAGAGCGCCGCAAACCGCAGCCGAGCAAGAGCGAAACTATTGCCGTATCGCGTTTTCCCCGGAGAGTGGTGTGGTCAAGGCCCGAGAGGAGCTTTTCGCCCTCCTGGGCAGTAAGCCAATTCCCGACTCGCCTACCGAGTTGCGGGACACCCTTCACCCGCCGGATGCCAGCGACCAACTCGGAATTCAATAGCCCGGTATCCGCTGCCTCGTAAGCCAGGCGGCGGACCGCAGCGAGCCGTACATTGATGGTGGCTGGTGCAAGCAACTGCGTTTCCAATTGCATCCGATACCGGAGTACCACGCCGCGGTTGAGCGCGAGGCGGGGTTCCGAACAATACCAGTCGATGAATTCATCCATGGCGTGCTGATATGATCGGCGCGACTGGAGGGATGCGAGGCTATTGAGGACGGATCTCTTAGTTTGCTCGAGTTCGGGCATTGTGGGGCGGTCCGTGCGCCCGGATTTCTTGCGATGGGTGCGGTTCATTGGGGGGCGGGCTCCTACGCCGCCTCCCTTGATGTTGACGCCCCCCGTTCACCGCCTCCGCTGGCTGGTAGGGCTGTATTATAGCGGCAGGAATCCGTTTTGGCGAGGTTGTAAGTCGTCACTTCCGCAGCGGGACATCTCGCCCGTCGCGCCGAAATCCAGCAAACTCCGAGTGGCGCGAAATAACCGGCCACCGGACGCGAGTTAGAGACCAGACGCCGACGCGATAGTACGAACCCGTCCGATCTTCGTGCCTGGAACTCGACGGGCGATGCTAAGGACAAACCCAGATAGTCGTTGGACCGCTCGGGGTATTGATCTTTACCGGTACTTTCGGCACGCCGCCGGGACAGTCGCTCGTGCCCTCGACGCTAAAACTGCGGACCCGGACGCCGGAATGGCCGTGCGCCTCCAATACGGCGCTCATGGCGTCAAAGATCGGCTCGTGCTTCTCGCGTAAGGTCGATGCGAGCGCGTTCGCTTTAGGGGAATTCTTTTTCATTTCTTGGCCTCCTTATTATCGGTGGTCGTTTGGCAGCCGGTACAGTTGATCACGATCGTGGCGCGGTCCACCACTTTGCCCTTGTCATCAAGAAAATTGACTTCTAGTGTGCCGGGCTTTTCGGAAAATGCCCTCGTAACGAACACCTCGACCGTATTGAAGGGCGGATTGTATGGCGGCCCGGCGGGATCGGTGGAAACGTCGACATCCTTTCCATCCAGTTGGGCCTTCACAAAGGGCTTGGTGACGGATTTGGCGTCAAGCTTGACCCAGCGCGAGTCGTACTGGTTGATGGGGGGTGGAGTCGAGGCAGCGGGCTGCGTGCTGGCGGGCTTCGCTGGAATTGTAACCAGGTAAGTACCTCCATACTTCGATTCATAGAGTAGGAGCCTGTCGCTTGAGTCCTTTGCAGGAAGCGCGAGAAAGGCGTACTGTTTGCTCTGGAAACAGAAAGGCGGCGCCGGCGGAGGCGGCGCCCCGGCCGCGGGAGCCGGACATGGGGCGGCTGCTTCGATCTTATTGCCAGCCAGTATCGCCGACCAATCCGTGCTCCAAGGAATGAGGTTGGGGAGCTTGCTGATCAACAGGACACTGTCCGCGAGGCGCTGCGCTTCGATTAGCTTGTTCGGATCATTGATGGGGAAGGATGCCCGGAGGCCCACGTCGCTAAACGGATAGGTAACCACGAACATGCCTTCTCCACTCTTAAGAGCATCGGCAGATACATAGGCAGTTGCCAAGACCTTTCCAGTAACATCGGTGTACGTCCACGGACCCGCAATTACGGCGCCGTTAAACGTGAATACCGGCTCAAGCAACCTCGGAGGGGTGTCGACAGTGTGAGGAAGATCAGCGGTGGTCAAGCGTCCGCCACCCTTCCTTACCAGAAAGACGTTTACCTCCGCAACGCCGCCAATCACGCCGCTGACACGGACGTCGGAAATTCCAATCGCGAGCGAAGCGGACCCCGGATTAATCAGCGGCACCGCCGATCCATAGCGGCCAATCAAGGCGCCAGAGAATGGTTCAGCAGGCTCTACAAGCAAGTCCAAGGCCTGCTCAGACTTGATCTGCAGCGCAGACCCGCCAAGCACCTTACCTCCCAATGCGGCTTGCGTGTCATTGAAAAAGTTCTTTCCGGTGACGGAAACCAACAATTGCTTGCTGCCCAACAACGACCAAGAAACATGTTCGACCACGGGAGACAGATTCTGTTGGATCGACACCATTTTCGGAACCTCGAGGTCGTATCGGCTGCCTCCTCCCCAGCCCAGGGGCGAGTATACGAAGGGGATACCAAGACCGAGGGCATAGCGCACTTCGCTCCACCAGGGCATCTGCTTAATCTCAGACGAGGTAAGGGTGGAGCGATCATACTTGCGCCAGTGTGTCGTGACCTGGATATCCAAGCACTCCGATTTTCGCGAATCGTCCGGCTTGTCCGTCGCGGGAAGGGCTAGTACAGCGAACATCTGCCGGCTACCGGGCGAAACGGAACGCCGGCCAAGGACGGGGCGGAACTGCCAGCCGAAACGAGTTTCTGGCGACGGATCGGCCCCATCCTTCCCCTTTTTCGAAGACGACTGGCTGGTCCGCACACCAAGACTCCTCTCAAACGCAACCGTGTCCGAATCGCGATAGAGAAAGTAGGTTTGCGAGCGGCGCCGGGAGCTGTAGGCAACCGTGGCTATCTGCGCAACGGCGGACCCGCCAAAGGCGGAGGACTTGGTCCTGAGCGCGGCGGCGTTGTAGGTATGTTCCTGCGGCATGAGCGCCACCACGGAAACCGGGTCTTGTGAAAACTTCGTCGGGTCTTGTGAATCCTTCATTCTGACGGCGACCTCGACAATTGCCGCAGAATCGACCGCGTCGCGCGGCGGGTCAAGCGTGACATCGAATCCCAGCACTACCTGCAGCTTTGGGTCCTTACCCTTGAGGCGATCGGACATGGACCGGTCGATTATCATTTGAAGATTGAAAATCTGGTAGGTCAGATTGACTTGGTCGTTCAGCAGGTCTCCAGCGTTGAGTCCGTATTTGACATCCGTTGGCGGGCTGAAGGTGTTGAACGCAGTGGAGTCAGTGGGGGTGGGGGCAGCCTTGGATCCGGGCGCGGCCGCCTGCACGGAAAGCGAACTGCTCGACTCCTGGCTGGAAAAACCCTGGAGCGTCCCAAGCGCCGTCGTGAGCGATTTCTGATCTACTACCTGGAGTCCCTTGAGCTGGGTGTTGAGTCTGTCCAGCATGAGAGTGAGTGTGCGGTTGTCGAAAGCTTTGGCGCGACCCACGTCGATGCCATTTTGGGCATAGACCGTGCAGGAAAGAACGGGGACCGCCAGAATGCACGCCAGGAATCTATTCATGGGACTCGGTTGATGAGCTTATCACAAAATTGTGAAAGCTGGAGCTATAGAACTTGTCACTGGCCGGTGCTTGATTCACGGGCGGTTGATTAGGTTGTGGAAAACTCTCACTTTCAGCCAAAACCGGCCTAACATGGTTTCCGATCGAAAGCGGAATCAACAACTTGCAGCCGCAGGCAAGCACCGAAAAGCGTTCCTGTCCCAAAAGTGTAATTGGACGTAACGCCATTTCGATGCAATGGGTTCCAGGCTCGGTGATCGCCGGCTTGCTTCGGTCGTTCATGCCGCCGGTCGGAGAGTCGCATCCCGAGAAAGCATCCGGTTACAGCGTACGCGTGGCGGTTTTCTTGGAGGCGCGGTTTGCCGGGGTTCGTTGTGCCGAAAGAGGACCCTGGTAGTAAGTCTCATTTTATCAAGGAGTTGTGACCGCGCCGGCAGCTTGGTCCTGCACTGAGGACGGGAGCTGTGTGCCGCTGGATGTGGTGCCAACGGTTCCATTTCCGGAAGCATCCGGAAGGGATTGCTGGCCCGGGGCAACCCGCTGGGCCTCACGCTCAGATTGAGCCTCTACGGTGAAGCAAGAACCATCCTCCACAGGAAAAGCGCGGTCGGCGATGTCTCCGCGATCCGCTGGGGCGAACATCGTTTTCCGCGACCGCCGCCAACCTGCAGAAACCGTGCAAGGGCGCAACTCCATGGATCCAAAGGGGCTGAACGCCTTTTACACTTTTCGGATACGAACCCTAAAAAGGGGCTTTCCCGCAGCCTGTCAGCAAGTACCAGGCTCAGAGCAGGCGATAACTCCGCCGTTGCGTTATGGGGGAATTGCGGGTAAGATAGGCCGTCGGCTGAAAGTCGAACCAGGAGGATAGGTTTGCGATCCAAGGCTGTTCTGGGGTTTAGCACAGCGACACTCGCGTTCCTGGCGGTGGGAACGCCGCTATGCCGGGCCCAGTATCCGGATGACGTTCATCCGATCATATTGGATGCCGGCGCCGGAAAGACGAGCGTCCAGGGAGCGGACAAACGGAACTTCGGGAGCTTCGTAATTTATCAGGCCGGAGCCGGCATCCTATTTAAATCCAGACCCGATATTTCGAACGGAGACAGTCAGGCGCCAACCCGCCACTGGAACGCGTTTTTCAAGGGCAATTTTATGTACGGGCAGGCGGACCTTAAGCCCACGGCCGTGCAGCCGATCATTAGCGCTAATCCGCAGAATCCCTCGCTGCTAGCGGCTACCGCCGGAAGCGGCAAGTTCTATTGTGCGACGCTCGGCCCCGGCGCGCAGTATTCGCGGGGGAGGGTCAGCCTGTTTGGGCAAGCGGGATTCGGGTGGCTGCGCAGATCGATCGATTTGACCGGTGCAACAACCGAGGGCACGGTGCTACAGCCGAACAATCCGTCGGTATTTGTTCAGAGCGGGAATTCCGGAGCGTTTCGCGGAAGCATTGGGGTCGCCGCAGGCACTAAGGGAGTTCGGGCATTTGTTGAAGCCGGGTTGGTGCAGGGTTTTGCGATCAATCACGGAACGATGCTTGCGCCGATGTTGTCGGGAGGTGTGCGGTGGTGAATACGAAGATGGGTGTCACTGCTAGAGCGGGACTGCTCTGGATGCTGTTGGCGGCCGGTGCGTCTGGACAAACGACGACACCTATGTTTACGCAGCCATCAGGGAATGCGTTTCCAGCAGGTTCCAATCCCCGCTTCGTAGCGGTTGGGGATTTCAATGGCGACCAAATTTCGGACGTTGCCGTCGTGAACCCTTACTCGAATTCGATTACCCTGCTATTGGGAACTTTGACGGGCGCACTTGTCCCTCCACTCGCGCCAGGAACGCAAACACCGAGCGCGCCAATTGCCACGGGGAACTTGCCCAGTTCCGTGGTGGCAGGCTACTTCAGAACGGGCAACACGACTCCGGACCTCGCCGTGACCAACTTGCAAGATGGCAATGTGATGATTTTCTTTAGCGATGGCACGGGCAACTTTAGCCTTAATGCCAAGGTGCCAGTAGGCAGTGAACCAACAGCGATTGCTATAAGTGACTTCGATCAAGACGGTAATCTGGACCTGGCCGTGGCGAACGCCGGAGACGGAACTGTCACTCTGTTGTTTGGCGATGGAACAGGAGGCTTTTCCGCTTCAAAATACGGCACGATGGCGGCGATTTCAGTTGGAAAGCGTCCGGTGTCGATCGCAGCGGGGAATTTCGGCGGGCTCCCTGGGATAGCGGTGGCAAACCAAATGGACGGGACGGTAGCGGTAGTATCGATCTTCCCTACGGTCCTCGCAAATGGGACAATCACTTTCACCGCGGGTCCGACGCGTACCTTCCCTGTGCTGCCGGGTTTCATCAATCCCCCTTATCCGTACCCGGCAGGCATAGCTGTAGCCGATGTGAACGGAGACGGATATCCGGACATCGTTACGGCGAACGACGGTACAAACAATATTTCCGTGCTGCTCGGTGACAGCCGAGGGAGCTTTACCTTTGCAAGCGGCAGCCCGATCGCCGTCGGGGCGTCTCCCATGGCGATCGCCTCCGCGGACCTGAACGGAGACGGCAATCCGGATTTGGCGATTGCCAATTACGGGTCTGGAAACGTCTCGGTGCTCTTGGGGAATGGGACGGGGGGATTCACAGCCGCGCCGGGCAGCCCTTTTGCGTCCGGCGCGTCGCCGGCCTCCGTCGCCATTGGGGACTTTAACGGAGCGAGCAGGCCGAGCCTCGCAGTAGCAAATCAGACCGACAACACGGTGACGATTCTGCTCAACGGAGCTGCGCCCCCCATGACGGTGGTATCGGGGGCAAGCTTTGCCACGCCGGTTTCTCCCGGTTCGGTCATCAGCATATTAGGCGCTGGGCTGGCATCGGGCCCGGGCACGCCGATCTCGTCGCCGACGACGCTCACGCTGAACGGGACGTCGGTGACCATCACCTACAGCAACAATACGCAGGACGTTCTGCAGTTGTATATGGCCAGCCCAACTCAAGTAAACGCTGTGATTCCGGCGAATCCGCCGGCGGGAGGGACGCTGGCACCAGGCCTTGTCAATCCGGTTCCCGGACTCGCCACGATTGCGGTGCTCGCACCGACAAAGACTCAGACCAGCCACGTCGAAATAGCGCCTTATTCACCGGCTCTATTCTCGGCCAATCAGACCGGCACGGGCGTGGCGATGGCCACTTTCACGAACGCGCTCCTCGAGAATTCACCGGCATATCAATGCACGGGAACACCTCCCTCGTGCGTAGCGTTGCCATTGAACTTAAGCAATGGCGGAACTTTAACTCTAAACGCGACGGGGCTCAACAACGTTAGCACCGTGGCGGTGACGGTGGGGAGCCAGACGGCAAACGTCTTGCCCACGCCCCAAGCCGGCATGCCGGGCATGTATCAGTTGAATGTTCCGTTGACGGCCACCCCGCTGGTCAGAGGCATAGTGCCGGTACTGCTGACAGTGACGACCCCGCAGGGCGCGGCTGTGATGTCGAATGTGGTGACGCTGCTCATACAGTAGAGGGAAGACTACAACAAGGAATGTAACGCTGCAACGTAGAAAAATCATAGGCATTCGGCGAAATTGCATGCGACATCATACCGGACTACTGTGAGCAGCGTTCCCCGGGCGAAATCCGGCGCCCCATCGAGCGGCGGCGTCTCATTGAACCCATGAAAGAGATTCTGTGACGGTCAGAAGACGTGCATGGTGTCGTTCCAAGATTTTTCGCGGCAACTAGCATGTCCTGCCACCGCGACATCGACCTCGCGACAGCGCCTTTCCGACGAAACCGCAAAGGAACGTGAAGTCGAATTAGGAAGTTGTCTGATTGGGTACCCAATAAAGCTTGCATCAGCCAACGGCCGCTCCGGCTGGATCGTCGGCCACTCGGAGAATGGTGCCCAGACTGCGCTTGGGAAAAGCGCGCCCGTGCCGGCCACAGCATTCCTGTTGATATATCCCCATATCACCAACAATGCCGCGGACGATCCACTCGGAAACAGTTGGCCCCCC
>OBLU010004325.1_pt1 | contig 12809 bp, 8 predicted proteins | sample 1518681 | NCBI WGS metagenome assembly OBLU01 (sample SAMEA3539304, study PRJEB22396) | soil metagenome | biome: tundra; feature: field; material: soil | place: USA | collected 2010-05 | depth 0.15 m | reverse complement strand
GCCTGGCTGCTGCACAAAGGCGAAGACATCGTACCCATCCCAGGCACCAAGCGGAGGAGTTATCTCGAGGAGAACGTGCGTGCGGCGGATGTGACACTGAGTTCCACGGAGATGGAGCGCCTGGATGCGTCGCTCGCGCCCGATGCCGTCGCGGGCCCCCGATACAACGATCCGCTAAAGGTGTTCATCGACCGATAGCGGCCGCGGACTTCGGTCAGCAGCAACTGCCTTCCCAGCTGATAGGAGGCCTAGACGGGTCGGCAGAGGCGGATGAGGCTGAACCCTTATCAAGAAAAAGCGTGCCCTCGCGCCTGGTCTCGCCTTCTAGCACTGAGAGGTTTCCGACGGCAGCAGTCATGATCTCGCTGTAGTCCCGGTAACCACCGGATCGCAACAATCCATCCAATTGCCGTTTTGTCTCAGATGAACATCGAAAACAAACTACCATATTGGCCTCGCTGCAAGATCTGACGATAGTACCATGTCCTGGAGCGGTCAACTACGTAACCGTGCCGCTAGCGTAAACCAAGTTACCACCGTTGCCGCGCCACTTGCGAGCGCTCTCGCGGCAAGCTTCGCGGCACTCGGGGTCAGAAATCAGCTTCTGTTTGCCGTTGTCGGCACGACGGCGTTGCTGGCAGACTCGATGGCTGCCTGTCTTTGTTCAGGTGCCGCTCGACCTCGCCGGACTGGAACTGTTAGATGAAGGTCCCAATTGACGCAGTGATGCGGCGACAAGCAGCAGGCCGGGAGTTCGCGTTTCTCCAGCCACGTCCAGAAAACTCCGCGCACGGCCGGCATCCCACGGGCTGGTAACCGTGTCAGAACGGTAACTTGGCCGGCGGCATGCGTGATCGGTTGTATACTCCAGGTGATGAAGGTCAAACGCTCGCGGCGGCGCTGGGATGTTGCGCCCACGCTCAGCAACAACCCCGAAGACTAGCCAAAGCCAGAAATGAACCCGACCACAAGAGAAATCGACATCCTGGTGAGTGAGGTCGGCCCGCGCGATGGCCTGCAGAGTATCAGGCGCGCCATGCCGACTGACGCAAAGCACCGGTGGATTGCCGCGCTGGCGGAAGCCGGATTGCGGGAGATCGAGGTTGGCTCGTTCGTGTCGCCGAAGTTACTGCCACAGATGGCCGACGCGGAGGAGGTCGTCCGCGAAGCGCTTAACATCCCCGGCCTGACCGTGCTGGCGCTGGCGCCCAACCTGAAGGGGGCCGAGCGGGCCATCGGCGCCGGGGTGCACAAGCTGACTATGCCCGTTTCGGCCTCGCGCGCGCACAGCATGGCCAACATCCACAGGACACCGGAGGAGGCCATAGAGGAAGTGCGCAAGGTCTGCCAGTTGCGGGACAGCCTGCCACCGGATCGCCGCCCGGCAGTCGAGGTAGGCATCTCCACGGCATTCGGCTGCTCTATCGAGGGTCCGGTATCCGAGGATTGGGTACTGAAAATGGCTACCATGCTTGTGGAAACAGGCGCGGATTCGGTGGGACTCTCAGACAGCACGGGCTATGCCAATCCCGTTCAGGTGAAGCGCATGTTCACGCGGCTGAAGCGCGAGGTTGGCGATAAAGCGGGCGCGGCGCACTTCCACAACACCCGCGGGCAGGGGCTCGCCAACGTGGTGGCCGCCCTGGATGCCGGCGTCACTACCTTCGATGCGTCGCAAGGTGGCATTGGCGGCTGCCCCTACGCGCCCGGCGCTACCGGGAACATCGTCACCGAAGATCTCGTGTTCCTGCTGGAGTCGATGGGGCTGAGAACCGGAATCGACCTGGAGCGGCTCATCGCGGCGCGCGAGATGATTCGCCAAGGTCTGCCCGCAGAGCCGATCTACGGAAACGTCCCCGAGGCCGGGCTACCCAAAGGCTTTGTCTACGCTTCCGGCAGGGAGACTGAGCTAAGCGACCCCTAGCTGGGTGTAAAGTTGCTTAAAGCGGGCGTCGCCTCGCAGCGAATCGAACCGGGGATCGACTTTGGTCGCGACCAGTTCGAAGCAGCGATCCTGAAAGGCCTTCGCCAGCCATTCGTAGCCCTCGTCCCGACTCCCCAAGGCGAAGTCGATCGACGCCAGCTCGAATGGCGAGACGTACCGTTTCTTGGAGAGATCGTGGAGTTCCGAAAGAATCTGTAAAGCCCCATTGCGCCCACCCGAAACCGCCAGCGTTCGGGCGAGTCCGCTACGCATCCGGGGGTTCTGGGGCGACAGTTGGATGGCGCGCTGGAAGGCGGCGGACGATTCGTCGAGATCTCCCCGTTGTTCCTGGATGAGGCCGAGTGTCCAGTAGGCGGCCTCAAAGTGCGGGTCCTGTTCGATGGTGCGATCGCATTGTTCCAGAGCCGTTTCGAACTCGCGCCTGTAATAGTAGGTCATGGCCAAGTCGCGCGAGATGATCGAGGAGATCGGGTCGATAGTATGCGCCAGTAGAATTTCCTGCAGGGCTTCATCCAATCTGCCGAGAGGCGCCAGGCACGACATGGCATACCAATGGTGAGCGGTGGCATAGCGGGGGGCCAGACTGATGGCCCGCTGAAATTCCCGCTCCGCACCCAGAAAATCCCAATCCTGCGTAGCCTTCGCATGGGCCAAGGAGGTGTGGGCCTCGCCCGAGTCCTCGTCCAATAGGACGGCCCACGCGGCGTTGGAAGCTGCTTTGGTCCAGATTTCCACGGGCGACAGGACCCCATAGTGGCCCAGCAAACCGCAAGCGTCCGCGAGTCCCGAATAGGCCTGGGCATATTGCGGGTCTTCGGCAGTGGCCTTGTCGAAGAACTCGACCGCCTTGCGGAGTCCTTCCTCGGTTCGCTGGGCCATCCGGTGCCGGCCCTGCAAATAGAGGTTGTAAGCGGCCAGGTTCTCAGTGGGACGATCGGCCGCCCTGCCGTGTCCCGCCCCGCTGAGTTCGCTTTGCAGCTTTTCGAAAATCGACCGGGCCACTTCCTCCTGCACCGCAAAAGTGTCGTCAGCCTGTCGGTCAATCGACGTCGACCAAAGGAAGCAGCCGCTGGCGGTATCGACCAGATGTGCGGTGATGCGAAGGGTGTTGCGGGACTTGCGAATGCTGCCGGTGATCCGCATGGCGGTGTTCATACGTTCCATGGCGTCGTGCCGGTCATCCGCCGGGTTCCATGGAATCACGCGCAGTTTCTTGGCATTGGTCAACGTGTGGACGATTTCTTCCGTGAGGCCGTTACAGAAATACCCCAGGTCGCGTTCCGGGCTGTCATCCACGAACGGCGCCACCACAATGGTGTTCCGGCTGGCGAGAACGGAAACGACGGAATGCTTCGGCTCTCCACCCTCGACATTCTGAAAAAGCGGGGCGTAGCCTCCTTTGGGCAGCTCGATCAGGATTTCATCGTTTTGCCCTTCCTCCCGGTAATAGCGGGTCAAACGTGCGCGCAGACGCCGCGCCTGCACTCGAACGATTGGGTCCATGCGCGGGTCGAAGGTGGCTTCCTTTCCGAACACCTCGATACCGATGAGGAACTCCTTGAGATTGTCGCCGGGGCCGGACAGCGTCTCATTAACAATGAAGCTCAGAAAGCGCTGGAGGCGGTCTACCTGTCGGAACGCCTTGCTGGAGAGTATCCGGTCCAGTTGCGCACGAATCTTGGCGGCATCCCTGCTCACCGGTGACGCCGTGGTCCGGACTGCCATGGTGACATGTTATCATTAACCGCTCGGCTTGCAGTCCGGAGCATTCTGGCTCGCTGGAAAAGCGGATGCGTCGATTCGCGCGACGATTCCAAACACAGCGCCGTTAGCGCGTGCGGCTAGGCGCCTTTGCGGTAGATGTCGTTGATGTTCCAGTGTCCGGGAGTCGGCGTGGGAACGTTCTCCATGGGCACGCGAATCAGCGTAGGCAGATCCGACTCCAGGGCCATCTCCAGAGCGGGACCCAGTTCGTCGGCGGCCTTGATGTCGATGCCGTTGGCGCCGTGGGCGCGGGCCACGGCGGCATAGTCCACGCTATAGGGCTTGCCGTCGCGCAGGAAAAGGCAGCCGAAGCTCCAGTCGTACTTCGCCTGCTCCAAGCCGGCGATCGTACCGAAGGCAGAGTTATCCATGACTACCCAGATGGCCGGAATTTTCGCCTCCATGGCGGTGGCGATCACCGACATATTGGCGCTGAATCCGCCATCGCCGGTCAGGGAAATAGCGGCGCGATCCGGCCTGCCGTGCTTGACGCCGAGAACGGCCGCGGGGCCGAACCCCATGGTTGCCAACCCGCTCGTGGTGATGAACGTGCCCGGAACTGTGAACGGGAACTGCTGGGCCACGCCGTTCTTGTTCCAGCCCACATCGGTAACCACGTAGCCGTCCTCGGGCAGGGCTTTACGAAGCTCGCTGAGAATTCGCTCCGGGCGTAGCGGAAACTGGCCAGAGGAGTAGTATTCAGTGAAATTCCCAATGAAATCCGCCCTACCCTCGGCGATCTGCGCGCGCAGATTTCCGCGATTCCGGGGCTTTACATCCTGAGCGGCGGCAACCAGTTGCTGCAGGGCCAGCCTGGAGTCGGAAACGGCCCCGAGCGAGGTCGGATAGTTACGTCCGATTTCGGCGGGGTCGACGTCGATATGCATCAACTTCGTGGGCGGTATCTGGAACGTGAACCGGGTATCCCAGGAGCTGGAATCGGCTTCCCCAAGCCGCGTGCCGATGGCCAGGATTAAATCCGCGTTACGGCAGAGCTCATTGGAAACGGGAACGCCCCAGAACCCGGTCTGGCCGGCCAGCAGCGGGTGGTCGTGCGGCAGACAGCCCTTCCCCATCAGCGTGTGCGACACGGGGATTTCGAGGGCTTCCGCCAACTGGGCCAGGAGCGCGGGGGCGCCTTCGACCAGCGGAGACATTACGCCGCCGCCGGCATACAGGACGGGGCGTTCCGCCTGCGCCAGCGCCTCGACGATTTGCTGCGCCGTCGCCGCGTCCAGAGACGGCTTGGCCAGCGGAGGAGGCATCTTGCTGAACGCATCGACAAACAGATTCGACGAGAAGTGGTCCATCGGAACATCCACCAGTACCGGGCCAGGCCGGCCGCTCATGGAGAGGTGGAAGGCACGCTCCATGATTCGCGGAAGGTCGTCCACGCGATCGACGCGATAGATGCGCTTACAGAACGGACGATAGATCTCGAACTGACCGGCATCGGTGAATTGGTTGATTTCCTGGTGCGGGTGCCGGCCGTAGTAGTAGGACGGGATGTCGCCCGCGATCACCACCATCGGAATCGAATCGAGCGCCGCATTAGCCACGCCAGTCACGGCATTCGCCAAGCCGGGGCCCAGGTGGGTCATCAGGACGCCGGGCTTCCCGGTTACCCGCGCATACCCATCAGCGGCATGGGCGGCCACTTGCTCGTGGCGGGCTGAAACGTAGCGAATATTGCTCTTGCCCAGCGCATCGAGGAAGGCGATGACCGTGTGGCCGCAGAGGCCGAAGATTACCTCGACTCCCAGCTTCTCCAGGTATTCAGTCAGAAGATAAGACGAGATCCTCTCCTCTGTCCCAGGCGGACGGCCATAAGCGACCGTTTCGCCGTGTCTCCCCTGGGGCAGTGCCAACTCACCAAGCTCGTTTACCTCGATATTCGAGTAGCTACCGGATTTGTGGACGAGGGTCGACATAAGAATCCTTCTTGATAGTAGCTGCTCCCTCACTCTGCCACAATGATGTAACCGTGCCGCTACGGTAAGAAAGTTTCATGGCCGTCCCGCGCGTAGTCGATATCTTGTTCAAACGAAGGCCGCAAGCTACGGTCGTCAAACATAACGATAGCATGCGAAGCGGGGCAGTCTGGGGGCCGCACCCCAACGCGCATTGGCCCCATAAGCCTACCGGCGCCTGGGCATCTGCAGACCCGCCGATGCCCATCCCGGCTTTAACCGTGCCAATACCGTAACTGCATTGTTCGCGCCGGTTACGGGTGCTAGCTTGAAGAGCGGGGACCTATGGCCCGATTGATTACACCAGAAGAGAAACAGTATGCCCAGGAACTGCTGCAGCGGGCTCGTCGCGCTATGTGTCTCATTTCGGACTACGATCAGGCGCAAATCGACCGGCTATGCCAGGCGGTCGCCTGGGCCACGGCCAATGAGAAGACGGCTACCCGGCTGGCCCACATGGGTGTCGACGAGAGCGGTCTGGGTGATCGGCAGGGGCGGCCCAATAAGCGTTTCAAAATCATGGGCATTCTGCGCGACGCCCTGCGGCAGAAGAGCATGGGGGTGATTGAGGAGATTCCGGAAAGGGGGATCGTCAAGTACGCCAAGCCGGCCGGTGTCATCGCCTCCCTGGTCCCGGTAACCAACGCAGCTCTTACGGAACCCGGCAATGGGATCTACGCTTTAAAGTGTAAGGACGCCATTATCTTCTCTCCGCACCCGGCAAGCAGGAAAACCACCCTTGAGACCGTACGCATCATGCGCGAAGCTTTGACGCGTCAGGGAGCGCCGGAAGACGTGTTCCAGTGCATTGACAAGCCCAGCATTCCACTGGCGCAGGAGCTGATGTCCGTCTGCGATTTGACCATTGCCACCGGAGGCACAGCGATGGTCAAGGCGGCATACAGTTCTGGGAAGCCGGCGTATGGGGTCGGTGCGGGCAACGCCACCATGGTCATCGACGAGACCGCCAACATAGCGGAAGCGGCGCGCAATACCCGCCTCAGCAAGACCTCGGACTTCGGCTCCGGTTGCTCCGCGGACGGCAACCTGATCGTGGAGGAAACCATCTACGACGGCTTCCTGGAGCAACTGCAGGTCGAAGGCGGCTACCTGGTGACGAACCAGGAAAAGCAACGCCTGCAAAACGTCCTGTGGGATTCGGAGGGCCACCGGACTCCCGAGACGGTGGCGCGTCCGGCCGCCAGAATCGCGGAAATCGCCGGCTTTTCCATACCGCCAGGCAAGACTTTTCTGATTGTCCAGGAGAATCGAATAGGAAAGGAATATTTATTTTCCAGCGAGAAGCTCTGCACTGTGCTGGCGATCTTCAAATACGGCGGCGGTTTTGACAACGTCCTGGAGATGGTACGGCAGATTTACGAAGTCGGCGGTAAAGGCCATTCTTGCGGCATCTATTCCTTCAATGACGAACACATTCATCAACTCGCAATGGTTGCGCCGGTAAGCCGGATCATGGTCCGCCAGCCACAATCGAAGGCCAACGCGGGGGCATTCAATAATGGAATGCCCATGACTTCGAGCATGGGTTGCGGCATCTGGGGTGGCAATATCACGAACGAAAACATCTCCCTCAAACACTACATGCAAGTCACGTGGGTAAGCCGTCCGATTCCGGAAGTCCGGCCCTCCGAGGCGGAACTGTTTGGGGAGTTTTACAACACGGAAACACATTGAGGATCGTTTTAGCCCTAACGGCAATCTGCGCGGTCACAAGCCTCGCCGCCGCTCCCCATCTCTACCGCCAGTCCCGGCAAATCATGGGGACTTTCTGCGAGGTTCAGGTGTATGATTCGAATTCATCCCGCGCGGAAGGCGCCATCCGGGCCGCGCTGGACGAGATGGCGCGCGTGGACCGGCTGCTGAGCAACTACGATCCGGCAAGCGAGCTGAGCGCGATGAACCGCGAGGCAGCCCGTTTCCCATTTCACGTCTCGGCTGAGCTATTCGACTTTGTTCAGGCGTGCCGACGATTCTACGAGGAAACCACAGGCACGTTCGATCCCACGGTGGGCCCGATTGTGCGTGCCTGGGGCTTCTTCACGCAGCACCCGGCCAAGCCTCCCGATAGCGCCATCGAGACGGCCAAGGCCAAATCGGGATTCGACAAGGTTCAATTGAACGAACGCGATCGAACCATCTCCTATTCCGTTCCCGGACTGGAGATCGACCCGGGCGGCATCGGAAAGGGGTATGCGGTCGACAGAGCCGTCCAAATCCTCAAGCAGGAAGGAATCAGCTCGGCGCTGGTGAGCGCCGGCGGCAGCTCACTCTATGCTCTGGGCCGGCCGCCGGGCCGAAGCGCCTGGAGAATCGCCATCAAGGATCCTGGGAACCTGCAGCAGCTCATCGGATCTGTCGATCTGCGCGACAACTCCCTATCCACCTCCGGCGTTTCGGAGCAATCCGTGCAAACCGGCTCCCATCGTTACAGCCACATCTTCGATCCGCGGACCGGAGACCCAGCGGAGAACATGTGCCAGGTGACGCTGGTCGCGGCCACCGGCATTGAGTCGGATGCGCTGACGAAGGCCGCTTTTATCCTTTCCCGCGAGTCCTTGCTGGAAATCATGAAGGGGTGGACCGGAGTGCGCGTGTTGCGGGTGGAAGGTCCCTGTGGAGCCAGAAGTGTAATCTGGGTCACGCCGGGGTCGGCAGCCGTGTTCCATCAAGGCCAACAGAAATCCCGGCGGGCCACGCAGAATTGAGCACAGATACTAGGAAAGGAGCCTCAAATGGAGAATCGAGGCAGCTCTCCGGCGCCTGCCGGGGCTGACCCAAGCGCGGTCGGCAAGAGCCACCCTAGCACCAGGCTTTCTCTGGCAGTTTGGGGCATCGCCGCACTCTTCTATCTCACCGTCTTCTACCAGCTTGTTGCTCCCGCCATGATGCGCGTCGAGCTGATGCGCGATTTCGGAGTCGATGCCGGAGGGTTTGGCGCCATCCTGATGTGGTATCTCACAATCTACGTGCTGTTGCAGATACCGGTTGGCGTTTTTATCGATTGCTGGGGGGCAAAAAGGATTCTCATCATCGGGGCGCTGGTTTCCGCCACGGGCAGTTTCATTTTCGGAGTCGCCCCGACGTTCGGCGTCGCCTGCTTCGGCCGGGCGCTCATCGGAGCGGCGAACGCGGCGGGCTGGTTGGTGCTGATGAAGTTGCTGGGCGCATGGTTCCCTGCAAAGCGGTTCGCCCTGCTCACCGGGCTGGGGTTGCTCTGGGGCAACCTGGGCTCCGTCGTAGGACAGGTGCCGTTGCGCATGGCGATTGAGAGCTTCGGATGGCGTCCGGTGGCTCTGGCCTCGGGGGCGGTAATCCTCGCGATTGCCATCCTGGCCTGGGCGTTCATCCGGAACGATCCTTCAGAACTGGGATATCTAAGCTATAGTCCCAACCTGGCGAACCAGCCGAAACAGAGCGCTATCGCCGGCCTGCGCGTGGGTTGGGAAGGGTTTAAGGGCGTTTTCCGCTACAAGAACACTTGGCTGATCTTCTTCGCCCAAGGCGGCATCGTGGGCCCGATCCTGACGTTCACTGGAGCGTGGGGCGCGCCGTACCTCGCGGTCCGTTACGGCTTGGCCACGAGGAAGGGCGCGTTGGTCTGCTCGGTTATGACGGTGTGCTGGGCGGCCGCCAGTCCGCTCTTCGGCCAAATGTCGCAGAAGATCGGCCGGCGGAAGCCGCTATATGTCGGCGGCGTCGCCGTGGCCTGCACCGGATGGCTCACGGTTTACTACACCAACGTACCGTTGGCCGCTTTCGTAGCGATTGCGGCCATCGCGAGCTTCGCCACCGGCTGCGTCATCATCGGGTTCGCACTCGGTAAAGAATCCGTCTCCCCAAGGTTTCTGGGAACCATCGCCGGCGCGGTCACGATGGGCAACATGATCGGTCCGAACATTCTCCAGCCGGCTGTAGGCCGCGTGCTGGAAATGCAGTGGACCGGCAAGGTGGCGAACGGCGTGCACGTCTACGGGCTGCCGGAATTCCAGACCGCGTTCCTGATGTTGGTCGGGTGGTCCATGCTTGCCATCATTTTGCTCAGCCTGACGGCCGAGACGCACAACCAGCCGATGGTTAAGGACTAGCGAGGGTAGAACAATGAAGAGAGCACTTATTTTCACCGCGGCGGTGGTAGTTGCCAGCGGTCAGATTGTCGAGACGCCCGTCCCGGGCGATCCGGTTTCGATCGAAAGCGGCCTGGTAGCGGGCAAGATTCTGCCGCCGGGAGTCAAGGCTTACCTGGGCATTCCTTTCGCCGCGCCGCCGTTGCGCGAACTACGCTGGCGCGAGCCTCAACCAGTCAAAGCCTGGAAGGGCGTGTACAACGCCGATCGCAAGATGCCGGAGTGCATCCAGGTGCTGCGCCCGCACAACATCAACCACTACTTCGGCGAGGAAGCGTCGAGCGAAGACTGCCTATACCTGAATGTCTGGGCCCCGGCCTCGGCTAAGATGGGCTCGAACCTGCCTGTGATTGTGTTCATCTACGGCGGCGGCTCAACCATCGGATCGAGCGGCATGGCGCTTTATTCAGGGGAGACCGTTGCCGGGCGCGGGACGGTATTTGTCAACTTCAACTACCGGCTGGGCGCCCTCGGGTTCATGGCTCACCCGGCCCTGACCGCCGAATCGGCGCACCATCAGTCGGGCAATTATGCCTACCTGGACCAGATAGCGGCGCTGCAATGGATCCAGCGCAACGTCGCGAGGTTTGGCGGCGATCCGCGGAAGGTAATCATTTCCGGCCAGTCGGCGGGTGCGGGTTCGGTCTCCTTGCTCCAGGCCAGCCCGCTGGCCAAGGGTCTGTTCCGCGGCGTGGTGGCGATGAGCGGGGGCGCGTGGGGAAACAACGGGCAGTCCACCAGGCATGAGGATGCGGAAGCGACTGGCTTAAAGGTGCAAGAAGCTCTGAAGGCCAGATCAATTGATGACTTAAAGCAGATTCCAGCGGACCGCATTCTCGCCCTGCAGGAGGAATTCCAAGTGGGCGCAAGAGGCGGCTCGATCCGCGTAGGCGGAGCCAACATCGACGGCTATTTTCTGCCAAAGGCTCCGGTGGACCTTTTAGCTGAGCACCTGCAGAATGACGTCCCGGCCATCGTGGGTTTCACACACGATGAGAGCTCCAACGAATTGCGCACCGCGAAGAACCTCGATGAGTACAAGGCCGCCGCAAAAAGGCTGTATGGCGACGCCGCCGAGGAGTTCCTGAAGTTCTATCCCGCTTCCACCGATGCCGAAGCGCGGGAAATGGGCCGCACCGCCGCGCGCGAGGGTCTGGTGGAAAGAGGTGCGAGGAACTGGGCACTGCAACAGGCCTGCAACGGCAAAGCGCCGGTGTATCTATTCATGTACTCGCGCGTGCATCCGTACATCCCGGGCGTGCTGATTGCCGATCAGGATACGGCTACTGTCGGCGCCTACCATACCAGCGACGTGCCCTACTGGTTCGGCACGCAGGACGCACTCAACATCATCCACTCAACCCGCAAATGGACAACTTATGATCGCGAGCTGTCCAGGAAGATGACGGCGGCGCTGATCGCTTTCGCGAACACCGGAGATCCGGGTACGGCTGCGGTTCCCTGGCCGCGATGGACGGCGCAGAACGAAAGGCTGGTGGAGTTCGGCGACAGCATTCGCGTGCTGCCTATGAGCACGCCGCGCCTGGAGTTCATGAGGCTTCACGGCGGTGGACAGGCGGCGGGCCGTGGGACCCGAGACTAATGGGCGCTACACCCGCGCCGGGGGGCGACTACTTGGCCTCCGGCTGGGTTGCTCCCGAAAACGGCCTGGGCGTTACGTCGGCATCTGTAAGCTTCAGCGCCCATTTGATGGCCTCGAAGTACATCTGGTAGATATCCGGGTCGTCCCACGTTTTGGCGTCGTGTGCGAAAGAGGCGTAGAATACGCGACCTTTGCCGTACATCTTTGCCCAGGCCAGCGGGAAATCCCCGTTGGTGATGTGGACATTCTGGTTGACGGGCAGCTTGGATGTGTCCAGCCGCAACAGGACCCGACTCTTCTCGCGGGAAAAGTCCTTGGTCTGATAAAACTCATCGTGGAGTTCGAAAGTGAGCGGGAGGTGTCTGGTGGCGGGGAAACTCGGGTCCTCGTTGATGACATTTGCCGTGATCGAGCCCCAAGGGTGGCTGTCAAACCTGCCGCCGAGCATCTCGCCGAACTCCGGCCATGAGAGGAACGCGGTGGTGGCAATGTGTGCCGCCACGAAACCTTTGCCGTCGTCGTGAACGAATGACAGGAGGTCGGCCTTCTGATCGGGTGCAAGCTCGACCTCCCGGTGCCCCAGAAAGAAAATCGCGTCGGCCATATTGAGGTCAGGCCCGCCGCTGGCCGGCTCGCCGGTGGTCATCTTCGGATGTTTCGAAATAATATTGGAATCCGTGCGGATGTAGGTATCGTAGACGCCCGATTCATAGCCCAGGCGCTCGATGATGGCCAATGCATGGGAGACCGAATCGTGCTGTGCGATGCCGTTGCGAGTGTCGGCCCAGGCCAGGACGACCTTCCGCCCGGTCCGCGCACGGGCGCCGCGACCTCCCCGGCCGCCGCCCGGCTGAGCCTGACCCCGTCCGCCCTGGCCGACTGCCTGACCGCCCGCGGGCGGCGTGGTTGTCTGCTGGGCCACAATCAGGGCCGAGCAACAAGAGATAAGCAGCAACAAAGAACGCGATCGCTTCTTGCTCATTTAAGCACCTCATTCCCCTCGCCTTGCTCCCTCATGCGCCACTCGCTCGCCCTGTCTCGCTTCCAAACAACGGCTTCAGCGTAGCACGCTAGCTACCCCATGGCGAAGGACTTAACGGTGGTAGCACGGTTACTGCCGGCGCTGGCCCTGGAATCCCAACCACTACTCCGTTACCGTGCCGCTACTGTTACACTCTTGTCCCTGAAAATCGCCAGGTGGTAGCATGACTGGAACGCTAGGCGTGCGCCCTTCGACCGCTTTGGGGCGCCGGAACATGGACCCGGCAGCGACTCCCGTCGGCCGCCTTGCCGATCAAGCCAACGCTGCCCTGATCGTGCAGTTCACACTGAGATCAGTGTTTGGAAGGGGAGCGGGAGCCAGACAGGACCCAGAATGCAAC
>OBLU010004323.1_pt1 | contig 12812 bp, 19 predicted proteins | sample 1518681 | NCBI WGS metagenome assembly OBLU01 (sample SAMEA3539304, study PRJEB22396) | soil metagenome | biome: tundra; feature: field; material: soil | place: USA | collected 2010-05 | depth 0.15 m | reverse complement strand
GGTCTTTCCGGTATGGAGGGCGCTGACGACCTTGTCCCATGCGTGCGCGGCGGCCTCCGATACGACGTTGGCCTGATCACGCCATTGAGCCTGAGCCTGCTCATCGGCCAATGCGTCCTTGTCGGAGAAGAGGATGGCCGGTTGCTTCACCGCCTGGACTGCTGCCAACGTGAACGCCCGTACGTGCTTGCGCACCACAGCCGAGGGATACCCCGCGCTGATAGCCATCAGCGATGGTTGCAGGGCGTACCACTGTGCTGTCAGGCCTGCGAGTCGTTCCTTCTCCGGTCCTGGCCCGGTTCGGCCGAGCTGCACCAAGACCGCTGCTGGCTGGAATTCCGCAATGATGGACAATGCCACGCCAAGCACCTCGGCTGCGTGCTCGCGTTCTGTCATGCCCGCCCGCGGAGCAGGCAATGACAACGGGGGAAGCTGAAGTTGCGCTGGGCGGGTCGGATGGAGCCGGGCAGCGTCTTCCACGGCCCAACTGCGGACGGCAATGCTGAACGCGGCCGCCAGGAAGACCAGCGTGTAGGCGACGGTGACCGCGCGAATCCTGCTCGTGTCGCTGATGAATCCGGCAAGGGCGAACAGGGGTATCAGTAGTCCGGTGCCGATAATGCCGCCGAGCGAGCCGATGGCGTAGCCGCGCAGGCGCGCGGACAGATCCCGCCTGACCCGCTCGTCGAAATAAAGCACAACCATGACGGCCACGATGAGCGCCGCGCAGCACTCGTAGAGCGCAGCATGACCATCCCCGGCAGCAGAGACAGGATGGCTCAGGACGTGCGCGCCGATCACTCTGGTCATGTGACCCAGCATGCCGGGTGCTTCGCGCGGGCCGCGCGAGATTGACAGCAACGACAGCCGCGAACTACTCGACAAGGCAACAGCCGACCTCCATCAGATCCACAGCCAAGCCGGGAGCCTGCCACGGTTCTCCCAGCTCCGGCGTGCCTTGGCTTGGCCCTAGTGACGGCCCTACATTGGCCCTAGGGCGGCAGGACAACGGGGGGAAATGCGGGGGAATCGCCAGGGGCAGTTCCGGCCGGACCGCAGGTCACGGGGCCGATAGCACTACCTGAGCGGCCGTGCCGACACCTTGACACGGAAGAGGCTGCATGATCGATCCCGGTGCCCCTCCCGTGCACGTCCCGCGCAAGGAAGCGCGCCATCCTCCCAGGCTCGGGGTTGGGGCACATCGGGAGGGAGCTGGTGGCCCGCTGCAACCGCCGAGGCCCCGCCTAGCAGACAAGGCGTTCGACCGCACCTACCATGTGTGCCATGGGCGCACAGCAAGACGAATGGGTGCAAGTGATCTCGTATGAGAACTAGCCTGGTAGCCGCCGTCCCATAGACGCTCTCCACGTTTGACTGCCTTACCGAGGCGTCGACTGATGCCCTTCGCTGACGCTGATATCCGTGTCGACCTTGCCTGCGGCAAGTGCCCCGACAAGCACTGGTCCGGCTCGTACATCTCAGTATCCGGGCAAACTCGCTTCACCACGTGGGGCTCCGCCCAGACCAGTCGACCGCGCTGACCTGAGCGCAGTGATACCCACGACCGACACCAACGAGCCCGGATCTTGGCCTGGCTTAGACGGACGGCCCTCAAAGCGTTCGGCACAAGGCCAGGGCAGACCCGGCAAGGCCGGTTTCTGGCAGACCGCCAGGTCCCCGCAGGACATCCGCCGTTGGCTCGGCGAGTCGGACGCCGGAGAGATAATTATTACGTTTCCGCCAAACCCTATGACTCGTGCTTCAATCAGATTCGACCCGCGAGTACTCAGCAGCTCGCAGAATCCTTTCTACGAGCTTCGAGTCAGACTCCTCTTCCAACCACGGAACCACTATAACGCGGTTAGCGAGAGATTCCAGCGATCTTAGGTAATTTGTAGCTGAATCAGACAGCGGCACATTCGTGACGAGTGCCGCTGTCATATTCGGCAATCTTCCTGGGGCGAACTGTCGAAGATCGCCTATCTCCAGAGTGCCGCCATCGCGATGCTTGATTACTATTGCCAAACTTCCACTAGGCGTCTCTGTCAGAATGTCATATCCATAATCCCCCTGAGCGCCAACTACTTCAAAGGACGCCTCCCGCAGAGCATGGGCTACTCGCTCCTCGTAGGTGGAGGCCGCGCGCCGCAACCAAGAGGAAGACCCCAGCAAGCCTTGCCCAGTTTCAGTTTTCAGCGCTTTTTCGCCACGACGTATTAGATCTGAAAGTCTCGACGCCTGCGATAGTCCGAACCCAATATCATCAGAAGACAGAATACGAGAGTCCTCATGTACAAGGGAGTTCCTCAAAAAGAGAAGCCTGCGAAAGACCTGCGAATCCTCCGGTGTCCAGACCTCCAGAATCTCAAGCGCAGATAGGACGCGCGCCAGGCTAGCATTCTCCGCCTCCCTGCCCAGAACTTGCTTCACGGCTTGGCGGGCCGACCACTCTAGCGCCTGAATTTCCCACAGGAATCCTCGTGAGGCTGTCGTCTCCTTGCGCCGCCCTCTAAATTCCTGGACAACAAGTACCGTGGCCGTGCCCGTAGAAATTCCTGTCAAAAGGGCTGCAGCGCTGACTACCCATGATTGGCCAACACCAGTAAGGCTTATAAGGGTCTGCACAAATAGTGCGATACCAGCGAGGATCAAAGCCAGCCTTGTAAGTAGGCGAACCACTTTAGCACTTCTTGGGCCCTTTGCGACAACCTGATCAGCAGCTAGCTGGACATCGGAGACTCTCACTCTATAACCGCGGCGACTATGCGTACGCGACAGTTCATGTAGCACTTGCCGCTTAAACAGATCTGCATTCAGATCAAGCGCCTCGGAGGCCGCAGGCGTCAGCTCTAGGTTATCCAGCTTCGACCAGGCGCCTGCTACATTTTCGGTACTCATCGACGCCTCAGAGCGAAGATAGCGTACGTTTGAGTCGCGATAGCTACGGTACCAAAGAGCGCGGTCAGCACCCACTGAAGCCATGAATGGAGATATGCACCAGAGATAGGTGCTAATATCGCCGCAGCGAAGGCGACAGATTGCGCAATAAGGACAAGGACGGGCATAGGACCATTCGAATTCAGCGGATGGCGCACTGCCTCATTTGCGTTTATCACCATTGTCGTCGTAATCTCTGGCCTTGCGATGATCTCTGCCCTCGCAGCTTCCTCTAGTCTAGAAGTTTCTCTGGAAAGATCAAGTGCGAATTGATGCACGCATTCCCCAAAGCGCTCAACAGCACCATCAGTCATCCCGCTAGGCACTGTAACGCAAAGATCAACAGACCGGTCAGGACCCGACGTCGGAGGCGTGATGGCCGGTGCCTCAGCACGAGCGGGCATGCCCTCCCCGTGTGACCCTTCGATCGTCACCTACAACTCCAGCCCCGTCTAGTGCTGCGACAGCGAGCACTTAGTTGACCGCTGATCGTAGTACTTCCTAGAAGACGAGTGGTGTGCACGTTTAAGAGAGGGCCTACCGCGGGGGTTGAGACTGCCGCGACCCCAGGGGTACAGCACGCTTCAGCGACAAGCTGCTTCGCATCCGGTCCATGCCAGCCGTCCTGCTTGTTCGGTCGCCATACCGGCCAACGGTGCCCGTGGCGCGTAGGGTGGTCCAGCGGCGATTGACCTGCTTAGCGGATAGATCATTTGCTGCCAGGCAGCGTCGGAGCTGGTGGGTAGCCTCTGCTTTGATCCACGAGCCTTGTCACTAGCGCAAGGTTGAGTTCCGCCTCCATGTTGTCAAGCTTTAGCTGGAGCCGTCGGAGCGCGGGACTGATGTCAGCGGTCATCTCTTGGCGCAGATAGCGGACGCAGATCGCGCCGCCCGCCAGCACGCCGATAAGCGTGCCGACTAGAAAGACCATCACGATCATGGCAACCATCCCTCTTAGTTGGGGTTGCTAGTGCCAGTATGCGGATGCATACGGCGATACGCAAGCAAGCAGTCTGCTACCTAGCTACCTGCCACCCGGCTGTCCATGTCTTCACTCTGCCCTGCGACCCCCGACCACTGAGGCAGAGGGGGACCAGAGTTTCGATTTGACGCCCAAACGGGGGCATTGGCCCCTAAGCTATCTGCCTGCAAGCAGATGGCAAGTAAGCGGTAGGCTCATGGCGGAGTGCCATGTGGCACCAGCACCAGCAGGGGGGTCAAGGTGACCGACAGCCCAAGTCCCGCGGTCCAACGTCGAAGACTGCGAACTGAGCTACGCAGAGCACGGCAAGAGGCCGACTTGACTCAGGAGCAAGTGGCAGTGGCCCTCGACTGGTCGTTGTCAAAGATCATCCGGATCGAGACCGGGGCGGTCGGCATCTCCACCACCGACCTCATGGCGCTAGTGCGTCACTACAAGATCGCCGATGCTGACAGGGCTAACGATCTTGTGGCGCTGGCTCGGGCAGCCAGGCAGCCTTCATGGTGGAGCAAGTACCGAGATAGCCTGGGTCCAAGGACAACACAATTCATTGAATTCGAAGAAGCTGCATACGTTATACGCGGATTCGAATCCCTTGTAATACCCGGCCTCCTGCAGACAGAGGAGTACACGCATGCTGTCATTGGCAAGCTTGGAGACAATATTACTCGGGATATCATTGAAGCCAGGGTCGAGGCCCGTGCTACGCGGCAGAAAATACTTGAGCGAGCTAGTCCACCGCTATTCTTCTCTATTTTGGATGAAGCCGCAATTCGACGGCTGATCGGCGAGAAAGCTATCGTGCAGCAGCAAATCGCCCGGCTGATCAGTATGGCAAGAAAGCCGAACGTGACCATCGAGATCGTCCCGTTTAGCGCGGGTCTCCACCGTGGGATGATTGAGCCTTTTACGATTCTTGAATTCCCAGACGCGGCGGATAGCGATGTGCTTTACCTGGAAGGCACACGTGAGGCAGTGATCAGCCAGGACGAGGCCGGACAGATCAGCCTGTACCGTGAGATATTTGAGCAACTCAGAAAAATCTCGCTGGGCCCTCAAGGATCGTTGACTTACCTCGCCCAGCTAGTAGAAGAGCTAGCATAGTCTAGTCCAGATGCCCGAACCTTATGATACGCAAAGCGAGGATATAGTAGTGTATGACGCGGAAGGATCCACGGTGGTATGGCGGAAGAGTTCAGCGTCCGGTGCCGGTGGGTGCGTGGAAGTTGGATTCGCTAGCCGGTCGATACTTGTGCGAGACACAAAAGATCGCGCCGGAGCTGTGTTGTCCTTCTCTAAGCCAACGTGGGCAGACTTCATAGCGGCTGTGCGGAGTGGGCAGTTCGATTTCAAATGAGCCCGGGTGCCGGATTACGGGCGGGGACCGCGGACCGCCTGCACGCGATAACGAGATCGATGGTCGTCGTTAGTAGCTCGGCATTCGCTTGGTCCCGCTCACGAGTGGCCGCATGACGGTCTCTCCGCCGGTCAAGGTACACGTTGCTAACCGTCCCGAGGATCACCCCGACCATGGTGACCCCGCAGGAATCAGCGCTAGCTCCAGGCCACTCACGGTCGTCACGCCGCAAGCGCGGCAGAGCCACGCCGCGTCCGCCGGGGTGGAGAGCTGATCATTCCGCCCCCCCATCGACCCTGTGCGAGCCCCAGCAGACCAGGCCACCTCGCCCACTCCTTGGCTGATAGCTCGACGGCGAACGGAATGATCAGCAGGCGTTGGCGTGCCGTGGCAAGGGCCGCGACAGCGACAGCGAGCATCGTGCGGCCCCTATCTGGGGACCAGTTGGGGACCACACGTTATGCGCGCGACCGGACAACCCGCATCTGACTGAACGCCGTGCCGGACAGTGAAATACGCCTGGATAGTCGCTGAGCTGCAAAGACGCCTAAACCCACGTTCTGGGGGTCAAGTGGTGGACCGCGGGGCAACGCGCTTCCGGCGAAAGCCGACGTTAGACCAGCGATGCGCGATGCAAGCGTTGGCTCAAGCGCGGCACAGTTCCCACCCGGCAGCTGGCCGAGGTTCACCCCAGGAACCATTGCAGTGAGCGACTCCCCCGGTCAGTTGTGCGGCACCTTCTAAACAGCGGATCGCTGCGGGATCCCTTCGGGCCTCTTGACCACGAGTCCCGGCAACGTGTCGGGGCTCCTACCGAATGGATGGCAGGTCCGAGCGCGGGTCACCATTGAGGCAATGCTTCGTTCCATGGGTGGCCCGCAGGCAAACCCACCCGTTTCTCCTGCGATTGCTGGCGGAGCCAGCCTGGTAGAAGCACGGGCACCTCGCTCGTCGGAGATCCAAGCAGATCCCAGCGATCCTCATATCCCCGCCAGATGTCCAATCGGATCCTGGCCTGGCTTATGGGAGCGTTGCGTGTTCCCTCTGGGGCCGAAGGATCGAACCGCCAGTCCTGATGCACAATCCACGTTGCAGCAGAGACATGGTCGCGAGGCACGACGAAGGCCGTGGGTGCCAACGGAAATTTCGGAAGGAGCACAAGAACGAACCACTCGTGTTCGGACGCCGCGGTGAGCTGGGTGATTCGCCCGAGCGGCCATGACGTCCTGCTCCCCGTGTCTGAGGCAGTCTTTACTTGGATCTCGACTGTCGGGCGATGGGCGAGGAGCGTTCCGACAGCTAGGATGTCCGTTCGCGCGATGCCGTCACGGGTCAGGGCGGGAGCCCAGTTGTGCCGGGCTAGAGTCGCGCAAACCCAGTGCTCCCCGACGGTCTTCGTCATCTTTGTATCCACCATGGCAGAAGCATTGCTCATTTACGTCCTGCACTGACCTCAACCTGACTACAGCGCCCGAGTTGGTGCGCGGAGGGCTGACCACCATGTCGGACCACAACCTGATGAGACCCCGGCCTACTTTGGCCGACCGGGAATGAGACACACCCCAGGCCAGCGATGGTTTCCGACAGCAGGGGCGTACCTTACAAGCGAGGGACCACAGTCGCGCGGCATGTCTAGGGTGCTGGCAGCATGATCCGGAACAGGCGCGGAATGGCCGCAAGTGAGACACCTTCCGGTCAAGGCGTGTGTGCAGGTCAGCCCTAGATCGCACGAAGCAACACGGACGGCCTCCGGAGCCGTGTGCGCACGTTCGAATCGTGTCGGGGGCACGAAATCGAACACTCGATCGAGTCACTGGTTCTCAGGGCTTGGGCGCCTGACCTGGGAAACGACCAGCGGGGTCCGTTCCGGGCTCGTGAGCGCTGCCCTATAGCCGCCCCAAGATGCCTCGCCACGACGACGTTCCGAGGTCAGCGCGCCTTGGGAGCCACGGCTATACGGACCGTATGCCCACGCCAAGTCTTGCCGGGCGCGAGAGCCCGCAGATCCAGGAAGCCGCGTGCGGCCACACGCTCACCGGCGGCCGAGGGCGGGCGCCCGCGCCGGTAAACCGGGCGCAGACATCCACACCGACCCCAGGAACCGCCAACACTAGTGCGCGTCCACCCGACGTGCCCGGTAACACCAGGCAGGGGATCCTGGGGATCCGGCCGGATCCGGGGCGGGACTGGCCATGGGTCAGGCTAACCGGCCGCGATCATCCTTTCGATGCCGACCCAACGAAGCTGGCGACAGGCCGACGGTGCAGGTAGTAGCCAGTTCGGAACTCGCCACGGAGCATGGCAAGAACCTCGGACCGGTAGCGCGCAAACCCGCCTGGACGCTTGTGCTGGTTCGGGCGGCTGGCCGTTACAGGCCCACCGAATGGATGCTCTGCGCGCCGCCACGTGGCGTGCTCGTGGGTGCGATGATCGCGGCATGGAGGTTGCGGCCGCCGATCTTGGAGAGCTCTTGCGCGCAACTGTGGGAGCTCACCGGCGTATGTGGAGGTCGGCAAGCCGGATGACCGATGGTGACTGCCGTGGGCCGTCGTTGCTGCCGGGATGGAGCCGGGGCCATGTGCTGGCGCACTGGGCGCGCAACGCTGACGGCCAGTCTCGGATGCTGCTGGCGGCGATGCGCGGTGAGGTCGCCGCGCAATACCCCGGAGGCGATGCGCAGCGCGACGATGGTATCGAGGCCGGGGCCGCCCAGCCTGCCCGGCTGATCCTGGAGGACGCGCGCGCGGCCATCGGCCGGGTCGAGGACGTGTGGCGCCGCATGCCGTCCGAGGCGTGGTCGCGGCCGACCGCCGCCCGTGTCGGGCAGCGGCCCGCCTGGATGGCGGTGTGGGCGCGGTGGCGTGAGACGGAGATCCATCATGTGGACCTGGATGCCGGGTATACGCATGATCAGTGGCCGGCCGAGTTCGTCGACCTGCTGCTTCCGAGGGCGTTGCCGACCCTGGCTGCCCGGCTGGCCGATGAGATCACCGTTCAGGTACAGACGACTGACCGGTATCCAGCCGTGACGGGCACGGCCACAAGGATCGCGGATGATCTTGTCATCGTCCGCGGCCCGGCGTCGGATGTCCTTTGCTGGCTGCTCGGGCGCCCGATCCCCGCGGCAGCCGATCTCACAGTCAGCCGCTCCGGCAAGCCCTGGCGGCTGCCGCGTCTGCGCCCCTCGGCGTGAAGCCTTCTCCTCCATTCGAGACCTACGTCGCCGAACAGGGGGACATCAGATCTGCTGTCCCCGATTGCCCTTCACCAGCGTCCCATCAACCTCGAAGAAGACCGCCGCGAGAGCCACGATCCAGCCTTCGGAGTACGTAAGATGCGGGTGCGCTGCCGCGTTACGGCCATGCGGCACGTCCCGTGCTCAGGAGCCGACCAGCGGCTCGGCGATCGGGGTGCCGTCGGCGCAGAGCGGGCACTTCTCAGCGGGCCATGTCTGGCCCGGGATCGTGCCGACTGTGTAGAACGGAACTGACATCGTGGCTGCGACCATTGCGCTCGCCCGGCCGAGGGACAGCAAGGCAGCCACGGCGACGGGGATGGCTCCACTTTTGCGCACCTGGTGGTAGCAGGCCCGAACGGCTGTCCCGGCGTTTACCGCATCATCAACGATGGCCACCCGCCAGCCACCGATCCCGCCCCGCACACATGGAAGCCGGTAAGCAGTTACCTCCCCCGGCCGTGGAGCGGCACAGCGATAGGCGGCCAGGAACGAGCTCCCCATCAGATCAGCGATGGCCTGAGCCAGGAACGCGCCTCCCTCCACCGGCCCGCACACCGCGTCGATCCGGTGCTCTGACAAACGGTCGCTCAGCCAGCGGACGTGCGGCCGCAGCATGGCAGGCCGCAGGAACAGCGCGTCAAGATCCAGCCATACATCCCCGTGATACCCGGTGCCCAGATCGAAGTGCCCTCGCCGGGGATGGGCCAGCCGGATCACCTCAGCTTCCACCACGTCATAATCACCCGGCGATCCGGCTCCCGCAAACAGCCAACCGACTTCACCTCCTGGCCGCGCCGCACGCTCCTGGGGGACACCAGGCCTTGCGCCAGGCGGGCATGTTGACCGCATGGGCCGGGCTGTTACGGCAGAGCGCACCTTCTCACGCGACCGTCGTGTATCGTCGGATTTATGGATGTCCGCTTCGATCATCTCCGGCCGCTCTATGGCCAGGAATGCGAGCGGCGCGACTTCCGGTAGGGCCAGGCACCATCCTTATTGCCGTTGCCCTCGTCTATCCACCGGAAGTGTAGTAATGGGAACGATTCTGGCCGTGGCGGCCACGAGCTGGGGGCTTATGATGTCCCTTGCTCCCCTGCTGCAGGTGCGGGTCATTTTTCGGAAGCGTGATTCCTCAGGTACCTCGATCGGCTGGATAACCGTCCTCCTGGTCGGCTTTATCCTCTGGCTATGTTACGGTGCTGCGATCGGTAACCTGCCCCTTATCCTGACCAATATCGTCTCGTGTACGGTATGCACCGTGACATTGCTCGTGGTTTTGCGTTTCCGCAGGGACCAGGCGACTGACGTGACGTAACCGCCCGGCAATCAGCTTCCTGCACCGTGGGCCCGGGCAGACCTGGGTAATATGCGTCCGGCTACCTGGTAACCAGCACATCTGCGCGGTGCTCCGATTCAGCGTTATGCGCTCAAGCGCCTCACGCCACTGCCGGACGGGCGCTTACCCTCCGCGACAGCCACTGTCCCCGATTGACGGCTGTCGACAGGTAGATCCCAAGACCCACCGTGCTCAAAAGCTGCCGCCAACGAAAGGCTGCCGTGCCCCGGCCCGGCTCAAAGGTACGGCGCATGTTCATAAGGCGTGACGTCCAGCGGGCGGCGCTGTCAGCCGATCCAGACAATGTTGAAAATGCGATCAGCCTGGCCGAATCATCGACGTGAAACGCCAAGATCCCTGACCGGAACCGAACACTGTCTCACGGAACGCCGGGTAATCGCCAGGCGGCAGCACGACGGCGTCCCATGGCTCGTCGGCGAGGTCGGCTGCCCGTTCCACCTGCGCATCACGGGCATCCTGCGGTAACCCGTGGAACTGAACCTGCGCGCCGCCGCCGAACTCAACCCGGTAGGCCAACGGCGCCGCGCCCAGCCGGGAACGACACTCCGGAGCCGTGTGCGCACGTTCGAATCGTGTCGGGGGCACACCTCATCACCGGGTTAAACCCTTGCTGACCAGCGGATTCGTGGTTGACCCCGGGTTGCCTTGTATGCAGCTAGTGTCCTGGATCTTTGATCCGCCGTAAAAGTCGCCCGAGCGATTCGAGGATTTCTTCCGCGGATTTCGTCCAGATGAAAGGCTTAGGATCTTCGTTCCATATGTCCGCCCAGGCGAGGATATCCTTTTCGAGCTGCTTGACGGACTTATGGACGCCGCGGCGCAGGAGTTTCTCGGTTAAAAGCCCGAACCAGCGCTCTACCTGGTTCAGCCAGGATGAGCTGGTCGGCGTGAAATGAACATGGAACCGAGGGTGCTTTTCCAGCCACTGCTGGACAGCCGGGGTCTTATGGGTCGCGTAATTGTCCGCGACGATGTGGATCTGCAGGACATGCGGCTCGCCGCCAGGCTCGTCCGGTTCCGCTAGCTGCGGCACGTGCTTGTCGATCTCCTCCAGGAACCTGATCCATTCCGCCGAGCGGTGGCATTTGTAGGTCTTCGCGATTACCAGGCCGGTCGCGATGTCAAACGCCGCGAACAGGTCAAGCGTTCCGTGCCGGACATAGTCATGGGTCCGCTTCTCGGGCATGCCGGGCATCATCGGCAGTACCGGCTGGGACCGGTCAAGGGCCTGGACCTGCGACTTCTCGTCCACGCACAGCACAACCGCGTGCTCCGGCGGATTCAGGTACAAGCCGACGACGTCATAGACTTTCTCTACGAACAGCGGATCGGAGGACAGCTTGAACGTATCGGCCAGGTGGGGCTTAAGGTGGAAAGCCTTCCAGATCCGGCCGACGGTGGACCGGGACAAGCCGGAGCGTTTCGCCATGGATGCCCTGGACCAGTGGGTCGCGTCGTCCGGCGTTTTCTCCAGTGTATCGACAATGACTTTTTCTACCTGCTCATCGGTGATTGTCGGCTCACGTCCGGGGCGCGGCTCATCAGCCAGCCCGTCCAGGCGCATGTCTATAAACCGCTTACGCCACTTCCCGACTGTTGTCTGGTGACACCGGAGCAACGCCGCGGTTTCCTTATTGTCGTGGCCTTGGGCGCAGGTCAGGATGATATTGGCCCGCAGCGCCAGTGCCTGCGATGATTTCGCCCGCCGCGCCCACCTCTGGAGAGTAGCCCGCTCGTCATCGGAAAGTGTCAATTCGGCCTTAGGCCGACCCGTCCTCGCCATGTCAGTAACTCTATCGACATGATCAGTCACGTTCGGTTATAACACGCGATGGAACGGCGTGACCTAGCTCACTTAAATGGCGATCCAAAGGTCCAGGACACTAGGTGCCACCAGATGCCGCCCTGCATCGCGGTTCCCGGAATATACGCGGAATGAACGAGGGGGCATCGGGCCAGCTCAGCAGCGGAGTACAAGCGGCGGCGCTCCACACTGCGCGTATTCGGCGTTACGCGCTCGAACCATCTTCCCGTGGGCAAGCTGGCCGTGACGCTTAGTCATCTCAGTGTGTGGTGATCGGCTCTGGGATGACCTGCACGGACCACCTGCGGCGAGGTCTCGCGGGGCTGCCGGAAGCGTCTGGGAGCCCGCGGGTACGCTTCCGGCAGCCCCCGCGGGAATCCTGCCGACCGGGACGGCACTCCGCGGAATACGGCGGCATGCCAGGTAGCTTGTCTTTATGAGGGCTCTGGCGTACAATTTCTTGTACGCCAGGACGATGCGGACCCGGAGGGCGGTGGACCAGTGAAGACCTTGACGTACTCCCAGTCTCGCGCACATTACGCCGAGACTCTCAATGCTGTCGTCGATGATCGCGAGGAAGTAGTCATCACCCGTGCCGGACATGAGCCGGTGGTGATCGTCGCGCTCGCTGACTATGAATCCCTTAAGGAGACCGCCTATCTGCTCAGGAGCCCTGAGAACGCTCGGCGGCTGCTGGCCTCGATCGACCGGCTCGAGCACGGCGGCGGCATCGAGCGGGATCTCGTTGAGTGAAGCTCGTCTGGGACGAGGCCGCCTGGGATGACTATGTCTGGTGGCAGCTTCAGGACCGCAAGGTCCTGAAGCGGATCAATGCCTTGATCACCGACATCCAGCGCAGCGGTAACGAAGGAATCGGCAAGCCTGAGCCGCTCAAGCACGGCTTCCAGGGATACTGGTCACGCCGGATCACCGACGAGCACCGCCTCGTTTACAAGGTCAGCGAGGACGAGATCCGCATAGCTGCCTGCCGTTACCACTACGAGCGCTGATCGCGGCCATGTAACGCTTAGAAGTGTCACACTCAGCCAGCGCCAGCGCTCGCCGAGCCGCCTGATTCGTTCGGCGTGGCCTGACGAGTGTGACGGCTTCGCCAGCGGTAGCGCGTGCCCTGGGTCG
>OBLU010004321.1_pt1 | contig 12815 bp, 9 predicted proteins | sample 1518681 | NCBI WGS metagenome assembly OBLU01 (sample SAMEA3539304, study PRJEB22396) | soil metagenome | biome: tundra; feature: field; material: soil | place: USA | collected 2010-05 | depth 0.15 m | reverse complement strand
AACGCTGCACTAGGGCCCCGGGGCCGAGCCGCTCAGACGGCGCCGACGGCGGGCGGCGGCTCGCCTGCGAGCCCCTCCCACCACAGGCCGAAAAGCTCCCACGCGTGGTGGCGGGCGAGCGGAGCCAGCACCGCACTCTGCGCGCGCAGCGCGTCAGGACTGACCCCGAGCTTCGCGAGCTCGGTCTCCGATCGTGCCCATGAGGCGATAACTTCGAGAGTGACCTCGGGATGGAACTGCAGGCCGATGTGGCGACCATGGCGAAACGCCGCCGGCCCGGCCTCGCTGTGGGCGAGCGGCTCGCCGCCCGGCGGCACGCTCAGCTGCTCGTAGTGCCAGTGAAACCATGGTCCGGGCGGAATCTCCTCGACGCGCTCGGAGAGCTCGAACCAGCCGACCTGCGGCTTGGTTGCGGGCGCGACGCTGCCTCCCAGCGCGATCGACAGCGCCTGTCCGCCGAAGCACAGCCCGAGCACCGGAAGCTCCGCGGCGATCGCTTCGCGCAACAGCTCGATCTCCGCGGCGACCCACGGCGGATCGGTGTCGGTGGCCGAGTGCACCGATCCGAGCGAGGCGATGAAGCTGAAGTCGTCGAGCCGCGGCAGGGGCACCTCGGTGACGTCGTGGACCTCGTAGCCGCAGCCGTGCTCGGTCAGCCACTCCCCGAGCAGACCGACCGGGCTGTCGTCGCCGTGGCTGAGGATCAGCCCGCGCCGCTCAGATCGCAGTGGTTCAGCCACCGCCACACGGTATCCGGGTCACGCTGCGCCGGCGATGCCAAGCGCCGCCATCAGGCGCGAGGCCGTGTCGGCACTGCGGCGCCCGCGACGCACGCGGGCGCGCTCCAGCACGCGCAGCGAGCCGCTCAGCAACACCATGTCCGCCGCGCGCAGATCGTCGAGCGTCAGTGGCAGCTCGCGCGCGGCGATACCCAGCCGCCGAGCGTGCTCGAGCACGGCGGCCCGGACGACGCCCGCCAGGATCGAGCCATCAAGTGGCGGCGTCGCAAGCGCGCCGTCGCGCAGCAAGAAGACATTCGCGCGTGTCGTCTCGAGCAGTCCGCTGGAATGCGAGACCAGCAACGGGCGAACGCCGTGGCCGACGACCGCCTCGATTCGCGCCAGCCAGGCGCGGTCGATCAGCTTGTGCGCACCGGCGCCGGCGACCACGCGCACGGTGGCGAGCGACACCTCGGCCGAGGGGCAGACGACCGCCGGATCGAGCGGCGAGAGCTCGACCGCGACCTGCGGCGGCGGCGTCGGGGTCGGAACCACCTCGATGCGGACGCGCGCGAGCGCGTGTCCCGCAGCCACGCTCGCGAGCTGATCGTCGAGGCCGTGCGGCAGCGCCAAGCCGTAGAGCGCGCGGACGCTTGCGCTCAGGCGCGCGAGATGACGGCGAGCCTCGACCGGCCGCCCATCGGCCACCAGCAGCGTCTCGAACACGCCGCGGGCCACGTCGGCATGCGGCGCGGGCACAAAATCGATCTGCGGATCTGACGGGGGCACAGCCGGGATACTCGCGCGATCGACGATCATGCGCGCAGAGGCCAGTTTGACGACGCTCCTGATCGACAACCACGATTCGAACACCTTCAACCTCTTCCAGCTGTTGGCGGTCGTGGAGGGCAGCGATCCGGTGGTCGTGCGCAACGACGAGGCCGAGTGGGCGGAGCTGCAGGCCGAACGCTTCTCGCGCTGCGTGATCTCAGCCGGCCCCGGAAGGCCCGATCGCCCGCGCGACTTCGGCCTCTCGCGCAGCGCGCTGGCGCAGGCCGAGCTGCCGGTGCTCGGAGTCTGCCTCGGGCACCAGGGGCTGGTGCTTGCGCACGGCGGCGAAGTCGGCCCCGCGCCGCGTCCGATGCACGGCCGGCGAAGTCGCATATTCCATGACGGCGACGAGCTGTTCGAAGGGATCCCGCAGGGCTTTCTCGCCGTGCGCTACCACTCGTTGTCGGTCCACGAGCCGCTGCCCGCGTCGCTGGCGGTGCTCGCCCGCACGGCGTCGGGCACGGTGATGGCCGTCCGCCATCGCGAGCTGCCGCATTGGGGTGTGCAGTTTCATCCGGAGTCGGTGCAGACCGAGTGGGGTGCGCGGCTGCTCGAGAACTTCTGCCGTCGTGGGTCACCCCGGCGAGGCGACGCCGTTCGCGGGCGTGTCGCCTCTGCGCGCAACGCGCCGGCGCGGCGAGCCGCGCGCGCGGCTCGAGCGGGTGCAGCGCGTCGGCAACTCGAGCTCGTCGTGCGGCCCGTACAAAGACCGCCCGACACGGAGACGACGTTCGTGCGGCTTTTCGGCGATGCCCCGAATGCGTTCTGGCTCGACAGCGCCCGCCGCGACCCGGGCCTCGGTCGGTTCTCCTACCTGGGTGGCGGCGGCGGCCCGCTGTCTGCGCTCGTCAGCCACGATGTAGCCCGTCAGGAGCTCACGCTGACCCGTGACGGGCAGCGCGACATCCACCACGGCGGTCTGCTCGACTGGCTCGATCGCTCGCTCGCCGAGCTCTCGATCGAGGAGCCGGGGCTGCCCTTCGACTTCACCGGCGGGTTCGTCGGCTATCTCGGCTACGAGCTGAAGTCGGAGTGCGGCAGCCCGCTGGTGCACCGCTCTCCCCACCCCGACGCGATGCTGATGTTCGCCGACCGCCTGATCGCCTATGACCACACGGCGGAGGAGGCGTACGTGCTCTGCCTGACCGAGCCGGGAGCTCGCGACGACGCGGTCCGCTGGGCCGACGAGACGGCTGCGCGCCTGCGCACGCTGCGCCCCGTGACGGCGCCGCTACCAGCCGACCGCGGTGGGCGCACGACGTTCACGCTCCGGCGCGCCGTCGGGGACTACCTGCGCGACGTCGAGGCCTGCCAGCGATACCTCGCCGCCGGCGAGAGCTATGAGATCTGCCTGACCAACGAGCTGACGGGCCCGCCGTGCACGGATGCGCTGAGTCTTCACCGCGTGCTGCGCGGCGTCAACCCGGCTCCCTTCGCCGCGTTCCTGCGTCTGGGCGCAATCGAGGTCTCGAGCTCCTCGCCCGAGCGATTCCTCGCGCTCGACCGCTCGCGCCGTCTGGAGGCCAGGCCGATCAAGGGCACCGTCGCGCGCGGCGCCACGCCGGCGGCGGACCGCGAGGCGGCGGCCCGCCTGCGTGACAGCGTCAAGGACGGCGCCGAGAATCTGATGATCGTCGACGTGCTGCGCAACGACCTGGGTCGTGTGGCCGAGGTCGGCTCTGTCAGCGTGCCCATGCTCAGGGGCGTCGAGAGCTACGAGACCGTGCATCAGCTCGTCTCGACGGTGCAGGCCAGGCTGCGCGAGGGCGCGACGATCGTCGACGCGCTGCGCGCGTCGTTCCCCGGCGGCTCGATGACCGGCGCTCCGAAACTGCGCACGATGGAGCTGATCGACCGCCTCGAGCGGCGCCCTCGCGGGATCTATTCCGGCGCGATCGGATTTCTCGCGGCCAACGGCCGCGCCGATCTCAGCATCGCGATCCGCACGATCGTCAACTCCCGCCTGGGGATGACGATCGGCGCCGGTGGCGCGATCACGGTGCAGTCAGACGCGCGCGCCGAGCTGCGCGAGCTGCTGCTCAAGGCGCGCGCGCCACTCGAAGCGGTCGGACTTGCGCTTCACGGCCGCCGCGACGCGGTGGCGCTCCTCGCCGCCACCCCGTCAGCGGAACACGCGGGCGTTTCCAGGGCCGACGGGCCTGCCGGGGATCGCGGACGCAGCTAGCAGTCTTATTGACGAACCCGACCGTCCGCTAACCGCGTCGGCACCGAATCCGCTCGCCGCTGGGCGCGACGGCGCTCAATGCAGTCTTGCGGGCTGCTACGCTCGCGCCGAAATGGCGAGCAGGCGCGCGTTTCAAGTCGCTCAATTCAACGTCGCGCTGCCGCGCGAACCGCTCGATGCGCCGCTGCTGGCCGACTTCGTCACCGCGCTGGCACCGGTCAACGCCGCCGCCGACGCCAGTCCCGGCTTCGTCTGGCGGCTCGCGACCGAGACGGGCGACGCCACGTCCGTGCGTGCCGTTGACAACCAGCGGCTGATCGTGAACATGTCGATCTGGGAGTCGCTCGAAGCCCTCCGCGCTTTCGTCTACAGCCAGCGCGCGCACGTCGACGTGCTGCGTCGCCGGCGCGAGTGGTTCGAGCGGCTCGGCGAGTCCGCGGTTGTCCTATGGTGGGTGCCCGCGGGCCATCGCCCGAGTGTCGCGGAGGCTGAGCAGCGCCTCGCGGCCCTGCGCGCCGACGGGCCCAGCCCGTGGGCGTTCACCTTCCGTGCGAGCTTTGGAGCGCCCGTCGGGGGCGACGATGGCGCTGGATCCGCACGCCTGGATCTGCGCGAGCTCTGCCCAGCGGGCGACTGAGGAGCTCCGCCAGAGCGTGGCTGTCGCGCCCGGCGCCCTGCTTGCACGAGGCTGCGAGGGGCCTGCGCACGGTACGGCGTCTGCTACGGTTGAGCGGCGGCCGGCGTGGTCGACCGCGAGGCAGCTCGCTTGGGTCCCTTGTTTCTTCGAGGTTTCGGGTCAGCCATAGCCTCCCGAATCTTCTTGCGGCCAAGCGCTGCTGAACAGGAGTCACAGATGTCCAAGTTGTCCTTCGCCGAGCTCGGCGTGTCGCGAACCGTCGTCGACGCGCTCGCGCGCGGCGGCGTCACCGAGCCGTTTCCCGTCCAGAGCCTGGTGATCGGCGAGGTGCTCGCCGGACACGACGTGCTCGTGCGTTCTCCCACCGGATCGGGCAAGACGCTCGCCTTCGCACTACCGTTGGTCGAGCGCATCGCCGCGGACGCGGCACGCCCGGCGGCGCTGATCCTCGCCCCGACCCGCGAGCTCGTGGCGCAGATCGCCGAGGAGCTGTACCCGATCGCCCACGCGCGCGCGCTCAAGACCGCGCCGGTGTACGGCGGTGTCGGCCTCTCAAAGCAGTCGCAGATCGCCGCGCGCGCTCACATCCTCGTCGCGACCCCGGGCCGACTGGAGGATCTGATCGCCCGCGGCGCATTCGACCTCGACTGCATCCAACTGCTCGTGCTCGACGAGGCCGACCGGATGCTCGACATGGGCTTCCGCCCGGCCGTCGACCGAATCGTGCGCCAATGCCCCGACGCGCGCCAGACTCTCTTCTTCTCCGCGACGCTGTCAGGCGAGACCGGCCGCGTCGCAAAGGCCTACACACGCAACGCGGTCCGGCTCGAGCACTCACCGGATCTGGGGCACGCCGCGGCGAGCGTCGAGCACCGCTTCCTCGAGGTTGAGACACCGGGCCGGGTCGCCGCCCTGGTCGCAGAGCTCGGCACCGAGCGCGACCTGACGCTCGTCTTCGTTCGCACCAAGAGGGGCGCCGACCGCCTGGTCAAGCGCCTCGGCGACCATGGCGTTGACGCTGTCGCGATGCACGGAAACCGCTCCCAGAGCCAGCGCGAGCGAGCGCTCGCCAGTTTCGAGTCGGCGCGCATCAGCACGCTGGTCGCCACCGACGTGGCCGCGCGCGGCATCGACGTCGACCGCATCTCACACGTGATCAACTTCGACCCGCCGGAGGACCGCGACGCCTACGTCCACCGCGTCGGGCGAACCGGTCGCGCGGGCCGCAGCGGCGTGGGGATCACCTTCCACTCCGCCGCAGAGCGGGCCAAGATCGCCGGCCTCGCGGACGAGCTGGGTATCGAGCACCGCGTTGCGGCGGGCGGGCGGGTCGTTTCCCCGAGCCGTTCCGCGGGCGCCCCGCGCCGCGCGCGCAACAGGCCAAAGCGTGCCGGCGCGTCGGCGAGCGCGCCGTCCGCCGGACGCACGCGTTCGTACGGCAGGCAGAGAGGGCGCTGAGCCCCCAAGCTCAAGCGACGGCGCAGCCGCTCAGAACAGCTGGCTCACGACGCGCGGCGCCACCTGCCAGGCGGCCTGGTGGTAATAGGTCCAGGCCGTGGTCTCAAACAGGAACAGCGCACCCACCCCGCTGAGCGTCATCGCCGCCGCCGGCGCGGCCCACGGCGGGGCGCTCCAGGACACCCTCACCGCACCGACCAGCAGGGGCACGAAGAGCACGAGCAGTGGCGCGAAGTAGCGGCCCTGGACGCCCTGAATGTAAGGGGCGCCGACGCCGTTCCAGGTCAAATAGAGCGCGAACACGGTGACCAGCAGACACACCACCAGCAGACCGGCCAGCGCCACACGCATGCGCGGCGGCGGACCGTCGCGCTCGGCGTAGGTGAGCACGAAGAGGGCTGCCACGATCAACCACGGCACGGCAAACCACCCGCTGAAGAAGTGCGTGCCGTAGGTTCCGACCGTACCGTCGACCTGGAACAGGCGGCCCACGGTCAGCGTCTTCCACAGCAACCCCGGCACCTCGACGAGATGGGTGAGGATGTAGTGCACCTGGGCGTGCTGGCTGATGTAGTGCCGCTCCGAGGCGTTGAAGACGGTGTTGCGGTATGGCAGGAAGTACTTGTCGATCGTGGCGTTCCACCACGCCGTCGCGGCCAGGCAGGGCCCCACCAGCGCAGCCAGCGCGACGGATCGAGCGCGTCCGCGACCGATCAGCGGCCAGACCAGCACCGCGACCGCGAAGGCCACGAGCGGGATCGGAAACTTCAGCAGGCCGAGCGCCAGGCCGAGCGCTGACAGGCGGGCGATCTGCGACCGGCGCAACGGCTCGCCCGCGTGCGCCAGACGCAGCGCGTAGGCGACAGCGACGGAGACAACCCCGAACACGACCGAGTCCGACGAGAGCGACGGCCCCTGGGCCAACGCCGTCGGCACCAGCACCACCGTCACCCACAGCCAGCGCCAGCGACGCATCAGCGCAACCGATGAGGTCACCAGCGCCGCCCACACCAGTCCGGCGATCAGTCGCGCGATGAACAGCGTGGCGAGCACCGGCGCCGAGAGGACCCGGCCGAAGAAGAAGACGACCGTCTGCGGGGCATAGTTGAGCGGCGAGTAGAGCACCGTGTTCTCGAAGTGCGCAAACACCGTGCTCGGCCCGCCGAGCGTGAGCTTGAAGAACGCCGCGTAGCTCGCCGGATTGAAGTGCGTCCCCTGGCTCGTGAGGCTCTCGCGGAAGAGCCTGTGAAGCACGTGGTAGAAGGCGGTATCGATCTGTCCGCCGACGCGTCGCAACGGCACGAGCCGACCCGTTTGAGCCGTGCAGGCAGCCGCCTTCGGATGCGCCACGCAGCTGAAGAACTGCGGGAAGAGGTGTCCGAGGGCGAGCTGGTAGGCCCGGTAGGCGTGCTCGGCTTCGTCGAGCGCGTCCCCCATCGGCATCACGAACGTCATCCAGAGCACCGCGACGAGCGAAACCGCAGCCGTCCAGAGGACCGGCCCGGGCACTCGCAGGCGCCGGCTCGTTGCATGCCCGCCTGCCTCTCGCGCGCGCCCCCACGCCGCTTCCTTCACGGGCCGCGTCCCGGCGCTCCCGACCCCGTTAGGCGCGCAGCGCTATCCTCCAGGCGCGCCACGGGGCCTATGCGTCACTGACTGCCGAAGCCTGGGTACGAGGCTCATCGACGGTCTTCGTCTCGTGGTACTCCTGCTCCACGTTGACGTTCCAGATGTTGTCCTTGGTGACGACGCCGCTGGAGATGTTCTCCACCGCGGCGAATGCGGTAAGGATCGAATGGTCCTGATTGTTGTAGCGGTGCATCCCGTTGCGGCCGATCAGGAACAGGTTGGGCAGCCGATCGACATAGTCGCGGATGACGTCGAAGCGGTCGTAGCTGCCGAAGTAGGCGGGATAGGCCTTCGGCACGCGCAGCACCGTCTGGTCCAGGACGTCCGCGCGCTCGACGAGTTGCAGATGGCACAGCTCGTCCAGCGCGAAGGCCGCCATCTCGGCGTCGCTCATCGACCACAGCGCATCACCCTCGTTCGCGAAGTACTCCATCCCGAGCCACACGGTGTTCGGCTCGCGAACCAGGTAGGGGCTCCAGTTGTTGAAGATCTGCAGCCGTCCCACCTTCACGTCGGGCTCCTGAACATAGATCCAGTTGTCGGTCATCTCCGACAGACGCGCGTCTTCGCGGGCGCGCACGAGCACCCCTACCGTGATGAAGTCGCGGTACTCGAGTTGCTCGGCGACCGCGCGGACCTCCTCGGGTACCTGATCGCCCAGCCCCGCGATCAACTCGCGGACGGGCATCGAGGAGATGAAGTAGTCGCCGGCAACCTCTCGGACGTTGCCTTCCGCGTCGCGGACCGTGGCGGCGATGACCCGGCCGGCGCTCACCTGCAGGCCCGTGATGGTGTGCCTCAGATTGATCTCACCGCCGCGTTCGACCACCTGTCGCGCAACCTCCTCCCACAGCTGCCCGGGACCGCGTTTGGGGTAGAGGAAGCGCTCGATCAGGCTGGTCTCGCTTCCTCGCTGGTAGATGTCGCGATCGCCGCCGCGACGCGGCGAGACGATGCGACCCAGCGCGTGGCGAAGAACCTTCGAGACCGACAGGCCCTTGATGCGCTGCGCCCCCCAGTCGGCCTTGATCTGCGAGCACGGGACGCCCCAGACCTTCTCGGTGTAGTCCTCGAAGAACGTTCGGTACAGCTCGCGTCCGAAGCGGTTGATCATGAACTGCTCGAGCGTGCGCTCGTCGCGGATCGGCAATACGCGCGCCCGCGCGTAGCTGACGCCGATCTTGAGCATGCGCCACGGACCAAGGTTGCGCACGGTGTTGGCGTTCAGGCTGACCGGATAATCGAACATACGGCCGAGGTAGAGGATCCGCGAACGCCGCTCCCGCAACAGCATCACGAGCTCCACTTCGTCCGGATCGGGTCCGCCGGCGCCTGCGCCCTCGAGCCAGCCTGGGGCGCTCTCGTCGATCCGTTGGACCGGCAGGATGTCGGTCCACCAGTCCATCACGCGGCTGCTCTTGGAGAAGAACCGATGGCCGCCGATGTCGAGGCGGTTGCCGTTGTGCTTCACGGTCTTCGAGAGGCCACCGACCATCGAGTCGGCCTCGAAGACGAGCGGGATCACGTCGGTCTTCTCGAGTAGTTCCAGCGCCGCGGTCAACCCGGCGGGACCGGCTCCAGCGATGATGGCCATGTCCGCCATGGTCAACCTCTCGTCAGATCAGAGCGCTCGGGCTCGCCAGCTGAACAGCGAACAGTATGCGGCCAATCCGCCACACAATGTTTGGACGGTGTTAGCGTCGGCCGACCCTCTCGAGGGCTCACCAGCTCCAGATCACGGCAGTCACGGCGCACGGGCAGGGGTACTGTACCCCGGTTTGCGGCAGTCGCTGCTGCGGGGCCGCTCAGCGGCGTGCCGGCCTGCGCTCGGCCGGCTCTGGCATTCCCGCGCGAGCGGCAAAGGACGTCAGCGCGCCGCCGCGGTCCTTGCTGGCCGTGGTGGGACGTTCGGGCATACCAGCCCGGCTGCAGCTGTCGGTACCCGCCACGCATCGCGCACGAGGGAGTTTTACGGATGCCCGGCTGCGCCTGGGGCCGTAGACTGGTAAGCGCTCCTGGTTTCCCCCGCTGTACGGACTCGCGCGGCGACGCGCCGGCCGATCCGGGCCCGGTGGTTCGCCAAACCGGTGGTCTGGCGTAGCGATCGACGATCCTCACCCACCCCATGTCGAGCATCGAGACAACCGGCGCTGAGCGCACCGCCCGCCCCGCGCGGCGGGAACCGTGGCTGATCCAGGGCGGCATGGGCGTCGGCGTGTCCCATTGGCCGCTGGCCAGGGCGGTCGCGAGCGCGGGCCAGCTCGGGGTCGTGTCAGGCACCGGCATCGACGCGCTGTTCGTGCGCCGGATGCAGGACCGCGGCATCGACGATGAGCTGCAGGCGATCCTCGATCGCTTCCCGGCTCAGGCGGTGGTCGAGGGCGTCGTGGCGAAGTTCGGTACGAAACGGCGAAGCGCGCAGGGCCAGTACCGGGGCGTTCCGATGCCAACCCACCGCAACGTCCCGTCGTCGCAGGATCTCTACGTGCTCGCGGCCTACGCCGAGGTAGCCCAGGCCAAGGCCGGCCACGACGGCGTCGTCGGCATCAACCTGCTCACGAAGATCCAGATCCCCACGGTCCCGACGTTGTTTGGCGCGATGCTGGCCGGTGTGGATTTCGTCCTGATGGGCGCCGGCATACCCGTCGAGATTCCCGGTGTCCTCGATCGCCTCGCTCGCCTCGAGCCTGTGGAGACGACGCTCCTCGTCAGTGGAGATGCAGCCGGCGCGCCGGTGCCGTCCCTGCGCTTCGACCCGCGGCGTTTCAGCGTGCGCGAGGCACCCCGGCGGCCGAGGTTTCTCGCAATCGTCTCCTCTCACGTGCTGGCGAAGACGCTCGCGCGCCGCGGTACGGGCACCGTCGACGGGTTCGTTGTGGAGCATCACGTCGCCGGCGGCCACAATGCCCCGCCGCGCGGTCCGCTGACACTCGACGAGCAGGGCGAACCGCAATACGGCGATCGCGACCGCGCGGACTTCGCCGCGATCAAGGAGCTCGGCGCGCCCTTCTGGATCGCGGGGGGAGTCACCTCGCCCGAGGCGGTGCGCGAGGCACTGGAGCTCGGGGCCACGGGGGTTCAGGTCGGGACGCTGTTCGAATGCTGTCGTGAGTCGGGCTTGGATTCCGCGCTCAAGGAACAGCTGATCGCGCAGGCTCGCCGTGGGTCGGCGCACGTCATGACATCGGTGCGCGCCTCCTCCACCGGATACCCGTTCAAGGTTGCGCGCATGGATGGCACGCTCTCGGAGCCGGACGTCTACTCCCAGCGCCCACGCGTCTGCGACATGGGTTACCTGAGAGAGGCCTACCTGAAGCCCGACGGCACGGTCGGGCATCGCTGCGCAAGTGAGCCGCTCGAGAGCTATCTCGCAAAGGGCGGTCAGCTCGACGACACGGTCGATCGCACCTGTCTGTGCAACGCCCTGCTGTCCGCGGCGGGCTTCGGGCAGGTGAGACGACGGACATATCACGAGCCGCCCATCGTCACCAGCGGCGATTTTGTGAACGACGTCTCCCGTCTGTTGGGTGACCGGACCGACTACTCCGCCGCCGACGTCATCTCCTACCTGCAGGCCGGCTGTGCGTGACTCGGCGGGGCTGGTTCGCGGCGCGCCAGCATGGAGGCTTCCGGCCGGCACATCCGGTGGCGCCAGCGGCGCGCATAGCGGTTGCCGCGCCCCAGCGACGAGCTGTGTTAGGTTGCCCTAATTAGGGTTACCTAAGAGCGAGGGGAGGGTCAGCAATGCGACGGTCGACCTGGACGGACAATGCGATCGGCTCGGCGTGAGCGCGACACTCGATCATCGCCAGCTCTACCGCCTGCCGTGGTCGCTGCCCGACAACGCGATCGCCTGGCTGGAGCCGACCCGCAAGTGCAACCTGGCGTGCCTTGGCTGCTATCGCGAGAACGACCCACGCGGGCACAAGACGCTCGCTGACGTCCGACACGATCTCGACGTCTTCAAGCGCTTTCGCACCGTGGACGGGGTCTCGATTGCCGGCGGCGACCCACTGCTGCATCCCGAGATCGTGGAGATCGTCCGCATGGTCGCTCGCGACGGCCTCAAGCCGATCGTCAACACCAACGGCCTCGCGCTGACCGAGGATCTGCTCGCAGCGCTCAAGCAGGCCGGCGTCGCCGGCTTCACGTTCCACGTCGACTCCAGGCAGGGGCGCCCCCACTGGAAGGACAAGAACGAGATCGAACTGTGCGAGCTGCGCCAGCGCTACGCGGAGATGGTGGCGGCGGCCGGCGGGATCGGCTGTTCGTTCAACGCGACAGTCTACGAGGACACGCTGCGCTACGTGCCCGACGTTCTGGAGTGGGCGCAGCGCAATATCGAGATCGTCCACACGATCGTCTTCATCGCCTTCCGCCAGGGGGTCGTCGGCGGCGCCTTCGACCACTACGTTCAGGGCGTGCCGGTGGACCTCTCGACGATGCCCTACGTCAGCACCGACCAGACCCCGCACGAGCTCCAATCGACCGACATCGTCGAGGAGATCCGCAAGCGCTTCCCCGACTTCACGCCCGCCGCCTACCTCAACGGGACAGAGCAGCCCGACACGCTCAAGTGGCTGCTGACGGGCCGACTTGGCACGAGCGAGCGCGTGTACGGCTACGTCGGGGCGCGCTCGATGGAGATCGCACAGGCCTTTCACCACCTCGCAACCGGACGCTATCTCGCCTACACGGGACCGCGGGCACTGGGCCACGGCAGATCGATGCTGGCGCTCTCCGCGCTCGACCCGCGGCTGCGGACGGTCGCCCGCCGCTGGCTGGCGGCCGGCCTGCGCAGGCCCTCGCGCCTGCTCGAGAAGCTGTACTTCCAGTCGGTGATGATCATCCAGCCAGCCGACATCGACGCGGACGGCCGCCAGAACATGTGCGACGGCTGCCCCGACATGACGGTCTGGAACGACCGGCTCGTGTGGTCATGCAGGCTCGAGGAGCCCGAGCGCTACGGCGACTTCGTACAGATGGTGCCCAAGCAGCGCAATTGAGCCCAAACGGGCGGCGCGGCATCGGGGAGCGATCCGGCGGCAACGATCTGAAGCGACGACCGCAGCCGCCGCGTAGTGACCCCGCACCAAAGAGCGCGTCTCGCACGAGGTCGAGCCAGACGCCTGGTCTGGACGCTTGGCGGCGTTCGCGTCCGACCGATCTGGGAATACCGCAGCCGCCGGCGCGTGCGAGCATGATTCGGCCGGCGCTCGCGGGCACTGGTTGTTGTCCGTATCGTGGCGACGGTCGTCGTAGCGCGTTCACCCGAGTTCGCTGAGCGCTTCGGTCAGTCGGGTGATGTCGTTGCTGCTGTTGTAGAGGTGCGGGGCGACGCGGAGTCTGCCTTCTC
>OBLU010004318.1_pt1 | contig 12818 bp, 3 predicted proteins | sample 1518681 | NCBI WGS metagenome assembly OBLU01 (sample SAMEA3539304, study PRJEB22396) | soil metagenome | biome: tundra; feature: field; material: soil | place: USA | collected 2010-05 | depth 0.15 m | reverse complement strand
CGAATAGTTGTGCCACGGATCGGCGGCGCTGGTGCGGTAATAGGCCAGCCGGCCGCTGCCGGGCCAGGAGAGCGAAATCGTGATCGGTCCGGCGTACGGCCCCAGCGCCGGCGCGATGAGAATGGATACCGGCTCGGCGCCGCGCGGCGCGGCATATTGGTCGCGATTACCGGATAAATGGCGAGGTTCGAGCCGCCCGGTTGATAGAAGATAAAGCGCGGCAACGCTTCGCCGTTGAAACTTCCAAATACGTAGTCGCTGCCGGACGGCAGATTGCTCAGCGACAGAATCACGGACGGCGCGTTGGTGAACTGCCAGACGCGCAGCGCGTCATTGGTGCCGCGCACAAGGCCGGCGGCAAAGGTCGGGCCGTTGGTCGCGAGCGCCAGCGCGTTGGCGCGTTCAAACGATCCGGTTTCCCCGACCTGACCGGCGGAGCTGCTCGAGCCGATGTTGAAATTGTTGATGACATCCAGCCGTTCCGCCGGAGTGTCGTTGAGCGAACTGGCAACGAGTAGCGTGCCTCCCGCCGGCGGTGGGAAACCAAAAGCCGCCGGCAGCGACGCCAGCGAATGCGGCCCCAATCCTCCGGCGGTCGAGGAGGCGAATAGCGTGGCGGAATTGGTGTTCAAGAGATCAAGCAGATTGACGCGGTTGAGACTTGCGGTGGTGACGGCCAGCACGTCGCGCGTCGTGAACCTGAAATGCCCGGCGGCGCAGCCGGTGGCGTTCTCAACGCCCGTCACCAGCGGCGACGACCAGGTGAGTGCGCCGTTCGTGCCGGCGTAACCAACGCGCGCGTTGCCGGTGAGCTTGTCGAGCACCAGCACGTCGGCGACGCCGTCGCCCTTGAAATCGGCGGACGTGAAGAATTCGGTGGCGGATTCATAGACGAAGGCGGACGACCCGGTGAACGCCGGGAAGAACAACACGGCCATGAGCAGACAGAGCCAGAGGCCGGCGGACCGAACCAATTTCGGATGTTGGATTCCTTGCCTCATGGTGTGCTGGGAATGGTTACAGTGCCCGCCGGAATGATTTCCGCCACTTCGCGTTTGTCGTTGAGCCGCACGACAAAGTACTGGTAACTCGCGCCGAGGATCACCGGCTGCTGGTCGCGCACGAACATGGAATTCTGGAAAAGATCGCTGTTCAAAGGGTCAAATTCGATGCCAAATGCGATCAAGCGATCCGGGACGACGACCCGCGGCGGAATGTACGTTTCGCCGAAAATCCCCGGGTAATAAACCCATGGAATGCGCTCGATCAGTGGCGTCACTTGCGTGATGTTGCCAGACACCCGTGGAAAGGCGGCATTGGTGACTTGTTGGCGATAGACCACAATCGGTAGCAACGGGTTTCCTCGGTGGCTGGGATCGGACGAAAGGCGTGTGAAGATCAGATTCTGCGGGTCGGGGAGGATCGTGGAAGGCACGATGTAAGACGCAAAATTCGTCGTGTTCACATTCCAACTTAAGCTCTGAGAAAGGTAGAGGGTGCTCAAGTCGCCGATGCGGATGCCGACCGGATAATGCGAATCCAGCACCAGGAAGTCATCGCGCAGAAGAGCGGCAGACACACGTGGTCCGAATGGCGTGAGCGAAGATGCCGGGATGTCTTCATCAAACCCTTTTGCCGGCGGCAGCGGACGCGCCGGCCATGGCACTGTGATCAGCGGCACAGGCGGCTTCCAGATGAACGTCCACACTTGCGACGGGTCGCCGGAGTTGCCCTGGTCATCCTGCGCGGCAACGGAAATGTGATACGGCACGTTTGGCACCACGCTCGCGGTGAGCACAAACTGCGGGCCGGGACCAAAGTTCGCTCCAACCGGCGGCGTGAGTTGGGATTCGTCAAAATGCGCCAGGATAAAACTGTTTTCCGTGGACAAACCTGAGTAGCGCGGTTGTGGATTGAAACTCACCAGCTTAATCAATTGCAGACTGTTGAAACCGGTGGGCTTGCCGCTGCCGGGTTGGTCGGCGCGCTCAATCTTGACTTCAAACCGATACACGCCGGAGGTCGGGCAGAACCAGTTGAGCGCCACCTGCGGGTTATTCGTGTCACCGGCCGCTACTGGCTGGCCCAGCACTGGGCGCGGTGGTTTGGGGGGCTTCACGTCCTTGCAACCGATCAGCGCCATCGGGCTGCCGTTGCCGTTTTCGTCGAGCGTTTGCACAAAGTAACAAATCCTGGCCCGGCTCGGCGGCATCGCGTCGTCGGTGCGGACGAGTTCGCGATTTGAATTCAGCGGATCGAATAGCGCCGCGCCCTGGGCGACGAGCGTGAGCGGGCCGTCATCCACGCGGCGGTAGAGCCTGAATTCATGGGTGCGCGGCGTGAGCCGGAATCGGATACGGATCGGTGCGACCGTGCCGTCACCCGTGTTGGTGATGTGCTGTGAACAATCCGCGTCGCCGGGCAAATTTACGCGGCAGCCTTGGAAGGGCGGCAGCGGACCAATCAGGCACTTCTCCCAGTAAACCGAATAGACACCGTTCGTGTCAGGCGTGGCGACCGCGATGTCCCGCCACACCGGAGCGTTGGGAGATGACGCGTCATAAAACTGAATCAGCATCGGCGGGCCGAACGACGCGTCGAACAGCATTGAAACCGTGCCATCCGCATGCGGGGTGACGCCGTAACCGGGCACGCAAAAACTTTGACCCTTGTTCAGCGTGTTCAGCAGCGGATCGCTCGAACTCAGCGCCGTCAGCAATAATTCGCCCGCGAGAAAAACGCTTTCGATCCGCTGCGCCGCCGGAACCGAATTGGTGTAATGGCTGAAGACGGACTGCGAAACCAATCCGTAATAAGTGCCGACCACGCACGCCGAGTCCACCGTCGGGGAGGAACTCATGACCGGCGTCGCGTAATCCAGGATCACCGAGTCACCGTCCGGCGGAAAATAAACCGGCCCCAGAATGTCCGGTTGCAAGGTGAAACTGTTGGTCACGATGAACTGCACCCAGGCGATGCCGCGGTCGCGCCGCTGGCAGGTGAAGCGGTAATTCCAGTGGTTCGAATCCGCGCCGCCGGCGTTGGCGAGCGGGTTGAAATACTGCCACGCAACCGCCGGTGTGCCGCAACTGCCCTGCAGCTCGCCGATCGTGGCCAGCGGCGCGTCGCGTTGTCGCAAAACGCCCCACGCCGGCGGGCTGTGCGGCGACAGCAAATCCACGCACGCCCCGTGACTCACGGCGCGGACGGTGTACCAATAATTGCTTGCGGCAGCGAGGCCGGGTGCGCCGGGGCCGTTGTCAAGATAGGCGTTGTTGGTCGCGCCGGGAATTTGCAGGACGACCGCGACCCGGTAGCTCAATGGCGTCGGATCGTTCGTCATCGCCATGGTGGGATTGGGCCAGCGATACACCCAGTATTCGCCGACGAGATCGTTGGTGCCGTTGTTTTGCGCCCAGGTGACGAGCAGGCGCTGCTGGTTGGTGGTGCCGGGCGCGACAGTGTTTTGCACGCGGGGATTCGTCGGCGCGAGCGGCGGCAGCCGGCGGCACGCGGTCGCCAAACCGCCGGGCGAAACCAAGCCGTCGCGGCCGAGCAGATCGCGGGCGGTGATAAAATAATAGAAATTGGTTCCATCCGGGAACGGCTGGCCGCCGAGGTGCAATCGTCCGTTGTCATCCACGAAAAAGTAAGTCGTGCGATCCGATGGATCGTTCGGCCCGCCGGGATCGGACAGCGGCACGTAATCTTTGGTCGTCATCACCGGCGCGGCGTTCACTCGGAGGAAATTCGGATTCGACTGGAGTTGCGCCGGTGTCGGCGGCGTGACATTGAAACCGGCAACCATCGCGGCGTTAGTCGGAATACGCCAGACGTTGAAGCCGTATTGCAGGAGCCCCAGCCGCCGTAGCGCATCGGGCGTGCCCCAACGCAGGCGGATGCGCCGGTCGTCGCTCGGCGCGTTGGTGACGACCTGGAACGGAAAGCCGGGCGCGGGCAGCACCACCGGCGCGCCGGGCGTAATGGTGACGCGGCCCAGCACGTCGCCGGCGACGCCGGTGGCTGGATTTACGTCGCGCACTTCGTAAGTGGTGGTCGTTGCAATCTGCTCGGTGAACGCCTGGCCGGCGCACAGTTTTAAGCCGGGATGCAATTGCCCGAGCAGCAAAACGGATTGCGCCTTAACCGGAGCGCTGCCGGCGAGCGAAAACGCGGTGAGAACTTTTTGCGCGAGCGGCTGGCTGGCCGCGCCGGAAACGTTGTGCAGCAGCGTGTTCAGCGCGTCGTTGAGCGAAGCAAGGCTTTCGTTCAGCACGACGGATTGGTTCAGCAGGTTATTGACGGCGGTGGCGTCGGTCTGCTGGAAGAGGTTTCCGCGCAGCGTGAACGTAGCGGCGTTGGTCGGGAAACCGGGCTTGCTAAAGACCGCGAAGCGTTTGCCCGCCAGCAATTGCGGCTGGGGCGCGCCGATGAGGACATAGGACCAGTTCTGATTCGGCGGCGCACTGATCGTGGTGCCGGCGGTGAAGACGAGGTCGGAAAGCGGCTGTGCGGAAGCCGTGGAAAGATTCCAAGTTCCAAGTTCCAAAAGCCAAACCAGCGCCAAAAGCCAAACTCCAAAGCGACGGCCCGGCTCCCGGGAGCCTAGCGCTTGGATTCTCTTTGAAGTTTGGAACTTGGAACTCGGAACATTCATTTCGTCAGTAATCAATGAAGTAATCAATGCCGCCGGTGGTCAGGACGCCTTTGACGGTCACGCCTGTGCAGCCGCTGATGCAAAACGGACAGGGGCCGATGCTGCCGCAAACATTGGCCGAGCCGCCGACGGTGAGCTGGCCGGTGCCGCTGACCGCCATAAACTCCGCCCAGTCCGCGTGTCCACTCAACACGCATAATAGCGAGATGTCCACGGACATTTTCTGCCTGCCACCAATGGTGCCAAGGCTCGGCCCGCCTTGATAATACAAAGCGGTTGAAATGCTGGCCTCGATGTCGAGCAAACACGTCGAGGTGCCAAACAGAATCTCCGAGAGCGAAAGTCCGCCGCCGTATTGGATGTAAAGGCCGCTGAAGTTGGCGGGGTTGTTCAAGACCTGATCGGCTTCGGGGTCAATAAACTTGACCGGGTCAAGCGTGCAGGAGTGCCCGACGAAAATCCCCGCCTGCACGTCCACGGGAATGGCGATCACCACAATCGTGCCGGCGGCCTTGGCGGCGAAATAGTTTTCCGTCTCGCCAATGGCCAGCGTGGCGGCGATCTCCTTGATGGTGCAACTTTCAAAATCCGCGCCGCCCTTGATGTCCACCAGCCCGCCGATGCCGCGCACCGCGCCGCCTTGCAGCGTCCACCGCGCCTCCAAACCGAGGGTGAGTTTGCTCCCGGACGATGCGCTCACGCCGGCCCAGCTCAACGGAACGTCCTTGCAGCCGAGCGTGACTTCCGCCGCCGGCGCTCCCGCCGGAATGCAGTCCAGCGGCACCGATTGCGAATCCAGCTCCTTGATGTCCATGTAGGCGTTGAAATTCATTTTGTCGGGGAGATTCATCTGGATGGCGGAATCGAGATGGATCTTACGGAGCGAATCGCCATCAAACGTCGGCGCGCCGCGGATTTTCGCCGAGAGCAGCGACTGGCTCAGCAAGCCCGCGCCTTTCATGTTCTGCAAAATGCCGTCCTGCGCGCCGGTGATCTGCGAAGTCAGGCCGTCGCGGATCGCGCGATTGATCTGGTCGAACAGCGTGTCCATGAGCTGATCGAGCGCGAAATCCTTGTCGTAAAGAAACGCGCGGAATGTCTTTTGATAATTGCCCGGCAGCGCGGAGGCGAGGAACGCCGTCTCCAACTGTTGGCGCAGCAGTTTCTGCACGGCGGCGGGATCGCCGGTGAAATAGTCGCCCGCCGGCGTGAGCACGCTGGCCAGAAAATTCGTCACGCCCGTGCCAGCGGTCTTGAGGAAATCACCCAAGCCGGTCGCGTCGCCGAGGGCTGCGCTCAACGCCTGGTTGAAATCGCTCGACACGCTGCCCAACCCCGCCTGCACCTGCGCGAGCTGGTTGCTAACGTCGTTGATGTCGGCCTGGATTTCGGTGAGCGACGGATCGAGATCCGCGAGCAGCGGGTTGACTTGCGCGTCGGCGAGGGAGGTGAAAGAACCAAGTTCAGGCGCTTGATCCTGCACGAGTTTTTCGACGATGGTGCGCACGACGTGACGATTGCCGCTTTGATCCTTCTCCAACACGCGACTGAACAAACCGGCGGTCTCTTGCACATCGGTGAGCGTCTTGTTGAGTTTGCCGACCACACTATTGGCGTCGCCGGCCACGCCGTTGATGTTGTGAATCGCGCTTTGCAACGGACCGAGCGGCGCGGTGACGATTTGATAGACATTGCTGAGAAACGCCGCGCGGTTAGTCTGCGAGAGCGCCGCCAGTTGTTGATAGAGCGAGTTGCCAACCAGCGAATCGAGCAGCGGATCGAGCACCCCGCCCAGCGCCGAGTCGAAGAAACCTTGTGCGTCCTCGCGGAGGGTCTGCGACAGCTCGTTGATGCCGGTCACATTGAGCGCCGCGCCGAGTTCCTGGCGGATGGCATTGGACACCGTGACCATCGGTCCGATGTTGCCGTTGAGCGCGTCGTTGACGAAATCCAGCACCTTGATGCGCGGCAATTGCAGGCTGATGTCCTGCGCGAAATCAAAATCCACCTTGCCGGGCGCGAGTTCCTTGAGCCGGCTGTCCACGTCAATCACCGGCAAAATCACCTTGGCGGTCTGGAATCCCTGGAGCTTGTGCAGCGTGTCGTCCCACGACAAGGGATAGTCGAAGACCGCCTCTTCGATCCAGTCATGCTGGGCGCGCGGATGATATTTGGCGTCGGTGGTGGTCGCCCGCCGGTAGTCCGTGATATTGGCGACGCCTTGCGCCACCGGCCACCCGTCGGAGTGCGGATCGAACTTCACCTGGTTGAAGAAATTGCTTTTGCTAACGCTCCACCCGAGATCGGTGGCGGACGAATCCGCCGCTGGCCAACCGCCCATGACGTTGATCTGCGAACTGGACGCGCTGATCGGCGTCACGTGCAGATGGGTCTTGATGTCGCTGAAAAACGGCACGCGCAGTTTGCCGGCGCGATTGTAGAAACCGGCGTCTGGACGGCCGGGCGTTTCCCAATTGTTGAAATAACCCTCCGCCGCCGTGGAAAGCGTGAAGAACGTCGTGCCCGGACCTTGCAGCGACAGTTGCGCGGGCACCGGGAAACGCGAATCCACGTTCACCACGTTGTCCGCTGGCGTGACGAGATTGCCGTTCGGCTTGAAGCCCAGCGCGGCGTGCAGCGCGTTCGGAATGAAGGGCAGTTGTGCCTCCACGCCCAGCACGAGGAAACGGTCCGACGTGGCGCAGGAGTCGTTATTCGTCGGATGAAAATCCATGCTCAATGGTTTGAAATCGGCATTCCAATAATTCAAATGCTTGCCGCCGCTGGTGGTGGGAATCTGCGCCGGACCCAGATCGCCGCGGCAGGTGATGGTCAAGTTGGCAAATTCCTGCGTGAAGCCGGCGGGCTGGTTTGGAAATGAAATCGCGCCGTCCGTGCGCGACTCCAAGTTCTCGCTGTCGAGGTAGGACAAACCGTAGCTCGTGAAGGTGAAACTGTAGCCGTAGAGCGTGAGGCTGGCCGGGAACGACGCGGCTTGGTGGATGCCGCTGATGCCGCCGAAGCGGGCGTAGTATTTTGAAACCGGATGCAGCGGATACTGCCCGGTGTCCTGCTTGGCGAGATAACTCCGGCCATTGGCGGGCGCACGGAAATTCACGCCGGCGTAATTCGCGAAGCCGTTCGGATAATTCGCGTCACCGGCCCGCTCCAGATAATTTGGATTGCTCGCGTCACCGAAGCCGGTGAACAAAACCGCTGCAGGCAGTTGCACCGCCGGCAGCAACGACTGGTCGCCGCGCAGAAAAATTCCGGCCATGCAGAAGGCGCCTTTCTGCACCTGCCCCGCCGTCTGCGCAAAATGCGTTCCGCTGACGAAGCCCCAATTCAGATTCGCCGACGGCACCGAGCCAAAAGCCAGCAGACCGCCGTCAGGCGTGAAACCAAGTTGCCCGCTGATCGTTGGCGTGAACGCGAGTGTCGCCGGGCCGACCTGGCCGAGACTGCAGTTGGTCGCCTCTTCGCAATCGCGGGCGTAGCTCACCGGCAGCGGCGCGGTGATCTTGAGATGGTTGTTGGTCGGGTTAATCAGGTTGTCAACAATCGCCAACGGACTGCCGGGCTGGGTTTGAATCTGGTTTCCAGCCGCGCTGCCGGCATACGGAAAATGCGGGCGCAACTCCGGCGGATTCAGCGTGAGCGACGTCGTGACGCGCGCCGCGCCGTTCGCGTCGGCGAACACCGTGAGCGTCGCGCCCGCTGAGGCGTTGCGGAAATAGCCGTCGTTGGAAATGCGGTTGGCCGCGTTCGGCTCGACCAGCGTCGCTTGCAGGCTGGTGAGCAAATCATCTTCCTCCTGCCGCACAAACACGCCGCCGGTGACGTTGAGCAGTATCTCACCGCTGTTGACCAGCCAGGTCGCCGAGGGCGCGGCGAACCAGTACGGCAGCGTTTCTTCGACGCCGTACAGCGGGCCGGCGGTGACCAGCGCACCGCTGGTCGGACGCAGACTGGCGTCCAGCGGCGTGTTGGCGTATTCCAAGCCGCCCAGCGTAAGATGATTGGTCGGGCTGATGCCGATGCTGAAACCGGCGGGCAGGGTCATCACGAGGAAGCCGACCGCGCCAGTCGGAGTCAGGTTGAGACTGGTCCGCTGGAAGCAAATATTTTGAATGCAGTCCGTGTCCGGCACCGGCCCGGTCAGGCTTGCTGAGCTGGAAGAAATCGCGTCGCCGTTGCTCAGCAGCACAACGCTGAGGAGCGCGCCGTTGCCATAAGTGTGATCCGGTTTTGTAACCACGTAACCGGAGTTGTTGTTAACTGCCAATATCGTGTTGATGCCGCCGCCGCCGGGTGAACCGCGTGGCGGACTGTTCGCAATGGAGGTGAACACCGTTACGAGCGAACCGAAAAGCAGATTGCCGTCAAAATGCAGCAGGGGTGTCGGCGCGAGCGTGACCGCATCGGCAGTCAACCCCGGCCCGCCGTTGACGCTGTAGATTTCAGTGACGCCGAGTTGGAAGGTGTCATTCACCGAATCGAGCTGCATGCCGGATTGAGGTTGGATATTGAGCGCAGGCGATTGAATCACTCCGCCGGCCGTGGCTTGCGGCGCGGCGGCGAGATACGGTGAGAGGCCGGCAAAGAATGCCGACGAAGTGCCGGACAGCGGCACCGTTCCCGCAATCGCGCCTTGCAAGGTGCTCGGCAGCGTTACCGTAACATTCGTGACACCGCCGGGCGCGCCGAAGTCGTCGAGCCGCCGAACCCAAACCGGCGCGCTCGCCGCGAAGCCGCTTTGGGCCGGAATGGTTTTCACAGCGAACTGCCGCGTCCATTGCACCACGCCCAGCGTGGTGTGGATGGCCGATGTGCCGTCGCCGAGCAATGCGGTTGAACCGGTCCACACCGGATTGTTCGTCAAAATTCCCGTGTGCCCGAGTCCGGTGGCGTCGGCGGTGTTCGTGCCCGATCCTTCGCTGAAATGCCAGCAGGCGACGAGGCCGGTTTCATTGCCGGCGAGCGGGATGTTTTTGAAGGATTGAACTTCAGTCGCTGCCAGAGCGCGGTTCCACACCGTCACTTCGTCAATCGCACCCTGAAAACGATTGGCATAGGTGGAGTATCTGCCGATGAGGAGCGGGTCGCTCCCGGTCGGTGCGCCGATGGCTCCCAGCCAACCGCTGGAACCCACCACGGCTCCGTCCAGGAAGAGTTTTCCGCCGCTCCCGTCCACCGTGAGCGCGGCGTGATGCCAAGCGCCATCGGCCACCGCGGCCGCTGACGTGGCGTCAATCGCAACGTCAGAATAGCTGTTGTTGCGATAGAAGAATCCGCGCAAATGGTTGTTTTCCACGACGAGCGTCCAGCCGTTGCCGCTGGCGTCCGCGTATTTGCTCACGATGCCCTGGACGATGTTCGCGGCGTTCGTGGTGCGGAACCACGCGGTCGCCGTGAACGGATACGGATTCAAATCGTTTGTGTGCGCCACCTGCACGTAGCCGTTGACGCCATCGAACTTGAGCGCATCGCCCGCCACCTGGTTAAACACCAGCGGCGCGCTGGAAGCGATCCACACCGGATTGCTGACCAGCGTGCCGAAGTAACCGTGACCAGTCGCGTCGCCGGCGGTCGTGCCTCCGTTCTCATCGAAATGCCAGAGCGCGAGCAGGCCGTCTTCATTTCCGTTGAGTTTCCGGTGTTTGAGATAATTGACTTCGGCAATTCCTAGCGCGCGGTTCCAGAGCGTGACCTCGTCCAGGTCGCCGAGGAAACGGTTGGTTAAATTATAATACCGGCCGATTTGAAGCGGCTGATTTCCGGACGGCGAGCCGGGAACGCCGCCCCAACTTCCCGAGCCGACCTGAATTCCGTCCAGATAAAGTCTCCCGCCGCCCGCGTCCACCGTCAGCGCGGCGTGATGCCAGAAACCATCGGCGACCGAAGCGGCGGAAGCCGCGTAGATAGCCTGGTTGCCAAGGGACGCCGAATAGTACCCGGTCAATTTGCCGCTTTGGACGATGAGAAACCAGCCGTTGCCGCTGCCGTCCACGTATTTGCTGACGAGGCCTTGGATGCCGGCGGCGGCATTGGTGGTGCGGAACCACGCGGTCGCCGTCAGGGGAAAAGCGTTCAGACTCTGGTCGTGCGCCACCTGCACGTAACCGTTGACGCCGTCATAGTTCAGGGCTGCCCCCGGCCCGCTGGTGGCATGCGCGGGAACTGGCACCAGCGCGCAGAGCAGGGCGGCAAGCCCACCAAAAGAGCTGAGGCACCCAAACGGACTTTTCATGGCGAAGTATTCACTGCAAGCGGCTCCGGCCGTTTCGCGGTCAGAAGAAGTTCTGAAGCGCCCCCGGGGATTCTGCTTCTTAAACGCAGTCGGCATTGCGGCCATCAACGCTCGGCAAGTACTCCAGCGGATTCAAGCCTTTCGGCAGCCGGTGCTGCTCGATCATGGACATAATGTTCTTGGTGCTGCAGTCCCCTTTCATGGGGTCGCTGACGTAGTGCCGTATCACAACCTGCATACTCTTTAGTTTAGACTCTTGCTCTCCGCGCCCACCTTACGTATGCCAGGGCTGCGCATTAAATAATACTATACAATCAATAATTACATATTTGCTACTGGGGTATTCACCCCATACGATGGATCCAACGGCGACGCAACCGGACGTGCGTATACGAATTGATAATTCAGGTTGCCGAGGACTAAATTCGTCGCCTTGCTGCGGCCCGAAAATACTTGTGGCTAGCGCTACTTCAAATGTTGGAAGGCGCGTCCGTTCCGGTTAAGGCGAGGGTCGGTTTCCATCCCAGCGTACGCTCAAAGCACGCTGCCGAAACCGAGAAAGCGAGTAGCTAAGTGGCCTGATTCGTAACTACACTAACGTATTATTGTTGCATTTGCAAGCGGGCGTGCTATCGAATCGGCATGCCGCGACGCAGCCCTTATCGAATCGTATTGTCCGCCTCGGAAAAGCAGGAACTATCTCAACGTGCCGCCAAATATACGTTACCGTATTTCGAAGTCGTGCGCGCCAGAATGATCCTGCATGCCGCCGAAGGACTGGCCAATGATGAAATCGCCCGACGCTTGGATACACGCCGCGAAGTGGTCAGCTTGTGGCGCAAGCGTTTCTTCACCGAACGCCTGGCCGGCTTGGAGGAACTCCCCCGACCGGGCCGCCCCCGGTCTTTTCCCCCCAGAAGTCGTGGTGCAAATTAAAGCCCTGGCCTGTGAGTTGCCCAGCCAGCATCAAGTGCCGCTGGCGCGATGGAGCGTACCCGAGATCGCCCGCCATGCCGTTGCCTCCGGTCTGGTGGCTAGCATCAGCGATACGACCGTCTGGCGTTGGCTTCACCAAGACGCCATTCGGCCCTGGCAACACCGCTGCTGGATTTTTCCGCGCGATCCGGACTTTGCCGCTAAAGCCGGTCGCCTGTTGGACCTTTATGAGGGCGTCTGGCAGGAGCAACCGCTGCGCGACGATGAATTTGTGCTCTCCGCCGACGAGAAGACCAGCATCCAGGCTCGAGCCCGCATCCATGCGACCGAACCACCCCAACCCCGTTACGCCATGAAGGTGGAGCACGAATACGAGCGCCGGGGAGCGTGGGCCTATCTGGCGGCTTGGGATGTGCATCAAGCCAAAGTCTTTGGCCGTTGTGAAGCGCAGAGCGGGATCGCCCCTTTTGATCGCCTGGTCGAACAGGTGATGCGACAAGCTCCGTATAAATCGGCCCGTCGCGTGTTTTGGATTGTGGACAACGGCTCTTCTCACCGCGGCCAGCGAGCAGTCACGCGCCTGCAAAACCGCTATGCCAACTTAACGTTGGTGCATGGCCCGGTGCATGCCAGTTGGCTCAATCAAATCGAGATTTACTTTTCCATTCTGCAACAAAAGGTGCTCACCCCGAATGATTTCCCTTCGCTGGCGGCGGTAGCAGAGCGCTTGGCCCAATTTGAGCGGCACTATGAACAGATCGCACAGCCGTTCCAGTGGTCCTTTATCCGCCGTAATCTCAACGATTGGCTGGAAAAACTGGCCCAGGAAGACCGCCAACCATCAGCCTTGGCGGCCTGACCCGAAGAATACGTTAGTGAAATTACGAACCGGCCCACTTAGGCACACCAAGGGCACACCGCCCCACTTTCGCCCAATATAATCAAGCCTTTCTAGACCTAAAACTGACAAACCAC
>OBLU010004317.1_pt1 | contig 12819 bp, 9 predicted proteins | sample 1518681 | NCBI WGS metagenome assembly OBLU01 (sample SAMEA3539304, study PRJEB22396) | soil metagenome | biome: tundra; feature: field; material: soil | place: USA | collected 2010-05 | depth 0.15 m | reverse complement strand
GAGCGAGGATCCGCCAGAGGCGTACCTCGAGATCGTCAACTCCAACCACCCGATGGCTGCCGGCCTAAAAAATGGTTACGTAAAGTTCATCAAAGAGGCGGACGTCTTGAAGTGGGCGACACCGCCGCCGTCGGCGACCATCATTGCGACGCTGCCAAACTCCACGCATGAGCGGGCCATCTTCGGCTTCGAGAAGGGGACCGCGATGGCCGACGAGTTCGTCGCACCGGCTCGCCGCACGATGTTCCCAGTCGATAACCCCGCCTTCGATGATCTGACCGAAGCGGGTCACGCATTGTTTGACGCTGCTGTGCTGTGGACGATCAGCCCGCCGGCAAAGTGAGGTAGTCCCCTCATCACGTCCCATGCCTGGCCGTAAGCAGCATGGGACGTGGCGTCTCTAAACCCATTCAATGAGGAGTTTTTCATGAACATCAAGCAGATTTCTTCAGTTTTGGTGATTGCTCTCGGTACCTTTGCAGCTTCCGCGCAGCAGTCGAATCCAATCTTCAAGGGGAAAAAAGTGCTACTGGTTGCGGCGATTCCGAGCCCTACGGCGGCTGTGGATGCCAATATCAAGAAGCACTTTGAATCGCTCGGTATGACCGTGAATATGGTGCCGGATGTTGATCCTCCGGCGGCGGACGGCTACGACCTCGTCTTTCTCGCGAGCGATGTGAAGGCCAAGACCGTGACCAACTCATACCGGACGACGACGGTGCCTATCTTCACAATGAAACCCTGGCTGCTCGACTTTCTCGGTATGACCGGCTACCAGCCGCAGAAGGATTACGGAGAAGATGAGAAGGAAGAGCAGTCCTTTCTCTGGCTAGTGAATGCTCCGAACCCGATTCAGGCCGGCTTTCCGAACGGGATGTTCATGCCTATCAAGCACGCTAAAATCTATAACTGGGGCCGGCCTCTGCCTTCCGCGCAGGTCATCGCTTTTCTTCCGGACGAGCCTGAGAAAGGTTCTATCTTTGCTTATGAGAAGGGGGTATGTGGTGACCACGAGTTTGTCATGCCTTCGCGGCGTGTTTTCTTTGGTCTTGCCCCAGACCAGTTCGACCTACTCATCCCGGACGGCATGAAGCTCTTCGATTCATGTGCGGCGTGGGCACTCGGCGGCAAGTAACCAGCGAAAGCGCGACGCATCCCGTACCAGCCACTGGGCTGCGGAGTACCCTTATTTTGCTGAATGTCTTTCGCAGGAGAAATCGATGAAGCTAGAAGCAACGCTCACCTTCCTTGTCGCGTCCACGTGTCTCGCGCTCGCTCCCAACGCTCTTGCTCAAGCTGAGGTCAATGGACCGACCGCGCTCATCACGACCTATCGCGCGCTACCGGGACAGCGGGTCAAGTTTCGCGACATCATGCGGACCGAAGGCGTCGCCCAGTTTGAGAAGTGGAGGCAGGCGGGCGTTTTCGCCAGCTACCAGGCGCTTTTCACCACCTATGCGGCCGATAGCGTGCCGGACATGTTTCTCGTGGTCAGGTTCAATCACTTCACCGATCTCGCTCGATGGCAGAGGCTCGAAGAGGACTTCCCGGGCGGCCTGCCAGCGGATGCGCAAATGATCGCGTCACCCGAAACCTCGGCCACTGCCGACATTGTGAAGGAGAGTTTCGCTCGGCTTACCACCAGGGAGTCACAGTTCTTTGTGCTCGAATATGACGTGCTGGTCGACATGCCGAGGTACACCAGCTATGTGCTGGGCTATGCCGTGCCGCAGTTTGACGAGTGGGAGAAGGCCGGCGTGCTATCGTCCTATGCTTCGTATGTGAACCAGAATCCCGCCGGAGCGCCGTGGTCGAGCTTTATCCTGCTCGAGTATAAGGACCTGCTGTCGCTGGCAGCGCGCGAGGTGGTTAAGACCAAGGCACGGGCGGATCTCGCCGCCTCGAATCCGGTGTGGAAGAAGTGGAGCGACGACAAAACCGCGATGCGCACGGAGAAGGCGGCGATTCCGGTTCGCCAATTGAATCAGCCCTAAGCCTACTTCAGCTTATCGAGCTCTTCCATTACCCTGGCGGGTTCGAGAGCGATGTAGCCATTCTCCGCGGCCAGCGACTTTAGTAACTCCTGACCCTCTTTTGAGAGCGCGAGCCGCATGTACTCCCGCATCCATGGCTCCAGGGGCTTGCCTGGAGCAGCGTTGAAGTACACCCTGATCGATCCGGTGAGCGGATAGACATCGCCTACCGTGGCATGTGAGTAATGCGCGTCTTCGTTCTCGGCCATGGCCAACAGCTTTGACAGTGCGCCAAGGTCGCTCTGGCGATCCCAGCCTGAATCCGGCGGCCAGAAACCGATAATGCCAATGCCGAACGGATCCTCCGCGATGGCCGCCATCACGTCGGTCGAGGCGTCGACCCACTCGACGCGCGACGACCAGGGACGGCCGCCCAGCTCTGTCCCGTCGATGAAGAGAAACGCTGAGTCGCGTTTGGCAGGCAGGTAGACGTGGATCTCGCGCTTGCCCCACTCGCCCTTGACTCCCAGTTGGCTCCAGTGGGTGATGTCGCCGCCTGGAGCGCCAGTCGTGAAGATGCGAGCCGCGAGTTCGACGGTGATCTTTGGCAGGGGATTCTTCACGTTGATCCAAACCGCCGATGGCATCTTGCCCGGCGGAAAGATATCCGGGTCGGGTGACTGATCGTAGCCCACCAGGAAGCTCTGCGGAGCATAGCCGTGAAGCGCTTTGAAGCCGTCGAGGTCCTGGCGAATGCCGTCACGCCCCATCGGCGCGAACGCGGAGACGTTGCTGGTCAGCGCTGCGAGTGCCGGCTCGGATCCAAGCGGATTCAGGTGAATCCTGATATTCGGGTGCGTCTTTGTGAAGAGCTCGTCGAGCACCTCGAAGTAAGGTCCGACAAGATCGTTAGCGAGCACATAGATGGTCTTGTCGGGGAGCAGATACGGCGCGTCGGCGGCGGGAGATGGCACTGCATGCGAGACGTAGTGCGGTAGCTGGACATCGGGCTCCTGCGCCGCAGCGGCGAGACTTGCTGTGTAGGCGAGGATCGCGATGAGTCTCAATCGCGTTGTGAGGAGCCTCTTCATCGATCGAGCCTCGCGCGCTCCTCTGCGAGTTCACTAGCGTTGAGCGGGATATAGCCCGCGGCCTCGCCGGCGATCGTGCGCTGGCCTTCTTCAGACAGCACCATTCGCATGTACTCCTTACCGAAAGAGTCGATCGGCATTCCCTTACCGACGCGAAGATAGATGTAGACGAAGCGATCGAGCGGATAACGGCCGGCTGCGATCTCCGCAGCGCTGGCCTGAGATGGAGAACCGGTATCGCTCTTCAACGCAATTACCTTCACATCGCTGAGCGGAATATTAAGTGCGGTGATGCCGATTGCAGCCGAATCTTCTTTCACTCGCTGGACGACATCGGCGTAATGGGCCATGGCGACGTACCGGTGGTTCATGGTCAAACCGTTCATCTTGTCAGTGCTGAGGAATTCGCCGGCCTGCGGATCTTCGGAGTCGGTGTAGTCGCTGGGCATGGGGCCGATGGGATGCACTTCGCGGTCCGCGAGGGATCCGGGGGCCCCGGCCTGGCCCCAGGTTGCGATGTCGCCGATTGGGCCGCCCACGGCAAAGATCCTCGTGAGTTGTGTCATGCTGAGGCCCGTGATTGGGTTACTGGAGTTCACAATCACACCTAGCGCAGGCACGCCAGTGCCGGGTGACAGCGAGGCGTGGGCGATTCGGAAGCCAATAGGCTCCGCAGCGATCTTCAGGTTGTCGCCGAGACCGATCCGCGTGTATTCGGAGCCGAGCGGCGCGAACGCGCTGCGGTCAAAGGTCAGCGCGGCCATCGCCGAGTAGTTGTCACCCTCGAGCACCGCAAACTTCACGCCAGGATGCCTCGCGGTGAATACTTTGTTCAGGGCTCGCACAACACCGGCTAGCATGGAGCAGGTGACAATCTGAATCGCCCCATCGGGCAGGACGTAGGCAGCATGATCCCGCGGGGTAACCTGCGTTGGCTCGTACTTGCCGGGAGCGGGCGACTGGCCTCTCGCCGCCGGCGCGATCACTGCCACCAGCAGCACGAGGCAGTACACCTTTCGCCGGCGGATCGGATTCCCACGGCTCTGATCGAGCAGAATCACCATGAATGACCGCCCAATCGTCACGTGGTTAGAAAATAAGTTTGAGCGCGAACTGCAGTTGGCGGCCTGAGGTAGCGGTCGGGCCGGTAATCACGCCGGCCGTGCTGGAGGCCGCTCCACTGACGTTGTAGAGCTGAAGTTGAGCACTCGCAGGGTTGGCAAAGTTGGCGTGGTTGGAGGCGTTGAAGGCCTGAACCTGAAATTGTGCGCGCACCCGTTCGGTGATGGGTTGATCTCTCATAAGGCCGGTTGTCCAGAAGAAGAGACCGGGGCCGTCGAGAGTATTGCGGCGGCTTGTTCCAAGGCGCGGGCCGTTGAAACCGGTGGCGTAGGCATAGGTTGTCGGGAAGGCGAAGCATGTAGTGTCGATGTAATTGATGCTGTGTTTGTTGGTGCAAGGGCGGTTATTGACGATACGGTCCGGGAAGGCGAACGGCTGCGAGCCGAGCAGGCCCAGTGGATCGCCGCCGATGATCGGCGTCATGGGAATGCCGCTGCGGATGTTGATTATGTTGTTGAAGGTCCAGTGGCGCAGGATCGATGTATAGAGTCCGCCACCCTTGATATTGGGGAGCGGAGCAACCGCGTTGGCGGAGAACACATTCCTCAAATCGAAGTCAGAGTCGGCCCGGTCGAGACGTAGATCGAAAGAGGGCAGGCCGGAGATGGAGTTGCTGAAGCTCGCACCTGAGACGGCCGAGGAACTGTCGTCGATGGAGTGAGCCCAAGTGTAGGCGATCTTGCCGGTGATGCCCTTTGGAGCGGAGTAGCTCAGCGATGTTTGCAAGGAGTGATAGACCGAGCTACCGCCGAAGAAGGAATCCGATTCCGTCCCGACCGCCGGGTTCAAGATCAGGGCGGCGCGAGCGGCGCCCGTGACCTTTACGAGGTCGGGCCAGTAGTAATTTCCATTCGGGTCCTGGCCGATATAGGACACGTTGTTGATGTCGTTGGTGGCAAAGATCTGATGCACGCCATGTGCGGTGATGTAGCCGATCTGCAGTACTGTATTCCGCGTAAGTTGCTGCTGCAGGTTGACGTTGCTTTGAATCACATAGCTGCGTGGAGCGACCGGCGGAGTATAGATATCGCGAAGCAATGGGGTTGTCTTGTAGAAAGGGGTAATCGGAAACAGTCCGGTGCCGGTGGTGCCCGAGTAAGTGACGCGCCCTTCCTGATATGAAGGTGCGCTCGAGATCACCTGGATCTGGAACTGGTAGTTCAGCGGCAGGACGTCGTAGAGTCCCGAGGCGGCGCTGAAGACGGTCTTGCCGTTGGAGTATGGATCCCAGGACACGCCGATGCGCGGCTCGAAGTTCTTGGTAGTGGGATTGTTGGTGAAGAAATTCTTGACGGAGACCGCGGCGGGCGAGGTGGTTGTAGGGAGTGTTCCCAGCCGGTTGGCGGTCTCGGTCGTATCGGTCGCCATCTCGTAGCGCAAGCCAATGTTGACGGTGAGGTTGCTCTTCAGCTTCCAACTATCCTGGATGTAGGCCGCGTAGATGTACTGCCGAAGATTGTGCGGAACGACTGGTGTGCTTGGGGTACCACCCTCGAAGAAGGAGGGAACGTTGGTGAGGAAGTTGTTGATCGATCCAAAGTTCCATTCGCCATTGGGGAGAACACCGCCAAGCGTGTTGTTCTGGTCCTGCTCTACCGCACCGCCGAACGTGATGGAGTGCTTGCCAATGACATAGCTGGCATCGTCGTAGAGTTGGTAGGAGTTGTAGTGGTAGGAGTTGGTTCCGACGGAGCCCGATCCGCCCTGCACGGTGGTGAGGCCGGAGACAATCAGCTGTCCTACGCTGCGGCCGGTGTAGTAGTCGAGCGCGGGGTTGTTTACGGCGGCGTTGATGACGGCCTTCTGGTTCGGGGCGATGGCGACGGACCGGTTGTAGCCGAGACGGAAGGAGTTCGCAAGCCGCGAGGTAAACATGTGAACCTCTTCGAGCGAGGCGGTGGTGCGGCGAGAGACCGCCTCATCGTAGAGCGTGTCGGTTGTGTCGGCCGAGTCGAGCGATGCTGTGTCGTAGAGCAGCGTCCCGTGCAGCGAATCCTTCTGCGAGAAGTTGTGGTCGAGATGAATCGTCGAGAAGTCTTCGTTGCCGGCCTGCGTTGTGTTGAAGTTATAAAACCCGCTGTTTCCGCTGATTGTGCCATTAGGAATCGGGTAGAGCGCCAGATAGGGAGGAACGGCGGCATTGACCGTCAGTTGCTGCACGCCGGCAGTTCCAGCGGAAGCAACGGGCCCTCCTGCACTAGTAAGACACGATGCGTTCTGTTTCGCACCGGCGGCCGCCTGGGTGCAGGTGACCAGCCCCGTGCGGGCGTTGGGAGAGAGCACAGTGGATTGCAGCGACACTCCCTGCGCCTGCCTGAAGCCCTCGTAGTTGAGGAAGAAGAACGTCTTATCCTTGATGATCGGGCCGCCGATCGTACCTCCAAACTGGTTTCGCCGGAAAGAGGGCTCGCCGGAGAGCGGATCGAAGTAACTGCGAGAATCGAAGACGCTGTTGCGGACGAAGTCGAATACGGAGCCGTGAAACTGGCTGGTTCCCTGGCGGGTGATGGAGTTGATGACGCCGCCGGACATGCGGCCGTACTGTGCGGGAGCATCCGAGGTGACGACGCTGAACTCCTGGACGGCATCCACACCGAGCGTTGAACCTGAGACGGAGCCGGGGCCGCCATTTGCGTAGTCGTTGATGTTGACACCGTCGAGCCGGTAGCTGTTGCCCTGCGGGCGGTTGCCGCCGATGGTGAGCTGGGCCCCGAGTCCGCGCGACAGGCGCGTCGTCGCGGTAGCGGCTCCCGCGTATTGCGTGAGGATCTGAGAAACGCCGGAGTTCAGCGTCGCCAAGGTGGTCCAGTCGCGGCCATTGAGCGGCAGATCGCGAGTTTGCTTGCCGTCGACCACACCCTCAATTGAGGTATCGCCAGCATTGACCTGATTGCTCGAAGACTCAACAGTTACCGTTGTCTCGGCCGAGGAAACAGCCAGAGAAATATTGAGGCTGCGGACGACTCCAACAGTCAGGACCACGTCATTCAGGACATTCGTCCCGAAGCCTGGTGCAGACGTAGTGACTTTGTAGCTGGCGGCACTGAGGTTTGGCGCTGAGTAGAAGCCGTCGCTGTTGGTGACCACATCGCGGGTTATGCCGGTGAGTTGGGCAGTGATGTGAATCTGCGCGTTGACAACGGCAGCACCACTGGGGTCCGTCACCGCTCCCTGGAGAGTCGCGCCGCCGCTCTGCGCATTGGCGGCAACGCAGAGGGATACCGTGGCTGCGGCAAGTAACGTGAAAAGTGTTTTGCGAAATGCTGCGATCATGGGGACTCCAAACTTTGAGATGACAAGGGACAACTTGGCCTGGAGGTACCTGGGAAGGCGCTCGTGTGGGACATGAGCATTTATAAGGCGCGAAATGAAGGAAGTCTAAACTTCACATGAAAAGGGGTTCATGCAGTATCGGATCTCGAAAACCTGGGCGGAATCGGTGGACAAGTCCATTTAGAAACAGATGGTTACGTTGAATTAGCCCAGCCGCGTGGCGAAGCGCAAAGGAACCGTGAACGGCTTTTCATGGACTCTTCAGTCGTCATTCACCTGCGTCGCGTGGAGTGGTTACGTCCCAATGATGCGACTCTGAAAGGCGTGCGAAATCATTTCATGAAAACTGTCTCCGCTCTTGGCCTCGTGTTGTCGGCCTGCTGCGTCGTGCAGGCGCAGAATCTTGAAACCCCGGCTCCGCGCCCTGACCCACCGCCGCCCTACAGCGCCACCGTCGACCCGGCGATCCCTACCTACAAGCCGGTGAAAGGCCTCGCGGGAACGCTGAAAGGTGTCGAGTCGAACACAGTGACCGTCCTTCAGCAGAAGTGGATTGACGGATTCACCAAGATCTATCCGAACGTGAAGATCTCGGTGGATATTGGCGGTTCCGGTCAGGGCGGACCGCGCCTGACGAACGGCTCAGCGGACTTTGGCTTCATTGCGCGCGAGATGATGGGCCGCGAGGAGACGCCATTCGTAGACAAGTTTGGCTACAAGCCGTTGGCGATCTCTGTCTCAGGCGGCAGCCTCGCCGTCAAGGCATTTACCGACTGCATCGTCTTCATCGTGAACAAAGACAATCCACTCAACGAGATTACATATCCGCAGTTGGATGCTATCTACTCGGCCACGCACAACCGCGGCATCAAGGAGCCCATCACCACGTGGGGACAACTCGGCCTGACCGGTGAGTGGGCTGATAAGCCGATCTACGCGTGGGGCGTCGAGATTCCGAATGGCTACGACACCTTTGTCAACATGCATGTATTGGCGAACGGGCAGTGGCGTGAAGGCATTCAATCGCAGCACACGGTCATTCCGCTTTCGGACAAGGTGGCGGCCGACAAGTATGCGATTAGTTACACGGGCCTGGCGTGGGACACCAACCCCGACACGAAGGTGCTGAAGCTCATCGTGCACCCCGGCGATCCTGCCATCGCTCCCACATTTGAGAACGTCGCCTCGCAGAAGTATCCGTTGAGCAGGACGATCTATATCTTCGCCAATAAGGAGCCGGGCAAGCCAATGAACCCGGTGCTGCGCGAGTTTATCCGCTACGCTCTGAGCCGCGAAGGCCAGCAGGCTATCGTTGACGACCGCATCTTTACACCGCTGCCCGCTGCGATGGACGTGCGCGAAGCGGAGAAGCTGAAGTAACCGGCAGCCTTGAAGTGGGAGCGCTCGTGGTACGAAACGTGATGAAGAGAACGTTGTGGTTGCTGCTCGCCGGTTACCTGTTGACGACGGCGTCGATGATCTGTGCCGCGCAGGAGCAATACCCCAAGCCCCTGATTCACACGGCGACGGATCATCCCGCGGCCCGAGTGCTGCTGTTGAGCGTTGACGGTCTTCACGGCGTTGACCTTGCGAACTGGATCGCCACGCACCCACACTCCGCTCTGGCCGAGTTGAGCGCGCGCGGTGTCACCTATACCAATGCGCATACGCCTATGGCGGATCCTGCGGCGGGCCTTGTGGCGCTGGCCACCGGAGGCACGCCCATCTCAACCGGCATCGTGAGCAGCGATGGGTACGACCACTCCCTGTCGCCGGCGGGCTCGAACTGTAAGTCCAGGGGCGCGGTTCTATACTTCGACGCCAGCTTTCGAGCGGACGGCAGCTTCGATGCCGCGAAGGCGCCTCTCGATCCTCACAACGGCTGCACGCCGCTGCAGCCGCATGATCTTCTCCACGTCAACACCATCTTCGAAGTAGTTCGCGAGAAGATCGGCCCGACCGCATGGGCAGGTGAGAGCGCAGCAACGACAGACCTTTTGCGGGGGCCCTCCGGAAAAGGCTTGAACCAAGCCTGCGGCTTTGAGAGCGTGGCTCCGGCCGCAAGCGATGAGGCGCGCGTGGCGATCGTACTGCGCTGGATCGACGGAAAAGACTGCAAGGGTACGTCGGACCCCGTCCCCGCGCTGTTCGGCATGAGCTTCGCGTCGCTGGCCGCGGCGCAGGCATCCGCAGGCTATATCGATGCAGCAGGCACGCCCTCGGATGGCTTGGCAAAGAGATTCGCGTTTGTCGATGGATCGATTGGCCGCATCGTGCAGGAGTTAAAGGCCAAACAGCTCTACGACACCACATGGATCTTCGTCACCTCGCCTTATGGCCAGTCGCCAATGGACCAACGACGGAGGCGAATCATCCCCATCGCTCGTGTGCGTGCGATTGTGGAGTCCGTTCAAACTGGCCTCGCGGCACACGTCACTAGTGGAGACACGGCAATGATCTGGCTCAGTGACCCGGCAAAGACTGCCGCAGTGGTAAAGGTCTTCGGCGACCAGGCCGCAGTGATCGGAATCCAGGACATCTACTCCGGCGCAAGGCTCGCGTTGACGCTGAACTCGCCGGCGAAGGACTCCAGGATGCCCGACATTGTGCTGCAGCCGGAACTCGGCGTGTTGTGGGGATCACCAGGCGACACAGCTCTCGTGGCCCATGGCGGCATGCTTGACGAGGACACCCACGTTGCACTGCTTGTCTCAGGAGCGCAACTCACCGGCAGGTACGACCCGACGTATGTCCCGACCACGCAACTTGGGCCATTGCTGCTGCGTGCGCTCGGTATGGAGAAATTCGATCTACCGGCGTTGCACCTGGAACATTCTCCAGCGTTGCCCGGAATTTTCTAGCGACCGCACGTTCAAAACGGCCACACAAAGCGAGGACTGAAGTATGAAGAAACTCCTACTCACGCTGCACCTGTATGTTGGCCTCACCGCCGCATTCTTTCTCATCTGCATAAGTCTCTCTGGAGCCATCATTGCGTTTGAGCCGGAACTGAACCGCGCGTTTCATCCTGAACTGACAAACGTGACTCCCATAGGCCAGCCTCTGAACTGGGACGAATTCCGTGCCCGCGTCGAGCAGCAATCGCCAGGCTATAAGCTGGTCCGCTTCTACTTTCCGGACCAACCCAACTGGTCGACCTACGTGCGCCTGCGAAGTATCGAAACCCACAAGATCCATCATGTCTACGTGAATCAATACACTGGAGCTGTACTCGGCAGTACAGAGGACGGCAGCAACTGGATTTTGAAAGTTCATGACCTGCATGTGAATTTCCTATCCGGCAAGGTAGGGAACCAGATCGTCACGTGGAGCACCATTGGCCTCTTGCTCCTCTCGCTCTCTGGAATCGTCCTGTGGTGGCCGCGGAAGATCTTTCGCTTTCGGCGCGGGACGCCGCTGCCACGTTTCAATCGTGACCTCCACTTGAGCGTGGGCTTCTGGTCGTCTCTCGCGATGTTTGGCTTCGCCGTTACCGGCCTGGGCCTCCACTACCAGACGGGCAAGTTGCTTGACCTGCTGAACACACCGAAGGCGGCGATCACGATGCCCGGGCACGGCACTTCAATTGAAGGCATGTTGGCGACCGCACGCGAGGCGCTCCCAGGCGCTGCGATTCCCAGGTTGCTGCTCTCCGAAAAGAAAGGCGATCCGGTCTTCCTTTACATGCGTTTTCCCGAGGACAAGACGCCGGCGGGTCGTAGCTTCACCACAATCGATCCGAAGACCGGCGCGGTTCTGAGCGTTGGCTCGTCAAGAACTGCGCCGCTGATACAGACTGCGCTCGTGCAGTGGACACGCGAGGTACATACCGGCACGCTCCTCGGTCTGCAGACGAAGATAATTGCGGTCTGCTTTGCGCTGGTACTTTCTGTGCTCGCGCTGACCGGCCCAATCATGTGGCTCAACAAGTTCCGAGCCGCAGCACGCGGCCGCAAGGCCCTGATGCAGCACAAGACCCGGAAACAGGAGATCGCTGAGCCGGTCACCACCTCAGCGAAGAGCTTCCCATGAGGCTTTCTTCAAGGGCCTTGGGCCAGGTCTGCGCTATGGCGTGCGTCGCCGGGCTGACAAGCCTTGCAGCGGCACAGACGGTAGAGCTACCCGATTACGAGCCCGCGCAAAAGGTCTCCGGCACGATTCGTGTCTGGGGCAGCCCCCAGATGGGAGATCTGCTGAAGCTCTATGAGCAGGGCTTCTCTAAGCTGCAGCCGGCGGTGCACTTTGACGACCAGCTCAAGAGCACGCTCACCGCGGTTGCGGGTGTCTACACCGGTCGCGCGGAAATCGGCCTGCTGGGCCGCGAGATTTGGCCCACCGAGGTACAGGCATTCGAATCCATCGAAGGGCATGCACCGACCGTGGTCGACGTGGCTACCGGCTCCTTCGACGTGCCGAAGGCGACGTTTGCGCTGATGGTCTTTGTGCCGAAGACCAATCCGATCGCGAGCCTCTCGACCGAGCAACTGGACCGCATCTTTGCCTCCAGCATGCGGCCGATCCGCACCTGGGGAGATCTCGGGCTCAAAGGGGATTGGGCAACCCGGCCTGTTCATCTCTACGGATTCAGCGTCGACAACGACAAAGCGCAAATCTTCAGCCAACTCGTCTTCCGCACCGGTGAGCGCTGGAACCCCGCGCTAAACGAGTTCTCCAACGCCGCCGCTCCAAATGGTGCCGACGCCGGCGAGTTGATCGTGCAGGCCGTCGCGCAAGATCCCGATGCAATCGGCATCTCCAACGTCCACTACGCTACGCCGGCCGTCAAGGCGCTGGCGCTTTCGACGCTCGACCATACGACTCCGATCGCACCGACACACGAGAGCGTTGCAGACAGAAGCTACCCCTTGACCCGTGCCGTCTACTTAGTGTTGAACGGCGACTCCACGCGTCCACCGAATGCGGCCGTCATTGCGTTCCTGCACTACATTCTCAGTCGGCAGGGACAGCAGGCGGTGATGCAGGAAGGCAACTATATTCCGCTGACATCCGAGATCGCGCTCAAGCAGCTTCGGCAACTTCCTGCGCGATCAAAGTAGTCCATACAAATCGCGCGCAGTCTTTCAGGAGGAAGCGTGTGCCCGCGACTCGTTACGCCGGAGCGAAGAGCTTTTTGCTCGACGGGAGCTTGGCCTTCATCTCGTCGCGGGTCTGATTGGCGATCTTTTCGAGAGCTTCCTTGTCATCGCCGTCCTTGTAGTTGAAGACGACACCGAGCGCACCGATGGTCTTGCCGGAGGCGTCCTGCAGAATCAACTCATCCTCGAAGTGGGGGCCGTTGACCTCCAGGTTGCTCTTGCCGGTGTGGATGCAGCGCATATCGTCCTCATCGCCGATCTTGC
>OBLU010004316.1_pt1 | contig 12819 bp, 13 predicted proteins | sample 1518681 | NCBI WGS metagenome assembly OBLU01 (sample SAMEA3539304, study PRJEB22396) | soil metagenome | biome: tundra; feature: field; material: soil | place: USA | collected 2010-05 | depth 0.15 m | reverse complement strand
GCTCGCCCAAAAAACCTCCTCGTCGCTGACGCGACAAACTGGTTCACACACGGACCAGATGGAAATTGCTTTGTGAAATATGTTTTACAAATAGCCGTGAGGCGAGTCGTTTACCTCGGTCATTATGCTCTGCTTTTGTGGAGATGAAGCAGTTGTGATTTGAACATGTTTGTGGACAAACGCTTGACAGCAGTGTGATACAATGGAACTACACGTTGCCGAGCGTTGTTTCCGGCCGAGCCTCTATTACCTTGGCGACTCGTCATCAAACGGATGCCGCCAATAACATGCCCGCCACTACAAGGCCGGCGGGTCATCTCTTAGCGGAGTAGAGGCTCGCTTGGAAATATGGAGCCATGGCACATTGTTTTAGGTGTTCGTGAAGGAGGGGGTGAAGAACACCCTTTTTCTTTAAGCCCGCACGATAGGCGGCATCACCTCTACACGATCGGCAAAAGCGGAACCGGCAAGACGACGTTCCTCCACAATCTGATAGTCCAGGACATTTGTGCCGGTCACGGCGTTGGCATCATTGATCCGCATGGCGACTTGGCGTCGGATTTGCTGGATTACATTCCGCGCAATCGCATCGAGGACGTGGTGTATTTCAACCCTGCGGACTTGGAATACCCGATTGGGGTTAATCTCCTCGGGGCTACAGCGCCCGACAACCGGCATTTGATCGCCTCCGGCATCGTCGGCGTGTTCAAGAACATCTGGCTGAACTTTTGGGGGCCGCGCATGGAATACATTCTGTATGCGACGGTCGCCGCCCTTTTGGAATGCGACAATGTGAGCTTGCTCGGCATCCAACGGATGCTTTCGGACAGCCGGTATCGCGCATGGGTGGTAAAGCAAGTCAAGGACCCCTTGGTGCGCGCGTTTTGGGTGAATGAATTCGCCGGGTATAGCCGTCCCTTTCTCCAGGAAGCGGTTGCACCCATTCAAAACAAGGTCGGCCAACTGCTCATGTCGCCGCACTTGCGAAACATCCTGGGACAGATCCGTAGCCGTATTGAACCGCGCTTCATGATGGACAGGGGGCGTATTTTCATCGCGGATGTGTCCAAAGGAAAACTGGGCGCGGACAAATCAAACCTCATGGGGGCACTTCTCGTGACGCAATTTCAACTGGCCGCCATGTCGCGGGCGGATGTGCCGGAAGCAAAGCGCCGTGATTTTTACCTTTATGTGGATGAATTCCAATCGTTCGCTTCCGATTCCTTCGTTTCGATTTTGTCGGAAGCGCGGAAATACCGCCTCTGCCTCACGTTGTCACATCAATACACCAATCAACTACGTCCCGAAATTCGGGATTCGGTGTTCGGCAACGTTGGCTCAACGGTTGCCTTCCGCGTCGGTCAAAGCGACGCGGAACTGCTTGAACGGGAATTCGGCAATGCGTATCCTCCAAGTCGGTTCGTGGATATGCGCAATTTTGAAATTTGCGTGAAGATTTTGAAAGACGGCGAGCATTACGATCCGTTCATCGCCAGAACGCTGCCGGTGTGGGGCGAGCGGCACGGTCACCGCGAAACGATTGTTCGGCGGTCGCGGGAAAAATACAGCTCGCCGAGAAAAGTTATTGAAGACAGAATCAGACGATGGCTTCAGCAAAAACACTGACAAGTCATGAGCTATGAATAATCCGTTGACTGCAAGACTGCGATACAAGCACCAACGTTTAATATCTTCTGGGGTCTTTTTTGGTATCAGTATCCCCATAGTCTTTGTGATCGGGCTGCTTCCAAACGCCGGCGATCACCGGTTTATTATTTTCTTGGTCTTGTGTTCAGCGTGGAGTGTCTATGTTTTTGTGGCAATGGATAGGGTGATTTGGATACGGTGCAATCATTGCGACAAAGACATTGCGAGTAATACGCCGTGGGTTTGTGGCGTTTGTCAGAAAACACACACAAATGCAACCAGATTTCCGTTCGTTGGTAATTGTCCTCACTGCGGGGACGAACCGAAAGCATACAAGTGCCACCATTGCGGTGAACTGATTTTTCTAAGCAAGGATGAGCTCAAACTCCATTTCGCAACGTGCGCCAACATGCCTGTCGAACGTAAACCGGTTAAAAAAGATAAAGATGCGGATGAATTGGCGAAACTGGACAAAGGCATACAACTTAAACAGCGCCAGGTGAATAAGGAGAAACTCGTCGCTGAACTGATGGAGATTGAACGAATCACCAAACCGCCAAAAGAAATACCTTTGCGGGAAATTCTTGAAAAGGAGTTAGAACGACGCATGGATCGCAACCTGGGGGCTGCCGAAATTGGTGAGCGGTTACGAGCGGTCAAGGCGAAAGAATTAAAAGACGATCCAGTTAGACTCGCGCGGGCAAATTTAACGATAGATGAATTTATCGCAGATCATCTCTGAAAAACAAACCCCGTCCTTGCGAACGGGGTTGTGAATGATTTTGGTCATTCATGTTGCGAACTGCGATTGGGCCTGCGGCGCGGGTGCTTGGCGCGGGGTGCGTTCCTCCACGAATTCCAGATACATTTTCATGCGCGCATTGAGGTCGCGATACATGATGTAACGGAACGCCTGGCCATAGTTATTTCCCATGCACTCGGCCTTTTGCAAAAGCTTCTGGTGAAGCTCTGCGTCGAGTTCGCCGCGCAACGCGCATTGCCATAATTCATCCTCCGTTTGGAACGGATACCCGCAGTTTTTATCTTCCGCGAGTTGGGGGAACACGCGATGCTTGATTTCCCGATGAATGCGTCGGGCCAATAGCTTCCGACGAATGCTTGCAATGAACTTCATAATGCTCCTTTGGTTAACAGTTAATGAAACCAGTCACTTCGTGTGATGGGCTTCGGCGAACTGCCAACCTGAGCGGAAATCTCGGTGGGAATCTGCGGGTATTATAGCACCAAAGAGGTTATTTTGTCAATGTAACTGGCTGGAATTAGACCGGTTACGTTGACGGCTTCGTTGAGGCTTGCTTTAATGGTAGGTGGAACTTTCGTTCCTTTCAACTTTAACCATTCCGGCCTTGCCAATGAATTCGTCGCGCCTGCGCCGAATCGAAGCGAAGCCGGGTAACCCAAAGGATTCCTATGCAATGCTACCACGGGCGCCGCACTGATGGCGGCGTCCTCGTCACCGTCAACGGTGTTTCCCTTGATCCGCGTCGGGATTTATACGACCACAGTCCCGATGGCTTTGAGTGGGGCTATGGCGGCAGTGGGCCGGCGCAATTAGCGTTGGCCATCCTCGCCGATTACCTCGGCAATGATAACGAGGCGCTGGCACTCTACCAGTCCTTCAAATGGTCGGTCGTGGTCAAGTTGCCCAAGCGTGGCTGGACAATATCCAGCCGTGATATTAACCATGCTCTGGATGAACTCCGCACCCAAAACCTCGTAACAGGGGGTGCTTCGTGAACGGCGCTACAATGGCTCGCGGCAAATTTCCGCTTGGCGAGGTCGTTGCAACGCCGCACGCTCTCACCGCGATTCACCCTGGCGAAATCATCCAAGCATTGTCTCGACACCTTCGGGGCGAGTGGGGAAACTTGGATGCGCACGATTGGAATGCAAACGAACGCGCCTTGAAACATGGCGGTCGTTTGTTTTCTGAACACCATTCAAGTCAGAACGTCAAATTCTGGATAATCACGGAATGTGATCGCTCCGCGACAACCGTTCTACTACCGGAGGACTACTGAATGAAAACATGGATAGACTTCAAGGCGCTGCGCTCGAAACTCGATTTCGAGGAAGTGCTTCGGCACTACGGCGTCGAGGTAAAGCGGAAAGGCACGCAGCATCAGGGCTTCTGCCCGCTGCCGAATCACAATGGAAAGAAAAACTCGCCGTCGTTCTCGGCAAATCTAGAACGCGGCATTTTCCAGTGTTTCGGCTGCGGCGCCAAAGGCAATGTCCTGGAATTCGCGGCTATGATGGAAAACGTCGATCCGAATGATGGCCTGGCGTTTCGCAACGTGGCGATTGAACTGCAAAAGCGGTTCTGTCCTGAAGCTGGGGCAACGCCCAAAGCAAAGGAGAGAACCGCAGACAAGAGGCAGCCGAAAGCGCAGCCGGTCGTGCATGTGCCCGTCATAGTGAACGCGCCTCTTGATTTTGAACTCAAGGGACTGGACGCGGCGCATCCGTATCTTCTCGGTCGCGGCTTCCTACCGGACACGATCGCTCATTTCGGCCTCGGCTTCTGCTCACGCGGGATGCTCAAGGACCGGGTGGCGATTCCCTTGCATAACAGCGGGGGAAAGCTCATCGGTTACGCCGGACGGGTGGTTGACGGTGCAACAATCACTGAAGACAACCCGCGTTACCGCCTTCCCGGAAAACGCGAACGTGATGGGAAAACGTTTGAATTCCGAAAGACACAGTTTCTTTACAACGGCTTCCGGATTCTGTCGCCCGTTGACGACCTGGTTGTCGTCGAGGGGTTCACGTCGGTTTGGTGGCTACATCAAAACGGCCTTCCGAACGTGGTCGCGACGATGGGCGCCGACTGCTCGGAACGGCAGGCGGAGCTCATTGTGTCCTTGGTCAAGCCTAACGGCCGAGTGGGGATTGCGCCGGATGGAGACAAGGCGGGCGAGCGGCATGCGCAAACGCTGCTGACACTCATTGCGCCTCACCGTTTAGTCCGGTGGGTGAAAATGGCGACCGACAAACAGCCAACGGATCTGTCGGGAGAACAATTGAAAACCTGCTTCACGACATGAAGCGCACGCGACCTCGGGAGAGGTCGCTTTTTTATGGCACACATGAGAGCGATGCTTGGCCTTTTCAAGCATCCCGCACTAGATCGCGCAGTCGCACTGTGAGGGCCGACGCTATGCGGGCAAGGGCATCGACGGAAATGGTCTTTTCCATTCGTTCCACCTCGCCGATGTATTTTGGGTTCAGGTCTGCCAATTCGCCAAGCCGCTCCTGGGTCATTTTCGCCTTCTTTCGATAATGGCGAATGGCCTGAGCCAACGGTTTGCGATGCGTTGCGCGGACTGCCACAAGTTGGCAGAATAGCCGACAAACGCTCCGCTATTAAACCAGCTATAGCTGGTATTTTCTTCTTGCGTTTTTTCCATGGCTCTGCGATTGTTGTCCGAATGAATACTCAGATCGCATTTCGGCGCAGAATCGGCCCTGACCCGCACGCAAACGGCAGACAGACAATTGCCCTCAACAATTGCCCCGACATTTTTGAACTCGAATCGGGCGACTTTGCGGTGATCGGCATAGATGTGACGGACATTGCCAAGTCGAAATTGCCGCCAACGGCGGGTTGCGGACCAGACGAGCGGATCGTCTTCATCCCCCGCAATCTCCTTGTGGGGGCCAAGCCGGATATTCCCGATAAAATCTAGTGCATTTGCTCCGTTTGCCCGGGGTGCGGTATAATGCCGGGCAATGGAGGTTTTACATTGGCTGGCAGAACATTGGTTCGATTTAACTCAAACCATCGGCATAATCGGTGGGCTGTTGTTCACTGCGCTCTCAATCCGCAGTGGAAAAAAGGTGCAGGCGATCACAAACGCGATTGCCGTCAATGAACAATACAGCCGCATCTGGCATGAGTTTTACGAACGTCCTACACTTGCGCGAATTCTAAAAAAGGATGTGGATTTGAATAAACAGCCGGTTTCCAACGACGAGGCGTTATTCGTCAAAACGCTGCTTCTGCATCTGGATGTCGTTCGTCGGACGATGGAAGCAGGCATCTTCGTGAAAATTCAAGGACTGCAAAAGGACGTTCGGGAGTTTTTCACGCTTCCGATTGCAAAAGCGGTGTGGGAGAAAATCAAGCCGTTTCAGGACAGGGATTTTGTCGTGTTCGTCGAGAGTTGTTTGACGTAAAAAGAACGCACAGTCATCCCGCCGGCTCGTTCGTAAGGATGCGCTGCTTTCGCACTTTTTGCTCCACGAAAAGTTCGCGTGCGGTCTGGCGCTGGTATCCCCACGTCCTGGGCTGCTTCTCCGGGACAAACAGCGTTCCCTTGGTCGCCTCTCGGTAGTCGAGGGGACGGATCCAAATTGCGCCGGTCGGGTCGTTGGTCACTTCCTCAAGCGTGGAAAGGTATGCCAGCGTCAATATAGGCGGGGTGTTTTGAAGCAGCCGTATGGCGGTGTTGTTCCGGCGCTCCGCGCTTTTGAATACCATGAGCACGCGGAATGGGAATTTCTTGTAATCGTCACGGGTTGCGCCGTTGCGGACGGCAAAGCCGCCCCGCTTGTAATAATCGAGGTAACAGCCGGCCTTAGCGACAATCGTTTCCTGAACTTCATTGGAACGATCCACTTCAAGAAAGAACCCATGCTCAAACCTGGCGCCGTCGTCGTCTGTTTCGTGGATGCGAATGAAGCCGTCGGGCTTGACGGGGACTTCGGCGCTGTCGTAACCGGGGCGATACGCGCTGAACTCGTTCAAAAGCGGCCAGGTGCTGAATTCCGCGATCGTGAAGGTCTTCGTTGTTTTAATCGCTGCATGAAAAGCCGTCTTCACGTCCATGACTTCAAGCTCATGCCGGATCGTGAGGTCGCTCACGCGAGCGCGCCTCTCAAGCGCCGCCAGCGCAAACGATGGATATTCAGTCAGAACACCCTCATCCTGAAGCTGCTTCAAACCTTTACGGGTTAAAAAGAGGATTGCGGGTGCGAAGGCGCGGCGCGGTCGTTCACCGATGAATCCTGTGGCTTTGAGCTTTTGAAGCCGTTTATTGGCAGCATCAGTTTTTTTGTCGAAATACAGCGCCGTCGCGTGGGCGGTGGTCATCACACGGGATTCAAAGAAGCCGCGTAGCAGGGCCACGTCGCGGTTTTGAAGTAAGATTGGAAGCGACGGCATCGTTTTAAGAATTTGCTGATGACAAGAGTTTTACCATTTCGTCGTAGTGCTTTGGATCTTCGGCTTTAAGCAATTCAATGAGGTCTTTAAGAACATCGGGTGTCTCGGCGAGAATGGACAAGTCATGCTCCGGTTCGGCGATTTTTCCGTCATGCGAATAAGTATGGAGAAACCGGAGAATTCGGGCTTTTTTCGCGGTGTCGAAAGCCACTAAATCCAACTGCTGTTTAAGTTCACCGGACTCTGCGGGATAGCGAAACGCCAAGAAAGATTCTAGCAACCGCCGGGCGATGTTGGGCATTCCGTAGAATTCCTCAAGGCCGCGTTGTGCGCCCGTGCCGTTGGCCTCGTCATGAACTTGTTTGAATAGGTAATGATATTCTGATTCAAACTGGTGGAGAAGTGGGTCAAGTTGCTTCAGTTCCGCATTTCGCTTCCCAGATGAGAACCGAGCTTCGATCATATAGAAACGTGCCGGTCGTAGCGCGATGCCCTTCTTGCCTTGATGGGGCAGATGGTTGAACCAGTTTTTTACCTGTCGAAAAAGAGCAAAATTGTGTGTCAAAATAAAAAGCTGCCCAGCCTTCTTTGTTCGCTCCTTCATGTAGCCGAAGGCGCAAAAGAGCGAGTTTGCATCAAGACTCGAAACGGGATCGTCAATGACAATGATGTCGTTAGCTATCGTAAAATCTTTCGCTTGGAGCGATTTAAGAAAATACAAAAACGCAATCGCGGTGCGCTCTCCTTCGCTCAAATTTTTTGCTGACTTGCCATGCCGTGTGATTTGGTAGCCGTTGCCATATAAATCGAATTTCAATTCGTCGCGTCCAAGATAGCTTCGCAGCTCTACGTTCAACTCTTCAGCGGGCTGGCGGTGCTCAACGATTTCCTTTTCTAACGCCAGAATCTTGTCGTTTAATTTCAGGATAGCTGTATGTAACTCTTGGAACTCGGCTTCAGTGGTTTGAATTGCTACCGATTTGGTTTTGAAATCTGCGAGCGCTTCTGCGACCAAACCTTCTTCTAGGCGCTTTCGCGCGTCCGCCACGATATTGTGGAAATTTTGAGTGTCGGTGTTGTGACGAAGTATTAAATCATTGATTACATTAACTGCCACGGTCGCTTTTGTAGCATCGGGCATCGGTGTGTTGTCGAGAAATGTCGTCACGTTTAATTTCTCGAACGGCTTGGTGCGTTTTTCCGTCAACGCCTTGGCGATTTGGGTGAGATACGCGGTTGCTTCGTTAGTATATTGGTCAAGCATTTTACGAGACTTTTCATAATCAGAAATTAGGTGTTCATAGAACCTTGCTTTATCGGGAAGTTGTAACCCGGCCAATTCTTTTTTGATTGCCACAATTTCATAGTTGGCAGAATCAAGACCGATTAAAAAGTTGTTATATTCATCATTAAAATGGGCTTCAAGTTTGACAATGCGCCCTTCCGGGATCATCGAATCGCAAAATCGGCACTTCCCATCGTATTTCTTGCCTGAATGGTGGCCAAGCCCTTGATGCACCCACTCTGCCAGCGGAGCATCGGCCAGAAGTTCTTTGAGCACCTGTGAAACGACAGTTCGCTGCAAAAACATTTCCACGTTTTTTCTGCGTATTTGATTGAGGTCGAGGACGGTTAGGCTGATCGTCGCAATTGCTTCCTTTGATTTACTGTCTTTTTGTTGTTTGAGTAGATTTGTTTCTGGATCGGTGAGCGGTGTAGGGGGTGGATCAAGTTTCCCCAGCTTTGCACATGTGTCCTTGAAATTGGACTTGTCATAATTGTTGTAACGATTCGTCCCACTAGAACTCAACAAATCCTTAATAGCTTTGGCTTCTCGAATGCAAAAATCATCAAGAGCCTTGCTTGCCTTACTATTTGCCTTGATCTTGGCTTCAAGCTTTTGCTGTTCACCCAATCTGAATCTGGCTAATTCCTCAACCTGCTTTTGTTTTTCAACACTTTCTTTTCCGAGGAAAAAAATCGGACGTAATTGATCTATTTGGACGAAGACTGGGTTTTCCGGTAGCTGCAACATGCTTGAAAATACGCTGGTTTCAACAAACTCCCGATTAAAAACACGGACTTGAGGAAGACCGCTTGCAATGGCTAGCGAATTTCCGGGACAATGGTTTCCGTCAATGTGAAAATCAACCTCGCCCTCCGAAATAGGGGTTTTCATTTGCACACAACGGAGAAGATTGGAAATCGTTGTCTTTCCCGATCCGTTCCATCCGTAAATCAAATTGAATCTTGCAAAATCAGGGAGGTCGCTCGGCCATGTGAAATTCTCGAAAACACGATGTCCTTTTATTTTGTTAATGCGCGTGATCTTCATGGCCAATTAAAAGCGAATTATAGTTCACCGTTAAACGCGCGGTGCAACATGGATTGAAAGAGGGCGTGCAAACGGATGCGGCTGGTGGCTTGGCTGGCTTCAAGCTCTTGGATTTCGGTCACGCCTTGGGCGAACTCCTTTTGTAGAAGCAACGGGGGAAGCGGCAACTTCAATGCGGAGAGTTCGGAGGCATTGAACTTTCGGTTGATCTGCATTCGAGCGTTACGCGTGAAATAGCCGGTCGCGCGGAGACGATTGATGAGTGCCCAAAGAAAATATGGATTCGCCTGGCTTTGGTCAGCCCGAATTTTTAGCAGGAAGGAAACATGCAAGACTTCTCCCCCAATTTGCCCTTCCCAAATCGCAGTCTTGCCCACGTGCTCCTCGCTGCCGTTGCGCCAATTGAAAAGCAAATCGAACTTCTGGAGTCTTGCCTTTGCCCTCTCGTCAGGCTTAATGACTGAGTACTTCTCGACCTTGGTATCGATCGAGCCACGCAGAAGAATGTTAGAAATGGTCAGAATTCGCGTTCCGTTCTCAGGCTTCGTTGTGGCATCCAGTTTATCGGCCAATCCGTAGGATACTTTTGCAAACTCGCCGAGAGGTTTGAATGGCCAACGCATCCTTTCGATGTGCGTGGGGTCGCCGAACAATTGGGTGAAAAGCGCGGGAATGAGGGCGGCGGTGCTGCGGTCGGCTTGGCCGCGCAAATTCCGCAAACCGTCCGCTTCGTCCAACAACTTCACGATCCGCTCCTGTTCTGCCTTTGGCGGCACGGACATTTTGATTTGGGCAATCTGTTTCGACGATAGATGCTTCACGGTTACAAACGAGGTGTTTGCTTCAATCTCGCTTAGGTGCCGATTGATTCCGTAGAAGACGTAGCTCGCATTGAGGGTGGGGTCGAAACTGCGCAAGCGGCATACCCGTTGGTTCAGCAATGCCTTTCCACCATGCCAGCGGTAGCATCGAAACTCACCGTCCATGCCTATCAGAAAGTCCCCGTCGTTCACCTCATAGGCGGCGGCGTGTTCTCCATCGTAGAACGTCTCGCTGTAGCTTCTCGCCAAGTCTCGAATGCGAATGATAGGAAGACCGTGTTTGGCATCATTGAATCGCTCGGACTCAAAGGCGAAGCCGTTCTGAATCTTCAATAAATCGCCAATGGGTTTTGTCGACCAGCGTTTCATTTCTTTCCGCCGAGTTTGGTGAGTAATGCGTCACCTCGCTGAACGATTTCGTTTTCGACCTTTAGAATATCGCGGAGAATATCGGCAGGTGCGTCGTGGTTCACGGCTTCGGCGGTCACTAGCTTGTATCGGCCAACGGCAAGACTCCAATCGTTCTCTTTGATTTTCTCAATCGGCACGCGATAGCTGTTCGGACCTTCATCGCGATTCGGCCATTTGTTCAAAACATCGGGAATGTCGTTTGCCTCAATCGGCGTGCGTTTGTCATCGAGGCTGAAACCGTCGGCGGTGAGATCATAAAACCAAACTGATTTTGTCGATGTGCCCTTTTGGAAAATCAACGCAGCGGTGCCAACGCCAGAATAAGGTTTGAATACTCCGCTCGGCAAACTGATGACGGCTTGGAGGTCGCACTCGGTCAAAAGCGTTTCGCGCAACTTGGTCGCGGCGTTTGTCGCGCCGAAAAGCACGCCATTGGGCACGATGACACCTGCGCGTCCATTTGCCGCCAAATGGTCAATTATCCACTTCAGAAAGAGCAGTTCGGTGGCGCGGGTGTTCAACTTGTAATTGAGGTCAGCCAGGATGCTTTCATCCTGCACCTTGCCGGCGAACGGTGGGTTGGCAAATATGATGTCGAACAGCAGGCCGGGATATGTGCCGCCGAAGCCGGTCGTGAGTGGATTGAAATGGTCGATTTTGGCGCGTTCCAACTGGTGCAAGTAAAGGTTAAGGATAGCGATCTTCACCATGTTGGCGTCATTGTCGAAGCCGGTGAATGCCTGTTCTTCAAGGAATTTCCACTGCGCGGGTTTTAGCATTGAGCCATCAACCTGCCCGCGCCGCCTGTCGGCCAGTTTGGTATTCTGAAGCAGGATGTGAACGAACGCCGCGATGAGAAAGCCTGCCGTGCCGCACGCGGGATCGCATATCCGCTGGCCGGGTTGCGGATTCACCAGCGCCACAATCATAGCGATGATGTGACGGGGGCTGCGGAATTGGCCGTTCGTGCCGGAAGCCGAAAGTTTTGAAAGGAGATATTCATACATATCGCCTTTGAAGTCGTGGCCGTTGTGTGCAGCTAAGTCAATTTCCTGGATACCCTGAACGATGGCGCGTAGCGTGGGGCGGTCGTAAATCTTGAGCGTGGCTCGGCTGAACAAAAGTTTGCCAGTGTCGGTCAAGCCGGGCAATTCGTGCAAACTTTCAATTGCGTCGCGTACGGCGTTGAAAAGCTCGTCACCGGCCAGTGTGACGAAATTCCCCCATGCTAGACGCGACCATTTGCCGGAAAAAATGCGTTTATATTTCTTATCGAGCGATGCAAGAGTTTCGTCTTTTTCGGTAAGCAAACGGAGGAAAAGCAGGTAGGAAATCTGCTCAATCGAATCCATCGGATTGTTGACGCCGCCCGCGTAAAGGATGTTCATGAGCTGGTCAACTTTTTGACGCAAGCCCGATGAAAAGAAATTAGAACCGTTGGTTGTGGTTTGGGTATCGGAAACCATGTTTTTGAAATTTTATGCCGTAAGCGAGCTTGCAAGCAAGGACTGCCGGACTAGGCTGGACTGGCGCAACGCCTCAAAGACGTTCTCGCGCGCGTCGAAACGCGATAGGGCGTCCAGCCCGCCCAGCGTGCGGAACTGATTGGCGTTGAAAATGGTCATATCGCCATCCATGAATCTGCGGAGCGAAGTGGAATCCTCGGCGATCAATTGCGCGGTGGCGTCGAGCCATTTCTGCTCATTATAGCGGAGATTGAAGCGTGCGGCGATGGAATCGACTGCGTCGGAAACAATCGCGTCGCGAGTTGGAAGCGGTTTACGCCCGACAGCATTATACACGAATGCCGGCGTGCTGGCAGGCACGCCATAGGACAGGATGAGCTTGTCCGGCGAATAAAACATTTCCGGACGATGGTAAAACTGCTCGTTAACGATGGTTTCAACCGTGTCGTCGTCCCCGGCTTCAACGGCAGCTTTAAGCTCTGGCGTGCTGGCAACGAATTCGCGGATGTCGCGCTCGTAACCACCGCGAAAAGTCATTACGTCCACTTTCTCGCCGTCCGGCCCCACAATATGGATTTCCCGGCTGACGAGTGTGTCCACGCCTTCCCATGTCGGAATTTCACGCGGTGCCGACGGTTCGGGTGTTTCGCCGCCGACTTCGTGAACTGGTTCGGCTTGGCCGGTATGCGGCGGATAGGGCGGCTTCGGTTGTGGTGCTTTCTTCTCGCGCGGTATTTTCAGCGGGACGGTGTAATCGTATTTTTCCTCGAAGTATTCGGCAACTGCGCAGAAATCCAGCATGAAGAAATTTTTCTTCTCGTATTCGGTGTTGCCGATTTTGAACGTGAATAATCGCGTGCCACGCCCCTTGATTTGGATGTATTCGGTCGGGGAAAAGATTGGCCGCATGAGGGCGATATTGAGCAGGTCGCGGCAATTGTAGCCGGTGGA
>OBLU010004314.1_pt1 | contig 12821 bp, 18 predicted proteins | sample 1518681 | NCBI WGS metagenome assembly OBLU01 (sample SAMEA3539304, study PRJEB22396) | soil metagenome | biome: tundra; feature: field; material: soil | place: USA | collected 2010-05 | depth 0.15 m | reverse complement strand
GTCGGCCCGCTGAGGAAGTGGCTAAATCAGCTGTCGAAGCCGCCAAGGTATGGCTTGATGCAAACGTGCCAGTCGATGAACACCTGGCCGATCAACTTCTCATACCGATGGTGCTGGCGGGTGGCGGCTCATTCCGGACCACCAAACCTTCCCTGCACACGACCACGAATGCTGAGGTAATCCAAAGATTTCTGCCCGTGCCCATTCGCCTCGAGCAGGATGGCCAACTGGCCTGGCGCGTAAGCGTGGGGATCGACTGACACGACGTCGCATGCGCCTCCACGTCCTTAGCGATTTGCATTTGGAATTTGAGCCCTTTACGCCACCGACAGTTGAGGCGGACGTCGTCATTCTTGCAGGCGACGTCAGCACCGGCCGGAACGGCTTGAAGTGGGCCTTGAAGACATTTCCTGACCGACCGGTTGTATACGTGCTTGGTAACCACGAATTCTACGGCCAAAAGCTTCAAAAGCTCATTAAAGAACTGCAAGAACTGGCCGACGGGACGAACGTTCATCTCCTGGAAAACGGGAGTTGCCGCATCGGGGATGTGGTTTTCCTGGGGGCAACGCTATGGACAGACTTCGCCTTGAACGGAAATCCGGTCGTCTCCGAAGTCGTGGCCCAGACCAGCATGAATGATTACCGTCGGATTCGAACGTTGCCGAGATATAGCAGATTGAAGCCCTCCGATACGCGGCGGCTGCACATGGAGTCTCGGCGATGGCTGGAAGATCAGGCTTTTGCTCATAGGGGGTCGGAAGGTGGTCGTGGTCACACACCATGCACCGAGCAGAGAATCCATTCCACCGGCATTCGCTGGGGATCCCTGCAATCCTGCCTTCGCGTCGGACATGAGCCGCTTCATTGTCGAAAGCGAGGCTCAATTGTGGGTCCATGGCCATATCCACTATTGCTGCGATTACACCCTGGGCAAGACACGCGTTCTAGCCAACCCACGGGGCTATCCGACGGAGTCCCATCAGGGTTTTGATCCTGGGTTGATTGTGGAGGTGTGATAGCCCACCTCGTCCTTCCGGCCACTGCCCGAGCAGATCTCCCTGTGATGCTAAATGCGTTGGGATTCTTTGTAACCCCTTGTATTTGCACGAAACGGACGCGTTTGCGCGGGTTCGGCCAACCTGCCAAACTGCTGCTCAGGCAATGAACGGTCCGCTCGCACAATTTGTGGCTCTCACCTGTCACGCAAACGCTGTCTTGCGCGGTCACTCGTTGCCGCCGTTTTTCCCGGGTAATTCCACCTGCCAGTTCTGCGACTGGGTCAAATTCGTAACAGTTTCCAAACCAATCTTCGGGAAAGCTCGAGAGACTCCGGTTGCGGACAATCCCAACGATTGGTTTCAGAACCTCAAGACCGCTGGAATACTGGGTATTCGCCTCAGTTGTACACCTCAGAATGATCCAGGCATCTCCGATCGGATGTCGTCCGCCTTTGTCGGTGGCGGAGGCAGTTGGGCAATGGAGGCATTTCAGGATCGAGCAAAGTCTGCCATTTGGTTGTCGCGTTGGCAGGTCTGGAACCAAAACGCGCCAGAACGCCGCATTTGGAGGGTTGATTATGGGCGGGTGTCTGAAGCATCCCCACGCGCAGCAGGCAATGCCAGCCTGGAGTTGGCGCGAAACCGTTTTCGCTCCGCTTTAGCGGAAATCCATGCTTTCTCCGAGAAGCATGGCTGCGGAGGTTTCACAGCCTGTTTTAGTCGGGCAATGGAGACGCTCGATTCGGACGGAGTGAAACGGCACGGTTATCATCAGGATCTGGCTGTTGATGGTGTCGTTTCCAGCCTGGCAGAAGGTTTACTGGACGCGGCGCAATCGGCTTGGGTGTTCGGCGGAATGGGTTCGTGGAACGACATGGGGTTCGAAGGCGCCGACCAGCGGGAGTATGACCGGGTGTCCCAACAATTGTTCACTGCTTTGAACGACACCATTCAGATTGCGGCGAACGCCTCTTGTGCCGCTCGCGCAACATGAGCACCACGGAGCCAATTGCAGAAGTCGTAGATATCGGGGTCAACCTGGCGCACCGATCCTTCCATGCAGACCGGGATAAAGTCATTCAGCGGGCTTTTGCCGCTGGAGTGGGGACTATGGTGATTACGGGCACCAGCGTAGCAGGAAGCGAGGAGGGGGTGCGGATCGCTCGCGAATACCCTCGGCACATTTTCGCAACCGCCGGAGTCCATCCCCACGACAGCCGACATTGCACGCAAGAGACGATCCCTGAACTGAGTCGCCTGGCCACCCACAAAGAGGTGGTGGCGATTGGGGAATGCGGATTGGATTTCAACCGGGATTTTTCACCGAGGCCCGACCAGGAAAGGTGGTTCGAGGCTCAGGTAGGTCTCGCAGAAGAGTTGCAGATGCCACTGTTTTTGCATGAGCGAGATGCCCGAGAACGATTTTGCCAGATCCTCGCGACGACCCGTAAGCGCGTTCCGGCTGTGATCCACTGTTTCACTGGCACGCGTGAAGACTTGGAGACCTACCTTAACATGGGGCTGCACATTGGCATCACCGGGTGGATTTGCGATGAGCGCCGGGGAACGCACCTGCGCGAACTGGTTAAGAAGATTCTGCTGAACCGCCTGATGATCGAAACTGACGCACCGTTCTTGCTCCCGCGCTCAATGCCGAACAGACCCAAAGATGGCCGAAATGAACCTGCTTTTTTATCACACGTGCTGCAGACGGTCGCAAACTGCCTCGGAAAGACGCCCGCTGAGGCCGCGGTGGCCACGACTAAAACCGCGTATGAGTTTTTCGGCCTGGTGACTAACTAGATAACCCGGTTCAACGCGCCGCTCCTTTGCTTTACTTCTTACCCTTCGCTCTGGCGGCAACATCAATCGCTTTCCTCATCCACGGCCCCAATTGCACCGAATCCTCCACTACATCCGCCGGAACCTCATAATAGCCCATTGCACTGTCCTCACCGAAAGGTCGGAACGGTTCCATGCCGAGCCGTTCAAACTCAGGTCGAGTCGTATCGTCCACCTTGAAGTACAGCCGATCCTCCGCGATTAAGGCAAAGAACAAACCTTCGGCATAAAGTCCGACCCCGCCGAACATCGATTTAGCAGTGACAGGGGCCACCCGCCCCAATTGTTCCAGGACGAACACGCGATAGCTTTCGGATACGGCCACGTTAGGAATATGCCGATGCCTCGCCCCGATGCCAAATGCGTTGCGAGTCCCTGTAAACCTCTCGCACGCGGTGAAACGGAATTCGATGGGCCTGTCCTTCGAGGTCGGTGAGTTGGAAGGTCTGAGGGCTGTCCTCAGGGAACGTTATTTCCTGCAACGGCACCAGGATAATGCGGTCCTCGGCGCGATCGTAGTATCCCAACTGAAAATTCCCTTTGGCGAATTCAGAATCCCATCGAATGCGATTGAGGAGTTCGTGGATTGGTATCATGTGCGCCTGCATGATGATCGTGGCTGAATCCCGATTTTTGGCTCCAGAACCCACGTACTGTGGCATTCCGGGCATTTTGAAGGTTTCGTTAGCTTCTCTTTCGAGAATTCGAAGCCGCAAGCGCGGCAATGCGCTGCTTCAATTGCGGCCTGATAATCCGTATGCTTGAGGCTGCGCAGCAGGTGCTGCAGATCGTCCGCGATCTGGCTCGGCGATTCCTTCACCGCCCGGGCGATTTGGGAGACGCCCATCGGATTTCCGAGCAGCAAATCAATTAAGTCTTTGCGGAACATGATCCCCTTACAACGATTTCCCGAGAAACCACTCGTCTGCCTCCAGGTCGTGCTTGAGCAGATACTCCCGTTCGTCGGCGGCCAGCACTTTGAAATAATCGGCTCGTGGCCACTCCGGTTTACTTTCCACTTGGTACCACCGGTCGAGGACTTCACCCACCTCGACGGTCCGTTCTTCCCAAGTGAATCGCCGCGGTGTCTCATCCGCCTTGGCTCCGGCATAGCATTCGACTTGGATCGGGACGAGTTTCATTTCGCTTCCATCCGCAGGTTAAGCCCAAAGCTGGTGCGGTGTCGCCCCGTTTTCCAACCGAGCTTGAGCCGATTGCCTCACAGTTGTAGGTTTTAAGTATGCCACTCTTAAGACTCGAAACCAGTGCAGCGCTCCCCGAGGACAAACGGAAAGCCCTGCTGGCGTCCCTCTCGAAAGCAGTCGCCGAAACCATTGGAAAGCCAGAGCAATACGTCATGGTCACCGCCAGTCAGGCCGCCATGCTGATGTCCGGTAAGCCAGGCGACGGAGCCTTCGTGGACCTCCGCAGCATCGGCGGACTGAGCGACGAGGTGAACCGGAAGCTCTCGCAGCAGGTTTGCAAATTGCTCAAGGATTCCCTTGGGATCTCCCCGGACCGTGTTTACCTGAATTTCACTGACGTGGACGCCGGCAACTGGGGCTGGAACGGGAGCACATTCGGCTGAAGACCCGTGGACCTGCCGGAGGACAAGGGAACCTACTCCCAGCTTTGCCGCAAGAACTGGCGTGAAACATGCAAGCCTGGTGGTAAACTGGCCACGTGAAACGCGAACGCCCAAAGCCCGACGACGAGTTCCCGCCGTTAACCAAGCGCCAGTTGGCCGAACTGGAACGGCGAGTGGCAGACGCTATGGACCCGGTGCGCTATGTCATCGTCTCGTCCTTCCTGCCGAAGTTTTCTCTGTTTTATTGTCCATCCGATGGAATGTTCGTGATGAATGAAATTCCCGACACGGCTCTGTTCAAACGGAAGGCCGAGGCCTTGGCCCTGGCCCGAGCACTGGAATGCGGGCAACCAAGGAGAGCAAGGGGGCTGCAAGTAATCCAGGTTAAGAAAACGAAGCGTTCGGTGCACATCCTCGAGGAAGTGCATGTCGATGGTCGTACCTGGAAGCCGAAGCTGAGGCGGAAGTAACCGATCAGAGGTTCCTTTGAGGCACTTCCTGCATCGGTCAAACGCTACCGCAACTTCCCATTGTTTCATATGGCATTCACCTACACGACACGTCACGGAAAGACCTATTACCTTCACACCGGTCCCAAACGGGGTGGAGGTATTCAACACTATGTTTCGACCGACCCGGCGGGCCCAGTTGCTGACGCAATTCCCGAGGGCTTCGAGATTCACGAGACGCCAAACGGCCAGGTGTACCTGCGCAAAAGGAAACCTGACCTGATCCAGCCCGCCGAATTGGCCCTGGTCGAGCAAGCACTGCAAAAGTGCCAGACGAGCAAGCATCACTACCTTGCGGAGATGAGCGACGAAAAGATCATTATCCACGAAGGTGACACTCGGATCGATTCTTTGCGTGAGATCAACACGCGCTTTTCGGCGCACAGGCTTGAGGAATATGCAGTCCGCAACGCTCATTATGTGCCGGTGATGCGGTTCGTGCTGCAGGACAAGGCCAAGCGCGTCTTTCGGCCGGAGCGGTATTGCTTTCGCGGCAGCGTCGAGGACTGGATTTCCATCGCCCAGCCCGCTCAACTTGATAAGTTAACAGCGACATTCCTCAAGCATCTGGGAAGAGACTCAATTTATGAGCTGTACTGAATTGGACTCCAGGGGAGATGGCCAATTGGTGATGGAACGGGAAATCGCTCGGTACTTCGCAACTGGCGAATCGGATCCGCTCGGGAAATCTTCTCCCGGCAACCACACCTTCGAGCGCTTAACTAACTACGAACACTATCTTCGCGAGGCGCTCATCCAGGAAGTTCAGCGCCGGGAGCGTGGTCGCCGGCTCCAATACATGCCGGAACGGTTCGATCCTGTCACTTGGACCCGCCGAAAGGTGGAGCCAATGATCGCTGGGCTATTCCCTGCGGCGGAACGAGAGTTTGTGCTTGGAGTGGCGGAGCGCTCGATTGTATTTCTTACCCAAGAAGCTGCGCACCAGGCCATCCGCAAAACCCCGTTTCTGAGTAGCGCCCGGACCATCGCCAACGTCTATTTGCACAGCCTCGGTGCTCCTACTTTGGGAGATGAACCCAGCCAAATTGTCGGATTGAACCTGGAGAGGGAGTGTTATGTCTCCATGGACTACTTCGCCGATAAAGACCCCTTCGCGGATTACGTCACGCATGAAGTGGCGCACGTTTTCCACAACTGCAAACGGGAGACGGTCGGATTGCCATATTCACATTCCCGAGAATGGCTGCTTGAAATCAGCTTTGCCAGACGAGAGACCTTTGCCTACGCCTGCGAGGCGTACGGCCGCATTTTGGAGCAGGCGGGCAGAAAGCAGCGCCGGCATTCGCTCCTGACGCAATACGCCCGAGGCCCGGCGCCGTCCGATGACCGCGTTGAACCAACCGAATTGCTGGACATCCTCGCCGAGGCCGTGGATGCCCGCAATGGATGGAAGCGCATTTTGGCTCGTTGTTCTTCCCGAAAATAAGAGCCAAAAATGACCCTGGCGAACCCAGCGCGGCTTTAGTCAAAAGATCTTGTGAGCGAACCAATTCTGGATCCAACGCTTCGAATCGGCCGATTCCTTTTGGGCGATGTCTTGCGGTCCTTTGAAGGTGCCGGTCAGTGGTTTATCCGGAACATCACCTTGACGACGCAGATGACGGAGCCATTGCTGGCCGAAATCGTGGGAAACCTCATGAAGGTTCGGGCTGCGCGTTTTGTATTCGATACGAATAGTGGGCTCGTCTCATACGAACAGGGGCGACCACATCCGATTCTTAGCTACAAATACGTTCGCAATCCACTATCCTTCCAAGAAGCCAACGGATTGATCAACGCCGTATGCGACCGGGCAGCAAAACTTAATAGTGATCCCCATTATCCCTTCGTCTACCAAACGATCTATCTCTTCGGCTCGTGCCTAACGAACAAAGAACACCCTGGAGATGTGGACCTCTCTCTCGAAATTCTTTTTCGAGGCGGTGGAGAGATCCCCCAACCGAGCCCTATACCCTTCACGCCACCGGGTGATTTTGCCAAAGCAACCCGACCGCTGTATGGCAGAGGCGAGCGATTTAAACTCAGCTTCCACCATCACCGGGAGCTCTTCGCGATGGGGACACCTTACAAGCGAATATGGACCAAAGAATCAGGCATCGTTGACGGGCGGATCATCCACAGAAGGAGCCGTCCAGAACTAATGGCAGCGGCAGCGCGCAGGAAACGGGGCGAGAGAACATATCAACAGCAGGTCGATGCTTTGGCGGCTCGAATTCGGGCCGTGAGCAAATGGCCCAAACCTCCGGTACTGGACCTCAGCGGGGTAGAAGCGATCCCCCCGAGCAAATGGCGAAAGCTTCAGCAAAATCCCTGGGTTCTAGCCCATGCCCACCAAATGTGTTTGCCGGATTGCCCAACGAAAAGGGCGCTCACCAGGGCATTGGCGCGCTGCAATTCACGAGAATCACATTATGGAAAGAGGTGGGCTGCGTCTTACGTCAAAACGTCAATGCGTCTAAATCCTTGGACGCTACGGTCCAACGGGCGGCTGCTTCGGAAGACCTCGACTGCCAGGTAGGCCCAAAAATGCGTTGAAAATGACAGCAAATAACAGCCGCCGATCGAGTCATTCCCTTGGTATCTCCCCGGACCGGGTCTACCTGAATTTCACGGGCGTGGACGCCGGCAACTGGGGTTGGAACTGGAGCACGTTCGGCTGAGGGCCTATGGACCTGCCTGAGGACAAGGGAACCTACGTCCTGATCGCGTCGGTGGCGCAAATGAAGCGGCTTGAGATCGGAAGCCTGGGGCGTTTCGACATCATTCCGGGCTTTTACGCCTACGTTGGCAGCGCTTTTGGTGCTGGAGGTCTCCGCGCGCGTATTGGCCACCACCTGGGGTCAACCGCTGCGCCGCACTGGCACATTGATTACTTGCTGGGAATCGCGGAGCCAATCGAGGTCTGGTTCAGCACGGCGAGTCAAAAACTTGAGCACCACTGGGCAGGCTTGTTGGAAAGAGCCCCCAATTTTCGCATCCCGATTGTCAGGTTCGGCTCGTCGGATTATCACCACAGCCGATCCAGCCACCTCTTCTACACCAGACGCCGACCCAGCTTTTGGTGGTTTCAGCAAACTCTTAGAGAAGGATTCGAAGACATTTGCGCAGTGCGATATGTGATTCTTGAAGAGACCACCGCAGGTGAATAGCCATGAGCGAACCGCACGACATTGTTGATATCGGCGTGAATTTGGCGCACCGCTCATTCCGAGCGGATCGAAAGCAAGTCATTGAACGCGCTTTTGCTGCTGGGGTGCGGAGGATGGTCATCACCGGCACCAGTGTGGTGGGAAGCCAGGAAGGGATGCAAATCGCCCGCGAATATCCCGGGCAGCTTTTCGCAACCGCCGGGGTTCATCCCCATGACAGCCCGAACTGCACGGAAGCCACCATCTCGGAACTGCGTCGCCTTGCGGCGCACAAGGAAGCGGTGGCGATCGGCGAATGCGGCCTGGATTTCAATCGAGATTTCTCCCCACGACCGCAGCAGGAGAAGTGGTACGAGGCACAGGTAGCACTGGCAGAGGAATTGCAGAAGTCGCTCTTTTTACATGAGCGCGATGCTCGACAGCGATTCTCCGCAATTCTGGCCGCCGGGAGGAAAAGAGTCCCTGCCGTGCTTCACTGTTTCACCGGCACGCGTGAAGAATTGAAGACCTACCTCAACATGGGGCTGCACATTGGCATCACCGGGTGGATTTGCGACGAGCGTCGGGGAATGCACCTGCGCGAACTGCTTAAGGAGATTCCGCTGGATCGCCTGATGATCGAAACAGACGCGCCATTTCTTTCTCCGCGAACGATGCCGACGAAGCCGAAGGATGGTCGGAATGAACCTGCCTATCTGACGTACGTCTTGGTCGCGGTTGCGGATTGTCTTGGGAAACCTGTCCCGGCGGTGGCGGAGGCCACTGCGAAAACGGCGCGAGAATTCTTTCGGCTCTGAACCTCATTCAGAGGAAAGCGGCCTGCTATTTGTCGCTGATTGCTGATGGAGTCTCTTCCCCTTGAACCTTCATCTGCCCGCTGTGGCTCGACCAGCGCCGCGCCCAGGAATGCCGCCAAACACGAATGGCGATATGGGCAAAAGAAAAAGTCGGCCTGGAGCGCGGCAGAGGTCCGAACCATTGGGTGAGGGCCTCGCTCGCAAGGGCCAGAAGATCTGCGCGTGTCTTCGGCTCAACAGGAAGCTCATCTGGCGTAATACCGGAACGAACAAGTTAGCCCAAGCCCGCAAGTGGAGGGAGAAATGGGCCAGCAAACAGCGGAACGAAACTGACGGCATCGCGTCAAAAGGCCGCACGCTGCGGCAGCCGCGCGTGACAGTGGATGAACTGATCGACGATTATCTCCAGTCCGGTTGCCCCATCATCCGAAAACGGTCGCTCGAACCGAAATCCCAGCGCACCATCCAGAATGAAAAATACTGCTTGCGCCCGGTGCGGGAGTTTTTTGGCCGCAGGCTGGCCTCGCGCCTGACCTTGGACGACTGCGACCGCTACTTCGCTTGGCGGGCCTCCGGCGGCTACGTCCCGACTTTTAAGGTGCGAAGCAAGCAAGTCACCAAACGGACTCGAGGCGGAGACCGGGCGGTTGACCTTGAGTTGACGGTATTGTCGAACGCCCTGGCGTTGGCCGCGCGCCGTAGTCGCCTCAAGACGAACCCGATTCGTGAGCGCGGTGCCTACAGCGACAAATCCCGGATCCGCCATTGGCGCGAGATGGCTCCGACTCCACCTGAACTGGCGCGGATCGTGGATTGGATGGAGAAGTCTGGGCGCCAGCAACCGGCGGACCTGACCCAATATCTTGCCTATACCGGAGCGCGAATCGGCGAGGCGTTAAAGGCGAGGTGGAAGGCGGTGAACTGGGCTGAGAATATGATTCATGTCAAGCGCTCGAAGAAGGGCCTGATGCCCTGGGTGCCAATTCTGCCAGAGATACAGAAATTATTGGTGAGGATGAAGGAACATGCGACGTGCGATCTGATGTTCCCTTCGGCATTGAATCCGCATACAGCCCTTGACCCTTCGGCTTTCCGACGATTGCTGGGCAAAGCGTGCAAGCAGCTGAAAATCCGCCATGTGACCCCGCACGGGCTGCGGTCTTACTTTGTCACTCGGGCGCGTCAAAGCGGGCTGACAGACGCGGAAATCGCGCAACTCATCGGCGACAAGACCGGCCCGTCAATCATTGCAGAGGTGTACGGTGACGTTCGCCCCGGTCACCTCCTGAACATGGCGCGCAAGATCCAGCTTACGGCCACAACACGGCCAGCCGGAGTGAATAACTCCATCACGAAAGGTAAACCGTGATGCACACGCCAGGCCCTATCGAAACCGTGAAAGGTTTGCGAAGAAGAGCTCCGCAATTGTTTATGAACGTGCTCTCACGAAATTGGCTGTCGCGAAAGGGCGCGGCTGAAAAGCTTGACGTCTCGGTTGACACCATTGAAAGACGGGCGATCCCCTGGCAGGACGATCCTGTACCGGGAAGACTTCGTTACAAGCACCTGAAACTCGGGGAGGAAACGCGGCAGGAACGACGATACTGTGAGGAGGATTTGGAGGCGCTGCTGGTTCCATGAAGAGTCTCGATCCATCGGGTTCGAGGAGTCCTGGGCGATTTCATACACTCGGCGAGGTCGCCAAATTGTTACCGCCCCCATACCCGTGTGCTGGGTCGTTTGCTCGAATAATCGCCACCAACCACTTCTCGCGAGAATTGCCGCGCTCAGGTTTAAGGGAGGAGTCCGCAGCCAGGCGCGACAGGTTTTTCCTCCACTTCTCACCAAGCCTTTCGCACCAACACGAGCCCAAAGGGCCGGCGGAACAACCCCAGTGGTACAAGCCAGCCAATCGTGCTCAACGCCACGTCGAAAGCATAAGCCACGCCCGCCGCGGGCGCGGATGGCTGGGCGAGAACCAAAAGCGAAAACACGAATGAAACGCAGGGCCGCAAGCAGGTCGCACCACGGATTGCTCGACCGGCATTTCATCAGGAAAATGCGCAGGATTCTGCAACAGGGCCGCGGGCTCGGAATTTCCGAACAACGTCTTAGGGAACTCACCGTGATCGCTGCGGGAAGGATCGGAAAGCGATTGCAGCAAGCGATGGCGAAGGAACTGCTCCGAGAGCCCCGGCCTGCCAAACAACGTCCGAAGCAGCGCTTGTGACACCCGTCGAGCTCAAGCTGACGCTCGATGACGAGACAGGGGCTCTGGTGATCGTTGGACAATGGGCCTTGTTGGAGAATTCGTGGAGCAGCCGGGCCAGTTTGCCTTCGGCGAATTTCGGCATCCTGCCCTCAGGGAATACCACCCGCTCTTGACGGCGACACCGCGCATAGCCGGGATGACCTGGAAGAAAGACCCCTCACGGTGGCCCTGGTACCGAATCACTTCTATCGCCAAAGACTGCCCCTGACACGGGCGGGTCACGCATTGTCGGGCGATCCCGTGCTGAGCTGGCGATGACGGCTCTGTTCCGGTGCTGAAACACGTAACGCTTCGCGAAACACACCTCCGCGGCAGAAAGACAACGTGAACAACGATCTGCAAAGCGCCGAGTTCCGGGAACGGTGGGCCCATATCGCCGAGCCTGGATGGGAAGTCAACCAGGAGGTCTTCAGCCGGGTCGACCGCCGCCGGGCCAAAGTCCTCCACTGCGCGACCCCGCTGACGCAAGCCAAACGGCTCACGGATGCGACGTTCCCGCCCGGATGGGACGCCGACAAGTGCCTGGTCGCCAGTGTCGGCCGCAAAGCCCGGCCGGAGTTGGCAAACTGGGAATACATCCCGCAAATCCGCGCCGCGCCGCAGCTCCCGCACTTCAAGACCCTGCCCCCGGAACACAGCACGTTGGTTCGCTCTCCCTGGTTCCAGAGCCCATCGCAGGCGAGCGGAATCGGCCTCAACGCCAGGCATCTGCGCTACCACCATCAACTCTGGAACGAGCTGCGGCCCAAAACCCTGCGCGGAGTGCATACTACGCTGGTTTATGTCACCCCGCAGCTCGGCTTCAGCCTTGCGCCTCATATCCGGCTGGACAAGGCGTTCAACTATTTCGCGGCCCTCTCCCGGTGGGCCGGGCCAGTGCAGTTGTTCCCGGCCAATTACCTTTACCCGGATGCGGAACTCGGCCCGTGGGAATGTGCCCCGGCGCCCATCTTTGCTGATCTCCTGCCTTACGTGGGGGGCAGCAACTTCCCCCTCATCGATGGGACCCCCGATCCGTGGGGCAAGATTGCCCGATTCGAGGGGCCGGATTACTTCTACGGGTATCCCTTCCATGCCATCGCCAATCCGGTGGCGGATGCCACCTTCCAGCAGAGGATTTTGGGCAGCACGATCCTGCCGAACGGGCGGTTGACGCAGGCGCGTTCTTCCGAGGCCTACGCGTATGCCACACTGGATCCTGAACTGAATCGCGCCCTCAAACTGGACCGCGAGGCGTTCCAGGAGGTTTATTGCCTGGCCCGCGGCGTCGTCACCCACGACGGATTGCCCTTCCAACTTCCGGTTGAGATGCAGACGGCGGTCTTTGCTCTCGTGCTGACAGCCTGGGAGCTGGAAATGGACCGCCCCGGCGATTTGACCAGCTTCACTTTGAAAACCCAGCATGCCGCGATTCGGGGGTATAATTTCCACCAGCGGATCGAGCCATATTACTCCAACTTCATGCGGCTGGTGCGCGAGCTGGCCAAAAATCCGGATTTCGAGGTCTATCCGCTCACCACGCACCTGACCCATTCGTGGCTGGAAGGAAACCTTTGCCTTTCCAATCAACTGTCGGAGTCGGAGAAAACCCTGGGCCCGCAGTTCATGCGCAGCTACTACCGGCAGCAACTGGACTGGTTCA
>OBLU010004312.1_pt1 | contig 12826 bp, 8 predicted proteins | sample 1518681 | NCBI WGS metagenome assembly OBLU01 (sample SAMEA3539304, study PRJEB22396) | soil metagenome | biome: tundra; feature: field; material: soil | place: USA | collected 2010-05 | depth 0.15 m | reverse complement strand
GCGGCCTGGCCCATCGCTGCAGCTCACATGCTAGGCAGACTTCTGGCACCCCACAAGCTTTCCTGGACGTTGAGAGACGAGAACTGCCAAGTTGGACGTTCTTGGCAGTAGACGCTGACTCCTTCGAGGAGACCGCTGCCGACATCTCTGTGCTACGGACACATCCAGATGACCGATATGCGATATTTGTTCCCTAGTGGGCCTGGAGACATCGATGCCACCACAGTCTGCTCGCTACCGTCACAAGACTAATGGGGTGCCCTTTGACAAAGTAGTCGCGTCCAGCCATTCTGGATTTATAACTTTTTGGGGGGCGACTATGGGAAAGAAGTGGCGCAGGCTTCCAGCAGTGTTGGCAGAGCGCGTGAAACCCCTAGGGGTCGGTGTGCTTATTGCTGCCACGGGGGTGTTGACCTGGGCGCTTCCTGGGGAAACATCCATCACCTGGCCATACCGGGTAATCGTCGCCGGGTTGGCTGGCCTCTTGGTCGGCGCTGTGTCGTGGCATCTGACCCAACGCAAGCTGACGCCAGAACCCGGCTCGCTAGCACGCGGGCGAGGGATTTCGACAAGCCGTAACCGTCAGGATGCGGAACGCTACTATGTTGTACCGTGGGAGCTGCCGCCAGCGCCGGCCGTGTTCGTTGGTCGTGACGACCAAATCAGGGTGCTGCGTGAGAAGCTAGATGCTCATGAGGGCGACGCGCCCTTCGTCGCCGTCCTTAATGGGCGTGGCGGAATTGGTAAGACGGCTCTTGCGCTCAGCTTTGCTCATCAAATAGCCGATCGCTTCCCTGACGGCCAAATTTTTATACGTGTGGCACAATGGGATTCAATGCCCGCCGCCAATAACGATTACACTTGTGCGGAAAACACGGATATCATAACTAGGATTGCGCACGAGATTGTATATGCACTACGAAGTCCTGGACAGAATATACCTGAACAACGCCAGGAACTGATCGAGCTTTTTGGAAAACTATCGCAGGGACGCCACCTAGTTATCATTCTCGATGACGTTCCGGAGCATACTGATCTGTCACCGCTCCTGCTGATGCTGACCCGCAGTTCAATTATTATAACTGCGAGAAAAGGCCCGGCGGAGGCAAATGCCGACATAGGGCTGGAGCTGGAGCCCCTTAGCGACACCGACGCTCTAACCCTGCTGCAATCAGCCATCGGCGTGGACCGCGTTCGCGAAGGGGAGGGCGCGCGCGACTTGGTCGATTGGTGCAATGGTGATCCACTGGCCCTCGCCCTGGCCGGCGCCGCACTGGCTGCCCGTCCACACTGGAAGCTGTCACTGGCTAGGGACCTCATTTCGCAAGACGACAGTCCGCCGAATCAATCGGGCGCCAAGGCACGCGAAGCCGAACCCCTCGAGGCAACTTACTTGCTGCTAACGAAGGATGAGCAGCATGCGATTCGCTGCATCGGCACGATCGGCACTGCACGGTTTGCCCCATGGGCGCTCCAAGCTGCGCTTGGCGACCCTGAGGAGACCGAGGCCAGTGCCCTGGCTTCGAGACTGACGCGCGCGCGCCTGATCGAGCGCACCAGCGAAGGGATTGGCAGCGTTCCTCTTTATCAGGTGGCTGAACCTATTGTGGCGTATGCGCGCCGTCTGGCCGACCGAGCCGATACGCAGGGTGCCATGCGTCGGCTTGACGCACGGCGAGCGGAACGTAGGCAAGAAAGGCCCAGCCAGCGCATACGCCAGCAAGTCTATCCGCTCATGCGTGCGGGCCGGCTCAGCGAAGCGATCGAGCGTGCCCGCGACACACTAACGCTTACCAAGGAGAATCCCGACCGGGGCGCGGAGGCGGTCTGCTTTGCGGCGCTTGCAGAGCTATATACCGAACTTGGTGAGTTGTCAGCCGCAGAGGATGCCGCAGAGTACGCCATCAGCATAGGAGAGGCCGACAGCAAGGCCCGGGCTCACCGGTCGATGGCGAAGCTTCAACGCCGGGCGAATCATCTCCTCGAAGCTGAGCGGCACCTGAACGATGCCCTTCACCTTGCGATACAGGCAGATGATCCTGGTGAGCAGATCCGAGTCCTTGCGGAGCGGGCAATGGTTCTCGGTCGACTCGGCGATTTTGACCGTGCGCTAGCAGATTCGCTCAAGTCTTATGAGATGTGCAAGTTCGGAGAGAAGAGGCAGTTGCCTTTCGCTCTTCTTTCCTACGGGGCTGTTCATCTTTATATGGGAGATTCCGGAGAGACCAGTGAGCAGTCCGGAGATTCCCCTCTTGATAAGGCAGAGAAAATCTTCGCCGAGGGATATCGTGAGGCAGAAAATGAACAAGAAGGATCTAAGCAATTTTTGATGTTGAGCTGGATTCGGCACGCCCAGGCCCGGGTTGCGATTGAGAAAGGAGAACTAAGAAAAGCCAGCGATTGGGCAACAGAGGCGATGGCCTTGTTTTCTGAAAGGCGTCATCGCTATGGCGCCGCACACTGCCGCCTTCTGCTTGGTGCGATTAACCTTCCGCGTAATCCATCGGAAGCGGCCGATCAGCTGCTCGCAGCACTCGAGACCTTCCACAATTGCGGTGACGCCCGCATAGAGGCGGATGTTTCCCTCGAATTGGCACAGGCCTACCTCAGGCTCGGCAAGCGTAAGGAGGCACGACCACTCCAGCAGGCAGCTGTAAGCAATTATCTTGAGCTAGGTGATCGCCGAGCGGCACGTACTGCGACAGTTGCGGTGGCTAAGACGCAGGGTGCCCGGTTCCGACGAAGGCCGGAACAGGACGGCAGGATACTGGCGGCAACCCACAGCTAATGGTGTCACCCACCAAGGACCCCCATTGGCGGTCACGGGTTCGTGCGTTCCTTCAACGCACGATCGGCCCTGCCGCTGCGGGCGTCGCGGCAGGGATAGCGGTCCTCTCGGGATGGATCACGAATTCTGCCATCCGGATCGTCACCTTGGTCGCCGCAGTAGTGCTCGGGGTCTACTTGTTTAGTAAATCGCAGCGGAAAGAAGAGCAGGCCGTGCCGGAGGATAGCGGTACCAAGGTACCCCCTGCCCAAGCAACTGGAGCGGCATTAATCAATCGGTTGGCGGATGGAGAACGCCGTCGCCTGACTAGCAGCCGAATACTGGAGACCGCAGCCAGCCTTATGGTGGCGATCCGTGAATTGCGTGCGGCACGCGCACGGCGGCGCATCCGGCTGCGGCCGGATATGCTCCCTCCCCGGTTGACTAAGTTCCAAGGCCGAGAAAAAGATCTTGCATGGCTCCATGACCGGCACGATCGGCTGTATCGGCGCAACCGGCGTATCCGGCGCGTCGGCCGCATTCAGCGCTTGATGCACCTGAAACTTACAAACAGGGAACAGGGTACCCGCCGACCCTTGATGCTCTTTATATATGGGAGGCCGGGTGTCGGAAAGAGCGCCGTCGCCCACGAACTGGCTCAAGACCTTAGGCAGATATACCCGCATGGGCAACTTTACATGAACATGGGAGTCGCCGGAGGAAGGAGATCCGAACGAGATATCTTGCGAGTTTTTCTTAAAGCACTCGGCTGGCCGGAAGAAGAGCTAAGGGACGCGGACGCGGAGCATCTAGGCAAGGTTTTCCGCGCTGTGACCGCCCGACGGCGCCTTCTGGTCGTACTTGACGCGGCCCGCGACACGGGACAGATCGATGCCGTCTTGCCAGGCGGGGATCGCTCTGCAGTGATCGTAACCAGCCGGGCGAACCTCGCGGGACCCGAGCGCCGGGCGCGGAAACTGGATACGCCTAGCTCAGCGGACGCGGCACGCATACTTCGGGCATACCTGACCAGCGATGCCGATCTTCCATCCGATGTCGAGCTACCCTCAGCGGAACTAATCGCTAAAGCTACATATTTGTGCGGGTGCCAGCCGATTGCCCTTCGCGCGGTTGGCGATAGGGCTCGTGCCGCTCGCCGTGGACTCGCCGGGGTGGTCGACGCTCTCAGAGATTCAGAAGCACGGCTGACCCAGCTAGCGTACGGCGACCGTGATGTGGCCGAGCGGATCGCTTCAGAATACGATAGGCTAGGTCGGCGCAATAAAGAAGCGCTACAAGCGCTTGCGCTTATCGGCGCGCCCACCTTTGTCCCATGGGTCCTCCAGCCTCTTCTCGATATTACACTGCCCGAGGCAGCCAACAGGATGGCTGCTCTCAGTGAAGTATGCTTGCTCGACGAACTCGGGACCGATCCCGCAGGGTTTCCCAGGTATGGATTTAGCCCGCTTATCCGGTTGTTTGCGCTGCGCGAGCTTAATAGGTCCGTCAGATCCCGAGGCCCCGAAGCAGAGGTCCTGGAAAAGGCGCAGCAACGTTTCCGCCAGGCCACCGTAACGCTCGCGAAGCGTGTCGGGACTAGGCTGCGTCCCGGCATGGCGTCCGGCGGTGAGCCCGACATCCCGGGCTACTGGATCCCGATGATGATAACGAATTGGGATTTGCGAGTGATGAAAAATGCAAACTATTGGGTCCGAAATGAATTTATCAACTTGATCGACGCGGTCAGCGAGGCGTATGACGCAGAATTTTACGAGATCGCATGGAATCTAGCAGCGCAGCTCGACGACTGCGACGTGGCGCATAGATTCAGCACAGAAGTACAGGACGCATTCAGGAAGGCTCGTGACGCGGCGCGCCGTTCCGCAGATCAAAAAGCGCTTGCCGGGGTGCTGGTCGCGGAGGGAAGCTGCCTCATCGCCGGTGAACGCTTCATAGAAGCGATTTCCACACTTACCAATGCTGTGCAGGCGGCCGACATCTTGAACGCCAAGGAAATCAGTGCTCGCGCTAGCCTACTCATCGGGCAGGCAGAGCTGCGGCTCGGCTTGTACGGATCAGCACTTGAACACCTGAAAGCTGCTGTGCGTGACGCCGCCGGTAACGGACTCACCAATCCGGAGGTGAGCGGCGAGTTTGACAAGGTCCAGCTGGCCAAGATGCTGATGGCAGAGATCGAATTGATCACCGATCCGCCGAAAGAAAAGAAGTCTTATAAGCTTGAGTCGCCTCTCAATCACGATCATGCGTGTTTCACTGAATACCTTCTAGCGGCACGCAGAGCCCGTCGCGAGAATAAATTTCATATATGTCAAGACGCGATGCGGAAAGCGTCTGAAGCAATTTATAATGACGATACGCTTGCTCTTCAGCTAAAATATGAGGAGATTTATTGCTCACTGGAGTGTTCTCGCCTGACGACCCGGAAGCGTACTGATCTCATTGCAGAAGCCGCCTACCTCATCGTTGTTTCAGCAGAGGAGGATGCTAAGGTCAGCACTGCTGAAACGCGTGTCTTGCTGGCTAGGGCGCTACTTGTGGACCGGCAGACGGAGAAATGCCTTGAAACGCTGGCCAAGCTCACGCTGGGTGAGATTCCTGCTTCACAGATGCCCTGGCTCCACGCGCAATATCTCCACTTGCAAGGAGAAGCGTATTTCAACTCGGGAAGGCTGACCGAGGCCGAGACAGCGCTAATAACTGCAGTGTGCCAGTTCGAGGAGATGGGCGAGGTCTGGGGTCAGGCGGAATCGCGGCTGGTCCTGGGAAGAGTCCAGCTAAAAATGGGCCGACGGACCGATGCCCAGCTTTCGCTATTGTCTGCGATTTCGCTTTTCGAGCGTTGTGGCGATGCCTATAATATTCAGCGCGCACTTTCACTGCTGGCACCTTCTGCCGCACTCCTCGCTGCCAGAACAGTCGGAGCGACCCTGCGGTACATGTCGCGCCGACATTAAGGCCCTTGGGAAGAAGATCGGGAAGACATGGCCGACAGTAAGGTGACACCGCCAGTGCGTAAAGTATGCGCGCAGGTAACGCACTCACATCGGCATGTGCGTAAGACCGGCGCATTTCGGCGGTGCCGAACCGGCATGCGTGTTCGTAGCGGGCGGCGTTCAGAAGGACGGGATCTGCATGGGTGATTCCTCGATGCGCATCGGGCCGGGGTGGCGGAGGACGGCGGGTACGCGCGGGGATGCCATCTCGGGGGCGGCCACTTTCCGTGATCGGCGTCGGCGCGGTTGTGCGGGGACGCGTGAGCACCGGTAGGGCTCCCGCGGCGTCGTGCTCGGTGATGACAGCCTGGGTCGGCGTTCGCCGTAGACGAAGTCGCCAGTGATGCTCGGCGGTTCCGGTGTGCCTCATCGCGGCGTGTGCTGATGTCGCGGACGAGTCTGTCTCGGTGTTTCCTGCTGCCCGCAGCGCCCGTGAGGACGTCAGATCACGATGTGCGGGCGAGCCCGCTGTCGCCTCGCGTTAGCGAGGACCACTGGCGGCGCGGCGTGAGGTCCGCCTGACGGCGCTGGCTGATGGGCCGGGCACGTCCGTGTCCGGCAGCCCGGAGGGGATCCGCCGGTGAGGAGCATGGCAGGGGCTGCGGGTCTTCGCCGTGACTGCCGGGAGAGGGCAGGGGCATGCTCCGCGGGGTTTCCGTGTGCGTCTGGCGCGGAGCGGGGCTGGGGCGATGCGGGTGGCGCGGTCCTGGCGCCGTGGCTAGGAAATGCTGTGCACGGCCGCGGTGACCGGGGTGTCTCCGCCGGTCAGCTCAAGGGTCTGGTGCGCGGTACCGAGTTCGTCGAGCAGGGCAGCAATGACCGCGGCGACGTCGGCGCGGGGGACCGTGCCACCGGGGACCGGCGGGGGTGCGAGCCGGATCCTGCCGGTGGCAGGAGCGTCGGTCAGGCCGCCCGGGCGCAGGATGGTCCAGTCCAGGTCCCGGGCGCGCAGATCGGCCTCGGCGGCGGTCTTCGCCGTGATGTAGACAGCCCAGACCTCATCACTGCCGGGCCGCGGCGGCTGGCCGGCTCCCATCGAGGAGACCTGCACGAACCTGCGTACTCCGGCCCGCTCGGCGGCGCCGGCCATCAGCACGGAGGCCGCCCGGTCGACGGAGTCCTTGCGGGGGGCGCCGCTGCCCGGACCAGCCCCGGCCGCGAATACCACCGCGTCAGCCCCGGACAGCAGTACCGCGACATCACCGGCCGAGGCCGCCTCGAGGTCGCAGATGACAGCTTCGGCGCCGGCCTTGCGTACATCGGCGAGGTGGGCCGGGTTCCTGATCAGCCCCACGGCCTGGTCGCCGCGCTCGGCCAGGAGGCGCTCCAGCAGGAGCGCGATCTTCCCGTGCCCGCCCGCGATCACGATGCGCATGCCGCCAGCCTACTTACCGGATCATCGGCCCAAGCCACGACGCCACCCGCGGGCCGTGCTGCGACCGGCAGGGACCTCCTGGGGCCACCCAGGGCCTGGCCGCAGAGCAGGAGTGCAGACGCCGTCCTTGCGCAGGAGCGGGACTACACTCAGCCGGGCCAGCCACGCACCGTGCATACAGATCGACCCGGCCAGCAAGGCACTGCTGTCAGTCCCGGAGCCAGTGACAAACCAAGTGACAACGCCCCCAAGCCGCGGCAGACGCAGCCAGACCCAGCCAGACAAGACCATCGCCCTGACGTGCCGTAACACGACCCAGCGGGACGCCGTCAGACGAAACCGGCATGCATGGTAAGGAGAAGGTCTACGGTTCGATTCCGTAACGGGGCTCCGCAGCTCACAGGATAGATTCGAAAAAAAGTCGAAGAGCCTGCCGAGGTCTGGGTGGGGCCTAACGGTCCCAGGACGGGTCATAGGCAGGTCAGCCAGAGCCACTTCGGCGAGGTCGCAGCCGCCAGGTTTCCGGGGATGATTCGGCTCAGTCCCTGGGATCCCGGAACTGTTCAATAACCCTCGGGAACAGGGTGCCGGGCAGGCCTTGGGTGGTAACGACCTTCCCCGCGATTGGGGTCAGGCATGCTGGCGTGATGTGGGTCGGACGGTTCAGCGGTCTGTGGGGAAGGCGGGCAGGAGTTCGGTGCTGGGCCTGTGGCGGGCGGCTCGTTTGGCGCGGAAGGGGACATGGCCGAGCGGGCCTCACCAGGGTTCACACCCCGGCAACCTAGCGGTCCGCCAGCACGTCACCGCCTGCCTGAAGACGCGGTCAGGCGGGCTGCCACAGCTCGACCCGGTTGCCCTCGGGATCGGTGACCCAGCCGAACCGGCCGACACCCTCCATGTCCTGCGTCTCTTTAGCCACGTCCGCTCCCTTGGCGCGCAATTGCGCGAGCATCGCATCCAGGTCGCGGACCCGGAAGTTGAGCATGGCCTGCTGGGCGCGGGACCCGAAGTAGCCGGTCCCGGACTCAAACGTCGCGAACACCGTCAGCCCGGCTCCCTGACGCCACAGGCCGTTCTCATCGGCGTCCAGGCCCAGGCAATCCCGATACCACGCGCCCAAGGCCGCCGGGTCGGCGGCCCGCATGAAGTACCCGCCGATTCCAATCACACGTTCCATGCCGCTATCTTGCCAGGACGGCGATCAGGCGGGCTGGCACCACACCATCGCCCGCCTCACCCCCCGTCTCAATCGCGGGGGGAACTCGTTAGCTGGCCCGGTTCCGGTATATACATGCGGCCAGGCGCCCGTGACTTGACGTAGATACTGGGCAAGCGGGCCAGAGGCGGGCGGGCAGCTCGGCGGCCAGCTGGAACCACGCCGTCGAGCGGTCTTGCCCGCGCTGCAGGCCCAGCCAGCCGAGCCTGCCGGGCTGACCCGCGACCGACGGTACCGTCCAGCGCGGCCCATGCCCTTTCGGTCGCGTCGGCCAGGCTCATGCAGACTGGGTAGATTGGCGCATTGGGACCTCCGCTGGGAGCGCTGCAGACACGCACTCATGCCGATGTGAGAGCGTTCCCCGAGCGCATGCTTATGTACTCACTGGAATATCCACTCACGCATAAGCCGCTACAGCCAATCAGGTATGGACTTTTTTTCGCAGCCTTGTCGAGGGGCAGCAAACCAAGTCTCCCCGACGACTCTGGGCGGTAAGAGCTCGAGATCCTCACATATGCGTGCGCGCACAGATTATCGCCCTCTGTTGGACTGGCCTTGAGTCCCTCAGGTCCCGGTTTCTCTCCGAGATCAACCAACTGACCGCCGAAGCCGCCCACGCCCGCGACGACATCGCCCGGCCCTTCCAGCAAGCCGAACAACTCGCTGCCGCCCGCGACCGCGTGGCCCGCCTGGACGAGCAACTCCAGCGGACAGCGGCACCGCCGCAGCGTAGCGGCGATGACGGGCTGGTCGCAGCAGCCATGCACGACGCGGTGGTCATGGCAGGCATTTCTGGTGCACCTATTGTCGTGCCAGATCATCGGGATAGCCAGCCGCTGTCCGCTGTCCAGCTTTCTCGCAGCGACTTCCCTGTGGACACTCCGCTCGCCGGAACGGCACCCTCAGTTGGTAGCTATTCAGCAAGCGTGAACGCCTATAAATCGAATATATATACGAGTTACAATTACTGCTATAACGGGACCTATCGCAACGCTTGGTGACTCACTCGCCGGTGGCGCACCATGTGGACAACGTGTCCTCCCAGCTCAGACACCCGCAGGGTTCCGCTACCCGGCTGAATAGCTACCTCAGTTGCCTGGGTTGCTGCGGAGTCGGCAACCCAAGCTTCTCGCACCGTCCGTTACCCGAGCTCAGGGTAGGCAGGCTAAGACCTCATATGTTGACCAGACCAGGCCGGGCGACACGGCAGGCCGAAGTAACCGCTCTAGAATCTGAGCGAAGATTGATGAAAGATGCGCCGAAATATGGCGGTACATAATTGGAGTGCGTCTAGCCATAGGTGGAACTCTAGACAGACCTTTATATGGCTAGACGCTTTGCCCAAGATGATCAGGACGGAACTAAGGGAAGGATGTACACCTATACGCTGTCGAATTCGCCATCCTTGATCCCTTTGACGAACGTCTGCCATCCCCATTGGGTGACTAGAATGATTGGGCCGCACGTGTTCATACTGTCACGCATGACAAGGCGGCCATCAGTCAAACTAGCGGCTTCGACACATTGACCATTTCCGATGCTTCGTGTGCTTTTGCGCCATTTCAAAGTAATAATCTCATCACGCAGCATGCCTTTGTATGGCACATCCGCAAATGATTGCGCCATGAAGCTCCTTACCGTGAGTTAGAGTCGAGATGCATACAGTAGCAAGCGCTGGCCAAACCTGCTGGCACCTGGACATTACGTCCAGATTTGGCGCACTATCTGCTCAATGAAGTCGAGAGACTCCAACTCGCCGAGAGCGCCCTCTTGTAGTCGCCTAAATACCATCTGATACTCATAAGTGTCAGTCTCGCCCTCGAAGTGCAGGGTGGCCCTGAAGTGCTCCATATAAACTACATCGGGCATAGTAGCGCCTTGATCGCCGAAGCGAAGCAGATCAAAGGAACCCATCACTATCGGGCTCTCGCCACCTAGTGTGAGGATGCGTAGGGATACATTCGGTAGCTGCGCCACTGCGATGAGGTGTTGGAGCTGTTCCCGCATGACACGTGGATCGCCAAGGCGTCTGCGGAGTACTGCTTCGTCAAGGACCACCGCAAGCTTAAGAGGAGGGTCCCTCGTCAGACGCTCCTGACGCTTCATTCGTACCCGGACGCTTCGATCTATCCGACTAGGCGCGACAGGCGCCAGGGAGTAGCCCTTAGAGTTGACTTGCCTCGCATACTCCTCGGTCTGGAGCAATCCCGGGATCACTTCTAGATGCCACGACCACTCGGCCGTCGCCTCATCTTCGAGACCAATAAGCGAAATATGTTCCTCTGCGAGAACATCTGAGAACTCTTCCCACCAGCCCTTCTCGGCGGCCTCCTTGGCGAGTGCAAGTAGTTCGTTCTGGCGCCGAGCGTCGACCTTGTAGAACGCCAGCATCTGGCGGACATCGGAAGGCTTGAGGCCGGTTCGCGCTAGCTCGTACCTGCTGACCTTGGCGGGGGACCACCCAAGGTCCCTGGCGACTTCGCTAATCTTCAGGCCCGACTCCTCCCTCAGTTGGCGAAGTCCTGCCGCGAGCATGCGGCGCCGTACCTCTGGGCTCACATTCCCTGGCATGTGCGCCTCCCGGGTCGGACGATGCAGATGTTACATGCTGTGATCCTCGATGCTTTGCTGTGCCCCAGCATGTTGAGAACTTACCGAAATTATGAGGATGAGCGCGTTAGTGAGACTCTCATTGAGAGCATCATATAGACGAACCCCTCACGTGGACCGAAGGTGCAGTATGAAGGTAACCCAGATGCGACCAACGGGCCTTCGCGCGCACTCGAGTGCGGTCGTCGGTAGGAAGCGAAGCCGCCTGAGAGTATCTGGATCCATGTCACGTCGGCCTCCTGAGTGCCGAGACCCTACGAACTGCCGGTCGACAGGCACTCAGGGCCAGAGGATCGGCCAGCAGTATAGCGCGAGTCGCGGAGGCGCTGAGCAGTCTGCACGCCCGGCGCGCCGACGCCATAGCGAAGACCGGGACCCGGTAGCCGCCCAGGCGTCCCATCCCTGTGATCCTTCCCAACCTCATCAGAACAACGACGAATAGGAGATCTGGCGATATGGCCGAAGGCTATCTCGTACGGACTGTCACCAGCCGCGCCGTCTTCTGTACGGGCACTGGCCACTCTGCTGTTGCGCATCGCAACGAGTGCACCTTTCAAGATCTATTAACTGAAATTTGCATGACAGCATGCCAAATGCAAGAAGTGGTTCCTGACAGGCGCAGCCAACAATGGATAATAACGAGAGCCGGCCCCGCCGTCCGCCTGGATGGCGAGGTAAGCTCACCGGTTTCCTTATAACCTTTGCCGCTGGCATGATGGTCAACGATCTCAGTAACACGCTGGGCTATCGTGGCTTGGTCGGAGTCATCGCAATCGCCGGAGTTGCGGCCGCTGCGAGGTGGATTTGCCAGCTGGATGCCCGCGCGTGGCTACCGCGCCGTGCCTCGTCGCTGTTCTTGACGCCGGCGGCCGCTGTGGCGGTGGCAGCTGCGTTCAGTCCGGGGCGGAGCGCGGACGCCCTCACAGCGTTGGCCATAATCCTTACGGCGGGCGCCGTCCTGGTAGCTACCGACCTGGAGATCGCTGTAGAACTTCTTAGTCGCGCGGCGATCAGTGGCGCCGGGGTGGCGTTCATTGGGAGTGGGATGACGTTGCTGGCCGATCGGCATGTACTAGTCGGCGCGGCGCTCATTGGGCTCGGAGTGGCGTTCATCGGGACCGGGGTAGCGTTGCTGGCAGACCGGCGAGCGTTCATCGGGGCGGCGGTTATCGCGAGCGGAGTGGCGTTCATCATGCTTGGGGTGGTCTTGATTGGCGACCCACATGTGCTGGGCTGCGCAGCACTCATCGGGACCGGGGTCGGTTTCATCGGGGACGGACTGGCATTGCTGGTCGACCGACACTCGCTGCGCTACGCGACAGTCATAGCGAGCGGGGCAGCGGTCATCGGGATCGGGGTAGCGTTGCTAATCAGCCGACAGCCGCTAGTTGGCGTAGCGGTCATCTGGCTCGGGGCGGCAGTCGTTGGGACCGGAGCGGCGTTGCTGGCCGGGCGGTATGTACTGGGTTACGCGACAGTCATAGCGGGCGGGGTAGCTTTGATCGGGAGCGGGGTAGCCTGGCAGGCCGGTCGGTCGGCGCTCATCGTGGCCGAGGTCATCGCCAGCGGGGTAGCGGTCATCGGGTTCGGGATAGCGGAAATCGGACCTTCCGTGGTCGTGTTCAGGGTTCGCCGAGTGATTGATTCGGCGACCAAAGTGCCTGATGCAGGCGAAAAGCAGAAGTCCTTGTAACGCTGAGTGTTTCCGACAAGGCATCCGTGCCAATCCGCACATGCTCGTTACGGTTGACCGCATCGGTGTGGCGGCACATGCGTGTAGCCCAGGCTGGGCTCTCCGGTGGTCTCAGGTATGTGGTGTTGGCGGCGTGTGGGGCGTGTCGGTC
>OBLU010004311.1_pt1 | contig 12829 bp, 12 predicted proteins | sample 1518681 | NCBI WGS metagenome assembly OBLU01 (sample SAMEA3539304, study PRJEB22396) | soil metagenome | biome: tundra; feature: field; material: soil | place: USA | collected 2010-05 | depth 0.15 m | reverse complement strand
ATGGTCGGTCGCGAAACCGACCACAGTCACGTGGTGCACATCATTCGTCGTGAGTATCTCAGCCAGCATCGATCCGTTGTCGCTCGCGCCCTCGAAGCCCGAGTAGGCGCCTTCGTGTAGACCCTTGTGAATGACCACGTCCCACTTCTCGTCCGCGAGCAATGCATGAACCTGCGCGCCGTCGGTGTTTGCGGCGCAATGCACCGGCCACGTCGTGACGTAGTCCGGGTCGTCGGACCAATGGACACCGGGATCGACGTGCCAGTCCTGGGTGACGATCCTCATATCGAAGTCGTCACCTCGATCACGTAAATACCGCGCAATCTTCTCGGCGGTCTGCGTCGCGCCAGTGACGGGGAGCGGGCCGCCTTCGAAGAAATCCGGTTGCGGGTCGACCACGATGAAGGCTCGACCTTTGGGTGACGTACGAGGCATGGCTGCGTCACTCATTGGTTCGAGCGCGCCGGCATCGGGCGCGGGACGATCTCGGTCGCGAGCACCGGGTCGCCCGCAGTGAGTGCGAACGCGCCTCGAGACAGTTCGGCGAGCGCCGACCTCGCCGTCGCCCGTGCGCTTTCTAACGACGAATCGACGACGGTGACGCCGTGATCGACGAGGAGGTGCGTGAGCGCTCGGCTCCTTTCGGGGGGTTCCGAGATGCCGAAGTCGCGAGTGATCAACAGTTCACTGACCGCGACGTCGTCCACGAAGAGTCGGAACGCGTCCTTGGCACCCCCGCTCGACATCTTTCCGATGGAGCGCTTCGCGACGGGCCGCATCGTCGCGCCGTCTTCGATGGAGACCAATTTGAAGACGAAGCCCGGGGGCATGTAGCCCGTGACCAGCTTCGTGCCGACGCCAAAGGAGTCGACCGGCGAATCGGCCGCGAGCAAACGGGCGATCGCGAACTCGTCGAGGTCGCCGGTCACCGTGATCTTGACGTTCGTCGCCCCACGTTGATCGAGCAGTTTGCGCGACCGACGAGTTGAGTCGGCCAAGTCTCCCGAGTCGATGCGGATGGCCCCCAGATTGGGCCCCGCGACGTCGAGGGCCAGTTCCGTCCCAGCTTCGGTATCGAAGGTGTCGACGAGCAACGTCGTGCCCGGTCCCTGCGCGGCGACCTGGGCTTCGAAAGCTTCTCGTTCACTCTGATGAGCCAGTATGAACGCGTGCGCTACGGTGCCCGCGGTCGGGATGTCGTAGATCTTGCCGGCCGCCAAATTGCTCGTCGCGTCGAATCCTGCGACGTAGGCCGCGCGGGCCGCCGCGATCGCCGCGACTTCATTAGTTCGACGTGATCCCATCTCGATGAGACGATGTCCTTCGGCCGCGTGCACGACACGCGCGGCCTTGGTGGCCACACCAGAGTCGTAGTTGAGGATCGAAAGCGCCAGGGTCTCGAGAATCAAATCACAGAAATGGCCCTCGATCCGCAGAATCGGCGATAGGGACGTGAATACTTCGCCTTCCGAGTATCCGTAGATAGTGCCCGCAAACCGGTAAGTCGAGAGAAAGGTGGCCAGTTCGTTGCTCACGATGTGTTGGTTGAGGAGCCACGAGATGGTCTCGTCGTCGAATGAGAACGAGTCGAGCGCGTCGAGGAGTCGTCCGGTGCCGCCGACGACACCGTAGCGATAGGCGTTGGCCAGGGAACGAGTGAACACTTCGAAGGTCGCTTGGGCGTTGATGAGACCCGAGGCGAGTGCGCTATCGAGCATGCTCAACTCGTATCGGTCGGTGTAGAGGGACTCCTGTGCCTTCATCAAGGTCGAGCTGCGGACTTTCTCTCTGGCGGACGCTGAGCGTCGTCTAGGGCGACAGTACCGCACTAGCGCGTTTGTCGGTCGGGTCGTCTGGCGTGACGAGGTCGGCACGGCTTCTCAGCGTCATTGGTGTGGCGCGATAGTTCGGCCCAACGGATGACGCCGTTACGATTGAGTCGTCCAACCTCAGACGATAGAGAATCATTGACGAGTAAATCCGATGGGCCCCCAGAGTCTCTGGACACTTCGATTTCGCCCGACATTCGTCGGCTGCTCATCAGTGGACTCGCCCTCGCCCCGGCCGGCGCCAACGTGATCATGCAGTTGTCTCGCCTTCCCGTGGGTCACGCCATTGTTGAGAGCACGGTCGATAGCGGTTCACTCCGGAAGCATCCGATAAAACGCACGCGCACCACGCTCGCCTACATCATGGTGGCCCTCTCTGGCACGGAATATGAGCGAGCGGTGATACGGCGCGAGGTCAATGCTCGGCATCGATTGGTCCGTTCCGATCACGACAGCGCCGTCGCCTACGACGCGCTCGATCCCGAGCTTCAGTTGTGGGTCGCGGCGTGCATGTTCCATGGTGTCATTGACGCCGTGACGTCCTTCATTGGACCGGTGAACGACGCCCAGTTCGCGACGCTCTTGCGGCACTGCAGTCGTTTCGCCACGACCCTTCAGGTGAGCGAATCGCGCTGGCCCGAGGACCGATCGACCTTCGACGACTATTGGGCTAAATCGATAGGCGAAGTGTCCATGGACGACGTCACGCGCGCCTACTTGAGAGGACTGGCGTCACTTGACTTTCTACCGGCGCCGCTCGCGCGCACGCTGGGACCGAGCCACCGATTCCTCACGGTGGGCTTTTTACCGTCGCCGTTCCGAGAGGAACTGGGATTGCCGTGGACGCCACGGGACCAGAAACGCTTCGAGAAAATTGTTTCGCGCGCCGGTATGGTCAACCGTCACCTTCCGCGGGCGCTGCGTGAGTTCCCGTGGAATCTGATCGAACTCGACACGCGACGAAGAATTGCTCGCGGTCGTTCCGTCCTCTAATCGGAACTTCGCGTCATATTTCGCGCGTCTTACGGAAGGAGGCCAGCGTCGCGTCGACCCAATGCGCGAGGGCGTAATCTGCGTGAAACACGAAAGATGGTGATGTCACAAGTCACGGGACACGATTCAAATCGATTTGCCACCAAGTTGTTCAATGGATTGCCGTCGCGCTACGACCGACTGGGCTATCTCCTTTCGATGGGACAGGACCGTCGATGGCGTTCGGCCGTGGTGGAAAAGGTGAACGCGACTCCGGGTGAATTGGTCCTCGACGTGGCGACCGGCACGGCCGGCGTCGCGCTGGCGCTGCGAGCGGCGACCGGCGCCGAGATCACTGGCATCGACCTCAACGCCAACATGTTGGAGAACGCGCGACAAAAGTTGTCGCGCCGCGGCGAAGCCGGCGTGCGCCTCGTGCAGGGTCGGGCCGAGGATCTGCCGTTCGCCGACGACAGTTTTGATGACGTGACGTTCACCTATCTGCTTCGTTACGTCAGTGACCCCGCGGCGACCGTCGCTGAACTCGTCAGAGTTCTCAAACCAGGTGGCGTGCTCGCGGGCATGGACTTCTATATACCGCCCTCTCGTTTCTGGCGTCCTCTGTGGTGGTGTTACACGCGATGGGTGTTACCCGCGGGCGCTCTCCTCACCGGCGGACGAGAGTGGTACGAAGTGGGACGTTTCCTCGGTCCCAACATCGAAGGGCACTACGCCCGACACCCGCTCGAAGCAACGATCGACTACTGGAAGTCGGCCGGGATGGTCAATGTTCAGGCAAAGCCGATGTCCCTCGGCGGAGGTCTCGTCATGTGGGCGACCAAGGGGAGCGGTGACTAAGAGCGTCGCGGGACCGGCGTTCTACGCGACCGGTCAGCGAAACACGTGGCGCGACGTGCGCGCGGTCCTTCACCCGCCGTACACGGCGTGGCACCTCTCCTACGTGGTGCTCGGCGCCATGATCGCGCCCCGCGTGAACTGGACGACGCTTATTGCAACGTTGTTGGCATTTTTCCTCGCGGTCGGAATTGCGGCGCACGCTTTGGATGAACTGCGTGGTCGTCCGCTCTCCACGGCGTTGCCCTCGTGGCTACTGAGCGGTGCCGCAGCACTAGGACTCGGCGGCGCCGTGGCGCTGGGCGTCATCGGCATCACCCGCGTCGGGTTTGGGCTCTTGGGGTTCATCATCGTGGGCGCCTTCTTCGTGCTGGCCTACGACCTGGAGCTCTTTGGCGGACTCGTGCACACCGATTTGGGCTTCGCGCTCTCCTGGGGCGCGTTTCCGGTTCTGACCTCGGCGTTTGCCCAGACGTCGACGATCACGTGGTCGGCCGTGGTGCTCGCCGCCGCGGCTGCTCTACTGTCCGCCGCGCAGCGGAACCTTTCCAATCCCGTTCGCATGATCCGTCGTCGGGTGACGTCCGTCGAAGGCGAGATTAGATTCGCCGATGGCACCGTTCGACCGATTGATCGCGACTTCTTGTTGGTGCCGTCGGAGCGGGCTCTCCGCTCTTTGTCAATCGCGATGATTGCGCTGGCGGTGGCCTTCGTACTGGTGCGCCGCGTTCACTGACCAAGGTGACTTCGCGAGGTGACTTCAGTCAACCGACTGGATGAAGTCCTCAATCACCGTGGCCGCATCGCTCGGTCCTTCGAGGGGCCACCAGTGCCCAACACCCTTTAGGGTCGCCTCTCGCGCACCAAAGGTGCGGGCAACTTCATGGGACATCGTCTCGTTGCCGAACGTATCGAGTTCGGCGAAGAGGATCAACCCCGGTGCCGACGTCGGTCCAAACTCCGCTCCCCAGGAGTGGTGAACATTCGGCGTGGCGGATCGATAGAGATCGAGGATGCAGGTGCCCATGATGTCGTCGGACCATTTGGCCAAGGTGAGCGCGTCGTCGTGGTTGAGGTGGAAACCTTCGTAGGCCCCGGCCATGGTTTCGATCGGCGTTTCGTGGATAGCTTTGAAGTACGCCTCACCCTCACCGGGCGTCTGCCAAATTTGAGCGTACTGGTGCCACTTGACGTTGGGATGGACGCCGTTGGCTATGTCCGCGGTCCAAGACCGAAGGAGTTCTCCGCGAGTCGTCGCGATTCGGTACGTAAGCAGCGCCCCCCAGTCGTGACCGATGAGATCGACGGGTGCGTCGAACTTCTCGAGTTCTCCGACGAGCCAATCGGCGTAGTCGTCCTTGGTGGCTCCGAATCCCTGTGGACGGGCACAGCCGAATCCCGGGATCGAAAGTGCGACGGTCTCTTCATCGAACTCTGCGCGCACCTTGTCCCAGAGAGCGGACGTTTCAGGAACTCCGTGGAGGAAAACGATCATTCTCGAACAGTACACACGAAGCCGTTGCCGCTTCCGGGATTCGCAAGTGGTCGCTCGGTCGAACTGTGATCAGTTACCGCTCTCCGCACGTCGTACATCGTGGGCCATTGAGAGTTCATGATCAACATCGCTGCTACTCATAAGTGAACCTTGACACTTCTTCGATTCCGTCGGATCGGATCAGGCCGTATGGCGCTCCATCATTCAACCTACGGAGGGCCGTTCCCGTTCCCGTTTCCGTTCCCGTTCCCGTTGCCATTTGGATTTCCAGGCGACGTCGTCGAGGTAGTCGTAGTTGATGACGACGGGTTCGCCGCCGCACTTAGACCGAGGGCGTTGGCGAGGTTTTTCAGATCGGCCTGGAGGAGCGTTCCGTAAGCCGGCCTGACGTATCCGTTGGCGACGCCGCTGGCGATAGCCGTGGCCACCCCTTGCAGGTCACTGGCGGCCGATTGGGCGTTACCCGACGCGAGGTCGGTGACCGCCTGTTGCGCCCCGCCGGAGATTGATTGAGCCACTTGCGGGCCGATGGCGTGCGCACTCTGTCCGGCCACCACGTCATTCACCATCTTGGTGAGGGAGTGCGAAATCGAGGGCAACGTCGTGGTCGTCGTAGGTGGCACCGTCGTCGTCGTGTGAATCGTCGTCGTGGTCACGACCTTCGGGCCATGCGATTCCAGCGCGAAGGCGAGTCCGACTGCTCCGAGGATGACGACCACCACGACAGCGGCGATCAAAAGTGTGTTGCGAGTGCGGTTCGAACTCGCCGATGGCGCTCGCGTGGCATTCGGAGCGACGCGCGGTGGCGTGATGGTCGTCTCACCGTCTTGTCCACCTCGCAATTGGCCCGGGTCGCCCACGATCGTGGTGATGTCGCTCGACGAGGTCGTTCGCACCCAGGGAGTTCGGAAGGCCGGCGCGGCCAGCATCGTGGACACGTCGAGGGCACTGAGGCGATCATCGGGAATCGGCGCGAGCATCCCGGTGAGGAGCAGTTTCCAGGGCACGGGAAGACCGTCGGGCAACGTCACGGGACCGACCATTCGTCGAGCGAGTACCTCACTCGGCGTGCCGGCGAAGACGCGCTCCCCGGTGAGGCATTCGAGCAGGACGATGCCCAACGACCAGACGTCGGCGCTCGGTCCCACGGCGTGATTCTCTAACTGTTCGGGCGCCATGTACGTGGCCGTGCCGAGCATCGTGCCGGTGAGCGTCAACGTCGAAGCGTCGACCAATCGGGCGATGCCGAAGTCGGTGAGTCGAGCCAGTCCGTCAGCGCCAATGAGAATATTCGCCGGTTTGACGTCGCGGTGCACCACGCCCTGGTCGTGGGCGTAGGCGAGCGCATCTGCGATCGACGATCCAATCGAAGCGGTCTCGGCGGTCGTCAGGGGACCGCGACGAAGCTCCTGATCGAGGCTGGGTCCGTCGACGAACTCCATCACGAGATACGCCATGTCGCCGTTGACCCCGGTCTCGAACAGCTGGACCAGTCCGGGATGAGAGAAGCGTCGAAGCGCCTGGGCTTCCTGAGCGAGGCGTTGAGCGTATTCGCGATCCGGCGAGCGGACGATCTTGATCGCCACGTCGGTGCGGTTTACTTCGTCGACGGCTCGAAAAACATCCGACATCCCACCGCGACCAAGCAATGTGCCCAGTCGGTATCGCCCGTCCAAGAGTTCTCCGGTCGTACTCATCTCGCTAACGCCGAACCTTCCACGGGACATCGCGTCCGAAACGACTTCACCACTCGCCAGTCGAAATCACGGGATCTGATTGAGAACGCCGGGACCTCGTTGATTAAGGCGACGTGGGAATGCACTGAATTGATAACTCCAATCTATCGAATGACGTCGAATTGATGGCTGGGTGATGACAATCGCCACGAGATCACGGTCGTGGTATTCGAGAACTTGTGGGTGACCGGAAATCAAGTGAAGTCTCGAATATGTTGGTGGCGCGCCTCCAGGACGTGATGGACGCGTGAAGGGCATTTGGTGTAGTTCTGGCCAGGGAGATCGAAAATCGCGCCGAAAAGATTGTCAAAATTATCATTGAACCAAAAGCGTTGTAAACGCTTACTTTTCATCGGTTTGTGACGAAAGACCCTATGGAATAAGGGTTTCATGACTTGACAGGAGGGACCCATCTGTGTATTTTGTAAGCGGTTACAGAGACATGAATGCGTTGTCGATGTTGGGGAACCAAGGGGAATACGTGGTTGATTCACAACCAACGATTTATGACGTCGCCCAGCGCGCTGGCGTTTCAATCGCGACCGTCAGTCGCGCACTTAACTCCCTCTCTTCAGTTCGGCCCGCTACGCGTGACAAGGTCTTGGTGGCGATGCGTGAATTGGAATTCGTTCCGAACTCCGTGGCCCGAGGTCTTTCGAGCGGCAAGCACTGGATCCTCGGACTCGTCTTCATGCAGACCGCGGTCGACAACAACGTCCTCGCCGTGGAAGAAGCGAGCCTGCTCTATACCGACATCGTCATTCGAGGAGCCGAGGCCAGAGCGGCGGCTCACGGGTACTCACTGCTGCTCTGCGGCGCGGGCGAGAATCATCCGGCCGGCATGACACCACTGATGAACCTGACGGGCACGGTGGATGGACTCATCATGCTCGATCGCGTGTTGGCCGAGGACGAAGTCGCCGACCTCTCGCGTCGGATTCCTGTCGTGCTGCTCGCCGGCCGCGGCGACTCATCGGCCGCAATCACGGTGCGAGTCGACAACGAACAAGCCATGCGGAGTCTCGCTCAACATTTCATCGATGTTCACCACGTGAAGCGTGTCGGGTTCGTCTCAGGTCACGAAGGCAGCCCCGACAGCGTGGCGCGCGAGGCGTCGTTCAGAACCGCCATCGAGGAGGGCGGCGTTTCTTTAGCGGACATCGACATTCTCAAATCGGACTGGACGTCCGCCGGCGGCGAAGGGGCGATGAGGGCGCGGATCGCGTTGGATGAACCGCTTCCCGAAGTCTTCGCCTGCGCCAACGACCAAACAGCGGTCGGAGTTATCTACGCCCTACTCGCGGCCGGACTCCGTGTACCCGAAGACATATTGGTGACGGGCTTTGACGACATCACGTTGACGCGATACTTCAAGCCACCGCTGACGACGATTCGTCAATCGGGCAGTCTTTTGGGCGAAGTGGCCGTCGACGCGTTGGTGGCGACGCTTGATAATTCAGAGCTCGCGGTTCGCACCATAGTTCTACCTACTGAACTGGTGGTGCGCGAGAGTTGTGGCTGCGCCGCAGAATCCGAATCACTCACGGAGATTTACAAAACGACCGTGACACCGACGATGGCGGTGAACTGAGCATGCGCTTGATCGTCCGTCGACTCGCGCTCTACGCGCTGACGGCCTGGGTGGCCATCACGGTCAACTTCTTATTACCGCACTTCATGCCCGGTAACCCGATCCAGACGATGATTGGGAAGTTGACCGGACAGGTCACACCGCAAGAGATCAATGCAATTCGACTCTCTTTCGGGGGTGGGTTGAACCAGAGCTTGATCTCGCAGTACTTCATCTATATTGGCCAACTCGCTCACGGCAACCTCGGCGTCTCGATTACGCTCTCGGCGCCGGTTAGTTCGATCGTGAAGACAGCGATACCGTGGACAATTGGACTGATCGGCATCTCGACGATCATCAGTTTTTTCGTGGGCACGGTCTGTGGTGCGCTGCTCGGTTGGACACGCGGATCGCGACTGGACTCGTTCATCCCGACCGCGACCTTCTTCCAAGCGATTCCGTACTTCTTTTTGGCCACCGTGATGCTCCTGGTCTTTGCCAGCAATCTCCACTGGTTCCCGGTCCTCGGTGCCTATAGCCAGAACCTCCAACCGGGTTGGCACTGGGCGTTCGTCGCAAGCCTTCTGCGTTACGCGGAGCTCCCGGTGATCTCGATCGTGCTCGGTTCCGTTGCCGGCTGGATGCTCGGTATGCGCAACATGATGATCACGATGGTGGCCGAGGATTTCGTGCTCATGGCGATCGCCATGGGACTGCCTAAGCGCAAAGTGATTATGACGGCTGCTCGAAACGCGGTGTTGCCGAGTATTGCCAACCTCTCATTGGCGATCGGCCTCGTGGTCTCCGGGGCGCTACTCGTCGAACTGGTGTTTAACTACCCGGGCGTCGGAGACCTGTTGTTGAATGCGGTCCAGAGCCAGGACTATCCGTTGATCCAGGGAATCTTCTTGGTGATCACGTTGACCGTCTTGGGGGCGAACCTCTTGGCCGACCTCGTCTACCTTTGGCTCGATCCCCGAACGAGAACCGAGGTGGCGCAATGAGAAAGCTGCGCGTACCTCGTTCGCCGAAGGTCATTCTCGGATTGATCATCCTCGGCTTCTTCGGACTCTTAATGATCTTCGGGCCGTACCTCGCGCCCTACAGCCCGGATAACACCTCATTCGCGCCACTTCTGACGCCTTCGGCGCACCACTGGTTCGGCACCACGAGTCTCGGCCAAGACATCTTCTCGCAGACGCTCGTCGGCGCGAGGGCCACGATGGTCGTCGCGCTGGTGGCGGGGCTCGCGGCCACCATGTTGTCGATGATCGTCGGTATTTCGGCGGGCTACATAGGTGGAATCACTGATGACGGACTTTCGTTGACGTCGAACGTCTTTCTCGCTCTCCCGGGCCTACCGCTCCTCATCGTGATCGACAGTTACTTGCCGGTGAATAGCCGCTCGAATTCCCTCGTCATCGGTTTGATAATTGCATTGACCGGTTGGGCGTGGGGTGCTCGTGTGCTGCGGGCTCAGACCATGTCACTTCGCAATCGTGACTTCGTCGAGTCCGCGCGCATAATTGGCGAGAAGCGAATTCGGATCATGTTGTCCGAAGTGGCGCCGAATCTCCTGCCGATCTTGGCTTCGTCGTTCCTGTTCACAATTCTTTACTCCATCGGCGCATACGTCACGTTGGCCTACATCGGTCTCACGAGTACCTCGGTGTGGAACTGGGGCACGATGCTCTTTTGGGCGCAGGCGAACAACGCGCCACTCTCCGGAGAGTGGTACTGGTTCGTGCCGCCGGGCATTTGCATCGCGTTGGTCGGCACTAGCCTGGCCCTTTTGAACTTCGGCATCGATGAGTTCATCAACCCACGCCTTCGCGCCGGTGGTCTGAGCGGTCGTCAGCGCCGACGTTTGGGACTGCCACGTCGCCAGCGTCTCGGACTCACGTCGGTCAACCGAACCGCGTCGAGAACACCGCGACTTTCACCGACGACCTCGAATTCGGTAGCCCCATGACAACCGAATCCACCGAGGTTGGCATCGTCGTGAAATCAGCAACCCCACTCGCTGCACTTTCGACGGACACCACCGGTCAGGTCGTTGCGAGCACGATTGCCAACGGTGGTTCGATGGGAGAGCGCATTCTCGACGTCCGCGACTTCAGCGTGGATTACGGATGGGGCGAGAGCGCGGTGCGCGCCGTCGACCACGTCGACGTCCACATTGATCGCTCGAAAGTGCTCGGGATCGCGGGCGAGAGTGGGAGCGGAAAGTCCACTCTGGTGCACGCGATCACCCGGCTGCTTCGTGCGCCTGGCGTCATTACGGGTGGCGAGGCGCGCTTCAACCTTGGTTCCAACGAAGACGGTGAACGCGTGATCGACCTCGTGACTGCGAGCGAGCGTGAACTCCGGAGCCTTCGATGGTCCAGTATTTCCATTGTCCTCCAGAGCGCCCTCAGCGCCTTGAATCCTGTGGTCCGTGTGGGCGCGCAGTTTGAGCAAGTCTTCAAGACCCATCGACACGACATGTCGAAGGTCGAACGACGAGCGCGCGCCGCGGAGTTGTTGGGCCTGGTTGATCTGGACGAGGATCGTCTGGATCGCTTCCCCCACGAACTCTCGGGCGGACAGCGCCAGCGCATCATGATCGCGCTCGCTCTGGCGCTCGACCCGCAGCTCGTGATCATGGATGAGCCCACGACGGCGCTCGATGTCGTCACGCAACGTGAAATTATTAGCGAGCTGTTCGAGTTACGCTCGCGCTTCGGCTTCGCGATGATCTTCATTACGCACGATCTCTCGCTGCTGACCGAGTTGGCCGACGAGATCGTCGTCATGTACGCCGGCGTGTTGGTGGAACGAGCCACCGCTAGAGAGCTGTACGAGGCGCCACGACACCCCTACACGTTGGGACTCCTAGATTCATTTCCTCCCATGCACGGTGAGCGCACCGAACTTTCGGGCATTCCCGGTTCTCCACCGGATCTCGCGCACCTGCCGACCGGCTGCAGTTTTCACCCCCGGTGCCCCTTCGCCCTAGCGCGATGTGCGAACGAGACGCCGCCGCTCATCGAAATCGAAGGATCGGGACGATCGGTCGCCTGTTGGCTGCACGTCGGTGATGAAGGCGCGGCGGTCCCGGTCGAACTGAATCGCGTGAGTACGTCAATCGCTTCGCCTTCTGAACGGGTAACGGAGGTGTCGTCATGACTGACGAGATGACGACGTCCGTGCACCTCGCAGCTCGACATCTGACGCGACACTTCTCGGTGCGCACGCCCGGTCGACTCTTCGACGCCAAGCGTATAGTGCGCGCGGTTGACGACGTGAGTCTCGACTTGGTCGGGGGTAAAGTCGTGGGCGTCGTGGGCGAAAGCGGTTCGGGCAAATCGGTTCTCGCGAGGATGTTGGCGCGTATCGTGACGCCGACCTCTGGCGACCTCGTCCTTCAGGGAAAGCCAATTGAGATCAAGTCCAAGCGAACGCTCGACTACGCGTCGCAGGTCCAATTGGTGTTGCAGGACCCCTTCGCGTCCATGAACCCGGTTCACCGGATGAGCCACAACCTTCTTCGACCACTCAGGATTCACGGAGCGTCAAAGCAGGACGCGCCGGGACTCGCCGAGGCGGCGCTCCGACGGGTTTCGCTCGAGCCGCCGAGCCGTTTTCTCGACAGTTACCCTCACGAGCTTTCGGGAGGGCAGCTGCAACGGGTCTCGATCGCGCGGGCACTGTGTATTGAACCCAAGGTGCTGCTCGCCGACGAACCGATCTCGATGCTGGACGTCTCGGTACGACTCGGTGTGCTCAATCTGTTGCGCGGTCTGTGCGATAACGATCGCCTCGCGATTCTCTACATCACGCATGACATTGCCTCCGCGCGCTACATCGCGGACTCGATCATCGTGATGTACGCCGGACAAGTCGTCGAACAGTCTCAAGGCACGACTCTCGTCGACGAGCCAACCCACCCCTACACCCAACTGCTCATCGCGTCAGTACCCGATCCGTCGGACCCCACGAGGGTCACGCCGCCCACGGGCGAGCGCGCCCAGTCCGATATCGCGGAGAAGGGCTGCCGATTCAGCCCTCGCTGCCCTCACGTGATGGACCGGTGTCGCGAAGAAGAGCCCCCGGCCTTCATCGTGGGCAAGGACCACAACTCGAAATGTTGGCTCTACGCCGACCACGAGGCCGCAGTCGAAGTGGCGCTACCGACGCGCCGGAAAGAGGGGGAGACCGCGAGAACATGACCCACTTCGATTAGAGAGCCGTGAGAACGCTCGTTAATGCGTTCTTGCGGTCGGCAATATCGCGAAGGTCCAACCGGCCTCGCGTTTGTTAAGTAAGGACCCACACGGTTCAAACAAAACGTCGGCGGAAGCCGGCTGGACACTATCAATATAAAGGAAAA
>OBLU010004310.1_pt1 | contig 12830 bp, 10 predicted proteins | sample 1518681 | NCBI WGS metagenome assembly OBLU01 (sample SAMEA3539304, study PRJEB22396) | soil metagenome | biome: tundra; feature: field; material: soil | place: USA | collected 2010-05 | depth 0.15 m | reverse complement strand
GGGAAAGGAGTCAGCGTTATCCTTCAACAAATCAGGGAGTGCGCCCCAAGTGCCAAGATACTCACCAATAAAGCCATGCACGAAAATAGCAAGGTTGGTATTCTGCTGGTTAGAATTAGGAAGCATCGCCCACTTCTCATCGCTTCGATCGATCAAGGCGCGCATGGGAGTGACTGGTTAGCGATTGGAGGTTGTGAACTCGGCTTTCATTAGTGAGTCGTCGTCAATTTCACAAGTTGCTCCCTGAGGATGTGGCGGGAGGCGAGGGCTCTGCGAAAGGTCTGGAGGCGCTGCCCGCAGGCACCATGTTCCAAGTCTTGCTGCTTTTTATTCAGCCGAACTCCGCTGATGTAGATAGCCATATATTCTCCCGTCCGAATGGGCTTCCCCACGCGAGATCGTCAAAATGAACAGAGGAAGTTTACCACAGAATCCTTCGATTGTTGCATGGGGTGTTCACCCCATACAGGAGCGATTCCTTACGTCCTTGGCTTCACATCGGTCGCGGCCAAGCATCGCCTCAGAATAGAGCAAACAGCCACGATCCAGGCACGCCTTGCCGTGTACTCCATATGTCGCCAAATCGTCTCTGGGACACGGCATCACATGAGAAATAGGGTCGGTTCTCCTAAATCGCTGGAAAAGTAGACAGCGCAATACCCTTCACAGAGCATTGGGACTAATCCGAAACTTCAATTTACAGCGACGTCTTCCCGGCAGCTTTAACCTTGGCCCATCTGGCTTTGGCGGCAGCAGCAAGGGCAGCCCGTCCAGCAGCAGTAAACTTCCTCTTAGCCTTCTTTACAGGTTTGGCTGCTGGTGCTTTGCCTTGAGCTGCCATTCTCTTTGTAACCCCCGCGCGAATGTTGGCAAGTCCCTGTGCGCTCATCTTCCTTTTGGTTTTCCGTCCAGGCTTAACGGATGGTGCTGTGCCTTTAATCGCCGCCCATCTTGCCTGTTGAGCCTTTCGCATCTTGGCCTTGGTGTAAGCACTGAACTTGCGCTTCTTGGGTGCCTCAATTGCGATAGAGTCATCAGAACCGCCCAGGATTTCATTCAGTTCATTTTGCAGGGCATCAATTCTCTCTTTGATGTCGGCTGCTTTACGGAGTTGTGCTGGTGTTGCGTTAATCATAGTAGGATCAATTTGGAACAATTTTGAGTGTTGGTCAAGTGGCCGATGAGGATTCTGAGTTGAGTATTAACCTGAAATCCGTCAAGTGGGGCTGTCTCGAATTGACGGACGGTGGAATCGGGGAACAGTGAACCGTCAAAACCTATGAATGAAACACCTGTGCAGCCGCGCCGTAAATACGACAACACGTTTAAGCGGCAAGCGGTCGAAAACTGGATTAGCAGTGGCAAGTTCGCGGAGGTAATCGGCCATGAACTTGGAATCACTGCCAATCGGCTCTATGCGTGGCAAAGTCTGGGTCCACTGCCGACCTGCAATCCCGGCTGGATGCCGCCGAGCGTGAACTGGCCCGAGTCCGGGAGCAGCGCGACATTTTAAAAAAAACACTGGGCATTCTCTCCGAACCCCTGGCGAGCGTTTTGAACGGATCGCCGCGATGAAACACCTGCACTCGATCCTCTCGCTCTGTGAGGCCCTGGCCGAGGCCAGCGCCACGATATCCGTGGGGTCTACGCCAGTCTCTCCCTGACTGACTCTTCCGCTGGAAAAGAACTCGCGGAGGTAGGCGTCCCGGCTTTGCGCAGGGTCCAAGACGCCTGCCGCAAGCGAGGCTCGATACCAGTGCTCGAAAACCGCCAGCCGCACGTCGTGCCCCAGCGTGAGGTTGTGGGTTTGCTCAAACCCCTTGATGCGCCTATTCAGACGATGAATTGAAAGGTGATTCCGCTTTGGCCCACTGGCCACCGTCCCCTGAATGACCCAGGCCACTGCCTGCGCAGACCAAGCAGGATCCAATGCCGCCAATACCCTCCCACATTCTCTCTCCTCACCTCCATCGAATGGGGAAGCAGATGGCGCTCGCCGGGCTTCGCCGGTTGTGGGGTCAAACCGTGCTGACGTCCAGCCGCGCGGCCAGCGGAGTGCTTGGAAAGATAGGACGATGGCATGTCGCGGCAGTATCCGATAGCCACGTCCACTGGGGTGGACACCTGCGCCGATGGATTGGCTTCCCGTCCACCGCCACTCACCTGCAGGGTGGCCGGCGGAGTCTTTGAGCGTCGTGGTCGGCGGCACGACTCCTACGACCCGGAACCAGAACTGGCAACCGCGTGCCCCAATGGTGCGGAAGGTCGCGGCGAGCGGGGGGTTCAACGCTACGACCAGGCCGACGGCGCAGTTGTTGTCCAAATCCAACATTCCGAGTTCCTGGCTTGGTGTGCCGGCCTTGACGCCGATGTTCACGTTGCGCTCTTCAAGCGCTGCGAGATAACCTGGGCCTGCGAGCCGTTGCGGCGTGATGGCGATGGCGTGCCACTTCTGCGCAGTCCCCTTCGTTCGCGACGGCCATGCCAGCATGGTGATGCCGTCCCCCAAGTACTTGTGGAGCAATGCGATGCGGCTGTGGACGGTTAATTCTGCGGTGTTTATTAGGCTGGCTGGGTCATTTTCCATAATTAGGGTCTGCGGTGGCGCGGCAATGCGGATGGGGGGCTTAGGACGGTTAGGACGCCATTCGCTTACCAGAGGCGTTTACCCGTTTCGGTCAGCGGCTGCGCAGAGCGCGGGACCGAGGATTATGACGGCGATGACTCTTGTGGAAATGGCGGGCGGCGATTTCAACGGCTGGTTCCGAGTTAGTGGAATGCTTGAGCCAGATGAGCGCGAGAACCAAGAGGCTTACAATGGCAAGCGCAATACCGGCGGTGCGGACAGCATGGCTATGAAACTCCAACAGCTTGAAACCAAAGATGGCGCATTCAGGCAAGGCGGTCGCAAGCAGCTTGGAACAGAGCAGTTTCGAGGAGAGAATTCGTTTCATCATTGTACCCGAAGGTCGTTGCCACACTGGCGTGGGCTACGCGGCTGGAAGCCGCGCATGCCCAATGATTCTGGCCCGGAGTTGTCCTTCTCCTGGCCAGTATGGTTGCGACTTCTCCGCTCAGCGGTTTTTCCTGCGGCGCTCGGGTGTGATGCGACGCTTGGTCCTTCCGCCTGGGCAGTGCGGTTTGTTGCGCTGCCCTTCGTTCGTTATTGCCAATAGGCGGGCTACTTTGTCGCCGGGATCGACGAATAGATCAGATCGTGTTTCGGCGAGTTGCCCCAAGGCGGCCAGAATTTCCATTCCCGCGCCGGTAAGGCGGTCAAGCTCTTCGGCAAGTGGGGAAGAAAGGTGCAAAGCGGGTGGGGAGGCACCGGGCATTGGTTGCGGATCGACCTGTGATGACGGATCCTCGCTCGTGTCTCCGAACAATTCCGCTCCGGCAAGTTTGGCCGCCAGCGTTTTGACTATTCCCTGAGAGTCCAGGGGCACAGCTTCGACGGTGGTCCCGGTCCAAACCCCATCGACGCAACTCCCACGGCCCATGTACGAAATGCCGCAGCATTCTGCCGTGAAGACGAAGTGCTCAGGAAGGCGCGTTTTTTGTCGCGATTCTTCAGTTAGCTCCGCCAGACCATTGTCGGCGTGGGAACTCCCCTGCTCCCAGACCAGCAACAGGTTCGGACCGTGTTTCCCCTGCCAGTTCTTCAGGATCTTGCCGCAGGTGGTGCATTTCAATTCGGGTTCCGGGACGTAATAGTCGAACAGGCCCATAATGATCAATGATGGTTGTTGGTGTTTGACCATGGTCCGTGCTCTGCCATTACCTCCGCGAGCCAGATAATGGGCATGGCAATTTCAGTACACGGGTGTTCTCCAGCTTTGGAAGAGACCATTCTGGCGAAACGCATTCGCGCCAAACATATTGGTTCGGGGTGGAGGGTGCCGGAGGAATCGCGAAGCAATTCTGCTGGCCCGACGCGCTGGCAGAACAGCGTAGCGAGAAACGGCACGAGGTTGGCGCCGTCCACGTTGAGTCTGGCCCGGAGCAACTCGATCAAAAAGGTTACGTCTCCGGTAGACAGCACATCTGTCACCGCAGTTGCTGTAAGGTCAGTAACACTTGCGCCTCCTTGGAGCAACCAGCGGGCAAGTCCCAGTTCGCCGGATTCGATCGCAACGCGGAATGCAGCGCTAGTGTTCGTTTTGGGATTGTCGCCCGCATCCAGCAGCAGCCGGACAACTCGGCCACAGGCCGCGCGCACGGCGGGTTCCAGACCGTAATCCAGCGAAGGTTGACTAACCTGGGCATGTTCGAGAACGTAGGCCAGGATTCGCGGGGCAGCCTTGTCAGCGGCCTTGCGCACCAGGTCATTTGCAAAGGTGAGGAGGTTGGAACCGTGATGAACGAGCAATTGCAAGGTCTGGACCGAATCGGATCCGACACAATCAACCACCCATTCGGGCGCCGTCATCGGGAGTCCCGCCGCCAGCAGTATTTCTACGATTTCGGCATCGCCATTTAGTATCGCGAGCTGGAGCGGCACGCCTGCTTGAGCCTGCGTATCCACGCCGGCCTGGAGAAGATACTTTACCGCCCTGGGTGAGTGGGCGAAGACTCCATTGAACAGGACCTGCGAGCTTCGGGCGCGAATATCTGCCCCGTGTTGGCGCAACAACTTGAGCATGGGGACGTCGCCGCCGCATCCCGCCGCTAGGAGTGCCTCGTTGTCCTTGGTACGCGGATCGGCACCGGCTGCGATCAACGTTGCTGCTGCGTGAACATTGTGTGAGTTCACCGCCAGCAACAGGAGTTGACTTAACATGTCCGATTCGTGTCCAGGTGGCAGATATGCAAGGAGCAGGGCGAGGGTGTGACCGTCGCCATTTTGTGCGGCCATGTTTAGGAATTCATCGGCGTACGGCTCCAGCGGAGCACTCGCTTCAAGCAGCATGCGGGCTGCGCTGGTCTGCCTGTGGCGCACAGCCCAGCGCAACGCGGCATTGTCGAGCAGTGCTACATTGGCTCCTGACGCCAGCAATTGCCGGATCGCCGCCAAGTCTCCTGCGGCAGCGGCCTGGCGCAACGCATGGCCTTGGTTCCGGTTTGGATCGTTGTCTTGCATAAATACTCTAGTCGTAATTGTGATCACCATCGGTTGCGGCGACGTTCCTCATCCTCGCGTCGGCGCCGGTCTTCTTCACGTCTTCGCTCCTCTTCCCGGCGACGCTCTTCGTCCTGGCGACGGCGTTGCTCCTCTTCGGCTCTACGCTGCTGCTCGCGCTCGCGTTCCTGTCTTGCTCGTTCCTCGCGTTCTCGCTCCAACCTGGCCCGTTCCTCTGCGCGCTTTTGTTCGTGCTCGTGCCATTCACGGTCCTGGTCGTTTCTATCGTACCAACTCATTTTCTCGTTGTGCCGCGCATGATTCTTCCAATATTCGCTGTCGCCCATAGTGATGATTCCTTTAGTTGATATTGATCGGCCGAATAACTTCGAACCGATGTCAACCGCCAGACTTTTTGTTGTGGACGGGAAGGATCACAGAGTGAGCGCGCTTCCTTGCCTTTCCCGCCGCACTCCGCCCTGCGGCAAACACGGGACATGGTCTATCGCAAACACTTCGAAGTAGCCGTCGAGTTGCCAGTCTGATGCTGTTCCGACCTAACTCCGCATGGCCTTGGTTGGAAAACTCACGGGTGATGCCATGACGACGCGGTGGCGGCGTTTGCCAAAAAAAGGGGGTCAGCAGGTCTTCCTGCTGGCCCCGTGGTGGCCTACTTGGCGTTTGGTTCGCGGGTCGGACTCCGTCGTAAATTGCTCCATTGGTCTCACAACTGCTCCAGTCCCCTACCTCTCAGTGGATACAGCCATGTCCAATCTTGTTAGCAAAGGGATTGTCGTCGTTGCGGCCGCCGGAAATAGCGCAGTGGATATAGCCGGACCCGACGGCGTCTTTGGAATCAATCCAACCAACGGCGTCTCGGACGACATCATACCCGCAGCACTCCCTGAGGTCATGGCTGTAAGCTCAATCAACGTCGCAACCGAGAGGGTGTCCGGATTCTCCAATTACAGCTACGCACCCCGCGCCACCAACCTCGTGAACTCGCCCGGCGGCGCAATCGACGTCGCCGCTCCTGGAGATGACAGCAGCAGTAACCCGCGAGGGATCTATGGTGCCGCCATCGGCGGCTACACCTACATGTACGGGACAAGCGTATCCGCACCCCACGTCGCAGGCTTGGTCGCGCTTTACATCGCCGCCAACGGTAGGGCGACGAATGCCGAAGGAGTTTACCGGATTCGGCAGGCCATCGTAGATAACAGCTTGCCCCACACGTTGACATGGTTCGCTTGCTTCATGCTCCTTTACGGGATACCGAATCCACTCCGCCCCCTGGTGCGGATTCCTCGACAGCCATGGTGTCCCCTCTGCTTACTTGGAGTTCTTCGTCAAGCTGGACTTGTTTCCTTCGTAGGAGCGCAAGCTTAGGCGCATGAGGGAAGCTGGCTTCCAAGCTCGCTTGCAGCCGCTGGCCGTTCTCCTTGAGGTCCGCTTCGGTTTTCAGCGCTTCTTGGAGCCTTTCCTCCAAGTGTCGCAGCTGGCTTTCAAGCGAAGCAATGAGCCCAAGCGGGTTGTCGGTCAACTCCGCTGGATAAATCGCATTGCCCGACAATTCCAGGGTTACCTGCTTGCCGTCGAAAAACTGCCGCCGAAGCTGAACCGCCAGTCCGCCCAAGGTTCCAATTACGCGCGCATCGCCGTGGTTGAGCGCCGGCAGGCAGTGTTGCACCACCCGCAGAATTTCAAACCCAGCGGCACGCCGGTCTGTAAAGGTTTGTTTCTCCAACTGGATGTGGAATTTATCACCGCTGGTGTCCTGCCGGAGGGCCAGATCGGCTCGGATGTTTTGTTGGAGTTTTTGCAGGCGGCGAATTTGTTCGACTTGGGACTGGAGTTCAAGCTGCGTGCTGTAACGGCCATTGAGCCACGCCTTCTCCAGCAGGCTAAGTTTCGCGGCTTCGTTGTCCACGGCGGCTTTTTCCATGATCTTGGGGTTGCCGGTCGCTAGCGCTTTGACCTCAGCATACGAAAGCACGCCGCTGTCCACGTCCTCAGCGGTTCGGACCGAGCTTTCGCCGTGCATGAACTGGCTGACAAACCGAATCTTGCTTTCGAGGATCTGCCACATATAGGCGTCAAAACTGCCTTCGGTCACGTAGCGCAAGATGAAGACCTCCTTGAAACGGTTGCCGGGACTCAAGATGCGGCCTTCCCGCTGCTCGATGTCACAGGGCCGCCAGGGGCTATCCAGATGATGGAGAGCGGACAGACGTTCCTGTACATTGGTCCCGCAGCCCAGCTTCTCCGTGCTGCCCAGCAGGACACGGATGGTTCCTTTGTTTACGTCCCGGTAGAGTTGGAGTTTGGCCGAGTCGCTCTCGTAATCATGGACAAAGGCAATCTGATTTTCCGGGATGCCGTGACCGACAAGCTGGTCCCGCAGATCGGCATAGACGTTGAACCGCACTGTGCTAGGCGTGGCCAAATCGCAGAACACAATTTGTGCCCCGCTGTCCGATTCGGTGTCGCGCCAAATGGCAGCGATGCGTTGGGCGGCAACCGACGTCTTAGTATGTTCAGCGCGGAGCATATTCGGATGGATGAGCCGCATATCAAGGGCGGCTTTGCGGCCATCACAAGTAATCGCCAACATGTTGTCCTGCCGAGGTTCCACTGATCCATTGCGGACAGCCTCGGCACGTTTGCCTAACTGGGTGATGAACTTCTCCATCGCCGGAGTGGGTGGAATAATTACTGTTTCGGGTCTGCCGCCCCGCAAGCCGGGCCGGTCCAGATTCAGGTGTTCGTGGGTCTTAATGTCAGCGAAGGTATTGGTAAGCTGCATCATTTCGGGGATGTTGCAGAAGCGGGCAAAGCGCGTGTTGACCCGGTAATGCTGGCCTTCAGGAGCAAGCTCAAGGCAAGTGACGGTTTCACCGAAGCACGCGGCCCAATCGTCGAAGACGGCCAAACCGTTTTCATCCAAGAGGTCTTGGGCCAGGTAGCGCATAAAGGTGTATAATTCGGCGACGGTATTTGCTACGGGGGTTCCTGTCGCGAAGACCACGCCTCGCCCGTGCTTTCTGAGCAGGCATCTGCTTTTGAGGTAGAGATCGCGCGCGCGGCCAGAGTCGCTTTGGTTCAGGCCAGCGACCTGCATTTTGGTGGTGTAGTATAGGTTCCTGTAATAGTGCGCCTCGTCCACGGCTAGGAAATCAATCCCGAGGTCCTCGAAGCAAAGCGTGTTGTCGTGCCGTACGCGTTCTTTGAGTTCTTCCATCCTGGCCTCGAAGCGCCGTTTGGCGCGCTCCAGCATTTTGATGATGCGCCGATTGTTGCCGCTAGCCTTTTCCCCCAAGAGGGCCTCCTCAATCCGGGATAGCTCCGCCTGCTCGAATTCAAGTTCGGTTTCGGGCCGGACCGGGAGCCGGTTTAGAGCGCTGTGGCTGGCGACGATGCCGTCCCATTCCTGGGTCGCGATGCGCGACATGAGCACATTCCGGCGTTTGCCCATGTCATCCCTGCCGACAACCAGCAGATTGGCCCGCGGATAAAGCCGAAGGAACTCCTTGGCGAATTGCTCGGTGAGATGGTTGGGCACGGCAAAGAACGGCTTGCGTGCCAGATGAAGTCGTTTCAGTTCCATGCCGGCAGCGATCATGATGAAGCTCTTACCCCCGCCCACCGCGTGTGCAAGTAGAGTGGCCGGTGATTGCAGGATGCGCCAGATAGCGCTTTTCTGCGTGGAGCGCAACGCGATGTTGCGGTTGCTGCCGGGCAACGTCAGGTGGCCGCCGTCGTAGCGCCGCGCAAGTCGGTTATTGAATCTCTCGTTGTAGAGCCGGCACAACTGCGCTGCGCGTTTCGGGTCGCGCCAGGCCCATTCCGTGAATTCCTTCTGAATCTGCTCCTGCTTTTCTCTGGCGACGGCCGTCTCGGGCAGGTTGGTGACGAGCCGGTCCGCGTCGTGCGGGTGCGCATCATAAATCGTTGGCAATTGCTGATTAAGCCCATCCTCGATGAGTTCGACGGCGGCACGGCGCTTGGTGCCGTACACGTGGCTGTTGTTGGTGTTATTGCGTAAAGCCCATTTCGAGCCGGTGACAAACCAGCGGCTTTGGTAGTCGATGTGACGGACAGTGATATTGTAATCGGTTGATTCCATAGATTTTCTCGGAGACACACTGGTGTATGCGACGAAGGTGGTTTACCGGCAAAGTAGGTCTTCGACGAAAGCCTGGATCGTTTCGGGGGGAATCCAGGGCGCGCCCAGCCGGATTCTGATTTCGCCGGGGCCAAGCGGCGAGGGTTGCACGGCCTGGAGCGCGGCGACGTTCGCTGCGAGTTCCGGGCGCTTTGATGCCTGGGCGGCCCGGAGCTTCTGCACGACGTTGCCGGACAGATAGGTGTCCGCTGTCTCCCATTGGCCGGATTGGGGATTGAGGAATAATTGGCCTGCCAACTCAGACATGAGAGTTTCGGTGCTCCTACCTGTTAAGCCAGACATGTAGGCCAAATCCACTTTGCCCTTTTCACGCAGGCTGTAGATGAGCGCATCGGCGGCCGTATCGGCTCGGGTGACGGTGGTTTGCACGTCCAGCGTGCGCTGAAAGAAGAAGGGTGTTTTGCTGGCCTTTTGCGTTGCGGCGTCAAAATCCTCCAATGCCAGAAGGAAGGGCAGATCGGGATCATCGGCCAGTGCCAGTTGGTTGGCCCGTAGATTGATGGGGCCATGCCGCGCCATGAATCGGTCATAGGTCTGGTTGAGCAGGTCGCGCGTGCTTTCAAGCGCGGAATCATCAATGTCGCGGCCTTGAGCGCTCAGATATGCTCGGGCAGCGTCGCGCACCCGCAATAACCCGTTTATCCGGCCCACTCGTTTGTCCCCCAAGCCGGTCAGCCGCACCAAGGCGTTGTTTTCGCGCCGGGCAATCTTTCCGTCCGGCATCGCCGCGTAGGAGAAGTCTTTCAGCCTGGACAAGATTTCGAGATCGTCGTGCGGCTTAGTGGTATTGGTCTGTGGCTTGACGCTCTGTGCTGGTTGGTAGCAATTGGCGGGAAGGTGGCGGATGGCCGCCGCCAGCCGGTCGGGCAACTCATCGGGCTTCTCAAGGCGGCAAACCGGGTCTCCGTAGCGGCCGGCGTCTGGAACCATCTGGCCAAGGATCATGGCAGGATGCGCAGCAAAGTATTCGTTGATTTCCACCTGGCCATGGGCCGTCGAAAAGGGCGCGGTCCCGAGCCAGCCTGCGGTGTCACTCGAAGGCCGATGATCCCCACGGCGTTGGAGAAACAGGATGTCGGTGGTGACGCGGGTTAGCGCCCGCTTGGCGAAGGCGCAATCCGGCAGCCGAATGGCGGCCAGCAGGTCAGAGCTTTCGGCGAGTTTCTCACGCACCTTGCGGTCGGATTTATCCAAAGTTCCCCGGCTCACGATGACAGCTGCGTATTCCAACGAAAGCGGACACCTGTTCCAATTCAAAGCGGACACGCATTCCAATTGATATCGGACAGTTGTCGGAGCGAAGCGACGCTCTGGGTTTAGTCATAAATAAGTGTCCGATATGAGTCAAGCTTTCACCGTGGTTTCGGAGCTCTGAAAGAGCGACGCGTCTTCCGATGCACCCAAGACGTTATCGCGCCGTCTATTTGCGCGGGCGGGCGAGCGGCGGGAGCGGACCCCCGAACTCCAGTTCGCGCTCCCGCCGGTCGCCACGCGTAACGGACTCGCCCCGCCCGCGCAAATAGGCGCGCCATTGACGCTCGCAGTCATAGATCCGCAGGCGTCTGTTTTTCGGGGTCGGCCCCGGTGTTTTTGCGCATCGTCTCGCCCTTAAGTTCGAGCCGATAGGCGTTATGGACCAGGCGGTCCAGAATGGCGTCGGCCACGGTGGCATCGGCAATGACCTGGTGCCATTCTTTGACGGGAAACTGGCTAGTCATGAGGGTGGCGCCCTGGCCGTGGCGGTCGTCGAGGATCTCCAGCAGGTCGCGATAGCCTTTGCCACTGACGCTGGCAATGCCCAGGTCATCGATAATCAGCAGAGGGGCGCGGGCCATCTTCTTAAGCAGACCCAGCAGGCTGCCGTCGGCTTGGGCGGTGGCCAGCGCGCGGAAGAGTTTGGGCGCATAATAGTAAAGGGTCCGGTGGCCATCCCGGCAGGCTTGGTGACCCAAGGCGCAGGCCAGGTAGGTTTTGCCGATGCCCGCGGGGCCGGTGATGAGACAGTTGCGCTTTTCCTGGATCCACCGCGAAGCGCGCAGTTGGTCGATCTGCGCCCGCTTGAGCCCGCGCGGGTGACGGTAATCAATGGCCTCCAGGCTGGCGGGGATCTTGAGTTGAGCCGACTGGAGGCGCCGGGCAAACGAGCGATTTTCCTTCCAGGTCCATTGCCGTTCGACCAGCAGGCCCAGCCGAGCTTCAAAATCCAACTCGGTGATCTCGGTCTGGCGGCGCTGTTCTTCCAAGGCCTGGGCCATGCCGTCCAGGCGTAGCGCCGAGAGTTTTTCGAGCGTTTGCGTGTAGAGCATAGGTTCAGGCATCAGGGGTTACAGGAGTCGAGGGATTTGAGCTTTGGTCGTAGTAGGCGCCGCCGCGCAGGTTTTCATGCGGTGGGCTGGGCAGATGCAGTTGTTCTTCGAGGGGTTGGTTTTCCAGGTGGTTTTGGAGGATGGATTTGACGCTCCGGTAGGAGCAGGCGTGGAAGTGCAGCGCGCGTTTGCAGGCCGCTTCCAGGCGCTCCAGCCCCGCCCCCTTGCCCAGATTGATGATGCCCAGGCAGGAGCGGTAACCCATCTCTGGATGCGGCTGGCGGCGGAGGATTTCCCCGACCACCTGGGCAGCATTGGGACCGGCTTTAGCCGCCCAGTCAATCAGGCGGCTGGGAGTCCATTGCAGGTGTTTTTGATGGGACTTGGGCCGGTGTTCTTCCAGCGTGGTGGCCCGTCCGGCCTGATGGCTCAGCGCATGGGCCGCCACCCGTTTGCCCTGATGAAAGAACTCCACGGTGAAGTCGGTCTTGCGGACATCCAGTTGCTCATGGACCAGTTGGTAGGGAACGCTGTAGAAGTGGTTGTCGACCACAACGTGATAATCGATGTTGGCCTTGGCCTGCGACCAGACGGCCAATTGGAAGGGCGTGGCCGGCAGGGACAGCAGCCGGTCTTTCTCCTGCGTTTCAAACCAACTGTCCCGCGAGCCTTCGAGCTTTTGAAACGGTTTGGCATTGAGCTTGGCCAATAGCGGAGTGATGGCTTGATTCAAAGCCCCCACGCTAAAGAAACGCTGGTCGCGCAAGGCCGCCAGGATGTGCCGCTCGGCGATCTGCACGCCGGTCTCCACGTGCGCCTTGTCTCTGGGCTTGAGCGGTCGGGCCGGCAGCACGACCGTCCCGTAGTGCTCCGCCATCTCCGCATAGCTGCGATGCAACTGCGGTTCATAGCGACAAGCCCGCACCACGGCGGTCTTGGGATTATCGGGAACCGTCACGCTGGGCACGCCGCCATAAAAAGCGTAGGCATGGACGTGCCCCGCAATCCAGCAGGGCAGTTGCTCGTTGGGGAAGGCTTCGGCGAAGGTTTTGTTGCTGGCCCCCAGCACGGCCACGAACAGGTGCCCTTGGCTCAGAGTGCCATCGCTCGCGTTGTGGATCGGAACAGTCTGGCCGGCCCAGTCCACGAAGAGCTTCTGCCCCGGCACATGCACTTGGCGCAACACCGGATCGAGCGTTCCCTCCCACTCCCGATACAGCTCGCAAAAGCGGCTGTAGGCATAGCCTTCGGGGTGGATTTGGTGGTATTCGTTCCACAA
>OBLU010004309.1_pt1 | contig 12830 bp, 7 predicted proteins | sample 1518681 | NCBI WGS metagenome assembly OBLU01 (sample SAMEA3539304, study PRJEB22396) | soil metagenome | biome: tundra; feature: field; material: soil | place: USA | collected 2010-05 | depth 0.15 m | reverse complement strand
AGAAAGCTGATCAATTGCGAGAAGACGGTGCGCCCCTGATTCATGAGCCATTGTCTGCTCTCCTCGCATTCAAATCGCGGCAAGCCAGAAATGACTTCAACTTGTTGCGCAGCTATTACTTGCAGCCAGCACCTTGTCACTTAACCGGACAGCACTGAATTCAGATAATCAATTGTTTTGTGTTTGCGAGGCGTGCTCCGCGTCCTTCAAATCGTCATCGCGAGACTACGAACAAGCTGAGCGGGAAGTTAAGGCTCAGTTCGACGCGCACGAATGCAAAGACGCAGGAACACAGTCCGAATGAATCGCGTGCGCCCCTTAGTTCGTTTACGCTAACTAAGAATGGTTGGCGTAAAACGCGATCTTTCGCCAATTTCCATTCCTTCGTGCCGCTCAGAGCCAAGCACACCGCGGGCTTTAGCCGCGAAGCGCCACTTGGTTGCAACTCATTGTGGCGTGGGAAGCGATAGCTTCATTTCTATTCGATCAGCGTGCCGTTGGGAGCAAAAACCGGGAATCCATCCCACGGCCGAGACAGGCGCAACTGCTCCGCCGCCGCACCGCGGTTGTAATCGAAGAGGAAGAGTCCAAAGTTGTAATGCAGGATGCGGTCGTCCGGCTTTCTCCGGATCGCCCATTGATACTCAGCCGCTGTCTCGTCCGGGCTTTCGTCTGGAGCGCCCGCCTTCATCGTCAACCTCAAGACCTGATCCGAGTGATTCAGTTGATTTGTGAATGGAGGCTTCTGCAATCGCTGCAGCATCTCCCGGGTAATCCGGAGACGATCATGACTGGTGAAAGCCAGCAGTTGCTCGCATTCAACTTGAGAAAGAAGATCAGGACGGACATCGCCGTCCCGTAGAGACGGGGCCTGCCCCGTCTCCCCCGCCAGCTTGCTCGCGATCTGGAGGAACATGGCACGCGCCAAAATGTAGTTGCCTTCGGGAGTCAGGTGGACGTGCTCATACACGAGATCGCTGCCGACGATCCCGTTCTGGCTCTCCTTCGCGAAGATTTCATCGGCGTCCACCAGTTCAGCGCCTGCGGACGAAGAGGCTGCCGTACGATTGATGTCATTGATCTTGCTGTCCGCGCGAAACCGAAGCGTGTCGAGATCGCGGGCGCGAAGAAAATGTTCCCGGGCCGCACGGTAATCCCCCAGCATCCACAGGCAGCGAGCAATCCGGAATTCGAGTTCGGCGTACTGGTCGTCAATCTTCGCCGCGGAGAGATACGTTTTCAATGCTTCCGCGTACGACCTGCCGTTTTCCAAGTCGGATCCCTGTTGCACCAGTGCCGACCAGGAACGCAAAGCATCTTGCCCTAAATCCTCGCGGTGCAGGGACGCGAACGGGGCACAGTCTTTCAGATTCGTAGCTATGGTGGCGACGATTACCCTGGCGCCCGAGTTGCGAGCGATGGCGATCGTGTCCCGCAGATTGCTTTCGAAGTTCTCATACACATGCTGCATGAGCGGCGAACGGGCTGGGACTTGCTTGTCAAGAAACATTTCCATCCCGCCCCATTCCCGCTTTTGCGTCCCCACCTTGGTGAGCAGCTGGCCAATGCGGGTCGAGCGAAAGAAGATACTGGTGCGGATGACGGGGAGGCTCATGCCGGAGGACGTAAGCGCAGTCCCGGGACCATAGGGTCCGACGACTTCATTGTTGCCTGAATAGATGATGAACAGGTCGGGGTGCTCGTTCGCCAACCCCTTGGCGATCGGCAGCAGGACGTGGGAGTTGATGGCGACGCTGCCCGTATTGACCACCTCGAACTTCATGGAAGGGAATCGTTCCCGGAGCATCACCTCCAGGTAACGGCTGAATCCATAGGCGGGATCGGGATCGCCCATGGCCGCGGATTCTCCGAGTACAAAGATTCGGAAAGTTCCCCGCGGTTTTTCGGCCGGAATCGCATACGCTTGCGGTGTCTTGATCATGCCCGGAGGAAAAAAGGGAGCAGGGAAGAACAGGTTGTAGCAAGAGGCAGGCCGGCCCTGCATCGTGCACGGGACGGTAAGGTCGGTCGGAAAGCCAACGCCAAACAGGCGCAACGCCCCTTCCGCTATGCCGAGTAACAGCACGGGAACGAAGACCGACGCAGCAATGCGTGGCGCCCAGAAGCGCCAGCCACGCACGGGCTTTTCTGTTTCAGCGGATGTCGTCATTCTTTCCGAGTCTGATGCCAGGTCTCCCCAAATCTGCGGCGGTCCGCGACGCCGGCCCGTGACCGCCATTGGCTGACGAAACAGGGCTGGATCGGATCTGATTTCGTGGGCCTAACCGCGTCCTCAAACCCGTCGTGATCCAGCCCTGCATTGTCCCCAAGGCAAAACGTTAAGCAGCTTGCGGTGGATAACGTCAGGCCGAGGAAAGCGAAAATCCACACATCCAGTTCAGCATCGATCAATCTCGCCGTAATTCGACTTGCTATGGAGGTTACGTCTTTTGTCCCTCGTTCGCGGTCTTCGCGCTCCGTTTCGCCTGCGTGATCACTTGAGGGTAAGTATCCGGGCAGACACAAAGACCCGTTCACTCGGAGTGCATCGGAATTGCCAAAACTGCAGCTCACCTCGGCTGGGCCGCTTGCAGCTCTGATTTCAGCTAGTTATGAGTAGGGCTGCACATGGTTTTCGAGGTGAAAAGAGGTCCCGAATCGGGGCTTTCTCCTCACCAAAGGGCGCGTTTTGCCCCTTCGCCCATTTGCCGTCTGCGCCAGATTGAAGGTCCAAGTCCTTGTGAATCATGCACTTAGCTCTTATGTTGCGGCTGGCATGGCGATTGCCACTCCTCCGACTGGGGGTCGCGGCGCATTCCATCTCAGGGACCTGAGCTGTTTCGTCACGTCATTCTGTCCGCACCGAGGAGTCCCGAGCTTTGAGTACTATGCAGGAGTTGCGCGCCCTTCTGCGAATCCGGTTGCTGCAGTTATGCGCTTTGGTCGCGCTGCTGACCGGAGTGGGAGTCATCGCATTCCAACTGAAGTTCTGCGTGCTCGACCTCGACATCTGGTGGCATCTCAAAGTAGGTGACTGGATTGTCGAGCATCTGGCGGTTCCGCACTCTGGCATCCTGTCGCGCACGGCGGCGAATCGCCCCTGGGTCGCCTACAGTTGGGGCTATGAGGTCTTGCTGTCGCGGGCTTACGCCTGGTTCGGCCTGCTTGGCGTTGGCGTATTTGGAGTCCTCCTTACCCTGGCTGTCGCATATGCCATCTACTGGATGCTTCGCCGTCTCTCGGGCCAGTTCTGGCTGTCGGGTGTGTTGACCGGGGTCGTCTGCTCGGCGTTCCTCTTCAACGGAATGCCGCGGCCTTTCTTTTTTTCCATGGTGCTGTTCTCGGTAACTTTGACTCTCCTTCTGAAGGCGAATCGCAGTGGCCGCGTGCAAACCCTCTACTGGCTGCCGCTGATTTTTCTGGTGTGGGCCAACCTGCACATCCAGTTCATCTATGGTTTGTTCCTCGTAGGTCTGTTCGTTGCCGTATCGCTGGCGCAGCGGCTGGCGAGCAGGCTCGGGATTGCTCCCGGTTTCCTGCTTGCTCCCATGCTTCCGGCCTGGAATCTAGTGGTTTTGTTCGCTGCCTGCGTACTTGCAACCTTGGTGGGCCCGAACTTCTATCATCCCTATCAGGCGGTTTACGAATATTCGAAAGCGAAGTTTGCCTACTCCATCATCATCGAACTCCAGCCGCTCAGCTTCCGTGGCTATAGCCATTACGCGGAGCTCCTGCTCACCGCTGCCGGATTCTTCGCCGTGGGATGGCAAAAGAAGCTCGACCCATACAAGCTGGCGTTGCTGACGATCGCGAGCGTGGTTGGTTATCGCACCATGCGCGATGCCTGGTTCATCTGCATTCCGGCCGCGGCGTGCATCGCGGACTCTCCCGCGCCGGAGGCGGAGCACGATGTGGCGGAATGCGACCGTCCCGAGAGCTGGTTCGAGAAAACTGGAGTAGCCGCCGCCGTCGTGCTGTTGTTGGTGCTCTTCTCTCGTGGCACCGACTTCAATCAGCGTGGCTTCGATCAGGCGATCAGTTCCCAATATCCGGTGAACGCGATCAACTTCCTGCGACGAAATCCGGTGCCCGGCCCACTCTACAACAATCTCAACTGGGGCGGCTTCCTGATGTGGTACATGCCCGATTACCCCGTGGCGATCGACGGACGCAACGATCTTTATGGAGACGATCTCGACCGCCTCTTCTTCAATTCCGAGATCGCGGCTAAGTCGTATACCACCGACCCTTATCTCAATGAGGCGGGCGTGGTGCTGTTGGACTCGCAGCTTCCGCTGGCTAAAATTCTGACCGCTGATCCGCGTTTCCAGCTCGTCTTCCGGGATGAGATTGCGACCGTTTTCGCGCGGCGCCAGGTACCCCATGACTGACCCGACCAACGTTCTCCGCGAAGCACGAGTTGATCCGCCCGCTCCCGCTTCCAGCCCCGTGTCTCCATCTTCCTCCACCGCTTCTTCATTCAACCCCTGGTGGCGTATCGGGGATTTCGGTGTGCTCGGCCTGTGGATCGCGATCGTCGGCTTCACCCTCAGTTACCACGAGAAGTGGGCGGACGAAGCCCAAGCCTGGCTGATTGCGCGTGATCTCGATCTGCGCACCATCTGGTTTCATGAACTGCGCTACGAAGGGTCGCCAGGCCTGTGGCACACGATCCTGTGGGTGGCGCAGCACGTGTTCCACGCGAGATATGGCGCGATCGGCTACATCGGCATGGTCTGCGCCACGGCCGGAGTGGCGTTGCTGATCTTCAAAGCCCCGTTTCCTCGGATCATCCGCTGGCCGCTCGCCTTCACCTACTTTATGGTCTACCAGTACGCGGTGATCGCGCGCCCCTACACGCTGCTGCCGCTGCTGGCCTTCGCCGCCGCTTTGCTGTTCAAAGACCTCGAGCATCCTGAGCGCATGACGGTCGTGCTGGTGCTGCTGGCGAACCTGAGCCTCCACGGTACGATTCTCGCCGGCTGCCTCGGGCTCGCCTACCTGATCGAAGCGCTCCCATCCTGGAGCACGCTCGACCCGCGTGTCCGGAACCGCTACGCAATCAGCATCGCCGTGATGGCACTCACCTTTCTGTTCCTCTTCGTCATCCTGAAACCGACGCCGGACGTTGGGGAGTTCGCAGTCAAGAAGGAATTCGGGCAGCTGCCCGCGTCCGTTCGAGCTCAGCAGCCCACCCAGTTGGTCAAGTTAGAGGCGGTTATCTCTGGCGCCTTCTTTGACTATTGGCTCCCTTCGGGTTTGTTCATCGTGCTTGCCGGCTGGTGGTGTTTCCTGCGTCGTAGGTTGCTGATCTATGCATTGCCGGTGGTGTCGTTGATCGCCCTCTATTGTCTGATCCACGGTTACGCGCACCATCACGGAACCGTGTTCATTGCTGCGATTACGGCGCTCTGGATTGCGTGGCCAGAGCAAGAGGAACAGCGCGGCTTTAACGTGTTTCAGCGTCGCGCTTTTCAAGGCATGGCGGCCTTACTGCTTTGCCTGTGTGCGCTGAACATCTGGGACGCAGAGGTCGCAATCCGTCACGAGTATCTATATCCCTACAGCGGCGCCGAGGACGCGGCGAACTACCTGAAGTCAGTCGGCGCGGATCGAGGACCGATAGTCGGATTCCTTTACGGGGTTGTCGGAGTACAGCCTTATTTCGACCACAACATCCTAGCCAATATTCCCACTGCGTACTATCACCATGGCATGCCTCTGTACGGCTTCAGTTTAGACGTGGACGAATTCAGGCGAATCAGTCCCGAGTACGTAATTGCGTTTACGGAGCAACCGCAAGTGATGATGGAATTTGGCATACCGGTGATTCGTGCCGAAGGATACGAAATCATGCACGTCTCCGACGGATACATGATTTACAAGCAGGGAGTCTACGTCCGTCAGGTCTATCTCATCCTCCGCCGCGTTCGCCCCTAGCCCGGCAAGGCAGTGAGATGAAGGTCGTCGCAGGCGAATTCGGAGTGTGACTTACCATTGCGCCTTGATTCTAGTCCCAGCGAAAACAACGAACACTATAAGAACTACGGTCTGGTCAGCACCACTGCCACACTGTCGCGGTACGCCACTCGAAACGCCGGCAATGTGCTGAGGGCCTCCCCCATCAACGAATTTCGCTGCAACAAGAGCGTCCCAGCCTGGTTCAACGAAGGATAGGCCGTGTAAGGCAGATCGGCGTTCATCACCTTGGAATATTGGATGATGAAGTCGTCGTCGTACAAGCCGGCGCGGCCGTCGATGGCCACGGGATATTCCGGCAAATACCAGGTCAGGAATCCGCCCCATTCATAGGCGTTGAACAGCGGCTGCGGAAGCTGATCTTCGCGATGATGTTCGCGAATGTAATTGCACGCGGCAACGGGATAGGTTTGAGCGGCCTTTGCCAGCAGCGCTTCGTGGCTGCGGGGAATTCCGAGCGCGGCCGCGAGCATCAAAATCGCGACCGACAATCCGCCGGCAATCAGCAACTGCCGGTTCCACGCGCGCTTGTGGTCCGCGTCTGCAGTTCCGGTCGGATCGCGGATTGCATCGTCGCGGATCGCCTCGGCGATCACCGCAATCGCTGCCAGCGCGGCAAGCCAGGCGTCGCGCTGCGCATGGAACGAGAGCATCGCGCAGCCGGCCATGAGTGCGATTTGGAATGGGTCGTGCGAACGGCGCAAACCGAGCGCCAGAAACGCTGCCATCGTCAGCAGCAGCAGAATGTAGTCCTGCGGCCGGTGGAAGGTCATGGCATGGAAGTCCGGGAAGTAACGGTTTGCCGCGCTGGTGACACTCGCAAAAAAAACTCCGTAGAGGTGATAGGAATAAGGCGTAACGAAGGTGGCGATCCCACATAGCGTTGCCACAATTCCTGCGTTCGCTGGCGAAACAGTAGCCGACTTTTGTTGCCAGCCCGCGACTCCCGAGCGACGTCCAAGATCCGGGAGGAAAGAAGTGATCAGGAACAGCAAAAGAAGCAGGATCCCGTACACAAACTGAATGTCCAGATTGGCCCACACCAGGAAAAGCGGTGGCAACCAAAAAAGAGGTCGAACGCTGCCTGTGCCGCGGCTTTCGTTCAGCACAAGCAATTCGACACCAAAGAAGAGCATCGAGCAGTAGCCGGGACCCGGCTGAACGCTGCCGAGTATGTATTGTGCGGTGGCCGACAGTGCGGCCGCAAGCCAAAACCTCCCGCGTAAGCCACCCGCCAAAAGGAATGTCACCACGGCAAGTACCGATTTGAAGGCCATCAGCAAGACTGGGATGAAGCGCAGTTCCAGCATCCGGAAGGCGAAAGCAACCAGCAGATCATAGCCCCAGCTTGAAGCAGTCCAGGGAAGCTCCGGCGACTGCGAGAAAAGCCCACTATGCGGCACGCTGTGGTTTTGGATGATCCAAATCCCCGTGCGCAGGTGCCACCAGATGTCGCCATTCGAGAGAGCCGATAGGGAAGAGAGGTTTTTGGCCTCGAAAACCGCGGCTGAAGCGAACAACAGCACCATCGTCCCGATCCGCGGCATTGCCGTGTCGAACAGACCGTGTCGCGAGTTGGGACGATCTGTTCTTCGCGGGCCGGAGTTCATCTGTTTCGGACAGTGCCTTGTGACCTACTTCATTTTCGGCTGGTGGTGGATCGGCTTTTGGGTATTGGAGACTGAACCATCGGCGTTGTGCGCGACCTCGTGGCACATCAGCGTGCACGTGTTGGTACCGCGATTGTAGGCAATTAGAGCGCCGTTGTTTTCTCCAACTACGTTGGCGTCAAAATTCACGAGCCGCGCCCCAGTGATGTTCGGTGAAGTTGCGCCCATACCGTGCGCAGTGTGGCATACCGAGCAACTGAAGCCGTACTGGGATATGTGCAGGTTGTGCTGAGTGAAGCTGTTATTGGCGACAACGTTGGTTAGATCGTGACACTTTCCGCACATCGCATACGGCCCGGTCACTGTCAGGTCGGGATTGGGGAAAAGGTTCGTGACCACCCCGCCCGGCGTTGCGGCCTGGCTGAATTGATAGTTGCGCTCGAGGATGTGCGAGTTGTTCGATCCGTGGGGACCGTTCGGGCCGGTGCCGCCGAACTCGCGATTGTCGTCGCTGTTATGGCAATCGGTGCAGAAGATGCGCGTTCCCATCGAGCGCGCAGACGCCGTTCCATTCTGATTCAGCAAGTTCAGCAGGAGGCTGGGCTGCGGCAGGGGACTGGTTCGATCATGGGTCACAGGGTGGCTCGACGTTGCCGTTGAAGCGAATTCGGGAATAACGTTCAGCGGATCCGGCGCCGACACCACTCGCGCCGGTGCATACCCGTAGATGAGCAGCCGCTGCTTGCCCGTGCTCGTGCCGTGGCAGCGCAGACAATTCTCATACTGATTGATCGCCGGAGTAAGGACAGTGACACCATCCGCGGCGCTGATCCCGGCAACACCCGCCTGCGAAGGACGCAACGCCGGCGGCGCCGTGAATTGCGTCGTCTGGCTGGAGGCGTGAGGGTTGTGGCAATCGACGCACGTGCCATGACGATTGCTGTTCAAAAGCACCGCTTCGGCGGCATCGTGGAAGTTATTTCCGGAGGGCAAGGGATGGCCGGTCTTCGCCACCTCGGCCATAACATTCGGAGGCGCGGGCGACAAGTACGTGCCTCCGTTGTGACACGTCATACAATCCTGCGTAACCGGATCGGTTCCCGTCGCCGCAGGCGTGGCCGGGCGCAGCAGCCGGGCCGGCGCCACCGAGTCGTGCGACATGTGACAGGAGGTGCACGCATTCACTCCGACCGTCGGATAAGAACCCACGTGACCGTCGGGTGAAACCTGGTTGGTCGCAGTCTGGTGAATGCTTCCGGTAAAACCTGCCAGCGGGTTGACCTGTCCTTGCACCACTCGGTTCGGATCATGACAGGCCAGACACATCTGCGCGTTCGAACTGTCCCGGACCAGAAAATTCTGCGCGATCCTGTCGATCCTCTGCACGTGGGGACTGTGACAACTGATGCACTCGATATTGCCGTTCACGAGCTTCACAGCGCCCGTAGGATCGGCGGTCTTGCCCCGCGACACCAGCGACGCCACCAGGTTGGGCGCGTCTTTCATTGGCAGCACCAGACTGAAGGGGTGCGAACCGGTCAACGTCGTCCCGAAGGAATCGACGCTATTCAATGCGCCGGTCATAGGCAGCGGACCATACGCCGCCGACTGTCCCACTCCCACCGTGCCATCGTGACAACTCAGGCAGAGACTGCTGGTGATTCCGAGCGTCGGCTGCGTGTTGCCTGTCTCGACATAGGTCGTGCTGGTGTAGGGCGTGTAGGTTTTCGTCGACAACTTCTGGTTCCACAGTGGCGTGATGCCTCCTAATCCGCTGTGGGGAGCGTGACAGAACGTGCAACCGAGACTCCCCTGGGAATAGACGGACGCTCCACTCGCCGCCGTTAGGTTATGCATGCCCAACGTATCGCCGGTCACCTGCGCCGCCGCGAAAGCATGCGCCAAGATCATCGTCATCACGATCATCGTGCAAGCAAGCGACGGGATCTTCTTCACTGTTTCCTCCCGTCCGCCTGTTGAGCGATGCCGTAATAGTGAAAGACCTGGACCCGCCGGTTAAACGAATCCACGACGTAGATGCGATCCTGGTTGTCGATCTGCAGCCCGGTCGGCAATTGAAACTCCCCGTGCCCCGTCCCTCTCTGGCCGAAGTAGTAGAGCAAGCGGCCCTCCCGGTCGAAGACCTGCACGATGCCCCACTGTCCGTCGACGACGTAGAGATGCGATTCGGAATCGAAGCCAATCCCTTTCGGACGGAACATCCATCCCGCCCCGTCTCCGGCCTTGCCGATCGCATAGCGGAACGCGCCCGACCGATCGAGCACCTGCACCCGGAAATTCATGGCGTCGACCACCGCCAGGTCCGAGCCGTTCAGCCGCAGTTCGGTCGGGAAATTGAACTCGCCCTCTCCCGTACCTGTCTTTCCAATGCTCTGGAGCACGCTACCCTGCATATCCATCATGAAGATCTTGTTGCGCAGCGTGTCGGTGACGTAGATGTGTTGCGCCGCGGAATCCACCGCGATTCCGGTTGGACGTTTGAAGTATCCCTCGCCACCTTTTAGGCTGCCGATGGCGTGCCGGAATTTGCCGTTCGCATCGAACACGAACACCTTGCCCGTCTGTGAATCGGTCACGTAGATGTTGTCTTGCGCGTCGACCGCCACGCACTGAGGGGTGAGCATCGGATCTTTGCCGGCGTCGCGGCGCGAAATGAACTTATACTTCTGCTGCGTGAAATCGAAGATGTGAACTCCGGCAGCGGCCACGTCGGTGACGATGATGCGTCCGCGGGAGTCGGTGACCACGCTGTACGGACTCACCAGGTAATGGAAATCCGGCTGGCCCGCGATCACGTCCACGACCCGCGTCCAGAAGCTGCGCTTGGGCTTGACCTCGCGCTCCAGGCTGAAGCTGCGCTCAAAGGAAAGTTTGCGGCCGCCGTCAAGCAGCAAATCCGGCGGCGGCGGCGGGCCCATCGTTTCCTTCGAACGCTTGGAAGCCCGCGCGGGTGTGGCCAGCAGAACGGCCAGCCCGGCGACGGCCAGTCCTGCGCAAAATACTGATTTGCCCCGCACTGATTTGCCCCGCATGCTTAGAAGAAGTCGAACCATCTGCTCATCCCGACAAAATACGACGTGGTGTTTACGGGCGCGCCGATTGCACTGATGCCTTGCGTGAACCGAGTATATCCGGCCTGCAGCCCGATCCTTCTCAGATGGTACTGCATCTGGGCGTTGAAGATCTCCGTGTTGTTGTTCGAGGTCGTGCTGGCGATGGTATTGCTGATCGACCGGCTAAAGGCTCCCGAAATTGACAGCCGCTTCAACGGTGTAACCATGATCCCGCCGCCGTAGCTGGAACCGCTGAAGAGGATGAAATCGGTCAGGCCGGGCGTCGGCGGAGGCGAGATCAGCCCCCCAGCCCCCAGCAGTTGAATTCCGCTGGATTGAGTATAGAGACCGTTGACTTGCAGCCTGCGAAGGCTCAGCGAAGTGGAATAGCTCTCGCTGTGGCTGCTGGTACCCTGATCGTTTGATAAGCCGCTGTGCGCTCCGTTGAAAGCCGCCGTCCACTGCATGCCACCCCGGAAACGGCGGTGCAGGTTGGCGCTGTAGTTGTAGTAGGAAGTTGTGTAAGTAACCAGCAGAGTCTGCACGTTCTGGGCATAGCTGAAGTTTCCCGAAGTTTGCCATCCCCCGATGCGGCGAAAGAAGTTCACGCTGCCGATGAATCCCAACGCGTTGTTGCCCTGGCCGTTTGAACTGTCGATCACCGTAGCCGAAAAGGTGAACGTGTCGAGGAGCCTCTTGCCGTAGTTCACCGTGCCGCTCACATACTCGCCCGTATAACTCTGCCCGAAGTAGTGCTGATTGTAGTATGTGGCCTGCGCTGAGGCTGAAAGGAAGTTCGTAAACTGATAGTTCACTCCGCTACCCAGCGTGGACGAATAGGACCCCGACCCCAAATTCAGTCCGAGTAGTGGAGCCCCGCCGCTGCCGAGACTTTGCGCCAGAGAACCGGTCAAATTGTCGGTGTAGGCTTGGGTGACATTCCAGGTCAGCTTCTGCGTAGGGTGAAAAGTGGCGTTCGCAGTTTCATTGCTGTCGGTGTAGCTTGAGGCATTCGAGGTAGTGCCGTTCTGCCCCCCGTTCAACAGGTAATCGCTCGTGGCCGACGACCGGTTGTAATTGGCATAAAACGACCCGTGCATCGGCAGGTTGTGCTGCGCCCCGAACCCGAGATCGTGGCCGCTCGTATCCTGCACGGCTTCTTCGCCCGCCAGAAACTCCGGGTATTTCGAGTCCAAGGTGGTGTGATCGAAATAAGCGTTGAGGCGGAAGCCGGAAATCTGGTAGGTCGAGTGCACATCGAACCGGCGCGTGCTGGAATCGGTCTCCTGGTCGGTGCCAAAGAGCGTGCTATGGCCGCTTCCTTGAGAATACCCAACCGACAGCGTTGGCCAGTCGGGAAGCAATGCGCTCCAGTTGATCCCGAAGCCTTGCCCGGTGCCGTAGGTCGTGAAGTTCGGTTGTCCGGCCAAACCGAATGTGCCGGTACTGTCTCTATCGTAGCGGTAAGTGACCGAACCGGGAAAATTGCTACCCGTGAAGAAATTCACCGTACCGTCGATCCCGCTGGCGCCGGTGATGGATTGAGAACTGGAATCGGACCGCGACTGGTTGTAGTAGGGCGTCGCGCTGAACGAGATGAAGTTGGGATTGTAGTAGTAGCCCGAGAGCTTGCCGTCCAGTCCAAAGTTCAAGCCATGGCTGGAGGGGATTGCGTCGCCATAGTCTCCGGCGTACCCGAAGGAGGCCAAGCCACCGGCGGTGAGCTTTGTGTTTTCACCCACGCCGAGCTGCGCCTGCGCCAGTTGCGCCATTACCAGAACCGCCAGCCCGATGATGCGATTCGCGACCTTCATGGACCTGCTACCCTTCCCGCCAGAGGCTCAAAACCCGGGGTCGACCTTGACCCCTAAAAGGCACAACGATTGCCAAAGCTCTCGATCCGGGAAGACCGATACGATATTAAAAACAAAGGTGTTATTACGAGGGGAAGCTGTGTCCACAATGCCGGACATTACTAGAGTGCGGCATATCACCCGCTGGGCGAGTCGAAAGACTCAATAAGTGGGAAGGCAGGAGGTTTAGCGACTCCGGGTTCGTATCAGGGTATCGCTTTAGCGATACCGTGGGTTCAGGTACAGACCGGGCACATATTTTACAAAACAGACCGGGGAGATAGTTTACAGTTTTGGCCCGCTCGGTGGGGGCG
>OBLU010004308.1_pt1 | contig 12833 bp, 12 predicted proteins | sample 1518681 | NCBI WGS metagenome assembly OBLU01 (sample SAMEA3539304, study PRJEB22396) | soil metagenome | biome: tundra; feature: field; material: soil | place: USA | collected 2010-05 | depth 0.15 m | reverse complement strand
GCGTACCTTTCCCTTGATGTCCTTGGCATCGATAACGAATACCCCGGTGGGAGCGATGACGAGATGGTCGATATTGCCGTAGCCACCGGGCATGCAGCGGTCGTGCAGAACGATCGCCGGCCCCTTGGTGCCTCGCTCAAGCGAAGCCGCTACTGCCTGCTCTCCCAGCTCTCCGCGCCGAAAGGCCGTCTCCTGTCGCGGTGTGCCTCTCAGCGCGAGCAATAGTCCGCCGATCCGGGGATGGGTCTCACGAGTACGGGTCTCGCGGTTGCTTTTACGTCGCTGATGCTCTCGTGCGACGCTGGCTCCTGGTCGTCCACGATCAAGCTCGGTGCGCATTCCCGCAAGATTAGGCTCGGCCATCGTTTCCTGGCAAGTCGCGCAGGTCACAGCGCGTGTCTTGGCATCCCACCACGCCTGAGATCCTGCCGGCAATGCTGAGCTGCACACGACGCACACATCGGGCCGCCGTAACCTCAGCATCCGAGAGGCCATGCCCCCAGGTCGTCGCGCAGCGGCGCCGACTTGAGCAAAAGTCCAATCTCTCGGACGACGTTCCTTGCTGGCTACCGGCTCTCCTGCCTCCCCTTGAAATTGGAGGGGGGGTCTCCAGGCCCGTTCGAGCGACATACCTCTGAGAAGGCATGTCATCGATCGCCAGGGAGGCGTCATGCAGACCGAGAAGGACGCGGAAATCGTTGGTTGGGTCGGCCGTCTGGGAGCGGCCGGCGTGGAGCACGTGATGGATCGCTTCGGGATGGGCCGCAGCTGGGCGTATGCTCGGCTGAACCGGCTTGTCGGGGACGGCCTGCTGGAGCAGAGGATGCTGCTCTACCGGCAGCCGGGGCTCTACGTGGCGACGGCGGAGGGGTTGCGCTGGCGCGGCCTTGAGCGCCTGGGGGTCTGCCGGGTCAGCCCCGGCAGCTTCCAGCACGCCAAGGAGGTCGCATCAGCGGCGGTCGCGCTGCACCGGGGCCTGCCGGACTGGAGGCTCATCAGCGAGCGCGAGATACGCATCGAGGAGAGCGACGCGGGCGAGCTGCTCTCATCGGTTGCGCTGGGAGAGCTGCCAGGCGGCCGTCGGGCGCTCCACCGGCCAGATCTGGCGCTCATCTCCCCGGATGACAGGACCGTCGCGATCGAGGTGGAGCTGTCGATCAAGGCGCCGCGGCGTCTTGAGGCGATCTGTCGCGGCTGGGCGCGAGCACGCCACGTCAGCTGCGTGTACTACCTCGCGCCGCCCGCGGTCGCCCGAGCAGTGCAGCGCGCCGTAGCCGAAACCCGCGCCGAGGATCGCGTTGTGGTCCTCCCGATCGATCGGTCGGATGCGCTGGGTGCGATCAACGGACTGGAGGCCGCAAATGTTTAACGACGCAATCCTCGTCCTGCTTGCCGTCTTCGCCGGAGGCCGCGTCATCGCCAGGATGCTCCGTCGCCGGGGCATGTTGTGGACCTGTGCGGCACCTGGACTGCTCGTCGGGTTCTTGCTCGCGCAGGTGATCTCACTGATTGGGCTTGCCCTGATGGGCGCGTCTCTGTATGCGTGCTCGCTCGGGAGGCGCTGGCATCGCATGGATCTCAACAACGGTGGCGATCATGCAGCGATTGCCGGCGAACGCATCGGAGTCGGCGGGGTGCTCAAACGGCTTCAGCAGCAGAGACAGATCGAGCGCAAGGGCTGGGTCGGCGGGGGGCAGCTGGTCGTGGGGGACGAGAGGCATGGGCTCCCAATCTCAATCCCAGTGGGATACAGCTCGGGCTCGCATACGCTCATCGTCGGCGCGACCGGGTCGGGCAAGACGGTCAGCGAGGCTTGGATCGCCGGCCGTCTCATCGACGCCGGATATGGCGCTATCGCCATCGATCCGAAGGGAGATCACCTGCTGCGCGACGAGCTGCGCGCGGCGGCCGCCAGAGCAGACGTGCCGTTCCTGGAATGGACGCCGGAGGGACCGCTCGCCTACAACCCATACGGCCACGGGAGCGACAGCGAGATCGCCGACAAGGCGCTCTCGGGTGAGGAATTCACAGAGCCCCATTACCTACGCCAGGCACAGCGCTATCTCGGCCACGCGGTGCGCGTCATGCAGGCGGCCCGCATCAAGATCACGCCGGTATCGCTGATGGCGCACATGGACCCACGCCAGCTCGAGGTCAGCGCACGCAAGATCCCCGAGGAGCAAGCCAAGGCCGCGCAGGGCTATCTCGACTCGCTGGACGACCGTCAAAAGCGCGAGCTGTTCGGGGTCAGAGACCGCCTGTCGATCCTGGCCGAGTCGGATGTCCGCCAATGGCTGAACCCAGCACCTGGCGAGTCGGCGCTGGACCTGCAGAAAGCCATCCGCAAGCGGGCCGTCGTCTACTTCCGACTCGACTCCGACCGCCGGCCGCTGCTCTCAAAGATGCTCGCCGCCACGATCATCAGCGACCTGGTCACGCTCACAGCATGGATGCAGACCCACCCGCTGCCCACACTCGTCTTGGTCGACGAGTTCTCCGCAATCGCGGCTCAGCAGATATCGCGCCTGTTCGGACGCGGCCGCTCGGCCGCTATCAGCCTGCTCCTCGCCACCCAAGAGATGGCCGACATGTCGGCAACCGGGGACGGAGCGCTGCGAGAGCAGGTGCTCGGCAACGTCGAGGCTGTGATCGCACACCGCCAGAACGTGCCCGAGTCCGCCGAGCTGATCGCCGCCATCGCCGGCACAAAGCCCGTCTGGATCACGACCCAACAGACCGAGCAGGCCGGCTTCGGCTCAGGAGAGAGCGGCAAGGGCTCACGGCGGCGGGGACACGAGTTCGCGATCCACCCCAGCACAATCAAGGACCTCTGGACCGGCGAAGCGGTCGTCATCACCCCCGGCTCAGGCCAGCAACCGGCCGTCACCCACATGCACCATCCAAACAAGGCCACGAGCCGCTTTGAAGCCAAGTTCCTGAAGTCATGAACGACGCCCGAGGTCGAGAAAGGCGACATCGCTGGCGCCACTACGAAACGGCATCCGGAAACCGGCCGGTGCTGGACTTCATCCGCAAGATTCCCGACGAAGACAAGGCGGCGATCCTCGCCACCATGCAGGAAATCCGCCCGTCCCGTTCATGTGGCCTCGGCTGCGGCGTAGCTCCGGGGCCGGAACCCGTCAAGGCCCGCCCTCCGGGCCGCCCCAAGGGGCGGGGCCTGACGGCCCGGACCTTGACTGAACCCGGCCCCTCCGCTGAAAGCTCACCCATGTCGGCAGGGACATATCCCTGCCGACATGGCAGCCACTAGAAAGGATGAACAGCCCCGATGCAAACCTCAAGGACACTCCGAGCCCGCTCCGATATGAACGCCCCGCTGAGGAAGCCACCCGCCCCCGAGCACCCGCTCAACATGACGCCGCTGCAGAGCATCGAACGTGCCACCCGTCGTCTGCGCAGCGCCGAAGCCCTCGTTGCTGATCGGCGTCTGGCATTGGACCAGGAGATTCAGCGCGCGATCGGCACAGCGGTGGCGCGCTTGCAGCCTTCGGAGTCGCACCCACCCGGATAGGCTGTCACGCCGATGCCCTGGATGGTTGAGTTTTTTGCGGATGACCGGGGCCGTCAGCCGGCCCGCGAGTGGTTGCAATCGCTGGACAACGCCAAGCGCGCTGCCGCGATCGCCGCGATCGAGGTGTTCCTGAAGAACCTTGGCCTGGACGTGTGCGGGACCGAGCACGGCAAGCAGCTGGGGGCGGGGTTGTTCGAGTTTCGCATCCGCCACGACGAGTCGGTGATCCGCGGCAAGGCCGGTGAAGCAGGTACGGGCAAGCGCGGCGAGGTGCTGCTGCGGATCTTCTGCCACGCCCACGGCCAGAAGATCGTCCTGCTGCTCGGCGGCTACGACAAGGGCGCGGCGCCGAGCAAGCGGCGCCAGGACCGCGAGATCGAGACCGCGCGTCAGCGACTCCGTGCGTTCAAGCTTCAGCAGAGTCGCCGTCGGGACGCAGCGCGACGACGCAGATGACACTTCACGCCTCACGGGGATTGACGAACCTCCCGATATGGGCTATAACCTATGGATGACCAGTCGCAAGGAGACCCGCATGACGACCAAATTTGACGACTACGTCCGCGAAGTCGAAGACGGCAGCACCGCGAAGGAGCGCCGCGAGCTGGACGCAGCGCGCGTCCGCTTCAAAATCGGCGCTCGGCTTCTGCGTCAGCGCCTGGCCGCAGGTCTCAGCCAACAGCAGCTCGCCGTGGCATCGGGCATCGCCCAGGCCGACATCAGCCGCATCGAGCGAGGCCAGATAAACCCTACCGCCGCCACGCTGCAGACGCTCGGCGCCCCGCTGGGCGTCACCCTAGACTACGTCCCCACGCCCCAGCTCGTCGACGCATAGCCGCGGGAGTGAGCCGTACGTCTGCCAACAGGCCCGCTCTGTGCCTGGGTGCGCAGCCGTCTGACCCATAGCCCACACTGGCGAGCGGCCCCGATCGTCACCGGACCCCGCACTACGCGCTAAATCACGTCGTCCGATGCGGACATCCGCGCGTCCTCCGACCGTTACCTGCGCAACGCGATCATTGCCGTGCTGGCTTACGACCGCGGATCCACGCTGTGGGATGCCGCGCGTCTGCTATCGGTCGGCGAGGAGGGATATTCCTACAGAAGCAGGGTGGGAGGGCGCCTGCGGGCGATGCCCGAGTTCAAGGAGATCTCCGATTTTTTCACGGCCGAGCTCACGGCCCAGCTGGCGGATGCGCGCGGCATGACCACCTCCAAGCTCGACGCGCCCGTCAACAAGCTCGCGCGCCTGCTCAACTCGCCCTCGATCAAGCGGGTGCTGCTCAACGACTCGCTGCGAATCGACTTCGACGGGGTGATCGCTGGGGAAGAGGTGCTCGTGGTGAAGGGCGCGCTCGGTTCGATGGGGGCAGGGAACACATCCGTGCTGATGCAGCTGCTCGTCGGGATGCTGGATGCGTCGCTGGCTCGCCAACAGGATCTTGTGCCGGTGGAGCAGCGGGTGGCGGTGGCATTGAAGGTCGACGAGGCTCCACTCGTGCTCAACCGCGGCTTCGCCGAGACGATGGCGCTGAAGCGCTCTGCCGGCCTCGAGACCGTTGCCTGCTGGCAGACCGATGCGCAGTGGACCGATCGTGAGGTGCGCGACCAGCTCGACGCGCTGTTCGCCCACCGGGTGTATTTCGCGACGGCCTCCGCACGCGATGCCCGTGAAGCGTCTCCTCTGACGATGGCCGAGTTCTCCGACACGGTGCGCCCGGATGTGGAGCACCTGTCGGCGCTGGGTCGTCCCGACGCCCGGCTGCACCTGCCCAAGCACCACGCGATCGTCAGCTGGACAACGCCCGAGGGGCGTCAGTCGGCGTTTGTCGCCCAGACCATCCCGCTGCGCGTCGACCGTGAACGCCTTGCGCTGCATGCCGCCCGTCAGGTCGAGCGCGGCGGGCGTCACCTCACCGATCTGCGCCAGCCCCATTGGGATCGCAACCACGCTCAGCCGGAGCACGGGGCGACTGGAGGGGATGAGCGGCGTTCGGGCTCGCCGCGCCGCACGCTGCCCGACGTCGGTGCGACTCCCCTCCCGGAGACGCCGTCGGACAGCTACCGCGAGTTGAGCGAGCTGGACGGGGCTCACAGCGTGCGCTGGGCCAAGCCAGTGGAGTCTCCGCACTCCCTCGAGCCCGAGCTGCTGGACCTGGAGATACTGGCGCTCGTGGCCGGCCTGAGGCACGTGCTGAGCAGTCAGATCCACCGCCGTTTCAATCCGCAGCGTGCGGCCACGACAACCCAGCGCAGGCTCAAGCGTCTTTCCGACGCCGGGCTGCTGCAGCGCTTCCAGTTTCATCGTCGAGACGGAGGTGGGGTGCCGATGTGCTACGTGATCACGTCCGCCGGCCTGAGTCTGCTGCACGCGAACGACCGCTTGTCAGGGCTCGGAGACGGCGATGTCGAGACACTGCATCGTGCTGCGACAGCTGTCTCGACGGCGCAAGAGCGCCGGCTGCGTCAGGCGCGCGGCGATGTGCACGCGGCCGGATGGGCGCTGGCGCTCGAGCATGCGCTGGACGGCGCTCCACTGCGGCTGCGCGGACCGGTCGAGTCAGTGCTCTCGCCGCCCACGCGCTCGGGCGCGGCCGGCCGTGTGGCGATCGGTCCAGGAGATCTCCTGCTGCCAGGCGGGCGCGCCGCGCACGAGTTCCTGCGTACCGATGCATCGGGCGTGCGGAGCGAGGTGGAGCATTTTGAGACCGTGCGTCCGGGGCTGGCAGTTGAGATTCCGGAAGGAGCCGAGAGCGGGGATGACGGCTTCGGGGATAGCCGCATCGACGGTCGAGGCGGAGCCCTCACACGACCGGTCGCGAAGTACCTCGACGTAATGGTCGAGCTTGACGATCGCCTGCCTCAGGGGCGAGCGGCGGGAAAGCTCGAGCGCTACGACCACCTGATCTCAGGCTGGTCTGAGCACATCAACCGTTATGGGCGCCGGCAACAGGCGCTGGCGATGGTCGTGTTCGTGTGTCGCGATCGCACACGAGCCCGCGAATGCGCCAAGCGGGCCGATGCCGTTCTGCTCGCGTGCCGCGCCTACGCCGGGGAGTATCCATTCGACTGGGAGTACCCCGGCAGGGAACGGATTCTGTTTGCCTCAGAGCGCGACGCTCACGAGGGGCGTCTGGGTGCCTACGGCGTTCCTCGACTGCCGCCCGCGGTGCGTGTGACCGCGGCTCACGGCGATCCCAGCGCGGGCCGGGCGATGGCGGAGTCGAGAGAGATCCTCCGCGCCGCGCCGCGAACCGGCGAGTAATTCTCTACTGCCGTGAGAGGCTGTCGCGCAAAGGTCGGCGTTTTAGCCGGCGGGTAATTCTCTACCGCGCGGCGAACCGGCGCGGCGCGCAGCCATCGTCATGGCTGTCGCTCGCAAGAGAGCCTCTGAAACCTCGCCCCCGCCGAGACGGGCAAGGCCGGTGGACGCGGTCCGGGTCTGGCGCTCGAGCGCTCTTGCATTTGCCCTGAAAAAGATGCCGTTGCCCTTTGGTTGGTGGCAGTTACGTACCCACACCCAGACGATCGGTCGCAGTCGCCCTCGCCTGCGACGGGCACGCGACTGCCGATTGACGACCACGCATTTCCCATTGCAGAGCCAAAATAGGCCGCTTGCGAGAGGGCGACGGCACAGGTCCCGGCGTCTGCGGATGGGGCCGTTTGTGCTTCATCTCCTCGGCGGCTACGCTCGCCCTTCACTTCCTCCTTTTACCTCAGCCGTTCGGCGCTCGCCGACCCCCATCACATAGCCAGCATCACCCCCGGCGCACCGCTCCATCCCATACGTGATCTGAGCGTTTGCGCGCCAACTTCTCGTTGTTGCGGCGAGCGATATCGAGATTTCCGAGAGACCCCTTAAGGGGCTCTCGGAGTGTCTCGCCACGTCGACCACCGCCCATCCTCGCCGCTTGACGATCGCCCGATCGCCTCCTACAACGCGGTCTCCACGCATTCCCGATCGCCGTCGCCGCGGCGATATCGAGTCCAGCTCAGAAGACCGGAGACAGCCATGACATCGACCATCTCTCCTCCCTCGCCGATCCCACGTCGGAGCACTCGACGTAAGCGCTCTCCTGGACGAGTCGACCGGGACCATGCGCCCAACCCGCGGAATCCGCTGTGTCGCTACGTCGATCCGCTCGGGCATCCACGCGAGGTCGTGGCGTTGCCGGGATCGTGCCAGAGCGTGCTGGTCGTCGATCGCGACGCCGCGACGCTGGGGGATCGGCGGCTGGTTGCGCATCTCGACGCCGACGAGCCGGCGGCGAACGCGGCGCTGGTGTGCGAGCGGTATCTGGAAGAGGATCCGGGTGAGCGCCGTCGCTGTCGGCGGGTCCTCCCTGAGGATCTCGTGACATCTCCCGCGGCCGTGCGTGCGGCGGTATGTCAAGCGCAGGACGGACGGAAGGTCGAGCCGGGAGGGAGCGACACGCATTGCTCGGATCGGCACGGTCGAACGTATCGACTCGGGCTCCTACCGACCGACATGTCGATCCCGGAGCTGCGCTGGCTGTGTCATCCGCGCCAGGGGCGAGGCGAGGCGCCGAGGCCGCTGAAAGTGCGCGAGGCGGTTGCTGCGCTGGAGAGCTATGAGCCACTGCGCCTCCTGACGCTCAGGGCGCTCGCGCAGCACAGAGACGATCCGGCGGTCTCCACAGCGGTGTTGCGCTCCGAGCTCGAGGTGATCCAGGAGAGTCCGATCGTACTCAACCGCCGGCTCCGTCACGCGGTGCTCGTGGCGATCGAACATCAGGGTTTGAGCATGAGCGAGATCGCGATCCGCTGTGGCCGGGTCAAGCGCGATTCCAAGGGCAACGAAAGCGGCGAGACGAGCTGGCTGGCGCGCCGGCTGGGGCTCCTTCCCGAGGGAGGCGCAGACAGGCGTACTCCGTGGATCCACAGCGACGTTCTGGCGCTGATCGCGCGCCATGGCCTGGGGATCAGCCCGCGCGAGGTGGAGCTCGGATGACGACGCGACTCGGGCCCAGGCCAATCCTCGTGGTCGAGTCCGATCCGCAGCTCGGGCGAGCGCTTGTCGAGCAGTTGCACGCCGACGGCTACCGGGCTGAGCTGGCACGCAGCGCTGAGCACGCCCGCGTCCTTGCGGGTCGAAGCGGGCCCAAGCTGGCGGTGCTCGGAGGCTTGGATTCCCCGCGTGGTGCGCTCGAGCTGCTGGAGGAGATACGCAATGCAGATCGTGGGTGCGTCCCCTGGGAGCAAGAGCTCCCCGCGATCGTGGTCGGCTCCCAAGCTCGGGTGCCGGACATGCTCAGAGCCTTCGAGGCGGGAGCTGATGATTTCCTTGCCCGCCCGGCCGGCTATCTCGAGCTGAGAGCACGTCTGCGGGCGGTCCTGCGCCGCAGCGAAAACACCGCGGCGCGTGAAGAAGCGCTTCGGGTTGGGCCGCTGACGATCGAGCCGGGCGCCCATACGGTGAGCCTTCAGGGCCGGACGGTCCAGCTGCGGCGGATGGAGTTCGATCTGCTCGCCCAGCTCGCCTCCGACCCGCGGCGCGTGTTTGCCAAGGACGAGCTGCTGCGAGTGGTTTGGGGATATCGCGCGTGCGGGTCGACCCGCACCGTTGACAGTCACGCCAGCCGTCTGCGCCGCAAGCTCGAGCAGCACAGCACGCAGCGCTGGGTGATCAACGTGTGGGGCGTCGGCTATCGGCTTGTCTGAACCGGCGACCTCGCTGTAGGCAGTCGCTGCACCAACTACTGGACGGGCCGATCGCCCGTCGCTCAGATCTTGACGGGCTCTGACCGCCCGCCATGCAGCACACCACCGCGATGGCGGACCTGCGGGTCCGCCATCGCTCGTTAACCACCGCCGGCTTCGCCGGCGACTACCGAGCGGCCTTCCAGAGGTCGCTCACAGAAAGGAGTGGCGTAAATGCCCTCATCCAACCAAGCCCCAGAACCGGGAGTCAATCCCTTCGCGGGCGAAGCAGGCGTCGATCCTCTGGCGCCACTTCAGCAACTCGCTCACTGGCTGACGAACACGACCGTTCATGTTGCGCTCGGTCTTGTGATCGGCGCGATCGCGGCGCGAATGCTGCGCAGCAGACATCTCCACTGGAGCTGGGCCCCCTGTGGCCTCGTAATCGACTGGCTGATCCGGTCGCCGCTCGGAAGCTGGTCGCTGACATTGGGGGTCGCCGCGCTCGGCGCCGGCCTGCGCGGGCGTCGCTGGCACCACGAAGACATCGATGCGGGCGCCGATCTGGCGGAGATCGCCAGACGGCGATACGGGCCGTTGGATGCCCTGGGCGCCCTCGTCCGGCGAGTCGTGCATCGTGAGGAGTCGCTGCGCACGGACGGCTGGTTTCGCGGCGAGCAGCTGATCGTCGGTCGCGACGAAGACGGACGTGACGTGCCGATTCAGCTCGGCGGCTCGTGCGGAGGCACGCACACGCTGGTGGTCGGTGCGGCCGGCTCGGGCAAGACCGTAACCCAGACATGGATTGCGGTCCGGGCGATCGAACACGGCATGGCCGCGATCGTGGTCGACCCGAAGGGCGACCGCGACATGTGCGCGGAAGTTCGTCGTGCGGCACAGCTCGCGGGCAGGCGCTTCGTCGAATGGACTCCGTCCGGTCCGTGCACATACAACCCCTACGCCCGGGGTGGAGAGACGGAGATCGCCGACAAGGCGTTGGCCGGCGAGCGCTTCACCGAGCCCCACTACCTGCGCCAGGCGCAACGCTACCTCGGTCATGTGGTGCGCGCTCTGCGCCATGCCGGGCTGGAGGTCAGCCTTGAGGGCATCGTCCGGCATCTGGACCCGACGCAGCTGGAGCAGCTCGTGCGGAGCCTGCCCGAGCACGAGGCACGGAAGACGCACGACTACCTGGACTCGCTCACCGATCGCCAGCGCAGCGACCTTGCCGGTGTTCGCGACCGTCTGGCGATTCTCGCCGAGTCCGATGTCGGACGGTGGCTCGAGCCGCAGGTGGACATAGCGCAGTTCGACCTGCTCGAGGCGGTGATGGACAGGGCGGTGGTCTACTTCAACCTCGAGGCCGACCGCCGCCCGCTGCTGACGCAGATGCTCGGCGCGGCGATCGTGCAGGACCTGCAGACGACCGTCGCGGCCCTGCAAGGCCGGCCGGTGGGGTCGCTGGTCGTGATCGACGAGTTCTCGGCGATCGCTCCCGAACATGTCTCGCGGCTGTTCGCCAGAGCGCGCGGGGCGGGCATGAGCCTGTTGCTGGGTACGCAGGAGCTCTCCGACCTGCGTCTGCCGGGACGGGAGTCGCTGCTCGACCAGGTGATGGGCAACCTGTCCGTGCTGATCGCCCACCGTCAGGTGGTTCCCGACTCGGCCGAACTGATCGCGAGCCTCGCCGGCACGCGGGGCGTGTGGCGAACCTCTCGAGCCAGCGACGGCAGGAGCACCCGTACCCGGACTCGCGAAGGCGTCCTCGATGCGAGCGAGGTCACAGGTCTCGCGCGGGGCTGGGCCGCGGTGATCGCGCTGTCAGACCATCACGGCGTGCGCATCACGCGCATCTTCTCGGTCAAACATCGGCGCTGATCCGGCCCCCGGGGCCGGTCGCCTCGGAGCTCGACCAGAGGATGGGAGCTCCGGCCGCTCACGAGCCGGCTCGCGCAGCCGGAGCTCCCACGCAGCGCCCCCTCATACCTGCCTCACCGCCGGCAAAAGCACCCGTCGGCTGCGCACCGCGCACCCCCGAGAGACCCCTTTGGGTCTCCATCAAAACCAAACCACAAGCCAAGGAGAGCCAAATGACCTGTAGAGCACCTGACAGCCAGTCCCCCGAGCGCACGGCGATTCTGCAGTGGGTTGCACGTATTGGCGCCATCACCGATCGAGCGCTGGCCGCTCACACCGGGACGACCGTCGCCTCGGCGCGCGCGCGCCTGCTCGCCGCCGGGCGGACAGGGCTGCTTGCGAGTCACCGTCCGCTTGCCGGGCAGCCGTCGTTGTATACGGTCACGCGAATCGGAATGCGCGCCTGCGGGCTGCGCGGGCTTGATCCATGCCGGGTGAGCAGCTCAAATGCCCTGCATTTGATCGAATGCGCCAGGATCGCCGCCGCTTTGGAGCGTTGCTATGCGGACCACCGCGTGCTCGGCGAGCGGGAGCTGCGCCGCGACGAGCGCGAGTGTGGCCGAGCGCTGGCCAGCGCTCGCCTGGGAGAGGGGCCCGGCGGCGGCCCACTGCTGCACCGGCCGGATCTCGTCCTGTGGCCAGAGCACTCCGATGACGAGTTGCCCGTCGCCGTCGAGGTCGAGCTCACGATCAAGGCGCCTCGGCGCCTGCTCGAGATATGTCGAGCATGGGCGCGCTGTCGCTGCGTCGCGGGCGTGCTCTATCTCGCCCCGCCCGAGGTCGAGCGGGCGCTCGCCCGCGCGCTCGAGCGAGCCCAGGCAGAGCAGCGCATCGCCGTCGTTCCGCTCGATGCCCTACCGGCACTCGATGGCGATCTGCCTGTCGAGATTGACACGTGAACCCCCTGCACTCGCGCGCATTTCGAAGCTGGGGCCAGAGGCGATCTGGAAAACCGTCCCAAGCGATCCGTAGCTTCTTCTCCCGGGGGCTCAACCATCGATCAACGGAGATCACTCTCATGTCTTACTTCAGCATCAATCGCGTAGTTCTGGTCGGACGTCTCACCCGTGACCCCGAGCTGCGCGCGCTGCCCTCCGGCATCAACGTGTGCAGCCTGCGGGTTGCCTGCAACTCGAGTCGGCGCGACGCCGAGGGCGACTACAAAGAGAAGCCGAACTACTTCGACGTGAGCGTCTACGGCGCGGCGTCCGACAGCGTCGGCCGCTACATGCGCAAGGGCGGTCGTGTGGCGATCGATGGCCGGTTGGAGTGGCGTGAGTGGGAGACCGCGGACTTGCAGAAGCGCCAGGCCGTGAGCGTGGTGGCGGACACGGTCCAGTTCCTCGACGGCCCTGGCGATCGGCCGGCGGCCTCGCGAGATGACGGTCCAAGCGACGACGGCGCCGGGGACGGTGACGGCGACGGCGCTCGCGAGGAGGATCGCGAGCTTGTCGGCGTGGGCGCCGAGGGCGATCTCGTCTTTTAAGCGATCGACAACATCGCAGCGGGGTCGTCCGATGGGCGCCCCGCTGCGGTTGCCTCTCGATCCGCCTTGCAACTCAACTCCGCGGTGGGCCGTCGGGGCTTTTTGTATTTAAAGGGCGTTTGTCTGGGCTCGCGCCACACCTGTGGGACGTGCCTGCGTAGACTGACGCGCCACGCACAGCAGCAACCAGCTTCGGCCACAGCCCTTAAGGAGTCCAATCGGTGCCAGTCAATAGCA
>OBLU010004305.1_pt1 | contig 12839 bp, 6 predicted proteins | sample 1518681 | NCBI WGS metagenome assembly OBLU01 (sample SAMEA3539304, study PRJEB22396) | soil metagenome | biome: tundra; feature: field; material: soil | place: USA | collected 2010-05 | depth 0.15 m | reverse complement strand
CCGCCAGAGGAGTGACCACCTCCGGAACTTGGTGCGCTGTGCGATCCTCCGCTATAGCCACCGCGACTTCCGCCATAGCTAGGCGCGCCGTGATAGCCTCCGTAACCTCCGCCGTAGCCTCCGGAGGACCTCGGTTGCACGATCGGCTGCCTCATATTCAACTGCGGACGCGAACTTCCACCGCGCCCGTAGTTGCTGGAACTGTTGCTGGAACTGGATCCACGCGAGTCCCTTGAACTCGGCGCCGTACGGTTCCAGTAGTTGCCGCTCGTCCCCCGGCTGGAAGTCTCGGCGCTATTTCCGCCGCGACTGGCCGACTCGCTGTTGTGCGACGGTAGCGTAAACGTCTTCCACTCGCCGCGATTCGGTTCGCCCCGGCTGGCCGACGACTGCTCGCCTCGGTTTGCGGAAGACGCCGCACTCGCCTGACTCCCTGCGCTCCTGCTCGCAGCATTGTTCATCTCCCGGCCTGCAGCAGGCGTGCCCGCACTCGGCTTCCCTCCCGCCGCAGATGACGTCCCTCGAGACTCGGATGCACCGCGAGATTCCATCCCGCTGTTGCTGCGTCCGCCAGCCGTCACCGCGCTGACATGATTCTGCTGCATAGACTGCTGCAGATGCGCCGTCTGCTGCTGGAATGATTCCGGCCGCGACGTGCTCTGCGTTCCAAAGAAATGCTGCGACCCGCTGTTGTGAATGGTCGACGGCGCCGCCGCCCGGCCACTGGCCGACAAACTGGCTCGCGAAGGCACCACGGGGAGATTGCCGGTCATCATGCGAGCGCCGCTTAACTGCGCATGAGTCGCCGCCACCGCCGCGGTTCGTCCGGCTCCGAATCTCCCGGCACCCACCGTCGAAAGCGCGCGTCCGATGTGCGGATCGCTTATGCGCGAGAGGTTCGAGAATCGAGTGCCGCCATGCAGCGGCGCGAATCCACCAAAGCGGCCAAGCCCACCAAATCGATTGAAGCCCACCGCGCCAAACCTTCCGCCATATCCGCCCCACCATGGGAAGAAGCGGTCACAGGGCCCAATCGGCAACCAACCGAAGCCGCCCCACCCAAATCCGAAACCGAATCCACCTCCGAATCCAAAAAATGAAACGTAAGCCGGCGCCCAGAACGGACGGTAGAAGCCCGCGCCCCACACCGGTCCCGGCCACCATGCCCACGAATTGCCGTAATACATCCAGCGTCCATAGTGATATGGCGCCCAGCCCCACGGCTCATAGCCAACCCACGTCCAGCCGTAATAAGGCTCGTACACCCAGTTGCCGTCGCGATAGGGAGCCCAACCATCCGGCTCATTCGGCACCCACACCTGCCCGTAGTCCGGCGCGTTCTCCCAACGTCCGTTGGCGTCCAGATCTTCCGACCCAACGTAATATTTATTCGTGTGATGCCAGGCATCCGCGTTGTGGATCATGCGGTCGCGGTCGCTATTCCACCGGTCCCAGTCGTCACGTTCAGGAGCCGCAGTAATCTTGTAACGCGCATCGGCGCCAGACCCGCGCACCGTCGCCATATCGCCCTGTTTGATTTCGGCAATACCCTGCGGAGTGGCAATCTGCGCCTCACCCTTGCGCACAATGATGATGCTGTCGCCATCGGGCCGCACTTCGATGCGGTACACGCCATCCTGGTGCGCTGGATGCAAGGCAACGTTCGGCGTATCGATCTCCGGCTCCGTCTCACTCTCGCCAAATACCGAGTAGTTGACCAACCCCTGCCCAATCTGCACCTGGATGTACTTCTTCGTAAAATTCGCGAGGTTCACCTGCGCGTTCGATCCCAGGCGCAGAATGTTGGCGAAATCGAGCTGCACCTCGGCACGCCCACCCGGTCCCGTCGAGACTTTATCGCCATTCACTACCGGCTGATTCAACACCGCCGCCGACGAGGTGCCCGAATCGCCGCGCTGCGTCGACACGTCGCCATGAATCATGCTGACGCGCCCCACGCCCTGATCGACTTTAGCCGGACCTTCACCCGACGGTCCGCCGGGTTGAGCTTCCGGCACATTAGGCTGACCTTCGGGTTCCATCTGCGGCCCTTGTCCGGGCTCAGACGGTTGCCCAGGCTGCGCCTGCTGCCCAGGAGGCGGCGGCGCCTGCGGCTGGCCGATTTCCATGGGCGCGCTAGGCTGCTCCGAAGGACCGCTGCCCTCGTCAGTGGTCTGCGCCTGCACGCTAACCGTGAAAACTCCAGCCAGCGCCAGAGCTAAGATTGCCAAACTTCCTATGAACCTGTTTTTCATGACCTACCTCCCGCGAACCCATCCCACGTTTAAGTAAACCCGGAAAATGGAGGAATGACGCGCTATATTGCAAAGCAACTGCCATGCCAAAGCGGGCGGGACGCGAATTCGTGTAAACGGCTTGTTTTCAAGAAGGAAGATGGAGTCTTCAACAGGCAGGAATCATCGAAACCCAAAGCCGGTGGCTACCCTAAGCCAAGGTGGTTGTTTTCAGCCGATGGTTCGCGCCTAGTAGCGCCGGCGGCCCGCCTTCGGCGATGCCAGCGAGGCATCGATCGGCTACGAATCAAGAGAGCCCAGAAACACGAAAGCCCCGATAGTCAGTCGGGGCTCGAGTCAGAATTTGGTACCAGACGCTGATTCTCAACCACGTTAGGATAGCGCTATCAGCAGCATTGTCAACGTCACCTTGGTCGACGCTTTCTAGACTGCGCCCCGTGCCAAATCGTCCTGATAGTGACCCGCTTCGCCCGCACTCGATAGAAAATTAAATACGGTGTGCCGCCCACCACCAACTCACGCAATCCGGGCTCACTTCCCGTACGGCCCAGGTAAGGATGCTGTCGCAAAGCCTCAACCAAGGCAACGATCCGCGTCGCCAGCCGAGCCGCCGCATCGGGCGTGTCCCGGGCAACATAATCTCGTATCTCCCGCAGCCGCGCCAGCGCCAGCGGAGACCAAACAACCTCTACTGGCACAACGTCTCGTCATCGTGCTGCCTACCGCAGGCGCACCTCGGCGGAGGCAACTCGCGATCGGTCCCCCACGAAAGCAGCCACGCCTTCATGTCCTCATGCGTAACATAATGCCCGGATTTAACCTGGCGCTCAGCCTGACGGATCTCCGCCAGCATTCTCTCCTGATCCGCCACATAGGATTCAACCGCATCGGAGATGAGAAAGTTCGAGCTTCGCCCGGAGACTTTCGCGAGCTTGCCGAGTCGTTTCTTGATTGCCGGTTTCAGGCGGATACTAAGCGTCGCACTACGTGTGTTCGCCATGAACACATAATATCACGGTACGTTTAGGGGAAGTTTGCCCAAAAACACGAAAGCCCCGATAGTCAGTCGGGGCTGCGGTCAAGAAACTAGTACCGGACGCTGTCCTTCACACATTCTAAGCATTACTCCAATAGCAGCGTTGTCAAGCACTGGCGACACTCTCCAGACGGCTGTCTGTCAAAATGATTGTAGACACCGCAAGGCTCGACCTCAGAAGTATTTCTGATTCTCCAGTTCGGAACTGTTCAGTTTCGAGAACGCATGTTCTACGCTTCCTTCTCCCCTTCATCCGCAATCCCAATCTTCGACAGCCGATACCTCAACGCATTTCGTGACAGGCCCAGCAAGCGCGCCGCCTGACTCTTATTTCCATTCGCCCGCCGCAACGATTCCCGAATCATTTCATCTTCCCACTGCTCCAGCGTCATGCCTTCAGGAAGAAAATTTCCCGTCCCATTTACCGCCCTCGCGGGACGCACATCCAGATGAATGTCCTCCACCTTGAGCACGGTGCCCTTTGCCAGCGCGCACGCCCGCTCGATAATGTTTTGCAACTCGCGCACATTCCCCGGCCAGTGATAGTTCACCAGAATCTGCATCGCCTCCGGCGTAATGCTCTCCACCGGCTTGCCGGAATCCCCCGCAAACCGCGAAACAAAAAGATTCACCAGATCCGGAATATCTTCCTTGCGCTGGCGCAGCGGCGCAATGTCGATGGGCACAACGTTCAAACGATAGTAGAGATCCTCGCGAAACGTGCCTTGCTCCAGCGCTTCGCGCAGATCGCGGTTGGTGGCCGCAATCAGCCGTACATCCACCTTCACGGTGCGCGTACCGCCCAGCCGTTCAAACTCCCGCTCCTGCAGCACCCGCAGCAGTTTCACCTGGATCGCAGGCGGCACATCTCCGATCTCATCGAGAAACAGTGTTCCTTTATCCGCCAACTCGAACTTTCCCGGCTTGCTGGCCGTCGCGCCGGTGAAGGCGCCCTTCTCGTAGCCAAACAGTTCGCTCTCCAGCAGATTTTCCGGAATCGCCGTGCTGTTGATCTTGATGAACGGCCCCGCAGCTCGCCGCGACTTTTCATGAATGGCGCGCGCAATCAAATCCTTGCCCACACCACTCTCCCCGCCCAGCAGCACCGTCGAATTCGTGCGCGCCACGCGGTCCACCGTGGCCAGCACTTCCTGCATCTTCGCGCTGCGTGCCACCACGTTCGGATGCGAGTACCGCTTGCCCAATGCCTCCCGCAGCGACCGATTCTCCTCGCGCAGATTGTGTACGTCGAGCTCTTTGCGGATCACCATTCTCATCTCGCTCAACGAGAACGGTTTCAGCACATAATCGCTGGCCCCGGCCTTCATCGCTTCCACCGCAGTCTCGACCGTGCCAAAGGCCGTCATCACCACCACCGGAAGCGCCGAATTCTGCCGCTTGATCGTCTGCAGGAATTCCAGCCCATTCATCCCCGGCAGCTTAAGATCGGTCACCACCAGATCGACAGCGTTCTCCCGCAAAAGCTTCAGCCCAGCCTCCGCGTCACCGGCGGAAAGCGTGCTGAAGCCGTCCTCCCCGAGATTCAATTCCAGCAGTCGCCGCATCTTCGCTTCGTCTTCGACAATTAATATGGTTGGCATGTTATGACGTGGCTTGTCGTTCAGCTCTGCGCTCGCCCTTTCTATGATGCAGGATTTCCTGCAACCTCATCACTCGCAGGAAAAAACACGATGAAGCCAGCTCCTTTGGAACCGCTCCCATCCCCGCCGCTCTCAACCCTAATCGTTCCTTGATGTCCGTCAATAATCCGCGACACGATCGACAGCCCCAGCCCTACTCCCGTTTTCTTGGTCGTCACAAAGGGATTGAAAATCTGCTCCCGCAGTTCATCCGGAATTCCCGGTCCAGTATCTTCAATCCGCACCTCAACTCCACCTCGGTTCGCACTATTTGCCCTCGCCGCCTTCACCCGCAACGTTCCGCCGCCGCTGCCCATCGCATCGTAAGCATTCTGAATCAGATTCACGAACGCCTGCTCGGAAAGACTTTCGTCCAAGGGAACCAGAGGCAAGTTCGGCTGATACTGCCGATCCACCCGCACCGAAGCGCCTTCGTCTTTATGCGTCACTGCCACAGCTTGCAGCGCTCGATCCAGCACGGTTGCAATATTTTGTGGACTTAACTCCGCATGCAGCGGCCGGGCAAAATCCAGAAACCGCGTCACCAGCGCGCTCAGACGATTCGTCTCGCTCGATATATAGCCCGCCAATTCGCTGGCCAGCGGATTCGACTCCTCTAACTTCTGATGCAACATCTCCGCCGATCCCTTGATCACTCCCAGCGGATTGCGAATCTCGTGCGCCAGTCCCGCCGACATTTGTCCCAATGCCGCCAGCCGCTCCGATCGCCGCGCCTCCTCCTGCGCCTGCTGCAATTTCCGATTGGTTTCCGCCAGTGTCTCCGCCAGTTCCTGATAGCGCTTGATCTGCCTCTGATTCTCCACCACAAACCGGTTCACGACCATGGCCGCTAGAAAAAGGAAAAGAATGCGGATGGCCAGCAATCCGTAACCCTCTGTAGTGATCTCATATTCCTGCAATGCAGGGTAAAGATAGGAGCAGTAGGCAGCGGAGGCTAGCGCCGTCCACAGCAGTGTTGCCCACGGGCTGAAATATTCAGCCGCAGTCACTACCGGCAGGTAGAAAATTGGAGAGTAGCTGCTGTTGATTCCGACCTCGCCTGTGTGATCGATCAGCAGCGTAGCCAACGCAATCTTCAGGAGAACGATGTAAACCGCGCCCCGCTCCGGAGCCTTACCTAACAGCCATCCTTCGCTTAATTGCACGACCCCGAACGCCAGCAATACCAGTTGCTTATGAATTTCAAACACCGGCGGCAGCGCCGCCAGTCCGGCCAGGAACAGCAGCCATAGAACATCCATCCAATTAATTGCCGCACGCTTCTGCTCGTTCATAGTGACAATGCGAAAAACAAACGCGCCGGGGACGGGCTGCTTGCCCGTTTCCCGGCGCTATTCTTCTTTCGCTGGTTTTCCCGCGATCCGTGGGAATCGTATTCCATCCGAACCCTATCAAACCGCAGGCAAGTAGTTCGCGTCAATGTCACTTCTTAGGAGAACTCGGGTGACTCTCCACTGACGGATGCGAATTCTGCTGCGGATGCGCCTGAGTGGTTGCGGGCTGCTGCTGGTGCCAGGTGCTGTACTTCTGTTCCTGGTCCCGCTGCTGCTGCACGTTTCCCTGCTGTACGGGAGCCACCGGCTTGGCCAACGGATGCGACCAATGTTGCGCCGGTTGCGTACTCCGGTTCTCGGGCTCAGCCTGAGCGCTCTTCTGCGGCTCTGGAGTCCCTTGCGCCTCCCACACCCGCGGCAGAGGTTTCTCCTGATCAACTCCGCCACTAGGCTGGCCAAATGAACGGAAACCATCATTCGCCTGTGGCTGCCGCGTCACCGGAGCGGTCGGTACGGGCCGGCCCGGCGCTTCCTGCCGCACCAATGACGACGATTGGTTCAGATGCCCGCCGGCCTGCGCCTGCCTCTGATCAAACGAACGCGGCATCGGAGCCGGCGTCCTCAGCGCCACTACCGGACGGCTGGTCACTGCCGCTGGCGGCCTGTTCGCCACTGGTCTGCCCGTACCCAGCACACTGCTCCGTTCCGGCTCAACCGCCACCATGCGCGACACCGGCGCCGCGGCGAGTTCTCTCGCTGGCACCGATACCACGTTCCGCGCCACCGGCCGCGCATTCACGAACGTGTCACGCGACACCACGGTCACGCCGCCGTTCACATTCCGGTTCGCATACGTGATGTTATTCACGGTTGTGTTCCGATTCATAACGACGCTATTGTAAACGTTCGTGACCCTCGCGATATTCACCCGCGTGTTAGTGAAGTTTACGTTGTTCACATAAACGCGGCTCACGCGGTAGCCCGGAATAAATACTTCCCCGGGCGCCAGCGGGAACCATCCTACTCCGGCTCCAAACGAGAACGAGAAGTTGAATCCCGGGCCGCCGCCGACCCAGGCCACCAGCGCTGGCGCGTATACCGGCCGCACTACGCTCGGTCCCGGAACCCACAGCCACCCGCTGCCTGCGAATGCCCAGCGACCATAGTGAAATGGAGCGAATCCCCAGGGTTCATCTTCCACCCATGTCCAGCCCCACGGTCCCACCCAAGCCCAATGTCCAAAACGATACGGCGCCCATCCTGCCACCACCATTCGCGGCCGCCAGCCCATGCCATAGCCCGCAACGTAGCTCCAGTCGCCGTATTGGTCGAGGTCTTCGTATCCCGTCATCTCGCGCGAAACGTAATTTGCGGAATCAGACTGATCTTCTCGCTGATCGCGATCCAGCGCCCAATTGTCGAATCCATCTTCCGCGGGCACCTGGCCAAGTTCGTAATCCAGACGATCGCTGCCAGTGAATGTGGCGTACTGGCTCGCCACCACCGTATAGGAAGAACCACCGCCGGTAACCTCGCCGCGTCCGCGCCACACCGTCACTTCCGTTCGATTGCCGTCCGCATCCACATCGATGCGGTAATCCCCCGGCTGCATCACAACGAACGCCACGTTCGGCGTGTCGATCTCGTAGGAGTCTTCATCATCCACGTGCCGGACTTTCACAATCAGCGATCCCTGCGCCAAACGAATCTGTGCAGCGCGGTCACTGACCTCGAGCAGCGTGATGCCCGTCTTGGAGCCGAGGCGAAGCGCCGTAGATCCGATGTGCACCTCCGCCCGCGAATTTTCGTCCGCCCAAAGATTGTCGCCCGTCACCAACGGACGATTGAGCACTGCCGTGACCCAGTCGTTTTCTCCACCCGGCTGGAACGACACCGATCCATCCATAAAATCTAGCCTTGCCACACGGCCCGGAGGATCCTGCGCATTCGCATTCGGCGAATCTTGCGGAGGCTGCGGGCTCTGCGGGTTCTGCGCATCGGGCGCGGCTTGCGAATCCTGCGAGTCCGGGGCAACTTGCGCGTCCTGCGCCTTCACTGCGAGTGGCACATGCAGCACGAACGCCAAGCCCGCCACCGCCGCTGCCCAACTCCACCACTGCTTAGGTGTCTTCATATCTTTCTCCCTGAACGATAGGAATCTTGAGGTCGACGAATACCTTTCCTCAACAATCCTATCTACATCGGTGTAAACACAATAGAGACGGTTTAGTTTCCTCGCTGTGACGTGGTTGTTTTCGGCCAGGGCTGGCCGATAGCGCGCAGTTTGCTGCGCCTGGATTTTCAGGACTTTCTGGAAGAGGAGGGCTCGTATCAGAGTATGTCTTCAGGCATACCGCATCTGTCCAGGAGCGGACCGCGCCTTCAGTCGCCGCGAGAGGACTCAGCGGTTCGCAGCCTTCGGCGCGATCTCATCCAACGTAAGATTCAATTCCAAAACGTTGACTCGCGCCTCGCCGAGAAATCCGAACTGCCGGGACTCCGTATGCTGGCGCACCGCCTCGCGAACTACATCCTCGCTCAGGCCACGTTCTTTGGCGATGCGCGGCACCTGAAATTCCGCCGCCTCGGGTGAAATATGGGGATCAAGTCCCGAACCGGAAGTCGTCAACAAATCCATCGGGATTGCCGCCGCTGGATTTTCCGCCTGCAATCGATCCGCATCTCCCTGCACTCGCGCGATGAGAGATTGATTGGTTGGCCCGAGATTCGATCCGCTGGAGTTGCCCGCGTCATACCCCGTTCCGGCACTGGACGGCCGCGAGTGAAAATAGCCCGCCGAGGAAAATGACTGCCCGATCAATCGTGATCCCACAACCTTGCCATTCCTCGTCAACAGCTCTCCATTGGCCTGCTTCGGAAACAACACCTGCGCCAGTCCCGTAATCAACAGAGGGAACAGTAGACCAAACAACACCGTCGTCACCAAAGTCATCAGCACAGCGATGATCAGATTCTTTTTCATAGTCCCTCTACGCCAACCCTGCCCGCACAATCAGCAAGTCGATAATCTTGATTCCAATAAAAGGCACGATCACTCCGCCCAGCCCATAGACCAGCAAATTTCGCCGCAGCAGGACAGCCGCGCCTTGCGGAACGTATTTCACGCCGCGCAGCGCCAGCGGAATCAGCGCCACAATAATCAGCGCATTAAAAATGACCGCCGACAAGATCGCCGACTGCGGCGTCGCCAGCCGCATTACGTTGAGCGCCTGTAAAACCGGAAATGTCCCGGCAAACATCGCCGGGATGATCGCAAAATACTTGGCCACGTCATTGGCGATTGAAAACGTGGTCAGAGCGCCTCGGGTCATCAGCAACTGTTTGCCGATCTCCACGATCTCAATCAGCTTCGTTGGATTCGAATCAAGGTCCACCATGTTGCCGGCTTCCTTCGCCGCCTGCGTGCCAGTATTCATGGCGACACCAACATCAGCCTGCGCCAGCGCCGGAGCGTCATTCGTGCCATCGCCCGTCATCGCAACCAACTTCCCTTGCCCTTGTTCGCGCCGGATCAAATCCAACTTATCCTTCGGCGTAGCCTGCGCCAGAAAATCGTCCACCCCGGCTTCCGTTGCGATGGCCGCCGCCGTCAACGGATTATCCCCCGTAATCATCACGGTCTTGATTCCCATCGCGCGCAACTGATCGAAACGCTGCCGCATGCCGCCCTTCACGATGTCTTTGAGATGGATCACCCCTAACGCGCGGTCATTCTCCGCTACTACCAGCGGCGTTCCCCCGGAGCGCGAAATCGCCTCCACCGCTGCGCGAACTTCCGCCGGAAGCACACCTCCCTGCTCTTCCAGATATTTTGCGATCGCATCGGTCGCGCCTTTGCGAACCGCTCGTCCGTCGAGATTCACTCCAGACATTCGAGTCAGCGCGCTGAAGGGAATAAATTCGGCGTCATGCGAACTCATTTCGCGTCCGCGTAACCCGTACTTTTCTTTCGCCAACACCACAATCGAACGACCCTCGGGAGTCTCGTCGGCCAGTGAAGAGAGCTGCGCCGAATCCGCCAGCATAGCCTCGGTCACCCCCGGCGCCGTCAGGAACTCCGTAGCCTCACGATTGCCCAGCGTGATGGTTCCTGTCTTGTCGAGCAGCAGCGTATTCACATCGCCCGCGGCTTCCACCGCGCGTCCCGACATCGCCAGCACATTGTGCTGTACCAGGCGGTCCATGCCCGCAATGCCAATCGCCGAAAGCAATCCGCCAATCGTAGTCGGAATCAGGCACACCAACAAAGAGACCAGCACGAACACCGTCTGCGGCGCACCCGCATAAATAGCGAAGGGCTGCAGCGTGACCACGGCTAGGAGAAATACAATGGTCAGCCCAGCCAGCAAAATGTTCAGCGCGATTTCATTCGGCGTCTTCTGCCGCTCCGCACCTTCCACCAGCGCGATCATGCGATCCAGAAACGTTTCGCCAGGATTGGAAGTGATCTTCACCTTCACCCAGTCCGAAAGCACGCGCGTTCCGCCGGTCACCGCCGAGCGGTCGCCGCCCGCTTCGCGAATCACCGGCGCCGATTCACCTGTAATCGCCGACTCGTCCACCGACGCCACGCCTTCCACAATCTCGCCATCGCCGGGAACAAACTCGCCCGCTTCCACCAGCACCATGTCTCCCGAACGCAATTTGGACCCCGGCACCGTTTCTGTTTTCCCGTCGGGAAGCAGACGGTTCGCCATCGTCTCCGCCTTCGCGCGCCGCAGGGCATCGGCCTGCGCCTTGCCACGGCCCTCTGCCATCGCCTCGGCAAAATTGGCGAACAACACCGTGAACCACAGCCACAGCGTGATTTGCAGATTGAATCCGAACCCGGGCTGCCCGTGCATTCGTTCCAGAATGAGCAGCACGGTGGTCACCACGCTGCCCACTTCCACCACGAACATCACCGGATTGCGCATCATGGTCACGGGATGCAGTTTGACCAGCGAATCCCACGCCGCGCGGCGCACAATTTTCATGTCCCACAGACTTCTTGATTTCTTGCTTGCCATATTTTCCTATTGTCATCCTGAGCGAAGGTTATGCTTCGCGAACGCGAAGCATAACCGCCGTCGAAGGATCCCTGCCTGTCTGCATTAGCGTCGGACCTCTAAGGCATTTCTTTCATCCGCTCTGCGTTTCTAGTATCCTTCGCTAAAAGGTCTTGCCCGCCTGCATCAGCAGGTGTTCGAGAATTGGCCCCAGACTCAAGGCCGGGAAAAACGTCAGCGCCCCCACAATCACCACCACGCCGATCAGCAGCACCGTAAACAGCGGCCCCGTCACCGGGAAAGTGCCCAGCGTTGCCGGAGTCTGTTTCTTCCCCGCCAGATTGCCCGCAATCGCCAGCATGGGCAAAATCATCATGAAACGCCCCAGCAGCATGGCTATGCCCAGCGACGCGTTGTACCAGGGCGTATTTCCACTAAATCCGCCGAAAGCCGAGCCGTTGTTGGCCACGGAGGAGGTAAAGGCATAAAGAATCTGGGTGAATCCGTGCGGCCCCGCATTCGAGATGGCGGAGGTGCCGAAGCTGTACAGAACCGAAATCGCCGTGAACACCAGAATCACCAGCGGAAAGATCAGAATCACCAGCATCGCCATCTTTACGTCGTAGGCTTCGATCTTCTTCCCCAGATATTCCGGCGTGCGCCCCACCATCAATCCGGCAATAAAGACGGAGAGAATGACGAAGACCAACATTCCGTACATCCCCGCACCTACACCGCCGAAAATGACTTCGCTCAGCATGAGGTTGATCAAGGGAACCATTCCGCCCAGCGGCGTGAACGAGTCGTGCATCGAGTTGACGGCGCCGCAGCTCGTGTCGGTGGTGACGGTCGCGAACAACGCCGAGTTCGCCACGCCGAACCGCACTTCTTTCCCTTCCAGGTTGCCGGTGGATTGCGCCGGTGAAGAAGGATGCGGCGAGGCATGGTACGAGGCGGAAGTTACTTGAGGATTTCCCCGTGCCTCCGCCCAATACGCCGTCGTGACGCCAGCCAGGAATAGCAAAGCCATCGCGGCCCACACTGCCCATCCATGCCGCCGGGAACCGGTCATCGTTCCCAGCGTGTAGGTGAGGGCGGAAGGAATCACAAAAATGCAGAACATCTCCAGGAAATTGCTGAATGGCGTCGGATTTTCGAACGGATGCGCGCTGTTCGCGTTGAAGAAGCCGCCACCGTTGGTGCCCAGTTCTTTGATGATCTCCTGCGAAGCGGTCGGCCCCTGCGCGATCACCTGCTGACTCACCGTCTGCATCACAGGTTTTCCGTCAGGACCATTCACGGGTTTTCCATCGGATCCCAGTTGCGGCGTTTGATACGGATCGAGCAACTGAACCGTGTCATAGGGCTTCAGGTTCTGCACCACGCCCTGCGACACCAGCAGCAGCGCGCCCAACAGACACAGCGGGGCCAGGACCCACAGCATCCCGCGAACCAGGTCCACCCAGAAATTGCCGATGGTCTTTTGCTCGCGCCGCGTAATGCCGCGGATGAATCCGATGGCCAGCGCCATGCCCGCTGCCGCTGAAACCCAGTTGTGATACGCCAGACCCACCATCTGCGTCAGATAGCTCATGGTGGTCTCG
>OBLU010004304.1_pt1 | contig 12841 bp, 14 predicted proteins | sample 1518681 | NCBI WGS metagenome assembly OBLU01 (sample SAMEA3539304, study PRJEB22396) | soil metagenome | biome: tundra; feature: field; material: soil | place: USA | collected 2010-05 | depth 0.15 m | reverse complement strand
CAACGCCTGGAGGTCTTCCGAGTCGGCGGCAATCCGCCGCAGTGCGGCGAGCTCGGCGATCGCCGTGTCCATCGTCTCGATCGTGTGCGCTGGGTCGTCCCATCGTCGCGAGAGCAGCCGCCGGCCGAGCGCACGCGCCTGGTCGGCAACCTCGGTCACGCGCGCCCGCTCATCAGGTGCGTCCCTTCACACCGCCGGGTGGCACGCGGCCTTGACATGACGAGCGACGTTGGGAATGCACGCAGCGCAGAGGCGCTACCGCCGTTGCCACGAAGCCGATGGTACGGCGGCGGTCATATCCCTCGTTTCGCCAGGACCAGCAGCGTCGAGTAGTGGTAGGTCAGGGTGCCCCCCACGGCGTCGACGGCGTCGCCGACGGCGTCGAGCAGGGCACGCCGCTGGATGTCGGGCAGGCGGACGTGATCGCTGTGAGTGGCGATGAGATCGATCCACCCCGCCCGGTCATAGACCGTGGTCCAGGGGAAGTCGCGTACCACGACGTCGGTGAACATCCCGATGTCTCGGAACTCTTGCAACCGATCTGTCGGTTCGTTCATCGGGTTGACCGCGACGTTGGTCGTCGCGATTTCCGGGGCAAACCGAAGGTACACGGCTTCGAGCGCGCGTTGGGCATCGTCTTCGGGCCAGCCCCGGTTCCAGAAGACGCCGAGGTGTCCCCCCGGGCGCAGCAACGCGGCCGCCTTGGCGGCTCCGAGTGCGGGGTCGACCCAGTGCCATGCCTGCCCGGAGACGATCAGGTCGTAGACGCGGCCGCGCGGGTCCCAGCTCTCGAACGTCGCCTCCTCGACGTTGATCCCGTGGCTGCGCGCGATGGCCGCCATGTACGGGTCGGGCTCGACGCCGAGGAGGTCGCACCCGCGCTCGATCAGCGGTCGCGCGGCTTTGCCCGTCCCACAGCCGACGTCGAGCACGCGTTGTGCACCGAGATCCATCAGCTCATCGATGAGCGCGGATGGGTAGGAGGGCCGGGCCCTGTCGTACAGATCGGCCACACCACCAAAGGAGAGGGCGCGGGCACGGTCTTCGTGCAAGCGCTTGGACCGGCTCTCCGACATCGACCTGTCAGCTGAGGCGGGACGGTTCGGGCGCCAGCGCGGCTTCGAGATCCGCGGCAAATCGTGCCGCGTCCCGGGGTTCGAGCCGTGAGGTGGTGACCCGGATCCCCCGCGCGCTCGCGATGCGGAACCTGTCCCCGGCGAGCACGCCCCATCCGCGCTCCTGGAGCGCGGCGACTGTTGCGTCCTCATGCGCCACCGGGATCCAGACGTTCAGGCCCGAGCGGCCGTGTGACTCGATGCCACGAGTCGCAAGCGCCTCGCGGAGCGCTTCGCGGCGGCGGGTGTACGTCGCTGCGACCTCACGAGTACGAGCGGTTTCACCCGGGTCGCTCCACATCCGGACGACGAGGCGTTGCAGGAGGTGTGATACCCACCCGGCGGCGGCCAGACGGCGACCTTCGACGCGCGCGACCGTGGTCGCATCACCAGACATGACGGCCAGACGGAGGTCGGGTCCCAGTGACTTCGAAACCGAACGGAGATGCGCCCAGCGAGCGCGTCCCGGCTCACAGAGTGAGTGGCAACGCCGTTCTGTGATGTCGAAAGCATGGTCATCCTCGAGTATCAGTACCGCCGGGTGGCGGACGAGCACGTCCTTCAGCTCCCGCGCTCGCTCGGCATCGACCGCGGCACCGTAGGGGTTCTGGGCGCGGGGGGTGAGCGCGCACGCCACAGCCCCGCCGCGAAGGGCGCGGGCCAAACCCTCGGGCGTGGGACCTCGGTCATCCATTGCCATCGGGAGGACGGTCAGCCCGAGTGCCGACGCGAGGTCGATGATCCCCGGGTAGCAGGGATCTTCGACAGCGATCCGATCGCCGGGACGCACGTGCGCCTGGAGCGCGAGCTGGATGCCGTCGAGCGCGCCCCCGACGACGGTCAGGTGGTCGCTCGGCACCCCGTCGCGCTCGAGCCTCGCGGCCGCAAGGGCGAGCAGCTCGCGGTCGGAGCCGGCTGCGCCATAGAGCACCGGCTCGCGAGGCAGCGAGGCAAAAGCGGGCCCGAGGTCCGGCAGCAGTGCCGGGTCGGGATTGCCGGAGAGGAGGTCGACCACGCCGGCGGGAACGATCGGCCTGCCACGTGGCGACGGCGGCACACGTGGGGCGATGGTGGTGCCGAGGCGTCCAGCCCCGGCGACGAGCCCACGACGGCGCAACTCCCGGTAGGCGGAGGCGACGGTCGCGGTGCTGATCCCGCGATGAGACGCGAGCGATCGCACGGTCGGCAGGCGCGTCCCAGCGGTGAGCTCGCCGTCGCGAATGCCACGCTCGACGCTCTCCGCGATCTCAGACGCCCGACGTCCGGTGATGTGATAACGTATCGGTACGTTCACCGCTTTGTATCATAACAAATGACTTCGAACGTGTCCACGTCGCAGATTTCCCGCGCTGGGGCCTCTCGCGCTCAGATCGTTGTCGCCTTTGCCGCGGTGTACGTGATCTGGGGCTCGACGTATCTCACGATCCACATCGCGATCGAGACCATCCCCGCGTTGCTCATGTCGGGAGCACGTTTCATCCTTGCCGGCCTCCTGCTCCTGGCGTTCTCCCACCGCCCCGGAGCCCCTCGAGAACGGCTCACGCTCATCCACTGGCGGTCGGCGCTCGTCATCGGTGGCTGCCTCCTGCTCTTCGGCAATGGCGGCGTCGCCTGGGGCGAGCAGTACCTGCCGAGCGGCTTCGTGGCGCTCATCATCGCCACGGTGCCGTTGTGGATGGCGCTGTTCGCGCCTGCCTTCGGCGGTAAGTGGATCAACTGGACGGCAGCGGTGGGCATCGCCGTCGGGCTCGCCGGCATCGTTCTGCTCGTCCGCCCTGGTGGCGCCGGGGCGGGTCACTGGCAGACGCTGGTCGTCCTGATGGCGCCGCTTCTCTGGGCGCTCGGCTCGCTCTACGCCCGGACGGCACCGTCGCCCAGCCAGCCGCTGACGGCAATCGCCATGGAGATGATCGCCGGCGGCGTCCTGCTCAGCATCGCGGGCGTGGCCGGCGGGGAACTCGGTCACGTGCACCTCAACACCGTGTCATTCGCCTCGGTCGCCGCCTTTGTCTACCTGGTCCTGGTCGGCGCCCTCGTCGGCTACGTCGCGTACATCTGGCTTCTGCACCATGTCTCGGTCACGGCAGCCTCCACGTACGCGTTCGTGAACCCGGTCGTGGCAGTCGCGCTGGGGGCGATCGTGCTCGGCGAGCAGGTGACCCTGGTCACCGTGGTCGCAGCCGCGCTCATCGTCGGCGCCGTGGTGTTCCTCCTGGTCGGCCAGAGCCGCAGGACCGAGCCTGCCGTGACACTCGAGATGCCGGTCCGCGACGTCGCCTGACAGCGTCCTCCCGGGTGAGAGGTGACAATGGGTCCATGGACAGCGAGACCCTGATCGTCGACGCCACCGCGGAGCCGCTGCGTCCCCGTCCACGGGTCGGCGTCAAAGACGTCCTCTGCGTCGGACCGATCATCGCCAACACCATCTATTACTACGCTGGGTTGCCGCTCACGCCGCTGCTCCTCGGCCGCAATCCTGTGCTGCTCAGCGCGCTCCGCGGCAGCATCGCCTCCATGGTCGCCGCCGGCGGCTTCGCGAGGGTCGGGAAGGCCCCGCTGCTCCTGGCATTGATCGCGCCGCTCCCCATCTCAATGATGACCGACCCATTCTTCTTCTGGGCCGGGAAACGCTATGGCCGAAGTCTGATCAATTACCTCAGCGCGTCCGACCCTCGCTGGCGCAAGCGCGCTGCGCGAGGCGAGCGCTTCTTTCAGAAATACGGCGTGTGGACGATCGTCCTCGCGCCGTTCCTGCCCGCTCCCTCGCCGCTCTTCTACATGGCGGCCGGCGAGGCCGGGATGCCCTTCGTCATCTTCATCGTTGCCGACGTGATCGGCACGCTGGCGTACGTCGGGCTCATCGTCGCCGCCGGCTTTGCGATCGGCCAGCCGGCGGTGACCGTCGCGCAGGCGATCAGCAACTACGCTCTCTGGGTCATCGTCGCGATGGTGGTGCTCATCGTCGCTTGGTCGCTGTGGTCAGGATGGCGCGCACCCCGCGAAACGACAAGGCGTTGAGTGCCGACGCCGGGCAGGCGTCGCGACGGCGATGGGTGCTGGTCATCGCCGCAGTGCTCACGCCGATCACGCTCGGCGCGCTCGTTACCGTCGTGGTCTATGCGACTCGTGCGCAGCCGGTCGTGACCCGGCCCGCAGCGGTGGCAGCAGCGTCCGACGTCGCGGGGCGCGACGGGTCGATCCTGGTGCTTCAGCCCAAGACCACAGCGCAGGTTCGCGTCCCGCTGGGGACGAGCGTCGAGGTGGTGCTGCTGCCTGGCCTCGGCGAGACCGTCGAGTCCGCGAACGCCGACATCCTCACCGCAACCGCGAACCCACCGTGCCACCTCACAGCAATCTGCGGATTCCCCGGTGCGCTCGCCTGGACCTTCAGGACAACGCGCACCGGGCTCGGCTATCTGAAGATCGTCTTCGGGTTCAGGGTCTGCCAGGAGGACGGCGCGTGCACGATCACGCCGTACGTGTTCAAGCCAATCGCCGTGTACGCCCGACCCCAGTCCAGCTGAGCTCAGGGGATCGCGACGTCCGCACGGTATTTGGGAAGCCCGCTCATGCCACTCTCGACCACGTCGGCGATGCGCTCGACGGCATCCCAGAGGTCGACGAATCGCGTGTAGAGCGGAGCGAGCCCGAAGCGGCACAGGTCGGGCGGCCGGAAGTCGCCGATGACGCCTCGGTCCGCCGCCGCGCGCACTAAGGCGAGCCCGTCCGGATGACGCAGTGACACCTGAGCGCCGCGGCGTTCGGGCGCATCAGGAGTTGCCACCTCGAAGCCGAGCGCGTCGAGGCGGGCGTGCACGAGACGCATGAAGACCTCGGTGAGCAGTGCCGCCTTTTCCCCGACTCGTCGTGCCCCGGCCTCGAGCTGGATATCGATGCCCACTTCGAGCGCACCGATCGCTAGCACCGGTGGTGACCCGCTCATCCAGCCCCGTATTCCCGGCGCCCGTCGATACTCGGCATCGAACAGAAATGGGTTGTCATGGCCGAGCCAACCCTGGATCGGATTACGCAACTCATCCTGCAACGCGGTGGCGACGTACAGGTACGCGGGTGACCCTGGCCCGCCGTTCAGATATTTGTAGCCGCATCCCACCGCCAGGTCCACGCGGTGTGTGTTGAGTTGGATCTCGACGGCGCCCGCCGAGTGCGACAGATCCCAGAGCACGAGAGCGCCCGCAGCGTGCGCAGCCTCCGTGAGTGCGCCCATGTCGTGGCGTGCGCCGGTTCGGAAGTCGACCTCGGTCAGCATGAGCAGCGCGGTGTCACCGGCCAGCGCGTCGCGCAGCGCGGCACGCTCGACGGCGCGGACCTCGCAGCCGAGCATGTCGGCGACGCCGCCCGCGATGTAGAGATCCGTCGGGAAATTGCTCCGCTCGGTCACGATCACGCGGCGCTGCGGACGTGCTCGGAGCACGGACGCCATCAACCGGAACAGCCCCACGGAGGTGGTGTCGGCGACGAGCACCTCGCCGGGTGAGGCACCGATCAGCCGGCCGACGCTGTCGCCGACCCGGAGCGGTGACTCCATCCACCCCGATTCGGTCCACCCGCGGACCAGGATCGTCCCCCATTCGTGCTCGGCCATCTCCTGGAGGCGCGACATCGCGGCTTTGGGCAGCCGGCCCATCGAGTTGCCGTCGAGGTAGATCGTCGAGCCGTCGTCGAGAAAGCGGTCGCGAAATGCGGCAAGCGGGTCCTGCGCATCCAACTGGGCGCACGAGTTGCGGTCGAGGTTGTCTGGAAGTTGGGCGGTCACAGCCGGTTCCGCACCTCCCAGAGCTCGGGGAAGAATCGCAATGCGATGGTTGTGTCGAGGTAGGCCACGCCGCCGCCACCGGTGCCCGGCCGGGAGCCGATCAGGCGAGCGGCCATCAGGGCGTGATGGAAGCGCCAGCGCGAGATCGCCTCGTCGTGATCGATCAACAGCTCGCACACACGGTGGAGGACCGCGCGCTCCTGCGACACGTGGTCCCGGTACAGTGATATCAGAGCATTGACACGTCGCTCGCGGAGCTCGTGGCTGTCGCCGTCGGGAGCGTCGAGACCTTGCGCTCGCAAGGCCGCGCAGAGCGCGCTGAACAGGGTCGGAGCGCCGGCGCGGCGGCGCAACTCCCCGCGGTCGTGATCAGAGAGCTGTGACGCGTCGGCCGGCGTGGTTCCGTCGAAGCCACCGAGCACCTCGATGGCGCGAAACTGCCCCGACTGCAGTCCGGATGCGGGCTTGAGTGGGTCTCGGAATTCGAGAAACCCTTCCGGCGTCAGGGTCTCGAGCACCCGCAATTGGGTGATCAGCAGCTCATCCACGCGGGTGGTGCGGTGGAGCGGCGCCATCGCTCCCTCGGGACGCCCCGCGAGCAGTTCGGCGGTGACCTGGTCGAGCTCGTGGAGGATCACCTTGAACCAGAGCTCATAGACTTGATGAATAACCACGAAAAGCATCTCGTCATGCGCGCCCTCAGTGAGGGGGTGCTGGAGGTCGAGAAGCTCGTCGATGCGCAGGTACGAGCTGTAATCAGTACCGGCCATGACCGCGGCGGCACTCTACGCTTATTGCCTCGCCCCTTGGGCCGGGTGGCCGGCGAGAGGTGTCACGAGCCTCGAGTGACGAGGATGTCGTCGAGCGAGAACTCCTCCGGTGGCGACAGCTGGTCGAAGTTGCAGGAACGCGGGTCCTTGTCGGGTCGCCAGCGGAGGAAACGCGATGCGTGGCGGAAGCGGCCGCTCTGCAGGTGGTCGAAGGACACCTCGCACACCAGCTCGGGGCTCACCGACGTCCATGCGCTGTCGGCCGAACGCTGCCAGCGGCTCGGCCCCCCGGGTGTGCGCTCGTGGCCGAAGCTGTCGCCACCGACAAGCGGCTGCAACTGCTCGAGGATCGCGCGCCGCTCCGCGGCGTCGAAAGACGACGTGTGGCCGACGTGATGGAGGGAGCCGTCACCGTCGTACAGGCCGAGCAGCAGTGACCCGATACCGCGCCCGTCCTTGGCGATCCGATAGCCGCCGACCACGCAGTCGACGGTTCTCAGGTGCTTCACCTTGATCCAGCGACGCTCGCCCGGGCGATATGTGCCGGTCGGGTCCTTGGCGACGACGCCGTCGAGGCCCGCGCCCTCGTAGCGCGTGAACCAGGTTGTCGCCTCGTCGGGATCAGTGGTCTGCGGCGTGACGCCCACTGTCCGGCTGCTGACAATCGCCCGCATCAACTCCCTCCGGCGTTGCTCGAGCGGCCGCTCGCGAAGGTCGTCCGCGTCGAGGGCGAGCAGGTCGAAGAGCACCACCGAAGCCGGCGTCTTCTCGGAGAGCATCTTCACCCTGGACGCGGCTGGGTGGATGCGCTGCTGCAGAGCGTCGAAGTCCAGTCCGTGGTCGGTGGCGATCACCACCTCGCCGTCGACGATCGCTCGTTCGGGGAGCGCCTCCCGAAGCGGCTGGATCAGCTCGGGGAAGTACCGCTCCAGTGCCAGGGCATTCCGGCTGGCGATGTGCACGTAGTCTCCGTCACGAAAGACGATCGCCCGGAAGCCGTCCCACTTCGGCTCATAGAGCCACGCGCCCTCTCGCGGGATCTCCGCGGCGGCGCGCGCCAGCATCGGTTCGAGCGGAGGGCTGAAGGGCAGCGACACGAGCGGAGTGTCGCCGATCGCCAGGTGCTCCGGCTAGGCAGAGAGGACGCGCGGGCGCTGGTCGCGCATGCGAAGGCGCAGCAGGTTGTCGACGTCGACAATGTCGCCGGCTTCGCGGACCGCGGTCTCGAATCGGGTGATGTCGGTCAGCTCGTCGACCTCACCGCGGAGCGTTATCACGCCGCGGTTGGCGCGGATCTCCAGGCCTGTCGCGAGGTCGCCGAAGCCCAGGGAGAGAGCAACCCGCACGCGATTGGCAAGTGTCTCGTCCCAGCTGGTTGCTCCCGCCCGGCGAGGACGCTTGTCGACCGCCGAACCGACGAGGGACGCCACGCCGACGGAGGCGCGACGAGCCGCTGACCGGCGGCGCGCTCCCGATCGGGGATGCAAAAGGAACGCTGCGATTGTGATGACTGCGGCGCCGGTGGCTGCCGCCGAGAGCTTGAGAACCCGGGTCACTGGGGGAACCCTCCGGTTGATTGTGTGCAGGAGCGCTCGTTCAAACGTCCCGGGGAGGGGTTGGTTACGCGGATCCGGCTAGGCCGGCGGCGGAGGGAAATGGCGGGCGTCTGTCCATCTGGTGCCGTCCCACCAGCGCAGGGTTCCCGAGCCGGCCTCCGGGTACCAACCTGGCGGCGGCGGCGGCAACGTGCCGGAATAGCGGCGCACCTCGTCACGCTTGGCGAAGAGCCAGACGAGCGACCCGATGATCCCGCCCAGGATGACGATGAGCAGCCATACGATCTTCTCGCTGCCGCTTGCCCGGAACTGAGCGTCCGGGATCTTCGCCACCTCCACGATAACCACGATCCAGACGACGAACGCGGCGACCCAGATTGCGAAGAACAGGAGCGGGATCCACAGGAACGTGATACCGAACCCGCTCGATTGGAATGGACCTCCCATCAGCTCAGCTTAGAACGCCGGCCCATGACCCAGAGGCTCACGCGGCGTGAACTCCCTGGCCGTGCACGCCGTGGCAGCTGATCACATCCACGCCGGGTGCTCCGGTGAAACCTGATGCATGCGCGGCTTGCGGATCGCGAACACAACCCAGCCAATCGTGACGAGCGGCGCCATGAAGATGCCGATGGAAAACAAGGCGAGCAGCGCCAGGCCGGTGAGCGGGACGAGCAGCGCAAACAGCGTCCATCGCGCCGGCGACCAGTCGAGCCACGCGGTAAGCAGGGTGAAAACGAGCGTCACGAGAGTCAGTGCGACGATCCCCATGACCACCGTGAAGGCCTGCGGATTGGCTTCGAAGATGGTCGCGCTCCCGGTGCTCTGAATCACGGTGCCGGTCTGACTGCTCAGTGCCTCGCCGGAGGTGCTGTAGGTCGGAAACACGAAGATCAAGAGCAACAACAGCACCATCGCGAGCACATCGACGAGGCTGAGAACTTGTGCACGGACGTTCGGGCTACGTGCCACGCCGATCTCCTCGCTCTCTTGACAGGCCATGACCGTGAACCATATACTGATCGTGTGATCAAGTCAAGCGATCAGAGAAAGGGCGTACGCAAGCCGGTCGGAGACGAGCGCCGGCCTGCCCGCCCAGCCCCTTCGACACCCGCCGCGGGCCGGGCAGGGCAACCGGAGATCAATCCACGCCCTCTGCGGCGCCGTCAGCGCCGCAATGAAGCGGGTGACCTTATGCGGGCACGCATCGTCGACGCGGCGCTGCGCACCCTGATCAGCACGGGCTACGCGAACACTTCCGTACGCGCGATCGCATCCACCGGCGCCTTCAGCCCCGCCCTCGTCTTCTACCACTTCGGCAGCGTCGACGCCCTCCTCCTCGCGGTGCTCGATCGGGTGAGCGGCGAGCGACTCTCCCGTTATCAGACCCGACTTGCAGAAGTCTCCAATCTGCAGGCCCTCGGGGCGGCGATGGAAGAGCTCTACGCCGAGGATCTCCACCTCGGCCAGCTCACGGCCGTCCAGGAGATCGTCGGAGCGATGGCGTTCGATCCCGAACTGGGGGCCGAGATCGTCGAGCGTATGCAGGCGTGGATGACCTTCGCTGAAGAGCTCGCGTCGCGCATCCTCGCGGGCTCTCCGCTCGCGGGCACGGTCGATCCGTCGGTGATCGGCTCAGCCGTGATCGCCCTCTACATGGGCCTCGAGATCGTGGCCCGAATGCGCGGCGGCGACAGCACCGGATCGAGCGCACTGATGACCACGCTGGTTCAGGCCGCGCCATGGATCGATCAGCTTCTGGGCAAGGCGTTGCCAACGCGCCGGCGGCCGGCGGCCAAGGTGGCGATCGAATGACCAGGGTCGCGGTAACCGGCGCCAGCGGCTTCGTCGGGAGCCACGCGGCACGAGCGCTACTCGCGTCCGGATGCGACGTCGTCCTCGTGGCTCGGCACTCAGATCGCGCGGCGATTCCGGACAGTGAACACGCCGAGTGGGCTACCGCCGACATCGATGATGAAACAGCGCTGGCTCAGGCATTCACCGGCTGCGAGTCCGTCATCCACTGTGCCGGTATCAATCTCGAGCGCGGCTCGCAAACATATGCCAAGGTGCACGTCCGCGGCACCGAAAAGGTCGTGCGTGCGGCCCGAGCTGCCGGCGTGCGGCGGATTGCACTGGTGAGCTTCCGCTTTACGTGGTCGGACCTTCGCACCTTCGATCGTGCCGCCTGAAATGCCCCACCTCGACCTCAGCACTGACATTGCCGCCGATCCAGCCATCTGCTTCGACGTGTCCCTCGATGTCGGAGTCCACCTCGCAGCGTTGCCTGGGCAACGCATCGTCGATGGAATTCGCCATGGGCGCATGCACCTCGGTGATCACGTGACGTGGAGCGCTCGACATTTCGGTGTTCAGTGGCGGATGACATCTAAGATCGTTGAGTACCAGCGCCCCCACACGTTCACCGACGCGATGCAGCGAGGACCGTTCGGGCACTGGCGCCACCAACACATCTTCGAGAAGGCCGACTTCGGCACGCGAATGATCGACCATGTTGCGTTTGAGTCACCGCTCGGCCCGCTCGGCCGTCTGGTTGATGCTCTCGTGCTCGAGCGCTATATGGCGAAACTGTTGCGCCAGAACAATCGCCATGTGCGCGCGGTGGCCGAGGGGCGTGGACCGACGTGACTCAACGACACCCGGGGATCCAGTGCCTTCCTAAACGATCGCCTCGACCGGGCATCCCCGGCGCCGGTGCTCGGCGTCGAGGTGCTCCGGGATTGATGCAGCGCACTCCCTGTCATGGCGCGGTGAGCCATCTCAGGAGTTTTGGTACCCGTTGATCTGGCTGGTGCGCCCAGGAGGATTTGAACCCCCGACCTTCTGATCCGTAGTCAGACGCTCTATCCGGACTGAGCTATAGGCGCGCGCCAGAGCCGTGACTGTACCCCATGCGGCCTTAACCAATACCGCACCACGCCGCATGGGCCAGTCGCGGCATGATTCAAGTTCAGATGGCTCAACGGAGGTCGATCCAATGGCGGTGACCGGCAGTATCGAGACAGGCGCGCTTCCGGCGCTCGATTTCGTGGGTGAGGTCGCACAGCAGATCCGCGTCGACGGCATCCGCGCCAGCACCAAGGCGGGATCGGGGCATCCGACATCGAGCATGTCCGCCGCGGACCTGATCGCCGTCCTGGCCGCCCGCCATCTCCGCTATGACTTCGCGCACCCGGAGCTGGCCAACAACGACCACCTCATCTTCTCGAAGGGCCACGCCTCGCCACTGCTGTACGGCCTGTACAAGGCCGTCGGCGCCGTGACCGATCACGAGCTGATGACCTACCGCACCTTCGGTTCGAGGCTTCAGGGCCACCCGACCCCGATCATCCCCTGGGTCGACGTCGCCACAGGATCGCTCGGCCAGGGCCTACCGATCGCGGTCGGGGTGGCGCTCGCCGGCAAGTACCTCGATCGTCTCCCCTTCCATGTCTGGGTGCTCTGTGGCGACAGCGAGCTCGCCGAGGGATCCATCTGGGAGGCGCTCGATAAAGCCGGGCACTACGGCCTCTCCAACCTCACCGCCATCTTCGACGTCAATCGCCTCGGACAGCGCGGACCCACTGAGTTCGAGTGGGACCTGGACATCTACCGCCGCCGCGTCGAGGCCTTCGGCTGCCGGGCAATCGTCATCGACGGCCACGACCTCACCGAGATCGATGAGGCGCTCTCATCGGCACGGTCGGGGGAGGGCCGGCCGAGTGTCGTGATCGCCCGCACCATCAAGGGCAAGGGGTTCAAGGAAATCGAGAACAAGGAGGGCTGGCACGGTAAGGCGCTGCCTCCCGAGCTGGCCGAGAAGGCGATCGCGGAGCTGGGCGGAGAACGCGACCTGCGAATCGACGTCCGCCCACCCGAGGCCCTCGAATCAGCCTCGGCGAACGCCGCGGACACGACCCTGACACTCCCGTCGTACAAGATCGGCGACAAGGTCGCGACACGCAAGGCTTACGGCGACACGCTGCGCGCGCTCGGGTCCCGCCATGATGTCGTCGCCCTCGACGGCGAGGTGAGCAACTCGACCCACGCCGAGGAGTTCAAGAACGCCTATCCCGACCGCTTCTTCGAGATGTTCATCGCCGAACAGCAGATGGTCGCGAGCGCCGTCGGTCTCTCGGTGCGCGGCTATGTCCCATTCGCATCGACCTTCGCCGCGTTCTTCTCGCGTGCGTATGACTTCATCCGGATGGCAGGCGTTTCCCAGGTGAGCGTCCGTCTGTCCGGCTCGCACGCGGGTTGCGAGATCGGCGCTGACGGTCCTTCACAGATGGCCCTCGAGGACATCGCAGCGATGCGCGCGGTGCACACGTCGACGGTGCTGTATCCGAGCGACGCAGTGTCGGCCGCGAAGCTCGTCGCCCAGATGGCCGACCTCGACGGCGTCAGCTACATCCGCACCACGCGCGGCGCGTACCCGGTCCTGTACGCGAACGACGAGGAGTTCCCGATCGGCGGCGCCAAGGTCGTGCGCCAGTCAACCAACGACGTGGTGACACTCATCGGGGCCGGGGTGACGCTGCACGCCTGCATCGACGCGGCCGAGCGGTTGTCGACGAGCGGCATCTCCTGCCGGGTCGTCGATCTCTATTCGGTCAAGCCCAT
>OBLU010004303.1_pt1 | contig 12841 bp, 8 predicted proteins | sample 1518681 | NCBI WGS metagenome assembly OBLU01 (sample SAMEA3539304, study PRJEB22396) | soil metagenome | biome: tundra; feature: field; material: soil | place: USA | collected 2010-05 | depth 0.15 m | reverse complement strand
TGCATCGGTCTGTACGGTGTCGTGTCGTATGTGGCGGCCCGCAAGACCAATGAGACCAGCATTCGTCTGGCGCCCGGCGCAACACGCGTCCAGGTGCTGGGCAGCGTCTTGAAAGAAGGCATGTTGCTGGTTATAGCCGGGATGCCAAAATGTACTCCTTCAGTGCGGCCGCCGGTACTTGCCACCAGTTGTTCACCTTCGTACCGGAGAGCTTGCCGCTGGCCAAGAGGCGGACGACCATGCGCATCCTGACGTGCAGCCGCTCGGCGACCTGGTGGGTGGTGAGGTATTCGACCGCCATCTCCCCTAATCGCCGTCGGCTCCTGGCCGGGGCATTCAGTCCAAAACAACAAAGGCCCAATCCCCGCCTCGGCCGAGACGCCACACGCTCCGAGGTTCCTTCGATGGTGAAGGGCGCGCCCTTCGCAGGGTGTCGCTGCCGTGCAGCGATATACGTCTCCTTGGAGCCCCCTCTGCCTGACGAAAGCCAAGCCACCTTTGCGGCAGTATGGGCATCGCGCATCTGGCGGGAGTGGGTGTAGCATCATAACTCACTCGTCCCTGGGCCACATGGCGGGCAGCACGTCCCGCAAAAACAGCCGATGTGGGCGGTTGGGATGTGTACTCGGCAGCTTTCGCCATGCGCAAAGAATCGCTTTTTTGGAATGGGGCCTTCTGGAACCGTCATGCTCTGTCCTTTCAGGCGAAAAGCCATCTAAAAGGGAGCGTCGTGCGGGCCGAAATCAGCGAGGACCGCTCGGTTCGTTTGGTTTGATGGGCCGATTCAAGCTTACCACGCTCTGACGGGCGCCGCTGCCAAACGCCGCACAGCCGCACAGCCCTTCAATTGCACCCCCAGCGCTTCACGCAGCAGAAGGGACCGACGGCGTTATTTCGTATTATCGGTAGCTTCGTGTCTTTTCGGCAGAACTGCGTAAACCCAGCGTTCGGCTGCTGGACTCAGCCGTACCGGATCAGCGTAATGTTTAACCTTCCTGTCGGGTATTGCCGCGGAACAGGTCGAAGACTGCCTTGGGTCTGGATACGAATGGTCTCGCTTTCGCCCAGATGCCGTCGTTACTGGTTCTCTCCTCAGGGGTCTGGTGTTAGTATCGTCGCCCGAGAGGCTGCGACGCGAACTCCGCTCGGACGGCACGCCGTGTGTCCGGCGTCCAGGCGAAGATCCCGCAGTCCAGCCGATTCAACCCTCGCGTCTCGCGCATACTAACCAACCCTGTCCCGTACCTCTGGCACTAGCAATTGAAATCATTTCATCAGACAGTAGATCTCAAGAGGAATCCTTAATGCTTCTCGTGCCCTCTGTCCTCTTGGCTCTGGTCCTCATCCTGAATGGAGCAGCGGCGGTTCTGCGGCGCAACAAGTTGCGGGAATCGCGACGCCGCCAAGCAAGGAGCCTTTCGCTGGCGCTCGCAGCGTCAGGGAGCTATCGCCGCGCGCCCGCATCGGCGTCGGTCTTGGTATCGGCGGTGGCTTCTGTGTTCGTCATCGTGGTCGTTATCCTTTTCGGCGGTTGATCCGCGCATGACGATTCACATATCTTCGAGCCACATTGGCCCGTACGGCTCCAGTGCCCGCGCGATCCGAATGGCGGCGGTCAGGTTCCAATTCGAGTGAAACTCCATGGCGATCTCGATATCGTTGCCGAACGCGTCACGTAACTCTCTTACCGGTTGTATCGCCTGGTCGATGTGCCAGATAGATCAGCCGGCCTTCACGTTCCATATGCAGGGCCACCGAGTCGCCCGCCTTGAGGCGTGGGCACCAGCACCAGGCTTTCCAAACTGCCGGTGCCTGCTCTTACGCCTCCCCCTTGGTGATCACCAAGGAACTTCCGCGCTTCTGAGGCGGTCTAAGAGACGACGATGCGGCCCTGCGGGCGCTCCAAGTCGTGGTCTGATGGGGCAAAAGTGCAATTTCCACGGCGGCGGGGGTGCTCCGTGGCGGCTGTATTCCGGACAGCAACGGCAGCCATAGCTGTTTGTGGGCTTGCTCCAAACGTGCTGCCACTTCCTGCAAAGAGCAGCCCAAGACATGATGAACTAAGAGCCAACAAGATTGGGTATGGCGCTGAAATATAAGGAACAGCATGGAGCTTTATGAAACGTAAATCAAACTCATAGCCCTAGCGGTGCGCCCAATCCACAGAATAGATATCCGCGGTGAGCAAGTGAAACGATACGATGGGAACATCGTCGGATCCGACGCCCCAGTAACTGACGGTGGCTCCCGGCTGCAGGTCTTTGAAGTCGGCTACCTTTTCCAGATGGCTGCCGTCCACCTGCATCCGGAAAATCGGGCTTCCCTCCTCGGTGAAGGATTGGAAGTAGATGTACTTTCCGTCTTTGGACCAAACGGGATTGTTGAATCTCCCGCTAGCGATCTCGGTCCGCCGGTTCGACGCCACATCGAAGATCATCAGCTTGCACTGGTCGAGCGTCATGGCGACGAGGTAACGGCCATCTGGCGACCATCGCGGGCTAAAGAGCCCTTGCGAACCGGCCACGTTCGATACCGCCCTGGTTGTCAAATCCACCATCTGGATAGACTTTGGGGTCGAATCCTCAGCCATGTATTCCGAGGATCGCCCGAAAACGATCGTCTTACCATCCGGAGACCAATCCGGGTCGGCTTGGCTGCGAAGTTCCGCCGACACGATTTGCGGCTTGCCTCCCTCGGCGGAAATGGTGTAAATCTTCCAGGTCTTGTCGGGTTCCTTGCCCATGAAAGCAATGGTGCGCGAATCGGGAGACCAGCGCATCATGAATACCGCCATTGGCTGGGAGGTCAACTGCAGACGTTGCGATCCATCCAGCCGGCTCTGCCACAAGGACCCGTCACTGGACTTGAGCCAGGCAACCCGGGCGCCGTCTTTGGAAAACTCCGTGCGGCCGGCCATACTGATGTCCCGCAAATAAGGAATGAATTGGCGCGTGGCGGCGTCATAGCGGTGGAGTTGACTCCGCCTGTGGGCTCCGGCAAAAAAGATCTGACTCCCGTGACGGCCCGGGACCGGACCGAGAAAGCTCAGCGGACCCGCCGTGAGCTGCACCGGCGAGGGTGACGATGTTGCGAGCCAGGTCTTCTCCGGCAGAATCCAGATATTGCTGCCTTCCAACCGATTCGACTGGAAGACGAAGTACTTTCCATCCGGCGTCCAGTTTCCACAACACTCCGCCACGGGACTGGTCCATCCCGGCAGCAGTGGCCGGAGCTGATTCCCCGCGAACGTAAACTCCCACAGCGAAGTAGCGCGCGTCGCGGAATCTCTAACCGTGAATCGCAGGCGGGAACCGTCGGGCGCGCAACGCAGCCAAAATGCCCTTCCTGGGACCGATGCCAACAGGCGCGGCTCCTGGCCGTCGTTGTGGGAGAGCAGGACATTGCCGCCCGAAGCGTAAAGAATCGTATTCCCGTCGGGCATCCACGTGGCGTCATGACCGATGCCGCTGACAACCTTGCGAGCGGCGCCCCCCGCGGACGGGACGATCCACATGCTCCGCTCCAGTTCCGAGAACGTCTGACCAAGAACCAGCAGCTTTGAACCGTCCGGCGAGATGTCGGCCAGGCGTGGCTCTCCAATCTCTGGCGGGGTGACGAGCGAGTGGATATCGCCGCCGGAAATCGACGAGTACGCCAGTTCGACCCTGCCCTTTTCGATCTTGGAGAAGTAGAGGCGGCTTCCGTCCGTGAGAAGCACCGGGAATCGTTCCACGCCGATGTCTCCCGGGAAAATGGAATCCGATGAGGTGATTTGGGTAAACGGCAGAAGCGTCGGCCTCACCGATTCCGAAAGCACCCAAAAACGGATTGCGAAGATGCCGACGCCCATTACCGCGACCGCCGAAACAGCGGTTCGCCAACGCATCCGATGCCGCCGGGATGGCGTTCCGCCCGTGGCGTGCGTCTCAAAAGTGGAAGGTGAGAGCGCTTCCGAAGAGACTACTGCCGTGGCGCTTGCGGAGGTTTCGCGGACGGCGGAATCGATCAGTTGCACCGGCGCAATGAACCGGTATCCGCGTTTTGCCAGAGTCTCGATGTAGTGCGGATTGTCCGCCGAGTCGCACAGCGCTTCCCGGACCTTGTTGACCGCCGTGCCGAGACTGTGGTCGAAGTTGACCACTGTTTCCGAGCCCCAGATTTGCTGCTGCAGTTCCTCCCGGGTGACGATCTCTCCGGCGTGGCTGAGGAGGATCGCGAGCAACTTGAACGGCTGACTCTGCAGCTTGATCCGGATGCCGCACTTGCGGAGCTCACCAGCGCGAAGATCCGCTTCGAAAACACCAAACCGGATTCTGCCCAGGTGGGTCGGAGTCTGCTCCAGCATAAAGAACGCCCCTAGCGTATCACAAGGGCGGCCCGGCCAGCTTTCCTCGTTCCAGCGTGCGCGCGCCGTCGGGAAAGCCATCAGACGGTGGTTGCCATGGGGGCGTAACACTTTGTTTTGGAATGCTTTGAACGGTGAACAAGAGTTGAACAACAAACGACTCGACGTGGCTTGTAAATCCAACCGAAGCGAGTATTCTATCCACAGTCGGCGCTCGCGATTGGTCTCGCTTGCCGGAAGCGTCTGGTTTCACCGCGGATTGCATCTCAGAAGTGCAGCCAAAGGCCCTACGGCCCCCAGTCAGTCGCCGCCGACCCGGAGAAGAACATGAACATTCGAAGATGCGTATTGCCCCTGATTGCGGCAGCCTGTGTCTTGTTTGGCCAAACCGACCGCGGCAGTATCGAAGGGACCATAAAGGATCCAAACGGAGCCATCGTCCCGGCGGCCAAAGTTCAGGTTGTGAACATCGAGACCAACAGCAAACTCGATTTTGAAGCCAACGAACTCGGACACTACCTGGCAGCCAGCCTGCCGGTTGGGTCCTACCGCCTGATTGTTCAGCGGGAGGGGTTCCGAACCGTCGTCCGGGAACCAATCCTCGTTTCGGCGCAGAGTAACCTGGCGGTGGAGATCACGCTCCAGATCGGTGCCGTAACCGATACCGTCACGGTGACCGGGGAGTCCCCCATGCTGGACGTGTCGGCAACCGCGAATCCGAGCAATCTCCCGGCCAAGTTCATCGACGACCTCCCCATGATCATCTTCGGCGAGAAACGCAACATCACCGACAACCTGCGGTTCCTGCCCGGAAATACTTCGAGCAATGGCGCCCTCAACAGCGGGGAAGCGGCCGAATCGTGGTCTGGCCGCGTGAACTCGGCGATTCAAGGCAGCACCGAGGTGTTCATTGACGGCGCCCCATCGAGCGAATGGGGTACCCGGCGCGGCGCCGTTCTGGAAAATGGCCCGGTAGTGGAGCAAGTGCAGGAGTACACGGTAGTCGCCAACGCCTTTAATGCCGAGTATGGCGGTTTCGGGAGTTGGTTCACCACGGTCACCATGAAATCGGGCACCAACACCGTCCACGGGAAAGTTTTCGACTATTTCGGCAACGATGCCCTGAATGCCCGCAACTTCTTTCAAGGTCCGGTACAAACCAAGCTGCGCCAGAATGAGGGCGGATTCCAGTTTGGCGGCCCGGTTTACATCCCCAAGATCTATGACGGCCGCAATAAGACTTTCCTGTTCTTTGGACAGGGCCTGTACTATGCGCGCCTGGGAGGCACGGGAGGATTACAGACCATTCCGACAACCGATTTCAAAACGGGCAACTTCAGCGGCCTCCTGTCAGCCAGCGGCTCACAGATTCCCATCTACGACCCTGACACTACCCAGCCCGACGGCAACGGCAGCTTTGTTCGCACCCAGTTTCCCGGCAACATTATCCCCACATCGCGCATCAGCCCGGTTTCGCGCAAAATCGCGGCACTATTGCCGACTCCGGACCGTTCGTCGGCGACCAACAATTGGTACAACCGAACCGGAGCTTTTCCATTTTTCAACACTTTCACTTCGACGGCGAAACTCGACCATAGTATTTCCACCAAACAGAAGATTGCCCTGACGTATCAGAATCAGTGGCGTCCGCGGCTGATCAATTCTAATGGGTGGGGAAATTTCGCCAACGTCGTGTCCGGACTTCCCAGTGAGCCGGACGTGCTGGAAGGCTTCCAACTCCAAACCGTTACCAGCCAAACCTGGCGTTTGAACCATGATTATATCTTTGGCCCCACGCTCATCAACCACCTGACCGCGGGCGTGGACCGCTACGTGAACCCGTACACCAATACCAGCGTGGGAAAGGGCTGGGACCAGACACTCGGCATTACGGGCATGCCACAGGACCTCGGCGCGTTCCCCCAAATCAGCTTTAGTGGCGGCACGGGTTCGCCCATCACCATGGGGCTCACCAGCAACGGCCTGGGGGCTCAGACGCGTTACTCGATCAACGAGAGCGTGACCTGGACTCATGGGAAACATACGCTGAAATCCGGCTTCTACCACTGGCGCTACGAAAACAACTCCAGGAATCAATCCACCACCGCCGGAAGCTTCAGCTTCATCAACCAAACCACCAGCCAGCCGGATTCCTCCAATCTGTCCAGTTGGGGCAGTTCTTTTGCAAGTTTCCTGCTGGGAGATGTGTCTAGCGCCAGCACGACATTGCAGAGTACAACCGGTTACAGGTTCTACTCCTATTCCTTGTTCGCGCAAGACGACTGGCGAATCACCTCTAAGTTGACGCTGTCTTACGGTCTCCGTTGGGATGTCGCGCCCGCGCCTCACGAGGTGAACAGTCAGGTGAGTTCTTTTAGCCCCGCGGTAATGAACCCCGTAGGTGTTCCCGGCGCCCTTGTCTTCGGGGGGTCCGGAACCGGCCGCACAGGAAACCAATTCATCAAGACGTGGACCAAAGGCTTCGGCCCACGCTTCGGTTTTGCCTATGCGCTGAACCCGAAGACGATCATACGATCGTCGGCAGGGATCTATTACTCCGACCAGGCGGTCTCAGGCGGGTATACCGCCGGGTTCACGGCGTCTCCCAGCTTCAGCGGGGCGAATGCCTTCACGTATGTTTACAACTGGGGCACCGCCGGCTTCCCGCAAAACTACGCTCGCCCACCCCAGTTGACGCCGGATTTCCAGAATAACCAAAGCATCACCTGGCTTCTTGCGGAGGGAACCCGCCTTCCCCAGATTCTGAGTTGGACGTTCGGAATCCAACGGGAACTGGCAAACAACCTCTCGCTCGATGCCGCGTATATCGGCAGCCATTCCACCCACCTGGCCGCTGGAAGTAACTTCAACTACGTGGACCAGAAGTATCTGTCCCTCGGCAATCTGCTGCTGCAGACGGCAGGTTCATCGGCTGCCGCGGCGGCTAACGTTCCCGTGCCATTCGCGGGTTTCACCAGCTACTCGCGGAACACCGTGGCACAGGCTCTGATGCCGTTCCCGCAGTACACCTCCGTGGGAACGGGCTCCGAGAACGATCCCGTCGGCAGCGCCCGCTTCAATTCCCTCCAGGTGAAGCTGACCAAGCGGTATTCCAACGGCCTCACTCTGCTGGCCTTCTGGACCTGGATGAAGAACATGAGCACCCTGCAGAGCACCCAATACACGCCCTACCGGCCGATTACCTACAGCGGGGATTCCCCACCGTCGACTTTGGTGGTAAACGCCAGCTACGACTTGCCGTTTGGCCCCAAGAAGAAATTCCTTAACTCCAGCAATCCGGTCCTTGGGGCGTTGATCGGCGGATGGAACCTGGCGGGGTACTGCCGCTATTCCGACGGCTCCGCCCTGAGCTTCGCCGCATCGAATAACCTCTCGACATTGGGATACGGCGCCAAGTTCTCTAATTATGTGGCCGGCGTGCCCATCTTCGGCACCACCAATCCTCGCGAATTCGATCCTGCCGTTTCACGCTATTTCGCTCCGGCCGGCGCGTTCGTGACTCCTCCGTCGTACCAATTCGGGAATACCGCTCCGACGCTGGACTGGGTCCGCGGATTCACCCAAAAGGCGGAGTCGGTTTCGCTGGGTAAGACGTTCCCGATCAAGGAACGGCTTCACGCTCAGTTCCGCATGGACGTGAACAACCCGTTCAACTTCGTTCGCTGGAACAATCCGAACACCAGCATCACCAGCGCCAACTACGGACAAGTAACCTCCGCGGCGGACGGCAGAAAGGTGCAGCTTTATCTCACCGTCGAATTCTGACGGTGGGACGATTGGGCGCGGGCCTCCGAGTTGGCCCGCGCCCTTCTACTTACAGAACAGGAAAGAGCTGAATACCATGCGCAAGATATCTCTCATTTGTTTCCTCATGGCTGCTCTGCGCGTTGTTGCGCCGGGCCAAAACCGGCCGGTCGCGGAGCAAAATGCGCGCACCGCTCCGGATTTCATGAACCGTTCGGTCATCTATCAAGTCTGGATGCGTTCCTTCACACCGGAGGGAACGCTGTATGCCACAGCCGCGCACTTGCAGCACATCGCCGATCTGGGGGCTACCATCGTCTATATCAGCCCGCTCAATGTGCATGGCTATCCTTCCGTCTTCGGGCCTTCCACTCCTTACGAGATCAAAGATTATGACGTGATCGATCCAGAGTACGGCACCGAGGCGGACTTCAAAGCGCTGGTTGCACAAGCTCATAAGCTGGGCCTGAAGGTGATCATGGACATCGTATTCGCCCATAGCGCGAACGACAACGTCCTGCTCAACAAGCCAGGTTTCTATCAACGGACTCCGGACGGCAAGCTGATCATGTCGCGGTGGCGGACTCCGCAGCCGGATTTCAAGAATCCGCAAGTGCACGAGTATTTCCGCAACAACATGCTGCACTGGGTCAGGGATCTCGGGGTTGACGGGTTCCGCGCCGATGTGGGGGGAGGCGTACCTACGGACTTCTGGGAAGAGGCGCGCGACGCCATGGACAAGGTCGACCGTAACGTCATCATGCTGGCCGAGTCGGACGTGCCGGAGCACCATCTCAAGGCATTTGACATCAGTTACAACTTCCCGTATTACTCCGCGCTGCAAGCCGTGGTGGTAAACGGCGAATCGGCGGAACGCATCCGGCAACAGTGGGAGAAGGCCAAGGCCGCCTTCCCGCGCGGTTCGTTCCTGCTGCACTTGAACGACAATCACGACCGCAACCGGGCAAACGTGGTGTTCGGTGAAAAGGCGGCGCTGGCCACGTCGGTCCTGAATTTCACCCTGGATGGGATTCCGCTGCTCTACAACGGGGAGGAGGTGGGTGACAGCACGGCCCCGCAGCAGCAGTCCCATGTGGCGATCCGCTGGGACATCTGGAAGCCGGAGACGCAGCGCCGCACCAGTATTGCCGGGCAGCAGAACGCCAAGCTTCGCGTATATAAACAGATCATTCAGATGCGCCGCGACGAGGCGGCGCTCACGTCCGGCGACCTGACCTGGGTCAACAACAGCAACCAGGACGGTGTGGTCAGCTTCATCCGCAAGAAGGGCAAGGAAGAGATTCTGGTGCTGATCAACCTGACGAATCGCATCACTAAAATCCAGGTGGAAGTGCCGGCCTCGGACTACGCGGAGGCCCGGGACCTCCTGAAGAATCGAACGCTACCGGCGTCACTTACCGCCGACAAACTAAGTTGTCAGCTTGGCGCGTTCGACTACGTGGTAGCCAAGCGCGCCGTAAAATAGGCCAAGGATCGGAACATGCGTCCCACAACGAGTACCTTCGCGTTAGGGCTGTTGCTGTGGTCCGCCGGGTTCGCGCTCGCGCAGCCCGCGACTCAGTTCAACGTCAAGAGTTTTGGCGCCGCCGGCAACGGCACCGGTTCGGATACCGAGGCCATCAACAGGACCATTCAGGCCGCAAGCGACTCTGGCGGCGGGACCGTTCTGGTCCCGGCGGGCACCTATGTTTCGGGAACCATCCAGTTGCAGAACAACGTGACCCTGTGGATCGATGCGGGCGCAACCATCCTTGGCACCAAGAACCTTGCCGACTATCGTTGGCCCCAAGGTGGGCGTGAGTGGGACGGCGCGATCATCCTCGCCAACGGCGTGCACAACGTGGCCCTCATGGGACGCGGCGCCATCAACGGACAGAACCTGATGAATCCGAAGGGCGAGGAACATATTCGCGGCCCCCACGCCGTTCTCTTCAATAACAGCAAAGATATCCTGGTGCGCGACATCACCATCAGGGACGCCGGCAATTACTCCCTGATCCTGCGTTCCTGCGAGCGGGTGAATATCGCCAACGTGACGGCGTTCAACGGCTATGACGGCATCAACATGCACGACGTCCGGTCCGCGACTATTTCGAATTCCAGGCTCTACACCGGTGACGACGCGCTCGCGGGGGCCTACTGGGAGAACGTAACGGTCACTAACTGCATTCTGAACAGCTCCTGCAACGCCATCCGCGTCGGCGGCCGCAACGTGCTAATCAATAACTGCCTGATCTACGGCCCCGGGGAGTACGCCCATCGCCTGGGATTCCGCCGCAATACGGAGTCCGGCTTTCAGATTCTGCCCCATAGCGCCGGCCGCGGCAACGCGAACTCGGGCAGGCTGGTGACGCCCGGCCCCATCGACAACATGGTTCTCTCCAACACCACCATGATCAATGTCCGCTCGCCGGTATACATTGCGTTCGGCGCCGACGCTCCTTATAGCGGCAACAACCTGGGGGTGGGCCGCATCGTGGTGGAGAACCTGACAGCCATCAATTGCGGCAGGACGCCATTCTACGTCGCCGGGCCAAAAGAAAAGCCAGCCAAATCGATCATCCTCCGCAATGCCCGCATGACCTTCGTCGGAGGCGTAAACGAGGAGGAGTCGAACGGTCAGGGATTCAGCCCCTACTCGATGCTGCAGGCGTACGGTGTCTATGGCCGCAATGTGGAGAATTTGGAACTGCATGACGTCCGCGTGGACTATACCGACAAGGACCGGCGGCCCGCCATCTTCGGCGAGAATATCGGCACGCTGGAATTGGACCGCTTCGTGGCGCAGCGGGAGCCGGATGGCGCGCCTTCGCTGCTCTTTGCGGGCATTCGCAAGCTGGTGATGAACGGCGCTGACGCTACCCCCGCGAAGGTGCTGTTGAAGGCTCTCGATCCGCTATTGGGCGGACTGGTTTCCGGTGAGCCGTTCTTCGTGTCTGCGACAGTCCAAAACACCGGGCGCGAAGGCCTGGCCGACATCGAGTTGCGCCTCGGCAACGAAATCGTCAAGCGCACCGCATGGTTGAACGCGATTGAAACCGCGCACGTGAGTTTCGCCAATTTGCAGTCTAAAGAGAGCGGCGAGATGCAGCTACGGCTGGGACAGGTTGCCAGGAACGTAACGCTCCGGCCCAAGCCGGCGGGCCGCCCGGTGAGCCCTCCCTATCTCTCTTTCCAGAATCTGCAAGGGCAAGTGCAGCAGGTCGATGGCGGATTCTACATCCGGGAGACCGGCGATTTCGCCGTGCTCGATCATGGCGACCAATACGGCGCCGCCTACCTGCCGCAGGCGCTGGGAGCCACCGATTCGGCCATCGTGAAGCTCGAGAATGCGGACTTCCGCACCAATTGGGTCGGTCGGGCGGGGATCATGGTGCGCAAGGACATTACCAAGCCCGGCCAATCGTCCGGCTACCTCGTGCTGGGCGCTTCACCGGCCAACGGCTACTCCCTGGAGTGGGATTCCGACGGCGACGGCCGCATCGATAAACGCACCGAACTGGATGGCTATACCAACTGGCCGTGCTGGCTGAAGCTCGAGCGTCAGGGTGGTAAATTTATTGGGTATTCCAGCAAGGACGGCGCCAATTGGAGCAAGATCGGCGAAGCGGAAGTAGCGGGCGCGGATGGCCCGTTGGACGTCGGCCTCTTCGCCCATCGAAGCAGCGCCCGGTTTGTGGACTTCAAGGTAGTCAAGATGCCGTGATGCGGGCCTTCGCAGCCGCGGCCGGTCTGCTGGTTTGCTTTGCCGCCCTGCTGGCTGCGCAGGATTCCAAGGAACAATTGTTGACGCAGGCGAACTCCGCCTATCGCTCGCTCCACGCCGCCGAAGCCGCGAGCCTTTATCGTCAGTATCTCGCCCAGTACCCCGACCGTGCCGATGTCCGTGTGTACCTGGGTGGCGCACTGTTGAACCTCGACCAGTTTCAGGAAGCGCTCGACGAAGCGCAGCGCGCCATCGCACTGGACGGCCGTTACGCGAAGGGATACATACTGGCGGGCCGGGTCTGTGCCGCGCGCGAGCAATGGGCCGACGCCCAGCGCTTCTTCGAAACGGCGCAGCGCCTGGACCCGCGGGATCTCGACGCCTGGTATTTCTCCGGTCGCGCTTATTATGATGCCAACCGTTTCGAGCCCGCCATCGAGGCCTTTGAGCAGGCCCTGAGGGCAAGCGCGGAGCAGAGTCGCGTCTACGAGAACATCGGCCTGGCCCGGGATGCGCTCGGCCAGTTCGATGCCGCGGAAAAGTCCCTCCGCAAAGCGGTGGATCTGGCCGGCGGAGCCTGGCGGCCCTATCTGGCCTATGGCGCGTTTCTGTTCCGGCAGGGCCGCCCGCGCGAAAGCTTGCCTTTGCTGCGGCGGGCCCTGTCGCTGGCGCCGGCCGATGCCGGCGTCCGCTTCGAACTGGCTCGCGTGCTGTATCACGAGAACAACCTGGCGGAAGCCGCGCGCGTCCTCGAACCCGCGCTGGCGTCGAACGAGTGCCGCGTTCACAACCTGCTAGCCCGTATCTACTCCGCCCGCGGCGAGACTGGCCCGGCCGAAGCCGAGGTCCGGGCGATGGCCAATTGCAAAGCCGCGGCGGAGCGCCGGTGAGGGCCGCCTTCCCGGCCGCCGCCGCGGTGCTCGCCGTCGCCGCCATGCTCGCCCCCTCGGCCGCGACGGCGAGAGATCGGAAGAGCACACGTCTGAACTCCAGTCACGCCAATA